>NPID01000694.1_pt1 | contig 53977 bp, 63 predicted proteins | sample 8637491 | NCBI WGS metagenome assembly NPID01 (sample SAMN07420843, study PRJNA396082) | bioreactor metagenome | isolation source: sample BA6 brine-fed electro-methanogenic bioreactor BA | place: Japan: Kochi | collected 2016-06-14 | reverse complement strand
CGACGTCGAGAGACGTACGCGCGCCATCACGAGCGCGGTGGGTTATGTCGGCGGCGCTGGGGGTGCGCAGTTCGAGAAGGTGGCCAACATCGGGGCGGAGCTGTTCGCCGTCAACGAGGCGGCAGGGCTGCTGCGTGAAGAGTTGCCCAAGCTCACATCGAATCTCGTCAAAAATGCGGGTGGTGTTGCGAACCTGACTGCTGCAGGCGTAGGTGTAACCGCGCTGGTTGTTGGACTATCCCTGGCCTTCAACGAAGTGTCCAAATCAGCTGACGGCGCACGCGATATGGTGCGCGGGTATTTAGCTGAGCAAGAAGCAATCACGAACGCATACAACAAAACAAGTGCGCAGATCCGCGAAGAAATCGAGGATCGGCAAGCGTATGTGTCAGAGCTGCAACGAGAACGCGACAACCTGAAGTATGTTCGCGAACAAATGGATGTCGTAAATAAGACAGCCGTTGATATGGCGGAAGTTGCGGAGTGGCTTCCTTTAGGCTGGTCTGCTGGCGTTGAGGACTTAGAGGGCCAGATCAGCGACCTTGAAGATCAAATCCAGGATGGAGAAGGAACGATTAAGGGCCTAAACGCCGCCCTGGATTCAAGCGTTGTAGCTGCCAACGATATGCGTGAAGCTGAGCAAAAACTTGCCGCTGCACGAGATCGTCTTGCTGGCCAACTCATCCAGCAAGCGCGGACCGATGCCGAGCGCGACCTCGCGCGTAAAGACGAACTACAAACCATCCTGCCAGACGAAGTCGAAGATCGCCTCCACCAAGCTTTAATGGCACGCCAAGCCATTGTGGTCGGTATCGAGGAGTTAGAGCGCCTATCAGATGCCGAGCTAATTTCCACGGATGAATACATTAAGCAGTGGTCGGCCTTGAATACTGCGCTCGGGGAGGCGACTGAAGAATTTATCTACCTGAACACCGACGCCACCGATGCCGCGCGTCAAAACCAGCTGCGTGAGAACATGCAGAATCTGCTGCTGGGTGGAGTGGAGGACCTGCAGGGGTTCGTCGGCGGCCTGAAGGACTTCAGAGCCGGCATCGGCGAAGCGCAAGACAACATCGCAGCACGCCGTCGCGAGGAATTCGAGCGTGCATCGGAGGTCGCCCAGGACTATGCCGACGATAGCGCGGAGATCGAAGCTAAGCGCACCCTCACGCTGCTGCGCGAAGAAGAGGACTTCCAGCGCCAGCGTGCTCTGGATTGGTCCGACCACTACCGCGAGCTGGCTGAGCAGGACCGCGACTACCTTGACGAGCGGGCAGATATCCTGGCTGACATGGCAGCCGATGCCTCCGAAGCTGAGCAGGAGCGCATTGACAAGCTGGCGGGCTACAACAAAGAGGCACGCCGTCTGGCCCAGGACCACAACGACGACCTCTTGCGTATGCAACGCGACGCCAACCGCCGCGCGCAGGATGCCATCGCTAGCCTGGACGCCTGGTCGCTGCGCGGCGTTTGGCAGGACCTGGAAGATCAGACCTCCGACGCAAACAAAGAGTACGAAAAACAGCAGGAGCGCCGCGAGGAAGATTTCGAGGACCAACTGGAGCTGCTCGACCGCGAGCGTGACGCGCGCCTGGACGCCGGACGGCAAGCGCTCGACGACTTGCGCATCCAGCACGAGCGCGAGCGCGAGGAAACCCAGCGCGCCTTCTATGAGGAACTGCGCCGCGAAGACCAGGCACGCACCATCAAGCTGCAGCGCCAGGAAGAGGACTGGCGCATCGAAGACCAGGCGCGGCTCAACCATTACCTGGAGCAGCAGGGCGTGACGGTGCAGCACTACAGCACCATGACGCAAATCACCCAGGCGGGCATGTCTACGGTGCAGGCTGTGTTCCAGACGGCCTTCCAGAACATGGCCAACGCGATTCCCGTGGGCACGTCCACACCGTCCGCGCAGGGTGTCGCGCCGCAGGCGACCAATGGCGTTGATGCCTTTGGCAACATCTTAGCAAGGATCGCATACGGATGAGTTACGCAGGCGCAACAGGACACAATAATGCCGCCGGTCTGGTGACCTTCTCACCTCAACCCGCGTGTAATGGCATCGCGTACCCGGTGCGCCGTCACGTGGGCAGCGGCCTGGTGCTCGTTGATGGCGCAGCAATGGCCACGCTGGTTTTTAATGTGCTCCAGGTGAGTGAGTATAGCGTCATCATGGCAGCGCTGGGATTGTCCATGACCGATGTGAGTGACGAATCGGGGCTGGTGACGGTCAGTTTGCCAGGGCCAGATCGGGTGACGTTCTCCAACTACAACGGGACCGTGTTCCACAACCGGTTGGACACGAAGTTTGAAGATCATCTCTACCGCGACGTGAAGTTTCTGTTGACTGATTTGGTGGCGCTGACATGACGGCTTGGACAGATCACCCGCAGTGGCACAAAGGCCACTTGTATCTCTGGAAACCGGACGTGGTGCTGGCGGCCCAGGTCGACGCGGCCACCATGACCGAACGCACCGGCGGGCGCTTCTACCCGACGGACACCTGGTGGCTCATCAAAATCAAGGACACCACGGTGGGGTCGTGGGCCAACGTCGAAGGCGGGCAGACGGTACTGCTCGGTTCAACGGCGGGCGGGCGCGACTACGGGGTCGCGCGCGTCATCAGCCGTGTGGCGGATGCCACGCTGGGCTTGTGCATCGGCGTGTGGGCACCACCGGGCCGCAAATGGGGCGAGCTGGACGTGCAGACGGATCTGCACCTTACCGTGCTCGACCTGCGCCAGGTGTGGGCCAAGCTGCCGCATGTGTTGGATGACGGCAGCATCCGTAAGGATGGGTATCTGAGCTACACCGTCAACACCCCGCCGCCCCCCGTAGCAAACGCGGGCGTGGCGTATGCGGGCGACATCGACGCAACGACGTCGCTCATCACGGTCTCCTTTGACGCGACCGGCTCGTATGCCGTCGCGGATGGAGCCTCCATCACAGGCTATGTGTGGGATGTGGCCGATGGCACGATTACCGTCGGCACGAGCACGTCCAGCACCATCACGGCGACTTTCCCGCCCGGACAGCGTTATGTCCGGTTGACGGTCTCTGACAGCAACGGCAAGTCGGCCTCGGCCTGGGTGCCGGTGGTGGGGGTTGGCAGCTACACCCCGACGGCATCAGAGGTGACCTATACGGGCACGGCGATTGCCTCCTCAGATCACTTTTTCAGCTTTTTGCCCGGCGAAGCCTTCGACGATGACCCGTATACTCACTGGATGGCGCTCAATGAGGATGTGGGCGCGTGGGTGGGTTTTGTGTTCGACAGCCCGCAGACCATCAGCAAGGCCGGCTGGTATGCAGATCAGACCTTCGATGCCAATACGCCCAAGAGCGCCGTCCTGGAAGCAGACACCACCGGCGACGGCATTTACGACACGGTGGCGTACACGTGGACGGATATGCCCAACGACGACACCGAGCACGTGGGCTACTTCAGTCCCATTACAGCGGCGCGGTGGCGCTTGCGCATCACCGCCGTGTATTACGACGGCAGCGCACCCGAAGGGCGCGACAACCAGACCTTCCTGACCGAACTCAATCTCTATACCGGCGAGCCGGTCGGGGCGTCTGAGGTGGAAGCTTTCGAGATTGTGTCGCGCACACTGCGCACTGCGGGGCAAAGCATCACGTTCCGCGTGTATTCCGACATCGATGCCGCCGATTACCCGTACGGCACCCTGGTGCTGTATTGGGAGGACGAGTACTACGGCAGTGCTCAGGAATCGCTCTATGGCCCCACCGGGCGCGAGCACATGCGCTTTGTGGGCTGGATCGACAACGAACCGACACGCATTGACGCGAGCGACACCGGCACGCGCGCCTATGTCGAACTCCAGTGTGTGGATGTGGCCGGACGCCTGGCGCAATTGCCCGTGTTCCCGATGGGCCTAATGCGTACCGCCAGTCCGTCCAACTTCGACGAGATGGCCGACCTTAACCCGGACCGCTACGCCTGGTTTATCCTGCACTGGCACAGCACGGCGCTGGAGCTGGCGGACTTCAACTGGTCCGGCACGCTTGACGACAACGCGATTCCCTTGCTCGCCACGCAGGGCGATTCGCTCTACAGCCAGGCCGACTACATGGCGCAGGCGATTGCCCATCGCCTGACGTGCGATTCGCGCGGGCGGCTGGCCATGCTGCCGGACCCGCAGCTGCAGGCCGTCGCCAGTCGCACGAGCACCGTCATGCAGGCCTTGACGGCGAACGACTGGATGAACATCCAGTACACCGAGCAGCGTCCCAGCCGTTACCACTGGTTGTGGGGTGGCGCGATTGTCGCCAGCACGAGTGACGCGGCTGATGTGAGCGAGGTCGAGAGTGTCTTTTGCCGTGCACCAGGTTCCACGCCGGGGCAGGGCTTGGGTATGGTGCGGCGCAGCGAGCAGGTGGTGGCCGACCAGGCCGCGCTCAACGTGCGCGAGGGCATGCGCTATGCCGTCCGCCTGAACCCCGACCAGAGCTTCTTTGATGTGCCCATTGCCCACGGCAACGACGGCGGCATCGAACCGGCGTACATGCAGTGGGTGACGCTGACGCTGAGTGCGGCGCAGGCGGCCCAGCGTGGCTTGAATTTCACGGCGGCGCGTTTTCTGCCGTTTGAGGTCACCATTGAATACAACCACGCGACGCGCACCAAGACTGCGCGCCTGCGCCTGGAGCGCGAGGCCAGCGGCCCGCCTGCTGTGACCTATGTGCCGGGCGTGGGATCGCTGGTCAACTACGACACCAACTGGTACACCGGGGCTGAAGACCAACCGGGTGGGTTGTACGGTGACCTGGCGGCTGCAAGGAACGAGATCGCGGCGGTTGCGGATGACGGTGCGATCTACGTCACGCGCAATTTCAAATCCGCGACGCCGGAATGGAGCGCGTTGGACCTGACCTTCTCCGGCACGATGCAGCAGTTTGTGGTGGATGCCTTCTCGCCGGGATATGTCGACGGCAGCGGGGCGATTAACGGCTGGGTCGTGACCTCCACCGGGATCTACCGGGTCAGCGACATCTTCGGCTCCGCGCCCGCGGCCACGCTGCAGCACACCTTCCGCACGCCGTCGGGCAGTATCGCGAACCACAGCATCAACGCCTCCTTCGGCAGTGCGGGGCATGTGGTCGTGGTGTCGTATTACGGCGCCGACGGCACGTGGGCCACCTACACCACCGATGGCACGACCTGGGCCACCGAGGCGCAAATCACCAGCCACTACCAATCCAACACGGCGACTTACGCCACCATCTTCCCGGGTGTGTACGTCAGCAGCAAGACCGCCGGGCTGGTCTACACGAGTGCGTTCAAGAGTGCAGGGGTTGGCGCGGGGTACGTGTCAACGGACTATGGCGCGACCTGGACCGAGACCAACGGCACCAACGGCCCGGTACTCGCACCGGGTGCGGTGTTGGCAGCGGACATCCACGTGCCCTTTGCGCATGCGGATGAGCTGCGCGCCTTGTACGGGGCCGCCGACGCGGGCAGCGCCACCGCCAGTGGGTGGTATCTGGGACCGGAGTTGGACCGTCAAGCGATGACGGGCACGGATTGGTGGAATTCCCTGCACCTGTGCGAAGTGCTGGCCGATGATGCCTACATGCTGGCGATCTTCTTCGAGGGCCTGGTGCGACGCGGGGGCGATGCCATCATCAAGCGCGATATCTGTACCTCAGAATGCGGCACCGTCGACCACTGCTTCACGTATGCCACATCGGATTATTTTGCCGGTTCACTGGATGAAAACGGCGATCTCATCGTGCTGGTTGGGTCCCAGGCCGCCGGTAATGAGTTGTTCGGCGCGGGGAACTTTATCTACAAGGATGAAGACGAAGATATCCGCTGGAGTGGCACGCTCGCCAGCCCGATAGCTGGACCAAGCGATCTGGTGTCGGCTGTAATCACTCATCTGGGCTGGGCCGCCGACAGCGGCACGGGTGGTTTCAGCGCAGGCGACGTGTACTTCAAAATCGTTTACAACGTCAATTCACCGAACAGCCTCGCATCCGGGACGGGCTATGTGACCAAGCGCGCAGACGGCGCCAACAACACCGATCTGTCACCCCAGGATGCCTCGAGTAATCCCTACGGCCCGTATGGACGCTCGCACTGGCGTATCAAGACCAGCCCGACGGACGAGAGTCGTGTGCTGGCGGTGGTCAACCGTGAGGGGGACACCGGGGCGCGCGTGTGGCTGTCCACCAACAGCGGCTCGACCTGGTTGGCGCGCACGGCGGACAACAGTGCCTACCGGCGTGGCTCGATTGCTGGAGATGATCCGAATGTGCTCTACGTGTGGGGTGCGAGTGGGGCGATTGCCGTCAGTGCGGATAGCGGCATGAGTTGGGAAGACAAACAGGGCAATCTCAGCAGTGGTGAGATTGTGGGAATTTGTGGAGGGACGTCGTGAGCAGTGACCTGCAACGCCTGCAGCACTTTTTTAACGCGGCAGTGGCCCGTGCGCAGCGGGACCGCGAACTACCGGCGGCGTTGGGCAGAAAGCCCGGTGTGACGGAGGCCAGCAACTTCACCGTGCCCGGCAAGCCCGGTTTTACCTGGGTGCGCGTGAACGCCGGTGACGGCACGACGATTGTGCCCGCGATTAACCATGTGGTCGCCAACAAGCCCGATATCCCGGTCTGGGTAGCCGAGAACGAAAGCGGAGTGTATGAAGTGCTCCGCATTCGCGGCGCGGACTTTTTGAAGTTCTCTGGCGGGGTGACGTTGCCGAACACGTCCGCTGCACCGACTTCCAGTGCGCCCACGACGGCGCGCAAGCTCGTGCCGGGTCTGGTGGCGTATGACAGCGGCCTGACGGTGAGCATTCAGCCCTTCAGCTATCGCTATGGCACGCAGGCAGCGTACTACCCCGGCGGCACGCTGAATCTGACCTCCTATGTGCCCACCACGAGCAACCAGCACGTGTGGTGCAAAGTGGGCGTGAATCCGGCCACGAACACGGCGGTGGCCGTCGTGGGCACGGCCAAGGTCGTCACGGTGCAGCTGCTCGACAGTGAACTGGCGGCGCTTGATTTCGGCCTGTACATCCCACTGGCGGGCGTGCGGCTTAAGTATGGTGACACGTCGCTGGCGAGTGCGGCGCGCTTCACGGATTGCCGTCCCTGGTGGACGGTGCAGGCTGAACCCCTGAGCGTCAGCACAGCCAAGACGCTGACGCTGAGCAGCGGGGCTGTCACGGTGACGCAGACGGCGCACATTCTCGCGGCTGAATCCGGCACGACCGACGACCTGGATACCCTCACAGTGGCAGGAGACTACTCGCTGGTGCTGCTGAAGGCCACCGCAAGCCACACGATTACGGTCAAGCATGGCACGGGCAATATCTCACTGAACGGGGCGGCGGACTTTGAACTCTCCGGTGATAAGACGCTGCTGCTGTTCTACGACGGCACGAGCTGGGCTGACACGGGTGCAGGTGGCGGCTCCGGTGGCGCGACCACGCTCGACGGGTTGACCGACGTAGACACGACGACCACGCCGCCGACGGATGGCCAGGCGCTGCTCTACGACAACGCGAGCAGCCAGTGGTTGCCCGGCACAGTGTCGGGTGGCGGTGCTGGTGCAAATGAGGAAATTTACACGCGGTTTGACCCCGATGCCCCGCCGTCATCGGCTTCGGTTTATGATGATGAGTTCGACGATTCGTCGCTGGATACCAGCAAGTGGACTGAATGGGATTATGCAAGTGAGGGCACAGTTTCAGAGGGCGCTCACGGCTTAAAACTTGTCCATGACACATCAACAACAACGTGGAGTGGTATTTACCAGGACAAGCCAGGTTATTCCACTTGGACCATGTACGCGAAATTGAATCGCTTCATTCTTAACACTGGATACTCTCGTGCTGGCATTGCAATTTTTGAAGACGCCACCAATTCGACGGGCTTCTTTAAGACCTTGTTTTCGCTCACGCGGCCTGAAGCGTGTCGCGTGACATTTCAGAATTGGACCGCTTACAACGGCGGTGCCAGTACGGTTGACGAATACACCATCAACTTGTCACCCGGTACGTACTATCTGCGGTTTAGATACGATGGAACTAATTTGCACGCCGACCAATCATATGACGGCCTTGGCTGGCAATGGATCGGCTCAACGTCACTATCTAGCGCAAGCTTCGCGCACATCGGTCTTGTAATTAGTGGTTCCAACAGCGATCCAGATGAAACGGCATACTTTGAATTCTTCCGTGTTGTTGAAGGCGCAGGCTTCGACCAGTGGATTCCGGGGCGTGATGTGCCACAAGGCGGCACCACCTGCGACACCCTGGCGCTGGACACAGGCAACGTATCAAACCCGCCCACGGATGCTGAACTTGATGGACTATTCGGAACCCCTGCCACGGTTGGGGCAGGTTTTACACGTCTAATCGATGACAACGGCGCAGACTCTGCCGTTTATCTTGTTGCGTCCAATGGCACGAGCTGGTGGTATACAGCGATGACGAAAGCGACGTGATGCAATGACGATGAGACACTTCATGGCCGTTCTCGCACTGCTGGCGCTGTTCGGTTTGGTGGTGCAATTCGGGCCTGTGGGCGCGGACTGGTTCTATACCTTCCGTCCGGTGGCGCGCGACTTCGCTGCCGGTAACACGCAGCTGTACGACAACACCGAATATGGATACTTCAACATGCCCTGGCTGATGGTTGTGCTCGTGCCATTGGCGCTGCTGCCGGTGCGGGTGGGGCAGGCGCTGCTGACGCTGATCTCCTTGAGCCTGGTGCTGGTGAGCCTGCGCGCTTTTACGCGCTCTATCGCCGTCACCGCATTGGCCGTGTGCACACCCTTTGTGGTGGACCTGGTGCTGCGCGGGCAAGTCGACGCGCTGGTGCTGGCGGGGGTGGTGCTCACGCTGCACGGGCTGGAGCAACGCCGTTCGTGGGTGCTGGCCGGTGGCCTGTGGCTGATGAGCGTCAAACCGCCCAATGTGCTGCTGGTATTTGCGCTGGCGGGCTTGGTGTTATTGCGCTGGACCTGGCGCGAGCGGTTGCAGGCGGTGAGCCTGTTAGGGGTGAGCTTTGTTATCTCGCTGCCATTCTGCGGGTTTGATTGGCCGGCGCGTTACCTGGGCTACTACCAGGATAAGTCGGTGTATACAGGTTTCAGCGTGTCGTTGTGGGCGCGTCCTGAGGTGTGGCTGCTCGCGAGTGCGGTGGGCTTTTTGTGGTGGTGGGGGAGGGTCGCGTGGCGCGCATCCGATATGCAATCTTAGCGGCGTTGACGGTCAACTTGACCTTCACCCCGTATGCCAACGACAGCCACTATGTGCTGTTGCTGCCCGTGTGGTTATGGCTGATTCAGCACAACCGGCTGTGGTTGCTGGCCTGGGGCTTGTCCTGGCTGGTACTGCTGCGGTTGGTGGGCTTTCCGGGCGAGGTGCTATTCGCGCTGGCAATGCTGGCGGGCGTTATTGTCACCTGGTTGCGCGAGAAACCGCAAACGTAAGACCCGCACCGCGCGAGGATTCGAGGGCCGTCGCGCAGCACGGGTGTCACTCTATTGTATCCTACAATCGGCCCCGCCGGGAGGACGGCGGAATTATGGAAGAACTCTTACTGCAAATTGGCGTTGCTGGGGGCGTGGGCGGCATGATGCTGGCCGTGACCTTCAAGCTGATCGACCTGCTGGTGTGGCTGGTGCGCGCACGCACGGCGGACACCGAGCACGACACATTGAAGACGAAGTCAGCGGCGGAAGCCGAGCAGCGCGAAGACAGCAAAGACATGGCGTGGATCACGGCGATTACCAGCCTGACCAACTATCTCAACGCGAACACCGCGCAGCTGCAGGCACTCAATGGCAGTATGGCGGGCGTCGAGCGTACCGTGGCCAGCACGGAAAAAATCATGGATGGCGCGCGGTACCAGATGCAGCAGTATGTGGGACAGCAAATCGAGCACCGGAATTGGCTGCGCGATGAATTGCCCGACTTGCTCGCGCAGAAAGTCGACGAACGCCAGGAAACACGCTGGGGGCAAGCTAAAGAAAAGCTGGACGCCATCGCACTCAACACGCTGTCGTTACGCGCATGGATTGATCAGCAGGTCAACGATGCCCAGGCCGGGGCCGACAAACCGACACCAGCTGTAACAAATGTTACAGCTGAACCGAAAGGCGACCAGGCTGCTGAGCCGGAATCTGCGGCGACGGCGGCATCTGAACCACCAACCGATGTGAAAGTTGATGACACCAAGAAGGAAGGGAAAACCCCATGATGTTGTTCGCATTTTCGCAGGCTGATTTTCTCGACGTGCTGGCGTGGGGCGGGCTGGGCCTGCTCGCGCTGGTGCTGATTTTCGCGCTCGGCCTGGTGCTGGCGCTGATGGGCCTGGCGGCGGGCTGGGCCAAGCGGCAGTTTGCCGTCGCGGATGCGGCGCTCGTACCCTTTGGCAAGACGCCGGTGGGCGGTGTGCTGCATGACGCGGTAGCGGGCTTGCTGCCGCAGGTGGATGAAGTGACCGACCCGTATGTGGCCGCCGTGCACAGCGCGCTGAATAATGTCGTGCTGGGCGTGGTGCAGGCCGTCTTGCCGCAGTACACCGAGCGCGCGCAGAAGGCGATCTCGGTGGAACAGGTGCAGCGCTTTCTCTTATATATGGTGACCGGCGCGGAAGAACTATTGGATGGCGAAGCGGGTGCAGTGCCGGACGTTGTGAGTGACGGCTCTACCAATAACCCGAAAGGGTATCGTGCAGTTTTCCCGCCGGAGCAAGAGTACGCTAACGAGGCGGGCGGCGGCAGCGAGGCCGTCAAATAATGCGCAGTAAAACAGCGTTGGCCGCTGTGGTGATTCTGGCGTTGGCAGTAGGAGCCTGGTTGGGTTCCGCTGCCAGCACCAGCGCTCGCGCCGGGAATGGCGAAGCGTTTATTGTGCTTTACGATGACGGTTCGTGGAGCTATGCCGCGCAGCCGTCCAGCACGGCCACAACGCCGCCGAGCGCGACATCTGCACCGAGTCGCACGCCGTCAATGACACCGACCGCCACGCACACCGCAACGGCGAGCAGCACACCGACGAATACGATCATGTGGGTGGACACGGCGACACCGCCGCCCACGTGGACCGCTTCGCCTGTGCCGAGCGCGACGGATGTGTTTCCTACGCCGACGCCCATCGTCGAAACCCCTGCGCCCACGCAGGCGACTACAGTGCCGACAGACGAACCACCGAGCAGCCAGACGTGTGAAGTTAGCGTGGTGATCGCCGCGCTCAACGTGCGCGAGCGCCCCATCACGGAAGCGGATATCCTGGCGAACGCGTACCCTGCGAAAATCGGGGTGATCTATCAACCGGCGCGTTATGCCGTCCAGGCAGTGGAGTTCGTGTGGTTTACCACCAATGTCAATCGCGTGGACGAGTGGGCGCAGATTGAGCTGGAGAACGGGCGCAGTGGGTGGATCGCGATCAACTATGATGGCGCTCAGTACGCGGCCTATCCGGATGAGGACCTGTGCCTGGATGTGCGTTATCCGCCGCCGGAAACGAGCGCGGCAGACGTCGCAGGCCTACACCTGCTCAACGTGGGGTATGATCGCGTGCAGCAGGTCGGGCCAGTGGGCACAGTCAAGACGGCGTACTGGTCCAGCGCGGGCGCGCAGTGGAAGGCAGATCACCCGGATGGAACCTGGGTGCATCGCTCGATGCTGATCGGCTCCGAAATGCGCGACTGCCCGACGGACCAGGAATGGTACACGCCGGAGTTGTATGCCGCACGCTGGGCTGAACACTGGCTGCCGGCAGCGGATTACCAGGAGTTCATGAACGAATGCGGACCGCCTGGTGGTAACGACTGGGCGCAGTTTGTGAAGTTCACAATCCGGGTGATGGACTACGCCGCGCAACGCGGCGTTTGTACGCTGTGGGGCAGCTTCGGGCCGGGCAACCCGGATTATCCGGCCTGGGAGCACCTGGTGGAGATTATCGAACACGCCGACGAGAACCCCTGTGGCACGCATCCGGACGGCACGCTCAAATACCACAACATCGCGTGGCATCAAACGATGCTGATGCCGCCTGAAATCGCGCGCGGGGCGTGGGTGCTCAATCCGCATGTGTCGCGCCGTCACCAGTACATTGATGCGCTGGTGGAGATGTACACGGGCGCAGGGTTGGCTGATCACCCATCGGGGCGTGTGTGGCTCACAGAGTACGGATTGTCCGACGGGTATAGCGGTTCGTGGGATGACACCTTCAATTGCGAAGAGGTCGCGCGGTCCTTCTGGTACAGCGCAGAGACGCTGCCAGAAGAAGCTCCCTACATCGAAGGTTTTCACGAGTGGACGTGGGGCGACGGCGGCGGCGCGTGGACCGATAACAGCGTGTGCGCGGAGCAGATCAGGGCGCTCGCGCCGGGGTAGGGGCAGTCAACTTCCTTATACAAATTATGGAAGAAATTATGAAATCTTTCCTCAATAAATAACGCCCCGGGAGTAATTCGGGGCGTTCAGCTGTAACAAATGTTACAGCTGACGATCAGCGTTTGCCGCCGTGCTGGGGGTAGTCTTCAGGCCAAGCGACGCCGATCTGCTCGGCGTGTTTCTTCAACAGCATGTGGAAAAACTGCCGCGAGCTGATGCTCACGTCTAAGCCAGTCGCGGCGCTGGCGGTCTGCTCGGCATGGGAGATCATCTGCTGCAGCGCGCCGTTTTGCGCCGCCGTCAGCTCGATGGTCTTGCGCGTGCGTTTCGGCTGCGGTTCTTCGTCGCGGTGGACCAGGGTGTAGCGAGTCATGCGGTTTGCTCCTCGTATTTAGTAGGTGGTCAATTCGTAGACGACGTGTTTGCCGCGTGCGCGGCGCTTGTTCTTCGCGTTCGCCAGTTCCAGCCCGCCGCGTGGCCCGATCCAGATATGACGGCGATCCCGCGCGAAAAGCGCTGCCGCCGTGCCCTCGTCATTGACGCGCCCAATCTCGGCCACCAGTGAAAGCTTGCGCCCAACCTGGCGTAGTTCCCAGCATTTGTACTCGTATTGGCACGTGTGCCCCAAGCGCCCACCACCGTGATGGAACATCAGCTTGCGGCGCAGCCAACCGAGTGTTTCGCGCTGCTTGTCGGTCATCGTGAGTGGTTCAGCCATCGCGTGCTCCTTTCAAAGCGGCGGAGGCCTGCGCCCCCGCCGCGTGATGTTGGTGAAGTTAGCGATTCGTGTAGTACTGCCAGCCGCCCGCCGTCATGCCGGTGTCGCTCCAGTCGCGCTTGAGGGCGCGGTGTAGCGCGCGGCGCGCAGTGGGCGAGTGCTGCAGCAAGTCGTAGGTGCGGCTGCTGCCGGGGCGATCCGGGCGCTCAATCGTGACCCGCTCGACGATGTTCGTTTCAACGCGCCAGCGCGGGTCGCTGGCGGCCATAATTTCGCAAGCGGCGAGCGGTGTACCCGGCTTGGAAATTGGCTGAGCGGCGCTGCCCATCACGCGCGGGGCGTACAAGCTGCGTACAAAAATGTCGGCGGTATCTTTCAGCTGCGGTTGGGTCTTGGTTGCGGTTGCCATCGATGTTGCTCCTGTTCGTGTGTGGCGCGGCTCTGTGCTGCGCTCTATCGTGACTGCATGATACGATTGCTGGCGCGGCTTGGGATGATGTGATCAGCTGCTCATTCGTGAGCTGATGTGCACATCCCGCGTGGGCGGCGGAGGCTTGCGCCCCCGCCGCGTGCGTGTGCCGGATTAGCTGATCGTGATCGTGATTCCGGTTCCCCAGCTGGCGGCGCGGAACTTCGCGGCGTAGATGATCTCTTTCGCCGCGGGATCGGCTACGCTCGCCATGTCGAGCAAAAGCCCGGTCAGCGTGCGCGCCGCTTCAGCCAGGTCGCTCGTATCGACCAGGCCTTCCAAATCGACGATTTCGAGTTCCATACTGCCCGCATCGTCGTACTGGATGTTGGCTTCGTCGACCTGAGCGCCCAAGTAGTCGATCAGGGGGATTATGTGGAGTGCGCGTTCGATGTTGCGTGCCTGGTTGCGTAGGCGGTCGATCTGGGCCTGGTATACATTGCTTCGCATGGTTGTGCTCCTGTTTTTGTGTGTGGCGCGGCTCGGTGCTGCGCTCTATTGTGATTGCATGATACGATTGCTGGCGCGGCTTGGGATGATGTGATCAGCTGCTCATTCGTGAGCTGATTTGCACGTTCCACGCGACGCGCAATTTAGAACTATGGTGCTACGTGCGCGCAGCCAGAATCGAAAATGCCCCGCCAGGTGGCGGGGCTGTGGGGCGAGTACTCGAAGCACCCTAGTCGAAGTGGATTAGGACCGCCTGGCGATCTGCGGTGCGCGTCAGCGTCATGCCGATCATTGGGATTTCTTCTTGCAGCAGGGCCAGTGTCACTTCGTGCGTGCTGATCGGGCGGTTCAGGCTGACCTTGATGCCGCCCTGGTGGCGGGTCGCCTGGAAACCCATGTCGCGTAGTGTGGTGATGGTGGCGGCAATTTCGTCTTGGCGTTGCATGTTGTGCTCCTGTTCGTGTGTGGCGCGGCGCTGTGCTGCGCTCCATCGTGATTGCATGATACGATTGCTGGCGCGGCTTGGGATGATGTGTTCAGCCGGTCATTGATGAGCTGATTTGCACATCGCGCGCTGCGCAATTTAGAACTATCGTGCCAATAGGAACGCCCCGCCGGACGGCGGGGCAGTGGGCGCACACGGCGCGCTTTAACGCGTGCTGCGCAGCAAGGCTTGCCATGCGCGCATGGCGTTGCGACGTGCGCCAGGGTCGGCGCTGTGGTGTGCCTGGCAGCGCGCGGTGCAGGCCTGCGACACCAAGTCGCTGCGTACGGCAGCGCCCCGGAGTGCGAGCGCTTTGACGGCGATGTGGCCTTCGATGACGTCCCACATCAGCGCCCGCGTTGCCGCGCGCAAGTCGGCAAATTCGCGCGTGTGCTCGCGGCCTGAACGGCCAATCAGTACTCGTAACATCCGTCGATCCTTTCAGGTGGGCGGCGGGAGCATGTGCTCCCGCCGCGTCGTGCGTATCGTTAGTCTTCGTCTTCATCGCCGTCTTCAAAGGCGGCGATCAGTTCGTCGAGATTCGCGGGCTGACTGCCCAGGTAGCCGTGCTCTTCGTTCTTCGCCATCAACAGCGTGGGGATCACGTAGCTGCCCGCGTAGTGCTCGCTGTCGGTCCCGCGTACTGCGTCTTTGATCAGGCTGATCACCTCGCCCAGCTGCTCTTGCGCGTCCAGCAGCATCTCGATCCGGTCTTCTTGCGTGTACATTTGTCGCTCCTGTTTTTGTGTGTGGCGCGGCCCTTGCCGCGCTCAACGTTGACAGCATGATACGATTCGTGGCGCGACTTGGGATGATGTGATCAGCCGGTCATTTATGAGCTGATGTGCACATCAGGTACCCCGCACAATAGTTCTAATTTGCGCGCCGTGCGCACGCCCATGAATCGAAAAGCCCCGCCGGATGGCGGGGCGTGCGGATACTCGTGCGCGTTAGCTCAGGGTGATTCCGACCCAGCCGCCGCGCGTGGCGAAGGTGAAGCGCGCGTCGTCCAGAATCGTGCGGGCTTCGTCATCTGGGCCAGCTTCCAAGTACAGCATCTCGCGTATTTCGATGGCGATGTCTTCCGCGTGGTCGGTGCGTGCGACGTGGCGCGGGGCGAGTTCGATCTGTACCGCGCCTGCTTTGTTGTTGAGGGCAGTGACTTTGTCTGCCGCTTCGCCGATCTCGTCCAGCAGGGTGAGGATCACCAGCGCGCGTTTGAAGTTCGCGATCTGAGCTTTGGCGCGGGTGGTGTGGTTTTGGTTCTGCTGCTGTTTCATCGTGCTGTGCTCCTGTTGGTGTGTGGCGCAGCCCGTGCTGCGCTCAACGTTGACAGCATGATACGATTGGTGGCGCGGCTTGGGATGATGTGATGAGCTGCTCATTTATGAGCTGATTTGCACATTCGTGTAGTCGTCTACTTGATGGCACGTTAGTTCTAATCGCCGCGTAGCGCGCTCGGCGAACTACGCAAAACCAAAGATATCCGGCGGACGGCGCGCTTCGCCGTCCAGTTCACCAATGTAGAGCAGCGTGGTATCCATGCCCGTGTGTCCGAGATTCTGCTGGATGGCAGCCAGCGCCATGCCAGCTTCGTAGCACCGGCGGGCATACGTGCGGCGCAAGTCGTGCGGTTTGACCTCGACCAGCTGCCACCCGATCTGGATCGGGTGGCGCTTGAGAATCCGTTGAAACGTGCGCGGCGTGAACGGGAACACGCGCTCGCGCTCAATGCCCGCGTGCTCGATCCAGGCCCATACGATATCCAGCACACCGACCATCTCGCCATACGGTACTTTGCGCGCCTTCGCCCCTTTGCCCTCGCGCACGCGCAGCGCCAGCGAGCCGTCGTCCATGAAAGCTTGAAGATCTGCGACGTGCAACGCGCACAGCTCGCCCTCACGAATGCCCGTGGCTAGCGCCAGGGCCACCGCGGCCTTATCGCGGATAGCGTCGAGACTGCGCAGCAGGTCGTTAGCTTGGTCAATCGTCAGGCGCAGGTGATCCGGGTCTTGATCGGTGATCACGGTCACGGGCGCAGAGCTTGGGTGAATGGCATCGATGATCGCGGCGCGGTATTCATCCACAACAGCTTTGATGTTCGCCGGATCAACTTCGACGCCCCTTGCCTCCAGCTGGTGAGTGGCTATCTGGTACAACATCGATTTGCCTACACGCTCGCGCAGGATGAATTGATAGCGCCCGCGAATCGTCGAGAGGTGTGCCTGGGCGCTGGACGGCGACAATCCGTTGCCGTCATTGCCACCGACGCGCAGCAGGAAGTCACGGTATTGCACCAGGTCAACATCCCACCAAGCACGTTCGTACAAGTTCAGCCAGTCAACGTAGCGACGCAACCGCGAAACCGCGTCCTTGTCATCGGACGCGGGGATCAGGTAGGCGTTGAGTTCGTCAGGTTTCAGTGCTAATTGGTTCATATTCTTGCCCCTGTCGTATTCCTGTGCTTATACGACACGCCCTAAAGGCGATTTAGCGCGGCGTTAAACTCATCAATGCGCTGGTTCATGCGCTGGAGCAGTTCCTCTCCAGATATCCAAGCTCCATCAACCAAATAATCAACACTGAGCGGGTGGGCCAGCAGTCGACTGTTGCCCGTGCGTACCGACCCGAGTCGTAGGTACTTCCCGGTAGACGATGTAATACGATATTGGTCGCCCTTGCCGATAAGGCGCACGGTCATGCCGCGCTTTGCGGGCACGGCGTATTTATCCCGGATGCGCTTCATTCCACCTTTCATCATACTGGCTCCCATTCAGGAAGATTGGCGAGCGCCCATAGATCGATTTCCTTGACCGACACACCGAAAATCTGAGCGCCGTCATTCAGGCCGAAACGCTCGTCGAGATCATTACTCAGCATATCTTCGATTTGGCCCCCCAGAACATCCTGAGAGAACTCGCTGGCATTACGCAGGATATAAGGAGGTTGATTCGGGATGTTAACCTGGATCGCCTTGATCTTCGTGGCCCGCAGTGCGTTGATGCCACGAGCAGTTAGGGTGTGTATCCAGGTGCGCGGGTTGAGTTCTTTTTCTTCGAGATACCCGCGCTCAGTCAGATTCCGGCAGACCGCAGGCGCGACGCCGCCGATTGAAACCAGGCGTTCCTTGTGCGCTGCCTCGAATAGTAAATCGATCTCGTCTTTGGTGAATTCCTGGGTCATTCCAGCCTCGTTTCAATTTTTGTATTTGATGGTGAGCCAGTGGCGTGCCTGCTTGCGCGTGGCACGATATGGCTTCTCGCGACCGTAGAATTTGCACCTGGAGCGTAGGTGCTCATACACCGTAGGTTCCGCCAGATTGAAGCGCGGTGCGTAGTACTTCGCCAACTCGCTCAGGCTGTACGTTTTAGCCATCACTGCTCCACTCGGCACGCGCGGCGAGTTCATCCGGGCACGTGTAAACATCCGTGCCAAACACCGCGCCGATCTGGTCCTCGACGGCTTGACGAGCATCGTCTTCGAGCGCTTCCCAGTTCGCGGCGCGCTCGATCTCGTACTCGTAATTCGCCGTTTGGATGTACCGGGCCACAATGCAGCGACCCAGTATGGTCAAGATAACCGGCAATTTGTCAGCCGGAATAATTGGCAGTACCATAATGCAGTCTCCTAGGGGACATCTGGAGGGCGCGACTCTTGGCGGGGTTCGCCCTCCTCTGCGTTCTGACGAGTTTGCTTACTGTTGCATGTATTCCTGCTGCGCAAAGTTGATCCATTCGCGCAGTTCGTTCCAAAGCGGGCTGTCAGGACTTGGCCCATCGCCACGAAGGATGTCGAGCAACTTGACGGCTTCAGGATAAGTCAGCCCCGTATTGGCCATGATATCCTCGCGCAAATTCTCGTCGCTGAGTTCCCATACCCAGTCCAGCATCATTTCTTCAACGCTGGCGTAGAGCGCCTCGATCTCAGGAACACTCACGTTGACATCTTCCATCGCCGTCTTGAGATCAGCCAACTGCTGCCGTGCCTGCTCGCGCTGGTCGCGCAGGGCGCGAGCTGATTCGATGGCCGTGCGGAGATAACCCTGGAGCGCGTCGCTCATGTCTACCAAGTCGGCGGTCTGGTCTGCCAGAGCCTGGATAACCTGCGGGTCTGCGCCATCGTCGAAGAGACGGTCCAGGCGGGCGGTGATGTCGTCGGCGATGAGCGCTGGCTCGACCAGGGCATTGGACTGCACCTGCACGACGGTCAGTGCGTCGGCGGGATCAGGGTCGGGTGTGATGACGGGATTAGTGGGCGGTGTTTGCACGGTCACGGGTGTACTCCTTGCGTAACGGATTCGGGCGGGATGGGCGTTGGGCGCTGCGAGCAGCCTCGAATACTTCACGGTCCAGGTCTTCGGTTTCGGCATCGTAGTCGCTGTCGGGTGCGTCGTCGCCGCCGTCCTGGTCGATGATGAACGGGCGCTGACGGCTGCCGGCGCGCTTCAGCGTGTGTGATGTTTTGCGGCGTGGGCGCGAGGTCTTGCGCGGCGCCGGTTCGCGGATCAACCACGCGAAGGCGATGAAGGCGAGCAGGAAAAGTGCGGGCCAGGTGATGCGGATTTTGATCATGTGTAACTCCTGTGGGCCGCACAAAGCGACCCCTGGGTTGCCTAGAATTCGTCGTCGATGTCGAGACTGGCGATCACGCGGTCAAGCGCGCGCTTGATGGGTGCATGGGCTTCCTTCAGAAGCTCGTTCTCTGTGCGAAGCTTGTCGTTTTCCGCGCGCAGCTTTTCATTTTGCCGCCAAGCCTCATCGGCGCGGAATTCCCAGTCCTGAGCGACGCCTTGTAGAGTTGACCATGATTCGGATTCGCGGTTACAAGCCTCGTGCAAGCCTTCAACGTATTCAACAAGCTCTGGCAATGTAGTCAGCGCCAAAGAGATACACCGCGAATTGCGCGCCGTTGTGTACTCTGCTGCATCATCCCATTCTTGTGCTGCGAGAGCTTTAGAAAGTTGTTGCTCTTGGTACTGAGCAACGCGCACGAATTCCTTTATTTGCGCCATGCGCTGTTTATTTTGCAGTGGTATGATCATTTTCTGTGCCTCGTTTTAAGAAGGTCTCGCCTGCGAAGCGGACTAGAATTTGTCTTCGTTGTCAAACTCGGCAGCCATGTCGTCCAGCGCGCGATTAGCCGCAGCGGTGGAGTACTCCATCAGCGCGATCTCCGCACGCAGTTCGTCGTTCTTTTCGCGTGCAGCTTGCCAGAGCTTGAAGTTGACGTCGGTCGCGTAGGCCTCGTCATTGCACCAGCGCTGGAGATCGTCAAGCGCTTCCTGCACCGTGTCAGGCTGATCGCCCATGACAATGAACCCGTGCTCCTCCAATTCGCGCACGGTGTCAATGAGCTCTTGAATCGTGTCGAACGGACCGACGGGTACGTCGCTGGATGGCGTGGCAGTCGGGATGTACTCAGCGGAGATCGCGGCCATCAGGGCATCGCGATCAATGCCGTCGGGCAGAAGGTCGTCGTAGATGGTAATTTTGATCACAGGTAGCTCTCCCTACTCCACCGACGGCATAACCGTCCGGAGGCAGATGCGTTGGATGTATGTCACATTGATGTCGAACTCCTCAGCGAGTTCGGCGTATGTTTTGCCGTCTTCGCGCGCGGCCCGAACGGCACGCACGAGGTCGGGTGTTACCTTGAGCATCCCCTGTTCGCGCAGGCGATTGCGATGATTCTCAGCGCGCTCGCGTTTGCGGCGCAGCGCCTCGCGCAACTGCTCTTCGGTGGGGCCTAACTGCGGATTCTGGCTGACCATAAACTGAATTACTCCTTGAAGTTCATCTGCAGGGCCAGCAGCACCAGCGCCGCCAGCCCCAACAGGATAAGTGCGCTAGGCATGTGCATTATGTGCATCTGAGAGCCGCTGCAGGCGCTTGATGAAGACCTGCCGATCATTGACAGGCACGCGGAAGATGCGTTGCCATCGCGGTGGCGTCTTCTCCTGCCACTCCTGCGGCGTTTTATAGGCCTGAAGAATAACGCGGTCGCTTTTATATACGATATCAATTTGGTGCTCGCCAAACGGATCGCCAAGGAACGCCAGGGTGCATTCGCTGAGTTCTGCCTTCTGGTTTGGAAATCGCGCCAGACGCGCGGCGATGAACGCTTCGAGCCGGTGCAGCTCGACAACCGGGTTCGTGCGCCATTCCAGTGCGACACCCGCGGGTGCGATCTCCGGCAGACTGCGGAAGCCCGCCAGGCGCTTGATCTCCCGCCAGGCGCCACCCAAAGTAGCGCTCGTGGCCGTCCAGACGTTGACCTTGACGCGCAAACGGAGCGTCACCTGGTCACTGGCGTCGCGGGTGATCGTGATTTGCACCTTCGGGCGCGTGCGGTTGTGCTGGCTGACCTGGGCGCGCACCAGGCGCTCCAGACTGCGCGCGTTCGGCATGGCGACAGCAACCGAAGCCAGCCGAGTGTAGTATGGACCGCTACTCAACCGGACTTCTTCGGCATCCCAGGCGACGGTCAAGACGTGCAGGCCGGTCTTCCAGTTGGTGACCTTGATCATGCCGTTGCTCAGGCGCATCACGACCGGCTCGCGCACGGCGTCCAGCACGTCGGATATCGCATCGCGGACCGGCTGCCAGATGGCGGTGGTTGGTTGTGCAGTACTGACTGACATGCTATGCTCCTTAGCGTGAGGCGGTGTTGCGAGCACCGCCTCACAGTGAATGTCGTAGGGACCTCGTTGGCGGTTAGCTGGCGGGGTTCTTCTTCCCCCAGGTCGGACGCGTCTTCGGAATGCTGCCGTCCGGGTGTGCTGCTGTTGCGCTACCCGCAGCGACTTCGATGGTCGACGGCGCATGAGCGGGATCGGAGTAGGTATAAACGATGGGTTCCTCGCGGCGCTTGCGCTTGAAGATCAGGGCCTTGTGTGCGAGAGCCATCGCCAGCGTGATGACGAGCAAAACCCAGAACGGAATCGAAAGATTGAGCAGGTCGACCATGAGTTGATTCTCCTCTAGCCCGTGTACGAGCTTGTGTGTGTTTACTTGACGACAGCCTGGGTAACGCGCCCCTCACGCCAGCGCCGCACCACTTCCAAGTCCCAGTCCAGTGCGCTGAAGTGCGGACGCTCGTCAAGCGCCTCAACGCTATTGATGTGCACATAGCGTGCGCGGTCCGGGTCGCAATCGAAGACGACTTCGAGCACGTCGCCGGACACACGGCCCACCGTGCCTGTGCTGCCCTGTTCAATCACGGGCTGATCCGGGTTCGTCTTCTTCAGGTCGTGCGTGGTGATAATCCGATCTCCTGCTTGCATGGTTCCAAACTCCCTATCTCTAAATGGCTGATAAACTAACGGGCGCTGTGCCCGTGCGAACGATTCAGTTCAGGCCGTTCTCGCGCGCTTCCTGGCGCACACAGTCGTATTTATCCACATGACCGCATGCGTTGCGCCAGCCGTGCACGCCGAGCCGACGCGAGCCATCGTAGGAAAGCGTGTCGAAGCGTTCCCCGCGTGGTTTGTCGCACTGCGGGCAAACCCAGCGTAGGCGAACCATCATGGCATACAAGCCGTTATGCTCGCGGATAGCCGGGATGATCACGGACTTGACGGGCGGATGCTTGCGCCGGTACAGGATATGCGAGGCTTTGCGTTTCGCGGTGTATTCGCTCATGACTGCACCTCAGATGGTGTGACGGCTTCTGCCGCCTCGGGTGTGGGTTGAGTATCTGCGGTTAATTCGGTGCGGGATTCCTGCATCGGCTCGTGGCCGTCGCGGGCGGGTGCTTCATCGCCTTCGTGGAGCACCCGGATATGTTGTGGCCAGAGCGCCGCGTGCAGCTCGTCATACCAGGGCTGCCGGTCTTCCAATGGCAGTTGCCCGGCATCATCAACCAATGGTGCAAGGCGTGCCACAACGTCACGCGCGGCGGCGATCTGCTGTGAGAGCCGGAGTTCCCGCAGCGCGGCGCGCTCGTGTTGTGCGTCGGTGCGCTTGGCGATGGCGATCAGGGCCGCGATGGTCTTGAGTACGTGTCCCGGATAGCCACCCTCGTGCAGCATGGTCTTGATTTGCTGCAGGTTGCGCAGTGTGCCGTCGCCGCGATTGATCGCCGCATCGGCCTGGGCGCGCAGGCGCGTGTTCTCTTCCTTGACCTTCTCCAGCTTGATGTTGGCGTTCCCAACTTTCGCGTCGCGGGCCAGGACTTCATTCTCCAGCCGGTGGATCTCCGCATTGCGCGCCCGGATGCGATTCTCTTGTGATTCAATGACGAGTAAGGCGTCGTACTGCGCCTCATTCTGCGCGCTTTGTCGCTGGTAGTTGTTGAAGATGTGAGCGCTAAGCCGTGCGCGCACTTCCGGGCGAGCGTGCCGCGCGCGCTTGAAAGCGTGGTGATTGCGCCCGTTGTAGACTTCGTGCCGCTTGGTATAGGTCTTTTGCATGGTCGGTTCCTCGCGTATGCACCACTGTCAGCTAAACGGCAGCAGCTTCGGTCTTGAGTGCGCTCTTGACGGCGTGCAGGTGCGTGCTGATAGCCTTGATCGCCAGCTGCGCCTGGTAGATGCTCATGTCCAGTTCGGCGCGGGCGTCATCGTCGAGTTCGTGCCAATCGGCCTCGGCGCCGGTGATCTCTTCGGCGTAGTCCGCCAGGTTCTCCAGCGCACTTTCCAGGCGCGTTTTGCTGGCGGTGGTACTGCTGAGTTGGGCGATCAGGGGGGCGGCGTAGTCTCCGAGCTGGTAGACGGTCCAGTTCGCCGCGTTCTTGAAGGCGACCACGTTACCCCGCTCGACCATCTCATCGAGCGCCGCATTCGCGTTGGTCGCGTTGATACCGGGGGCGGCTTTGATCGCCTTGTTGATCGTCTCGCGGCGACCAAGGCCCCGGTTAGAGTTATCGTTGAAGACGTCAGCGAGGAAGTCGCGCACAACCGATGTGGAGAGCGGCTCGACTGTGGCGGGTTGTGGCGCGGGCGCGCTTTTGGTGGGAGCACTGTGGCCGTCGCGGCTGGCGGCGGAATCGTCGCCTTCGGCAAGGTCGGCGGCGGTGACGGGTTTGCCGTCCATGACGGCGAGCACGCGGTTGGGGTCGCGGTTCGGAAAGTCAACCTGGAAGTCGCTGGAATAGTAAATCCCATCGATACGGCGAACAATCGCCCCATCTGCTTCTAGCTCGCTCAAGAAGCGTTCCATCTGCCCCCGAACATACCAGCCCTTTTGCTCTGGATCAGTGGCGCGCCATAGTTCGTCAAAATGTGCACCAGGTCGCCCGTCTAAGTACTGCACAATGAGCACTTTGGGATCGTGGGACGTATCTGCTGCGGCACTGTATTGCGTGGTTGCTTCGTCCTGAGCGATCCGCCCTGCGGCGAGTAGTTCCGTAATCACGTCGCCGATATGCCCATTCGTTGCGCCTGGGTACTTCTGCTGCACTATCTCGCGCAGATGGTCTTCATCGTGCGGCTTGCTCTTCAGCGCTTCCAGCATAACTTCGCGCACCAAGCCTTTTAGGTACTGCTCGTTTTCAACTTCAAGGCGCGCGATTTGATCATCGGCGGGCGTGGGTTCATTAACCGGGTCGTCATCTTCGGCCTCGCGCATCTCGATGTGCTCGACCAGGTCGTAGACCTTCTTGCCGTCGATATCCGTCAGGGCGATAGTCTCATCTTCCTGTAGCTCGAAGAAGGCTGTATACCACAGTTTGCCGGGCGCACGCCCTAGGTGCTCTACAACGGCGCGGTTCAGCGCTGCGCCGTCTTTCGCGCCTTTGTAGGTGAGGATGGCGATGATCGCCGTGCGCACATCCTGCACCGTGAGCGGCTTGTCTTCGGTTGCGCCCTGCCCCGACTCGCCTGCAAGCGCTGCCGGCTGCCAACCCTTCGGCACTTCAATCAGCGTGCCACGCTTGACCAGGTCCGCACAAAGTGAGGCGGCAGTGAAGGCGTTGTAATTGGTGCGTTTGGTGATGTCCTGCACCGTGACATACTCGCGATCCGGGTTGTGGAACAGTGCGTGCCGGATGGCGTCACGCACGAGTTTGTAATCTTTCTCCGTGCCGATTTCGGGCACGCTGCGCGCTGCATCCGCGAGTGCGGCGGGGGATGCGAGCGAGGGAGCAGCGGGCGTCGCGGCGGAAGTGTCTTCGACGATGGAATAACTAGGCTGACCGGGGCTGCCGGTGTGAATCTCAATGCGCCCGGCGTTGAGCAGGTTATCCACCGCCTGCCCCAGGTGCCCTTTCTTGAAGCGCCCACGGACACCGACTGCACGAGTTAGGAAGCTGGCCTGTGTCGTGGGGAGCTCCTGCGCGCTCAATACTTGAAGCACACGGCTCTCGTACTCCTCGACGCTCGGCTCCTCCTGGTCGTACCACCAACGACCCCGCCCCAGGCGGTTGACTGGCACGCTGATCACTTCGTGTGTGCGGTGCAGGTCGTTGATCAGACGATTGATGGTGGCAAGTTCTGCGCCCGTCTCCTGCTGGAGATACTCCACAACTTCGGTGGCTGGGAACGATTCGCCGGTGTAACCCAGGTACAAGAACAGCGCGTCGCGGATCGCGTCGGCTTCGTCGCCGGTGACGGGCTGCGGGATGAGTTCGTAGCGACCGCCTTCAGCCTGGCGCGTCTTGGCGTCGGTGGCGAGTTTGCGCAGCTTGTTGTCGGCCATCAGGAGGTTGAGCGCGTGGATCAAGAGCGTCTCTTTTTCCGCGCTGAGTTCCATCTGCGCCTTCAGCGCGTTGGTGGACATGATCGCTTTACCGGCGCCCTCGAAGGCCGAGAGAATGTCGTCAGCGAGGCGCTGTGTGAGCGTCGCCGGTTTTACGGCGGGGTGGTCCTTATCGTCTGCGCCTTTGATCGTGTCAGGTGTAACAAATGTGACACCTGCTTCGGCGGCAGCTTCCAGGTCGCGCTGGACGGTAGTCTGGCTGACGCCCAGTACATCCGCAATGGCGCGCAGTGACTTACCACGCTCGCGCAGGCGCGGGACGATCTGTTTACGCTGTTCCGGTGTCAGCTGACGGCGATGGTAGTTGAGCGACAGCGCGAGCACTTCAGCCAGATCGTCGTCAACATCGTGCTCTTCGCGTGGGATGTCGTCCAGGCCGAGGCCAAGTTCAGCCGCGATATCCAAACGGTTCTGACCGTCAAGGACCTCGAAGTCGCCGTCGGCGCGCTGGCGCAGGTGGACGGCGTCACGGATGCCAAAGACGCGGATGTTCTCGCGTAGGCGGGTATAGGTATCTTCGGGCAGTGGGGGAAGGAGATCGGCGTAGGTGATATAGAAGGTAACGCCGTCAATGACGACGGTTTTGTCAGATGTGTTCATGGCAGACCTCTTAATGATATCTGATGACTCAATGCTTGTTGGTGCTATTGGGAGTGTTTATTTGGTCTGTATTACCTCCTATTCTAGCGCAGAACGCGGCGGGGTGCTGCGCCCCGCGCTGGAATGTTTCGTGTTGCGAAGTGATGCTTTCAGTATAACGGCAAGTGTTACACTTGTCAAGCTTGACAAGCATGTAAAATATGCTAAGCTTGAATTGATCTACACACAAGAAAGGGCAACAATGACTAAACGCAAACCCTCTAAATCCTTGCGTGTAGGCGTGCTTCTGAAAGGGTCCCTTGCGGACGCGATGGCGAAGGAGAGCGAGAAAACGCTAGCTGCATTTTCCGCGATCACACGCGCCGCGCTAGTGGAGTACTTCAGCAAGCGCGGCTACAATGTAGAAGATAATGTTTCATGGGGCGGCCCACGCTCCCAACCCTCTGAGGAACAAGGGGAGGGGCAGCCTGTGGCCGTCGCCGCCAAATAGCGACGACGACGGCCCGCCGGGTTTGTGTTCCCGCACAAACTCGACACCCTCAGTGTACAACTGAGGGTTAGCATTAACAAACGTATAGGCTCTTGGTTCGTTGGGATGGCGTGCGCGGACGCGCGGGCGCACCGGTTCGAGTCCGGCATGGGGCCACTAACTGTCGGACTGAATCCGACAGTTGCTCGATTGAAACGAACAATTCAGCTGTAACAAATGTTACAGTTGAACGCATGAGTGCAGACTCGTAGTTGAAACACGAGTCTCGCGCAGGGGCGATTGTGCGGAGGGCAGCAGCCCAGTAGCGTCGTCACAACGACGAGCGCTCCCCGCCAAGGCCGCACGGTCGCCCCTGCCCTAAAGTGAGACTTAGCAGCTTAACAAGTGATTTTTGTCGCGGGCGGTTTCGACTCTGCGCTTGTGTGTGATATAGTTGGTAAATGTTTGGGTATTACCGCTATGTGCAAAGGGGCACAGGATGGCACGTGATCCAGCCATTGAGCAGGCCGAGAAGTTGTGGCAAGCAAAGGAACAAAAGCGGGCGGTGGGCGTGCTCGTTCGGCGCATCAATGAGTTGAACGCTGAGTTGGCGTCCACTCGACGAAAGCCGGAGGTGACCTACGCTATTCCCCCTGCTCCCAAGCTGCAAGTCGTTAAGGCCGAGTTGACCTTTCCGCGCTGGCTAAAAACGCTGGGAGTGGTGTTCGCGGCCATCTTTCTTATGGTCGCAATTGGATTAACGGTGTTATATGTCATCGTGAAAGTTACCGAGGATGATGTTGCCAACACGCTGCAAATGAACTGGTTTTGCATACAGCGCGACGGCGCATACTGCGCTGAGTGGCGGAACATGGTTCAAGACGAATACGAGGGCGTCCTCGATAGTTGCCGCCAGCAGCACCCAGAGACAAAGCTATCTTTAAACCTCGGTTACTGCCTTGTCGAGAATGGTGTTCCTGAGCCGGATACGTGGGTCCCTGAAGATGTTCGCCGGAGTGATGAGTTGGCGTGGCTGGGCAGTTACTGCAGTGGCCATGATGGCGCATTCTGTGACGAATGGGCTTTGATGATCGCAGAAACTTACGGGGTCTCGGTCAGATTTTGCCATGAGGTAGCATACGAGGTGGAAGCATTTGGGTGGTGCGTGCTGAATGAAACCGCTGCCCCTGCCCCAGAAACATGGGCGCCAGGCGACGGCGCGAAATCGAGCCAATAAAAACGAATGCCCGGCGGGAACCGGGCGGTGCTTCGTTTAGCTCCTGAACCAACAGTTCGCGACGCCGTCGGCGGGAACCAATGCTCTGAGCATGGCCTCAGTATAGCATAAGGCTCCCGCAAAGCACAACAACTAAATACTTATACATCAATGACTTTTACGCTTATTTACGGCTGTAGAATTAATGTTCTGTAGCGTCTAAAAAAAAATAGCGACCTTGAGTTGCACCTCAAAGTCGCCAAGCACTTTAACAACTGGATACTAGCATGTCCCAGATAGGGTATTGACTACCCACTTCAGACACAATCGGGTAAAAAAGCTGTCGGGGCGCCCGGATTTGAACCGGGGACCTCACCTCCCCCAACCAAAAATGGCCGGGGGATAGGGTCTCCAATTAAACGTCCAAAATCCGGCGGGCGTTAGCCAGATCATTCGCGTTAATCGAGCGCGTGTACTGCAGCGTGATCGCCGGATCACTGTGCCCCAAATAGTGCTGGATCACATTGATCGGCATTCCTCCGCGCGACAGCGCCATTCCTACGTAATGCCGGAACGCGTGCCCACCCAGGCCGCGAGCCAACCCCGCACGCTTTGTTAGACGGCGCACCAATCGACTCACACCGTCGCCCGTCAGCGGATCGTCCGATGTGACACTGACAAATACATGATCATGTGTCACCGCCGGGCGCACCTTAAGCCAGTCGCTCAAAGCACGAGCGGCAGCCGAGCCAAAGTATATAGTGCGGCGTTTGTCACCCTTGCCGTCCACGATGGCAGTCTTGTCTACCAGATTCAGATTGCGGATGCGCAGCGAGGCAATCTCGCTGACTCGCGCGCCGGACTGGATCAGCAACATCACGATGGCGTAGTCGCGAGGGCGACCCTGCGACAATCGCACGACGGCTTCAACCTCCTGCACCGTCGCAGCCTTCCCCTCACCCAACAGCAGCTCAGGTCGTCTATTCGTCAGATGGATTGCGGGTGACTGTGCGAGCAGCTCAACCTCAACACACCAGTTGAAGAACCGCTTGATCGTTTTGACACGTTTGTGGATGGTGGAGGCCGACAGTTTACCTTTTTCGGGAGGTCGTTTGCTGTGGCCTTCGTACTTGACAACCTGGCCTCGTAAGTCACGAACGTAAACCAGGAGGTCTTCGGACCGAATCATGTCGAGATGACGATCCGGGCCGATGCTCTTCACAAAGCGAGTTAGGATTTTTCGATAAGTCGTGAGTGTTGAGGGAGCGTAGTTGCCGAGAAGGAATCGGTCTAGCGCTTGTTGTAACGTCATTACACCTTGCTCCTTTGGGGGTGACGCTAGTATCCAGTCGGCAGTATATCAAATGCCGCTTACAAAAAACAAACCTAGCAGTCATCATTCGACACGAAGGAACGGTGAGGTATGAGCGAGCAGAAGGCGCGGAGCATGGGAGGAGGCGGGTATGTATTGGTTGCCTCATAAAATTGGCGAGTTTGAGGTTATTTTTACGGATCATCTTATTGCGATAGATGATACCTACGATCTCAACGACCCAGGCGTCATTGAGGCGCTTCAGTTGGCTCAAAAGTTTTTACCGATTGTGCGCATTTACTACGGGGAATTTGACAGCATCAAGCTGTATGAGCGTGAAATTAATTGGGGAGCTCACTCTGAGTCTGTTGTCGCCAAGTTGGTCGCCGCATTCGACGAGTTGCTTGATGAGTTTAACGCACTGCCAGACGAGTTACCTGAACACATTCGAGCAATCGAGCCTGAAGCCCGGCAGGCACTTCTGACTAAGCGCGCAAGGCGTGAGAGAAAAGAACTAAAAGGGAGACTGAAAGGCAACGCGGGCCATGTGTACCTTCTGCGCTCTAGCACTGGGTACTACAAAATCGGTCGCACGAAATATCCCCATGACAGGCTCGCAACCTTCAGCGTCAAGTTGCCGTTTGAGGTCGAATACGAGCACGTAATCCTTTGCTCCGATATGTACAAGCTCGAACGGGATCTCCACAACAAGTTTGCAGATAAACGCGTCAACGGCGAGTGGTTTGAACTCAACGCAGACGATGTCGCCTACATCAAATCACTGGAGGATGAACATGTCTAGCACAATCCCAAACAGCTATCAGACGCCGAACTGGCTCGTTGATGATCTCCTCCGGTGGTTGGAACCTAACGAATGGGTCGCGTTGTCCTTCATGGTGAGGCATATCCTTGGGTGGCGTGAGAAGATCGAAGACCGCCGCAACCGGATTAGCTTGAGCCAATTTGAAGATGGCGTGAATGAAAATATGGGCGGTTGCGGCTTGAGTCGTCCGCAGATCACGAAAGCACTCAAAGGGCTGGTCAAGTTTCGTGTGGTCCGCAAGGTTGGCAACGCCACCAAAGACGGTCAACAGTGGGAATTGTTCGATCATCCTGAAATTGACTGGGATGGCTTGAAGATGCGCCGTGAAGCGAAAGCAAAGAAGGGGCGGAAGCGGGTTAAGAAGGCCGCCGTCGCTAGTGCGGAAGCTCGCCGCAATGATGACACTGGTACGTCAGACGTACCCCCGCAAGGGTACGCTACACGTACTCCTTCTAGTACGACTGACGTACCAGAGCAGGAGTACGCTGGACGTACCCCTTCCGGTACGCTGGACGTACCTCAAGCTGGTACGCCTGGCGTACACACTAAACACAACAACAAACCCAATGTTGTTGTTGATCAAACAGAGTCTGATTCTGATTCGAGTCAACAACAACAGCGCGACCCCCACCCCGCTGAGCGTCAGCTTTTCATTGAGCACCACATTCCAGAAGATGTCTGGCGGAGCTGGATGATTCGCGATGCTGAGACCGTAATGGCCACTGTATTGCACGCAACCTCAGAACCCAACGTTAAAAAACCAGTGGGCTTGATGCGCTCAATGTTGGTGCATGAACGCGGGGTGCCGTTGGCGAAATACCGGCAAGCTGCACGGGCGAAGTTGAGTAACAACGGCGATGGCCGTGATTCGGATGCACATCTGCGCGACATCGCGCACCAGGTCGGCAAGTGGGACCCGCGCGCAATTGATAACCCGGTGGCGCTTGATCTGGCGCGTGAATTGCTGCAGCAGGCAGGTGGCGACCCGGCGCGCATCACAGGCGAGATGTACGACGAAGCTCAGGCAAAGTACCACGACCAGGTGCTCAAGCCGATTGAAGAGACTGCAGCTGCACTTCAGGCTCAGAGCGAACAGGCTCAGCGCCAGCGAGAGGCACAGCGCTCGGAAATTGTACAGGCTGTTCGGGCACGCCGGGTGGCACAGGCCGTCACCACTGCCGTCGCGGCCGCGGGGGCGAGCTAACGATGACGGCGCAGTTCGGCGTGACGTTCGATTTGTGGTGCGCGGCGGCGAGTTGGCGGCTGTGCGACCTCACCGGGCGAGTGCTGGCGGATGCGCCGGTCACCGAGCGCGAGCTGCGGATATGGTTCGAGTATGGTGTGCCCGCGCAGATCGTCGGGCAGGCGCTCAGCACGAAGGTCACTCCAGTGCGGGTGACATTTACGCGGTTTTTCACGGATGATCCGGCAAGAGTGATAGGGAGAGTGGCAGTATGACGGATGAAGCACGCGGCGAAATCATCGCCACCTGGGAAAACCTGGATTATGTGATCTCCGAGCAATGGCGGGGACGCAAAACGGAACGCGAAGTCAAGGACGCGCACGCGAAGTATAGAGCAGCGTGTGAAGCTGCGGGCGAAGGTTGGTTTGTGCGGCGCGACATCAACAACGACGACATGGAACATATCCCGCCGGGGTATCCCTATGACGGCCCGGCTGATTTCCCCCTGCGCAAGGGGTACTACGATACGCCGTCTGCGCAGGCGCGGCGCGAACGCCTGGACAAGTTGATAGGCGCTGCTGGTGGCACTGAAGCTCTTTTGATGCGCATGCGCGAGCGCAGCAGCGTGATCGAGCGCGTCAAGACGCAGCTCGACAAAGACCCCGGCTTCAAGGCTGAGCTGGTCAAGTGGTTGGAATCTAACTAAGGGAGAGTGGTAGTATGAGCGAGCGTTGCCCTGTTTGCGATAGCGTCGAGATTGATCTGGTGATGGTGGACGGCGGTGGAGACTACGCCGACGAGATTGTCGAGGCCGGGCACTGCATGAACTGCGGCCATGAATTCGATATCGCGTATTGGCACGAATGGGAGCCTGCGCCGCCGCCGTCTAAACGCGAGGTGTTGATCCAGCGCGTGCGCGATGTGTGGTACTGGCTGAAGTGGCAAGCGTGGGGGCGCTGGCAGTCCGGCGCGCAGGATTTGCCGTTCTGATGAGTGAGGCCGTCCGGTGTTCGTGTGGTGGGGTGTGCGTGTGGGTGCAGGTGCGCCTGGTGTACCGGCTGCGGTGCGTCCGGTGCGGGAAAGAGTTCGAGCCGCCGCGACGGGTGGCGAAAGTGAAGGAGTAGTTTCATTCATGCCAACAGCCGTGATCCCCGACCTGATTTTCTGCGCAGCGAAGAACCGGCGTTATGCCGAGATCGCGCTGCAGGCAGGTTTTCGCTATGGGGCGCAACTACCGAACAGGGTGTACTACGCGCCGTATTTCGTGGATCAGGATCACAACAATCCGCAGCTAGACCGTGCGGCGTATGTCGCCGCAGTGAAGCAACACCGTCCGCACATGGCGACGGTATTGGACTGGTATCGCCTGGAGCAGTTGCAGGATGTGTTGGGCTGGGCAGAAGATGTTGCGCCGTATGTCGAGGTGATCGTGATTGTTCCCAAAGTCCCTGGCGAAGTGTGGCGACTGCCACGCACGATTAGCGATAAGCAGGTTCGCTTGGGCTACAGCGTGCAGACGACTTACGGCGGGACGGACGTGCCGCTGTACGAATTCGCGGGTTGGCCCGTGCATTTGCTAGGCGGTGATCCAGCGCGGCAGATGGCGCTGGCCCGGCGCTTGGATGTGCACAGCGCGGACGGCAACAAGTGGATGTTGCAAGCAAGTCGTAATCAGGTGTGGGTTCCGCGCCCGGTGCGCCAAGCCAAGAACCGACGCTGGCCGCAATTACAGGAGCTAGGGTTGGGGCACATCCGGCAGGATTCACCGTATGCCGCGTTCAAGTTGTCCAGCCAGTTTATCCGTGCGGCGTGGCAGACGGGGCGCGTGACGCTTCAACTGCCGTTGGTGTGAGGTGACCAGCTGTAACAAATGTGACAGCTGAATCGTTCGAGTAACACACTTTTAAACGCAGAAGCCGGAGGGCGCGAATACACGCGCCGACCGGCTCCACAATCTACAAGGAGTATACAGCACCATGAGTAAACCGACAACCACCGCTTTTTACCTCAGCAAGGGGGGCACAGGCAAGACGACACTGGCCGCACAGTTTGCCGTCTACCTGGCTGAACAGGGCCAGCGCGTCGCGATCTTCGACCTGGATCGCCAGGGCACGCAGACAGACGTGTTCGGCGTGTTTGACGTGCGTCCGGCATACACACCGGATGGCGAAGCGTTCGATCAGTACGTGCGCATCGAAACGATGCATGCCGCGCTGAAGCGCGAGCTGGACGCCGCCGCAGCGCTGCGCTTGATTCCGGGCGAATGGCCCGGTGAACTGTATCTGCTGCCGGGTGGCGCGCTGACACCGGAAGCCGTCGAACAGTTGAAGCTGAACCCGACGCGTTTTGGTATGGTGAACACGGCGACGATTGTGTCGCAGCTGATTGAACAACTCACCGGTCTGATCGACCACGTGGTGATCGACATGGGACCGTCCGACCCGATGCTGAGCACTGCGGCTTTGGTCGCTGCCGATCACTTGATCATCCCGATGGAGCCAAGCCAGTCGAGCCTTGAGCGCTTGGACTACGTGCTGAAGGAAGTCGACAACGTGCGCCGCAATGGCTATGAGATAAACGTTGCGGGGATTGTGCAAAACAAGGTCCTTCAATTTTGGGGAGGGTTGCGGGTTGCTACCACGGTCAAATTAGCTCGTGAGAGCTTGATAGCCAATTACTCCGATCTGTTGCTCCGTGATCGGCACGGAAAGCCAGTTGAAATTCCGACAGACCAGGACTGGGAGTATATCCGTTATACGGGGCAGTATCAGATCAGCCAGGTTAGCGAGATCAAGGATCCGGTCAAGCACGCAGCGAAACGCTTTAGCCAGGCTGTGTTTGAGGCTATTGAGGGAGTGGTCGCGTAATGGGCAATCGTAACGAGAAACTCGAAAGAATGCGCCAAGCAGCGCAATCCCGTGCGGCTAACACCAGCTTACGCGCGATGACGGCCCAAGCTGCTGCAGCCCAGGCGGGCAGCAGCGAGACGATAATCTGGTTGCCACTGAATCAGATCGTGGTGGATCAGAATATCCAGGTGCGCGTGGGCGGCACAGACCCGGAGACGGTGGAACGCTACGCCGTGTTCATGTTCGAGTCGCGCGGCTGGGGCGATTTCCCGCCAGTGGATGTCCACCGTGACGACGAGAGGGGGTATCTGCTGTCAGCGGGCTACCACCGCATTGAGGCTGCACAGTTGGCCTCGCAGATGCTCATCGATGACGGCGGCGAGCCGATCCTCGAAATACCCTGCGTGCCTCGCCCCGGTGGGTACCAGGGCGCGCTGGAGCACGCCGAAGAGGATAACCTGTCCAATGCAAAAGAATTGACCAATAAGGATCGGTTTGAAATTTTTAAGCGACGTGTGCTGCGCGGGCATCGATGGGCAAGAATGACCGATGGCGCTGTATCCGGCGAGGTAGGGGTAAAGCGTCAGACCATCAGCAACTGGCGCGCAAAGGTTATTGAGCAGGCGCGGGCGACTGGCAAAAATTTGCCAGTCGATGACACTGCGCCGCGAATTGGTGCGGATGGGCGTGAATACAATGTAGTGAAAATTCAGGATGCAAATCGCCAGCGCGCTCAAAGCGATTCCGAATTCGATCCTGATCCCGCTTCGCCTGCTCCCACGCGCAATGATCACCCCAACGAACCCGCAGGGCGCTTTGAAGAGAACCCGCCCTCGCCGCCTCCTACGCCGCTGCAGCGCGACGAGTTCGTGCCGGGCGACGCCAGCGCGCCAGCTGATGCCACCAATGATCACGCCCCTGCTCCGACGCCGCCTCCTGCTGCACCGAGCACACGCGGAAAGTCTCCGGCAGAGCGCGTGCTCGAACACCTGGAAGCTGCTGTCCAGCTGCTTGACGAGATGGGTGAGAACGACAAGGCAGACGGCCTGCACGATTGGACTGGTGAGTTGGCGCAGGCCTGGGGGATGACCGATGGCGAATAAGCCCGTCCAGAATCAGACGGTAGACCCCGCCGCGACGTTGCGCGCGGCGGGGATCGGTGCGCTGGCGATGGCGCTGGCTGTGTGGCTGGCGCTCAGCGCGTGGGGGCGTGTGTTCAGCCATGCGTCCGAAACGGTGCAGCTCGTGACGGTGATCGTTGTGCTGGGTGTGGTTGCGCTCGGTGCGCTGTTGGGCGTGAGTGAGGTCGAACGGAGGGTGGCGAAGTGACGACGGCAACGAACGGAAAACCGCCCAAGATAAGCGCGTTATGGGCAGGGTTTCGCTACAACATTCACGGGCGTGTGGAAAATGTCCCGAATGATAACCCCGACTATTGCCCCGTGTGCGATGGCTTGCGGTACGTGATGGCAGATTTTGGGCGCTGTTCCTTCAGTTGTTTGTGTCCTGAGTGTGGTGGAACAGGGTTAACTCCATTGGCACTTGCTCGCCATAAGATACGGGCGGAAAGGTTGAGTCGCGATGACGACGGCAACGAGTAACAAAGTCAAGGCGCTCACGATCTGGCAGCCCTGGGCGAGCCTGATCGCAGCCGGGATCAAGCAGTACGAGACGCGTGGGTGGACAACAAGCTATCGCGGCCTGATCGCCATCCACGCAGCCAAGCGCACGGTGGATACCCAGCCGCGCCAATTACTGCGCGAGCCGCGTGATATTGCCAAGTTGCCCCAGGAGTTGCCGCTGGGTGCGGTCGTGGCGCTGGCGCGGCTGGTTGACGTCGTGCCGTCTGAGCAACTTATGGCGCGTCCGGGCTTCGCTGATTCGCAAGAGCGCCGGCTCGGTGATTTCTCGCCCGGTCGGTACGGGTGGAAGTTGGAGATCGTGGAGGTCTACGATCCCCCGCTTTCGGCGAAGGGCAAACAGGGGTTGTGGTCCTGGGAGCCGCCGCAGTCACCCAGCAAGCCGCAGCCGTCCAGCAAAACGAAACGCGCTATTCCCTTGGCTCTGGCGCGCAAGGCTGCACAGAAGCTGCTCGCGCAACTCGAACCGCACTGTGAACGCATCGAGATCGCGGGCAGTATCCGGCGGGAGAAAGAAGAGATCGGCGATATTGAGCTGGTCGCCATTCCGAAGATGGGCGAGCGCATGGCCAATGTGCAGCCGCCCGCGCAGCAATTGAATCTGTTTGGTGGTGCTCCGGCTGCAGGTGGGACGCTTACGGAGAAGTACAGCCGGCTCGACGAGGAATTGACGCGCCTAGTCGAGGCGGGGATGCTCTTGCGCACCCCGCCGCGCGGTGTCCAGGCTCGGACGGCATGGGGGCCGCGACAGAAGAAGCTATGGATGGGTCTTAATGAGAAGTTGGGCTTCATCCAGGTCGATCTGTTTATCGCCACTGTGTCCAACTGGGGCGCGATCTTCACAATTCGAACCGGATCAAGTGACTTTAGCAATGCACTGGTGGCGTACATCAAGAACCGCACTCCGTACCGGCAGGGCGGCGGATCGCTGACTTACTCACCCACGGGAGAAGTCGTCAGCACGCCCACCGAGCGTTCGTATTTCGAGCATATTGGTGTGCCGTGGGTGAAACCGCATCTGCGTGATGCGCGCGCTGCGCAACATTTGCTACGGTATCAGTGGCCGGAGCGTGTTCTCCTCGGTATGGGTTACACGGACGCGGCGGCGCGGGCGATGATGCGTCAGCGGCTTAGCACAGGCGTGCTATAATTGTGGGTAATGTTGATCTAGGACTGGCGGATCGATGACTGTCACACAGTTGAGGTTGCCGTTTGCGCACGCGGTCGAGATTGATGTGCAGTGCCCGCACTGCGGACACCAGTTCGACGCGCTGAAGGTCGTGCTGGCCGGGCTGCCTGCCGCGACGCGCGAAGTCTGGGAGGCGGGTGAAGCGCCTTGGCAAAAGGGGCGCGTGCTGATGGGGCCGTCCGATCTCGCGGACCGGGTGGGCAAATCCGAGAGCACTGTCCGGTATCATCTCTCGCTGCTGGTGGCGGCGGGGTTGGTGCGCCGGGTTCCACAAAATAAATACCGCCGCGTGCGCCACCTATACACGGGGACTATAGCAATTTAAGAAGCGCGAAAGTTATCGCGTAACTTGACAGCAGCCCATGCTACAGTATATGCAGTGTTGGGCTGTTTTTCGTTGGCCCGTTGACAACCCCTATCATGCCGCGCTGGTGCCGTCGATTTACTGGTGATACGCGCGCTAGGCCCGACGGCACCGCAGGCAGGGGTTGAACTGTAACAAATGTTACAGTTGACTTGAATTTTGTTGATGGGGCGTGGTGTTGGGCACAGGGAGCCGTGCTCGCATCACAACGCCCCGGTGTGGCTCCCGCATCATGTTTCGCAGCGTGGCGTGCGCAACCCTTACTTTGTCGATGCAGACCTCCAAGTGGTTGTTGTTTTCTAGTCAAGCGCACGCCGCGCGCTCCTTCTGGACTGATCATCCGGGAGGCACAATCTAATGCTCGCCTGTACGCGAGCAACGACACATGACGGTACAGCGTCAGTTTTTGGCGTATGTGCCGTTTTTGATTCTGTGGGGTCAGGCATGCCGATCTACACCTACCAATGCCCTAAGTGTGGCGCACGCTTTGAGCGCCGCCAGCGCATCCAGGATCTGGATCGCGCCGTTGTGCGTTGCACGCATAACGGCTGCACCGGCACGCCGCACCGCGTGATTGGACTACGTGCGGTGGTGTTTCGCGGCCCCGGCTTTTACAAGACTGCTCACGGGCGATAGGGAGGATTGATGGACCAGAGCGAAACGAAGATGCGTGATTTGATGCGCCAGGTGCTTCAGAAAGTTGGTATAGAGTATCCGGGCTGCGAGTTGGATCATCTCGGCTTGCAAGGCGAGAATTATTACGCTGTTGTGCGTTGGCACAATGCCTGCGTGCAAATTGGCGTGCCTGACTCGAATTTCGCTTGGGCAGACTTGCTCGCGCAGCAGGTTTGCAGCGCTTATGACAAGCTTTTCTATCCCGCTCCGCCTGCTCCTCTCAATCCCCAACCGAACAAGCAGATAGCCAGTCTGGGTTCTGAAATCGATCCCCACCTCTGGTATCCCGTCGTGAACGGTGAGTGAGCATGACTTCTGATCTGACCGGCCAATTGTTGACCTTGCGCTACGTGCTGCTGGATGACGCGCTGGGTTGGCTGTGGGACGAGAATCCCAAGCAGCACGACCTGGACCGCATCGTGGCCAGCATTCGCACGCACGGCTTCCGCGACCCGTCCATCTACGACGGCACGCTGGGCGCTATCTCTGCCGGCAACGGGCGACTGACTGCGCTCTCTCAGATGCGCGCTGGTGGCGAAGACGCGCCGCGCGGTGTGGCGCTCGACGAGGCCGGGCGCTGGCATGTGCCGCTCATCTTCGGCCTGGATGCCGAATCGCAGATCAAGGCCGCGCAGTTCGCAGTCGACCACAACAACCTGACGTTGGTCGGGTTCAGCGCCGAGGAAGTCTCGCGCATCTGGCGGCAGGAAGATTACCTGCGTCTGCTGGAGCGTCTCGAGGCTGAAGACGCGTTGCCCCTGAGCGTGCCCGACGACGACTTCAAGACGCTGGTCGCGTTGTTCGGTCAGCCGGATGTTGTCGAGTCCGAAGCCGACCCCGGCGCGGACCTGGACCACGCGCAGGAGTTGCGCGAGAAGTGGCAGATCGAGCGCGGGCAACTCTGGATCATCCCTTCGCTGACTGTGCCCGGACGCTCACACCGATTGCTCTGCGGTGACAGCACCAGCCCCGAAGACGTGACGCGGCTCATGAATGGTGAGCGTGCGGAACTGTTCGCTACCGATCCGCCTTACCTGGTCGACTACGACGGCACGAATCACCCGCACAAGTGGAATGACCCTGCCGCCAAAGTCGAGAAGAAGAACAAGGACTGGAGCGCGAGCTACCACGACTGGGATCGCGCCGAACAGGGTGAGGGTCTGTACGATGGCTTCGTCAAACAGGCCGTCGAGATCGCCATCACCGACCACGCCGCGTGGTACTGCTGGCACGCCAGCAAGCGCCAGGCGATGCTGGAGCAGGTCTGGGAGCAATATGGCGCATTTGTGCACCAGCAGATCATCTGGGCTAAAGATCGCCCGGTGCTGACGCGCAGCTGGTACATGTGGCAACATGAGCCATGCTTCTTCGGTTGGATCAAAGGCAACAAGCCCAAGCGCACCGCAGACGATCACCCCGGCACGGTGTGGCATGTGCCCACCATCCCGCCGGGGCAGAGTACGGATCACCCCACGTCCAAACCCATCGAACTGTTCGCGATTCCGATGCAGCAGCACACCCTGTACGGCGAGGTGTGCTATGAGCCGTTTTCGGGCAGTGGCAGCCAGCATGTGGCGGGCGAGCAGCAAGGGCGTCTGGTGTACGGCATGGAACTCGCGCCGGAGTTCGTAGCCGTGATTCTGGAGCGCCTCGCGGGCATGGGGCTTGAGCCGCAATTGGAAAACGCACCGGCAGCACTGCCCACAGAGGCAGGGGAGTAACGGCGTGTGGGTAACGCTCCGCATCTCTGGGCACGCCAGCCGTGGGACAGCGACGCGAGTTTCGCGCGTTTCCACGAATATTACCTGCCCCAGGAATCGCCGCGTTCGCTCAATGAGGCTTACCGGCGTTATTTAGCAGATCGGCGTGGGCCAGATAAGGGCCAGACAAAGGCCAGAGAAAAAGAGGCACCTGGTGGCTGGCGGCGCTGGTTTCGTGGGCAGAATGGCAAAGGCCAGCCCATCCCAGACGCCAAGACCTGGGAGCAGCGCGCAGCAGCTTACGATGACTATCTCGCCGAAATTGACCGGGCCAAGTGGGAGCAGCGCCACCGCGATTTACGCGAGCAGGACTGGCAAGCCGGAGCAGACCTGCGCGCGCTCGCCGGGCAGATATTGGAGCAGACGCCGCAGTTCCTGACGACCAAGCGGCGGCTTATCCGGGGCAAGGACGGCGCACCTGACCAACTGGTAACAACGGTCGAGCTAGACGGGGCCTTCATGCTCAAAGTGATCGACCTGGCGAGCAAGCTGCAGCATCAGGCGACGGAGATCACCCCGGCGCAGAAACACGAGCACAGCGGACCCGGTGGTGGCCCGATTCAAAGCGAAGTGAGCGAGGTACATCTGTACCTGCCGCAGAATGGACGCGAAAGCAACAACGATGGCGACGCCTGTTTCTCCAAAACAGATGGCAGCACGACTTGACATTCGCCCGCAAGCGGGACCGCAGGAGCGCTTTCTAGCCTCCCCGGCGGACATTGTCATTTACGGTGGCTCAGCCGGGGGCGGCAAGACCTGGGGCCTGACGGCGGAACCGCTGCGCCACATTCGCAACGGTGACTTTCGCGCGGTCATTTTCCGTCGCACCTATCCCCAAATCATGAACCCCGGTGGGCTGCAGGACGAAGCGCAGGGCTTGTATCCCTTGCTACGCGGGCAAGCCACGCAGCCGTCGAGCGGCGTGACGTGGACTTTCCCCAGTGGCGCCATCATCCGCCTGACGCACTTGCAGCACGACAAAAACGTGCATGACTGGCAGGGCGCGCAGATCCCGCTCATTGAATACGACGAGTTGACGCATTTCTCCGCGCACCAATTCTGGTACATGCTCTCACGCAATCGCTCACTGTCGGGCGTGCGACCCTATATTCGTGCCGCGACCAACCCCGAACCGGGCTGGGTGGCCGACCTCATCGACTGGTGGATTGGCGAGGACGGCTATGCCATCCCCGAACGCAGTGGCGTGGTGCGTTGGTTCGTGCGTTACAACGAGGATATCGTGTGGGCCGACGATCCCGACGATCTACGTCGACGTTATCGTGATGCGGAGGTTAAGTCGCTGACCTTCATTCTCGCACGGCTGCAGGATAACAAAATCCTGCTGGAGAAAGACCCTGGCTACAAAGCCAACTTGCTGGCGCTGCCGTTGGTTGAGCGCGAGCGCTTGCTGGGTGGCGATGGTGGGCGCAAGGGTGGCAACTGGAAGATTCAGCCGTCGGGCGGCAAGGTGTTCAACCGGTCCTGGTTTCAGGTCGTGTCGCTCAGCGACGTGCCGGACGGCGGGGAGGAGTGTCGTTTCTGGGACCTGGCGGCCACCGAGAAGAAGCTCAAGGGCGACGACCCGGACTTCACGGCGGGTGTCAAAATCCGCAAGGTGGGCGGCAATTACTACATTATGGACTGCATTGACGTGCGAGTCGGTCCCACCGAGGCCGACCGGCTCATCAAGACCACCGCGCGCCGTGACAAGCAGCAGATTCAGCGCCAGGGCGGCAATACCCGCTACCTGGTGCGCTGGGAGATGGAAGGCGGCGCGAGTGGTAAACGGGACACGCGCCACATTGTGCAGCTGCTGGACGGTTTCGATGCACACGGTATGCCCCCGGATGGTGACAAGATCACCCGCGCTAAAGGGCTGTCGACGCAGAGTGAGCAAGGCTTTGTGTACCTGGTGGCCGGAGATTGGAATGAGCACTGGTTACAGCACATGCACCACCAGCCCGATTGGCCACACGACGACATTATGGACGCATCGTCCGGCGCGCACAACGCGCTGGCTAACCCGGATGGCAATCCCTGGGGAGCGACGGCATGAGTAATCCGCTTATCATCTCACCCGGCTCGCGGTCTGAACAGGCGGTGCAGCAGGCCGTCAAATCGCAGTTGGCAGACTTCATTGCCCTGCAGCGCTCGGACGCCACCCCGCGCGAACTGGCGCGCATGTACGCCGTCAGCGTGACCGCTTACCGTGCCGCGAACCTGCGCGCGATGGTGGTCTCGAATATTCCCTACAAGGTGGTGGACAAAAAGACCGGCGAAACGCTGCCGGACCACCCGCTCAATGCCCTGCTACGCGACAACCCGGATCTGCCGGATGTCCTGGAGCGCAGCGAGATCACCTCGTGCTTTTGGGGCCACAACTTGGTCTACAAGCGCCGCGCCCAGCGCCAACGCGTGACGGCCTTACAGTGGATCAATCCGCAGCAGTATCGGTTGAAATTCGATCTCTCCGCTGGTCAGCTGGTGGGGTTTGACGTCAGTGCGCAGTGGTCGGCGGTGGACTACGACGAAAAACCGCCGGAAGGCTTCATCACGCGCCAGGATGCCATCTACACGCATGGCGTGGACTTCGACAACGATTTCGATGGCGTGGCCCCGGCGGAGAACGCGTTTGATCACGCGGGCATTGAGACGGAAGCCGCGCAGACGGCGGTCTGGTTCCTGCGCAACCGCGCGGTGCCCGCGGGTCTGCTGCAACCGAAGGACAACGGACAGGAACATAGTCCACCAGGGGACTCTGATGTTCGGTTTATGAAGCGCCTGGTTAACCGCATCCTGCGTGGGGCGCGCAATGCGGGTAAGACCATCGTCTCCAAGGGTCGCTGGGAGTGGGTGCTGCTGCAGCACCGTTTCGACCAGGTCGAGTTCTCCGCGCAGCATAAGATTGCGCGTGAGGGCGTCTCAATGGCGTTCGATGTGCCGCTAGACCTGCTGCTGCCGACTTCATCAACGTATGCCGAACTCTACCAGTCCAACAAGTCGTGGGTCGAGTACTTCGCCAAGAACCGCTGTCGCTGGTACGCCCGTCATTTGACCAAGCAGCTCGCGCCCGAATTCGGCGACGATATCCGGATTGAGCCGGACTTCACCGCTGTGTTCCAGCAAGATGATGCGCAGCTGGTCGAGGTCACGAACGACAAGCTGCTGGGTGGTTATTTCACGCTGTATGCCGCGCAGGTCGCCACCGGCAACGAAGAACCCGACGAGCGCCTGAAGGATATCTACATCGTCGGTAACGAGCCGGTGCATATCGACCGGCTGGTGCGCATCGCACAGGAAGGGCGTGCCGCATCGTGGCCGGCACTGGACATGGGCGACGAAAACGGCGACGGCGATCCGGGCGGCGCCCCGAACAATAACGGGGAGGGAGGCGATGAGAAGCCCCAGAATATTGAAAGCACACAGGGGCTTAACGGTGCGCAAATTAAAGCTGCGATGGATATTTTGGACGGAGTTCGCGCGGGAACTACCGCGCCTGAGGTTGCGGTCGAGTTGTTAATGACGCTCGGAATTGAACCCGACCGCGCAGCGCATATGGTGGAGTTAACTCCTGCTGGCGAAAAAGTCGAGCCGTCGAGTTTTGACGAAGATGACGATCCCGAAAAGCCCACCCCGGCGCAAAAAGCCCAGCCGTCAGCTGTAACAAATGTGACACCTGATGATCCCGACTGGCTGCCGGATGACCTGTTCAAGGAACTGCGCGATTGCGTGCGTGTGACGGCGCGACGCGGCGCAGACTATGCCTTCGAGCCGGTTGTGCTGCCGGTGGACGTGGTCGCCTACACGCGGCTGCTGGTCGCCCTGGACGGCCCCGACGCCGACCAGGACACTCTCATTGCTGCAGCGCGCAGCTACTACCACAGCACCGCCGAGTGGCGCGCCATGAAGGCTTACGCTGATGTCGAGGCCCAATATCGCGCCGCGTTGTATGACTTGCTGCGCCGTGCGTTTGCACGTCAGCTGGACCAAGCCGCACTGGAACGGCGCGGTCACGACGCAATTGACACGGCCTATGAAGCCGCCTTCAAACAAGGGCTGGCGGATGTGGGCACGTCGGTGGTCAAGTTGTCCGGTGGCGAGACAGCCTTCCTCAACGAGCAGGCCCAGGCCGAGCGCCGCTACTGGACGCGCCTGGCCGGTGAAGTGGCGGAGCGTCTGGTCAAGGTGCAGGACGAAATAGAAGCCGTCCGGCAGCAACTGGCCGCCGCGACAGACCCGGATGAGCAAGAGCAGCTGCGCGCCGAATTACTCGCCGCTAAACAGAAGCTCATCGCTAACCGCGACGTTGTGCTGAATCGCATTGACCTGTGGGTGCAGGCCCTGCGTCGTATTTACAGCCAGGGGCAACTCAGCGGCGAACGTAACCCCATGATGACCTGGCAGTTGGACGAAGTCAAAGAGAACTGCCGCACCTGCTTGGCCCTGGATGGCCAGGTGCACCGCGCCTCGGAGTTTGCCGCGTTGGGGCTGTATCCGGGCAGCATGGCGCTGGAATGCGTGTCTTCGGCGAAGGGCGTGCCGGTGTGCGGCTGTGCCTTCAAGGTTGTGCCTGGCGCGCGCCCGAAGGGCAATCTCGCTAGTGTGCCGCTGTTCGGCTCTGCGCGGTCACTCGGCGTCAATGTCGCCGCTAAGACGGACTATGGTGCGCCGTCCGGTACGGTCTTGCTGATGCTCGACCAGCCCGACGACGTCATCGCGTTCCAGAATCAGCTGATTGACACCCATCCCGCGCTGTGTGACGCGCGTTGGACCCCGGATGACCAGCTGCACATCACATTGGTCCACAGCGCGCTGGTCACCGATGACGCCTTCGCGGATATCTTCGCTGACGCGACGTTGGACGGTGTGCCGTCCTTTGACCTGCGTGCGAGCAGTCTTGAAGCCTTCGAGCTAGACGGCAACCATCGGGCGGTGGTGCTGCGCGTGGCGGCCAGCGACGAACTGCGTGCGTTCCAGCGCCGCGTGTATGACGCCTTCGTCGCGCGCGGGATTCCGGTGTCGGAGTACAGCGACCCGAACGTCTGGAAGCCGCACATTACTCTTTACTACGAGCGCGCGCAGTCCGACCCATTCGAGCCACGCGACGTGGCGGTGACGGCGCACACGGGCGACCTGGTCTTTTCGCGCGGTGATTACCGCACGGTGCACACCTTGCCTGCGGGAACCTTGCAGCCAATGGAAACGGGAGACAGCGCATGAAACTGTTGACGCTACAGGGCACGTTTACCGGTAGGGATGCTGTCCGGTTGGCCTTACCTGTTGTGGATGTGCCGCCCGGCAAACGCCTGGTTGTGGAGTTGACCGGTGAGATTTTCCGCTATGTAGGGTTGCGGCCCAGCGCATGGGCTGAGGGCAACCAACCTGTGGTCGAGGTCTGGGAATTCGGCCATCTCTCGCATTGGTTGAAGCAAGGTCTATACGTTGCCAATGCACATTTTGTGGAGGATGACGATGCCGTATAGCACGCTGAATGACTTACCACAGCAGGTGCGTGCCACCTTGAGTCTCGACGAGCAGGGGCAGTGGTTGGATACCTTCAACCGCGTCTTCGAGCAGACCGGCGACGAGGAGAAGTCCACGTTGGCCGCGTGGGGCATGGTGCGCAAAGACCGCGCCCGTGGTGGCCGGTCCTGGATTGCCGTTAACCAGAATGACGACGGCACGGTCATCGTCAAAGGCTGGGGCATGAAGTTCACCGGTGTGGACGACCCCGACTTCTACGGCACGCATTTCTCAACCCTGACCGAACTGCTCGCGGAATACTACCGCGATGCGCCACTGTGGTACGAGCACGGGCTGGACCTGGACTACGGGTATAAGCCTATCGGACGGCGCCACGCCGTCGAGATTTACGCCTTCGGCGTGTGGGCGGAACATATCCTGTTCCCGGATCACCCGCTGTACACGCGCACGCTGCACGAAATTGAGAATGGCGAGCTGTCCTATAGCTCGGACAGCATCCTGCACTACGTCGACCAGGGCACAAACATGGCCAATGGTGAGATTCGCATGTGGCCGTTGGCGGGCTGGTCATTGACCAAACACCCCGCCGAACCGGGCCTGGGTCCGGTGACGCTGGACGGCATGGCGGCCACGGTGCAGGAAGTGGTCAACGCGTCCGCGCGGCGCATTGAGTTGGACGGCGATACCGTCCTGACTCTGACATCCTGTAAATCTGTGTATTCCCCGCAGCGCGACCCGACGGTGCCTGCGGATATTCCCCCTGAGACTGACGACCCGGAGGCGCGGGAGGCGCAAAGGGACGACGGTCCGCAAATCGCACAACCGCACGACGCTACACCATCGATCTCTTTTAGATTTAGTGAGGGACACGACATGACCCCTGAAGCATTGCGCGCTCTGGCGGACTTCTTCGGTGTGGACGCCACACCGGAAGCCGTGCGCGCCGAAATGGACACGCTCATCGCCAATCTGTCCGGCGACGAGCACGATCTGGACGTTGACGCTCTGCGCGCCGCGCTGAGTATTGACGCCGAAGACGGGCAGGATGCGCTGGTGCGTGAACTGACCTCGATGCGTGCGCTTTTGGATGCGGAACCGGAACCGGAACCCGCCCAGCAGCGCTCGACCTACAACTTTCACGCGCTGCGTACCGCGCGCAGCCTGACGCAGCGGGGCAACGACGCGATGCCGCGTCACATCCCGCGTGGTAACGGTGATCAGCGTGGCGCACGTTCGCGCTCGCTGCACATGCCGAGCGTCAACACTGGCCAGCGCGCGCCGTCCGTTGAGGACGCAGTGCTGGCGGCGCTGGGTGTGAAGCCGCAGGGCTTCCGTAACGCGACCCTGAGCGATGTGCGTGCGCGCGTCTTCCAGATGGATCGCGCGGCGAAAGCCGACAGTGGCGCGGGGATCACCGGCGCGTTCGTGCTGAACGCGGAAGTTTCCCAGACCATCATGGAACCGCTGGTGAACAAGCTGGTGTTGTTCCAGGCGGGCGCGACGAAATACCCGATGCCGGGTGTTGATAGCGTGACGGTCCGCAAGCAGGTCGGCGAACCCGGTGCGTACTGGGCGGCTGAAAACACCGAGGTTGAGCAGCAGGATGACATCAACTGGGCAGTCGCTACGCTGAACCTCAAGGAACTGCGTGCGCCGACCCGTTGGCCCAATCGCTGGCTGCGCAACGCCCTGGGCGGCGTTGAGGGCATGATCCGCAACAGCATCGAGAACTCGATGCGCCTCAAGCTGGAAAAGTCCGCGCTGTATGGCACGGGCAGCCGCCCGGCGGGTGCGGGGCACACTGGCGCTGAACCGCTGGGTGTGCGTTACACCGACGGCGTGACCATCACGGATAAGTCTGGCGCAGCGCTGGACGTGGACGACCTGGGCACGGCGGTCGGCACGCTGGAAGACAACAACATCGAAGAAAGCAACACCTGGGGCTGGATTTCGCGTCCGAGCCTGTTCCGTGGCTTCGAGTACATGAAGGATGCCGATGGGCGTCCGATCATGCGCAACTCGTGGATGGACGGCGTGGTGGCGCAGTCGTTGGTTAACTACGACTACCACAAGACCAGCCAGGTCCCGTTGACGGCGAGCAAGACCGACCTGTTCTTCGGTGACTGGCAGGAACTGGTCATCGGCATCGGGATGGATATCGAACTCGTGGTCTCCGAGCACCGCTACATCGACACGAACGAAACGTTCGTGATGGGCGTGGGGTACTTCGACACCGCCTTGATGTGGTCCGAGGCGTTCCACATTCACACCAACTGCGGCTAATCCCGCAGCCGGTTGATCTGATTTCACGCGGCCCGGCGTGATACCGGGCCGTTTCTGACCGTTTAAGTACGAATATGCCAGGAGGACATCATGGCAGACATGTTTGCAGGACGTCTTGCGACGATCCAAGCGCTGTTTGCGGTGGCCGCGAAGACGGCGAGCGCGAACGGTTCCGAGGTTGACATTACTGGCCTCGAAGGCGACCTGGTCGTCTCGCTCGACAGCAGCGCCGGTGACGACGCCGATGCGACGCTGGACCTCAAGATTCAGCACCGTGCCGACAGCACCGACGCTTGGGCGGATATTCCCGCCGCCGCGTTGTATGACCCGACAACGGGCGACGCTGACACCTTTGATCAGGTGACCAACGCCGCCGCGTCCCAGCAGCAGCTCGCGCTGAAGCGTGAGCATCTCAAAGCCGAAGTGCGTGCCGTCTTGACGCTGGCTGGTGCAACGCCGGTGTTCACTTGCGGCGTGTACCTGATCGGCGTGTCGAAGTACTCGACCGGCTGGTAAACGCCGTCCGGCGTAACCACCGCTCGCAGTGAGAGAGAGGCATAAACAATGCCCGTAGTGGGTGACACCAACAAGGTTGACCTGGGCGACCAGACGCGCTTGACGCGTGCGGACGTGGCCGGGTACGACGATGTCCTGACCGCGACCGATGCGGCGGACACCTATGTGGCGCAGGCAGACCCGGTCGCATACGCGGCGCGGGCTACCATCGCCCACACCGACACGGCGGCGAAGGACCTGTTCACGCTGCCGGCTGGCGCGGTGATCATCGGGATCATGCTCAACATCACGGCTGCTTTCGATGACACCGGGACCGATCTGCTCGACATTGGTACGTCGGACACGGCGGATCAGTTTGTTGCGGACTTTGATGCGAGCAGCACTGGCATGACTCTGCAGCCACCCGCAGACGAGAGCGCGATGAGCGCTGCGACTGTGGTTCAGGGTGTGTACACCGGGGCCAACGGCAATGCTGCCGCCGGTGCAGCGACGATCACCTGTCTGTACATCATCCCGTAGAGGCAATGAGCGGGGGAGCGCCTGAGCGTTCCCCCGAAAGGCAAATCGTATGACAACCTTCAACAACCAGGGTTTTGTGCTCAAGCGTGAAGATGGCCGTCTGATCGCCGACAGCCATGTATCAGCGCATTCCAAGCGCGTGGCGCGCACCAACAGCGTGCTGGAACCGGTACCGGATGTGCCGGAACTGTACGTGCGCCTGGGCAAGCTCGAAGCAACCAAGCTGAGTGACGGCGAGCGCGCTGCACTGCACGCGCGAGCGCGTGAGTGGTATGTCGCGCAGTTTGGCGAACCGGAAGCCGTCGAACCGGCGGAGGCAGCTGTAACAAATGTGACAGCTGAAGCGGGCGACGAAGGCGAACCGTCCACGCCCGATGACGCAGAGCCGGAGGAGTGGTCGCTCAACGACCTCCGTTCGCGTGCAAGCGAACTGGATATCCCCGGACGCTCGAAGATGGGGCGCGAAGAACTCATCGCCGCTATCCAGGACGCCGAAAGGGACGCCTAGCTATGTTTAGCGCGACGGCAGCCATCGACACGGAGTGGCTCAATACGCTGCAGCAGGTCCACGAGATCATCCCTGACGCGATTGACGACTATGCGCGGCGCGATCTGCGCCCGTTCGTGTCGCAGCGTGTGGATGCGACCCTGCGCGTTGAGCCGCCGGTGCGCGCCTTTCCGGAGGACTATCCCCTGGAGTGGACCTCCGAAAAGCAGCGCCGCTACGTCATGGCGAAGCTGCGTCGTGAAGACAACCTGCCGTATCAGCGCACGCACGAGTATGTGCGGGGCTGGCACGTATGGGGCGACTACACCCGCGGGCTAACGGCCATCGATGTCTTTCACGATGGCGAGGTATCCGAGTTTGTGGGTGGCCGTCAACAACAGCTGATGCACCGCATTACGGGGTGGGCCAATGCGCCCGACGTGTTGCAGGTGCTCTCCATCGACCTGAACGAACGTATCGAAGTCGGCCTGCCGGTGGTACTGGATCAGGCCTTCGTGGATTGGTGAGACTTATGAGTGCCCTGTTGACCACGCTGCCTGCCGTCCTGGCGCGCATGTCCGCCGAGGGCTTTGTCGATGCGGATGATGATGCGCTGCTGGTGCAGATCATCGCCACCGCAACCCGGATGGCGGAATCCTACTGCAACCGGGCCTTGCTGCCCGTGCGCCAGACGCGGTACTACGACGCGGTGGGCGACCACATCGACCCGGATGTACGGGGGCTGTACCTCGGCGTCGATCTGCTGGAAGCGGTCAGCGTGACGAATGGCGATGGCACGGTCATCACCGCAGATCAGTTCATCCTGCGGGACCGCAACAGCACGCCGCACCATGAAATCCAACTCAAGGCATCTTCCGGGCTGACCTGGACGTATGACACGGATTGGGAAGCGGCGATTGAGGTGGACGGCGTATGGGGTTATCACCCGCAGTATGCTGACGCCTGGATCGCCACCGGTGATACGGTGCAGAGCGCGGTGGATGCCGCTACGCAAACCTTCACCGTGAGCGCTGCGGATGGCAAAGATGCGCGCTACCAGGACCGCTTCCAGGTCGGCATGCTGCTGCGTATTGATGATGAGTTTGTGCAACTGGTGGCCGTCGACACGGGGAGTAACCAACTCACCGTGCTGCGCGGACAGCAGGGCACGACAGCCGCGACGCATGACGTCGGAGTGAGCATCGCCAGCTACGCGCCGCCGCGCGACATTGAGCAGGCCGTCATTTCGCTGACGGTGTGGCTGCACCGCAATGGGGCGTCTGCCGGTGATGCGGTGCATTTCATGGCCGACGGCTCGACCATCATCAACAACCGCGTGCCGTCCAACATCAGCGACACGCTGCGGCGTTATGTGTGGTGGGGGTGGGACTTCTAATGGCGCTCATCACGATTGACCAGCAGACCGAAAAACTCGCCGCACTTCTGGCGGGCGTTGCCGGGCTAAACAGCCTGGACAAGCATCCGGACGCGCTGCAGAAAGCGCATTTCCCTTGCACGATTCCGGCCCCTGGTCCGGCGCAGTACGCACGTGACGGCGACGGCGACCGCTACCGGTTGACCGTGACACGCCAGTGGCGCATCAAGCTGTACCTCATGCCGCGGGAAGCGGGGCGCGAGTATCAGGCCGAATTGCAGCTGCGGCCCTTCCTGACCAGCATTCCCGACGCGCTCGCGCCGCACACAATGGTGCGGTTGGCTGATGGGCGCACCTTTGAACTGACCCTGGACCGGGGCAGCGATAGCAGCCTGTCCATTATGAAATATGGTGACCGGGAGTACAGCGGCTCGCTGTTCACGGTCACGACCATCGTTAAAGACCGTGTTATGCCAGCGAGGTAAACGACTATGGCAGTCACCGTGAATGTTCATAAATCGACGCGCAACAAGCTTGAAGCTGTGCTGTGGGGCTTGCGCGACAGCAACGGGTATTTGTTGGGCTCCAGCCCGACGGCCCCTGCGGCAGGTAACCAGGACGGCTCCGGCATGTTGCAGCTATTTGGGGCGAAAAACTTCCCCTTCCAGCCCAATGACCCGGATCGCCCGAATCAGATCGCGGATGGCGGTCTGTATCACACGTTCATCAACAACCCGACGGACACGCCGTCCAGCAATCTGACGTTTGCGGCGGATGACAAGGATTTCCGCGCGCTGGTGCAGTCCCTGTCGGTGGTGGACAAGGCGGGCGGCTCGTTCGTGATGGTGCAGCCGCGCACGCCGTCCTACCGCAACCTGTTCTTCATGGCCTATGCGCCTGCGGACTCCGACGACCCCGACAACGCCTACGGGCAGGGCATGTATGACGGCGTGCTGGTGCTCAACTCCAAGATATTCCCCAAAGGCGGGGATGGCTATTCGTCGGATGGACTGCCGACGTATGGCTACGGCATGGTGACCAACTACGGCCTGAAGTACCCGTGGGGGCATGCCTTCGCGGTCGCCGATGAGGGCAGCGAGGCCAGCATTGCGCTGGACTTCAGCTGGCCCTATCGCCCCCTGATCTGGCGCTGGACGCTGGATGGCACCCAGACGACCTTTAACCTGCCGCAGCAGTTGGCTGAAGACAGCGCCGACAACTTGCTCGTGGCCGTCAACGGCACGGAGCTGGACTGGATTGCGTCCACGCCGGGTGCGAGCGCCTTTGAGGCCGATACCACTGCCAACACGCTCACATTGGGTGATGCGGGCACGAGCGGCGATGTGCTCGTCGCGATGTTCGGCTGGTAGGAATGGTAGCGAGGCGCATCACTCGCGCCTCACTCCTTCTATCTGAGCGAGGAAACAATGCAAATTGAAGCAACCGGAAAACTGGAAGATGTGACCTATGCTGTACGCGCGACCGTGCGCAACGCCAACCGCCAACGGCGCTTCCGTGACCTGTTTGGCACGGGCAACGTCAAGCTGTCCGAGATGGACTTTGATCAGAAGGCGAAAGCCGACTACTGCTACGTGGCCGCGCACGTAAGCGAGATCGCGGGCATTGATTGGCAGCCGCCCACGGAGAACGTGAGCAAGAAAGATTTACTCACGAACTTCGAGCAATATCTGGATGCTATCCCGCCCAAGCTGGAGAACGCGCTGGTGGTAGCGATCTCCGGGCTATATGCGCCGGTATCCGACAGTGTCGAGAAGCCCGATGGGGATCTGACCGAAGACGAGGAAGCGGACCCAAACTCATCGAGCGGCGCGGAGAACACCAAGACCGCGTCGTAGGACGGCTATACCATCTGGCGCGCTCACGCCTGGATTTAAAGTACAGGCCGTCTGAGCCAGCGTTTGACACGGTGGAATTCACCGGGGACTGGATGCCTCACGCGGATGCCTATGAACTGTGGTTGAAGTGGGAAGAGCACGGGTTTATGCCGGACCCTGGTGGCTACTGGGACCAACACGCCAACTGGCGCCGCATGATCCACCACTACCGTGCACTGTATGAAGCGGTGGCCTGGAACGTGCGCGTGGAACTTGACGAACGCGACAAGCGAGACTAACGAACATGGCTGACGAGCAGACAACCCTAAGGCGCCAACTGGTCCGCATCGAAACGGACCAGCAGGCCGCCAACCAAACCCGCCAGGCGGCGCAACGCATCCAGGAGGACCTGGAGCGCATGCGTGCGTCTGTCCAAGAAGTCGGGCGCGAGTTCAATATCACGGATGACCGGCTGGCAAAGTACGGTGACGGCGCGCGTGAGGTTGGACGGCGCATTGATGACCTGGACGATGACCTGGACCAGCTGCGCAAGACTGCATTGGAGGCCGATAAGGCGCTGGATGAAATGGCCGAGCGTCGCGCGGTGCAGGTGGATACCAGCGATGTTGAGCGTGCACAGCGCGAGGCGCTGGAGCGCGCGCGGCTGTATGGTGACGTCGAGAGCCGCACACGCGCGATTACGGGCGCGATTGGATATGTTGGCGGTACGGGGGGCGCACAGTTCGAGAAGGCGGCCAATGTTGGGGCGGAGCTATTCGCCGTCAATGAGGCAGCGGGGCTGTTGCGTGAAGAGTTGCCGCAGCTAATTGACGGTCTTGGTATGACGCGCAGCAGTGTTGCACTGCTGGCTGGCGGCGCGACGGCAGCAGCGGCAGGGATTGTGCTCGCCTACAACGCGTTCCGCGACGCAGATAAAAAAGCACGCGAAGAAGCTGAGAAAAACGTCACCCTGCTAAAGAGCCAAGCTGAAGGGTATGCCCAAGGTCTTGAGCTAACGACGAAGGGCATTGACGATGCTGTTGAGGCTCAACAGCGTCGGATCAATATCCTGGCCGAAGAGCGCGATAAGTTCAGCCAGATTCTCGATATTGAAGACCAATATAATGATTTATTGGATCGCCAGGCGCAACTTGAACAGGACATGGCGACCTTTGCCACGATGGGCGATTGGGACGCCTACGCGGAAGCAGAGACGGCGCTGTCGGGCGTCACCAGAGAGATACAAGCGCTGACGGATGCCGCCGGTGTATCTGAACTTTCAGATCACATTTTCGACAAGGCGCGCGATGAACTCAAAACATACAATGCCGAAATCGAGAATCTGGACAAGGGCACTCAGGGCCTGACTGAGGCTTACGGTTCAGCTATTGTTTCGGCTAACGATCTAGCTTCTGCGCAACAAAATCTTGTTGCTGCTCGAAAAGAGGCAACAGCACAAATCGAGCAAGATTCTCGCACGCGTATTGCCTGGGAGTTGGAAGTAGAGCGCATAAAGCGCGATGCAACCAAAGAGCAGGTTGAGGCCACGATCTCCGATCTCGAACTTCAGCGTCAGATCATAGCTCAAGAGTTAGATTTTCTTGCTGAACGCGGGGACCTGACCAGTACACGCCAGGCCGAACTTAATGCACTGCTTGATGAATACGACGGCAAGATCGCACGCCTTTCTGATGATGTACTGACGTTTGTCAGTCGCGTGGGGCTATTTAGCGAATCAAGTGGCGCGGGGGTACTGGGGAGCTTTTTGTCCAACTTCGCGGGTACGGCGATGGATGCCGTCGCGCCGCAATTGGATCAGGCTTACCAGGACCGTGTTGAGCTTGAGGCTGAACTTGCTCGTTCGGTGGAGTACGCGAACGATTACCTAGACGCACAAGCCGAAACTGAAGCCAAACGTGCGCTCACCCTGCTGCGCGAAGAAGAAGACTTCCAGCGCCAGCGCGCCCTGGATTGGTCCGACCATTACCGCGAGCTGGCTGAGCAGGACCGCGATTACCTCGACGAGCGTGCAGATATCCTCAAGGACATGGCAGCGGATGCCTCCGAAGCCGAACAGGAGCGCATTGACAAACTCGCATCCTACAACAAAGAGGCGCGCCGTCTGGCCCAGGACCACAACGACGACCTCTTACGCATGCAGCGCGACGCGAATCGTCGGGCGCAGGATGCCATCGCTAGCC
>NPID01001875.1_pt1 | contig 53978 bp, 23 predicted proteins | sample 8637491 | NCBI WGS metagenome assembly NPID01 (sample SAMN07420843, study PRJNA396082) | bioreactor metagenome | isolation source: sample BA6 brine-fed electro-methanogenic bioreactor BA | place: Japan: Kochi | collected 2016-06-14 | reverse complement strand
CTCAGGGTGATAAATTATGGATGGGATCTCTGATATTTGATAGCTGATATTTGAAGTGGATTTGGCACTCCCAGCTTCATGGTTTTTAAGGACAATGGATCACGGATCTCCATGAACTAACGAATAAACACGGCAATTTTTTATACATATACCTACCGTGCTATTCCGTCGTATCTGTGTTGTCTGTGTTCTATTCTGACTCCTGTCTTCTGTATTCTGACTCCTGATTCCTGCATTCTGTATTCTGACTCCTGAATGCTGAATTCTCCCAAGCAACCAATCCCACCCTAATTGGTCTCTTATTTAGAAAGAATATAATTAGTTTTACAATATATATTCTTAGCTTTGCTAATCCCAATCAAATAGCCTTACGACGACATCTGAAATTCAACTAATTGTGTAAAACAATCATACCACACACTATGAAAAGGCCTCTACTCTTAGTCGTTCTAATCCTTTTTCTGATCAACTTCACCACCACAGCCCAGGGCTGGAGAGAACACGAAATGGAAGTCAGGGTTGAGATCAGCAGTCCCGACATTGCCGAAACCTTATCGGAATTATCGTTTTCCGGCGATTATGCCCCTGGTCATGCCATTCTTTATCTCATCCCCCGCGAAGCGGAAATGCTGGATCGTGCCGGCATCGAATACCGTATACAGATCCCCGACCTCAATAAGCATTTCGAGGGGTTCTGGGATCAAAAAACCGCCTACCACAGCTACCAGGAGATCGTTGACCTTGCCGACAGCCTGGTCACCGAATTCCCGGATATCTGCTTCAAGAAACTCTACGGCACCTCCATTGAAGGCCGCGAACTGGCCGCGCTCAAGATCAGCGATAACGTGAATGAAGATGAGAACGAAGCCGAAGTCTTTTTCGACGGTGGCATCCATGGCGATGAGATCGGCGCCGCCGAAAACTCCATCCGCTTCGCGCGCGACCTTTGCGTGAAATACGGCAGCGATCCCGACGTGACCTTCCTGGTCAATAACCGCGAGATCTGGATCTACTACATGGTGAACCCCGACGGAAGGGAAAACATGGTCCGTTACAACGCTGCAGGAGTCGACTGCAACCGGGATTACGGCTATATGTGGGACGAATGGGGAGGCAGTACCGGGGCATACTCCCAACAGGAGATCAAGGCACTGCGTAACTGCAGCTTCGAAAACCAGTTTGTGGTCCATACCACTTACCACAGCGGAACGGAATATGTTTCCTGTCCGTGGAGCTACCGCTCCGATGCCCCGGCCGATGCCGCGCACATTTTGCAATTGGCGGAAGTGTACAGCGATGAATCAGGCTATGCCAACCTCGAATTCGGACAGGGCAACACCGGCATGTATGCCATCAACGGCAGTACCAAAGACGGCAACTACGGAGCCATGGGATCCATCAGCTGGTCGATGGAGATCTCAAACGATAAACAACCCCCGGTATCGCAGCTCATGCAATACTACAACTGGAACTACCCCTCCATGCTGGCCATGTGCGAATATGCCGGTTACGGCCTCGAAGGAGTGGTCACCGATGCCAATACCGGAGACCCGGTCAGGGCAACGGTATTCGTGAACGACTATATGCAAACCTTCACCGACTCCAGCGCCGGTGATTACCACAAATATGTTCTTCCCGGTAAATATGCCATAACTATCGTGGCCAACGGATATGAAACACAAAGCACCACCGACAGCGTAGTGGTCACTGAATTCAGCAGTACAGCCACGGATTTTCAACTGATCCCGCTCGATACACCCCGCTGGTATGCCTGGCGCATGATCAGCAGCCAGATCCCCGGGAACAATATCGTGGACGAGGGCAATACCGCCGCCCTCATCGGCGCCCCCGACATGATCAATTATTCCATCGGTAAAGATGGATGGGTCGTGGTGGATATGCAAACCGCCATCGAAGATAAACCCGGCCCGGATATTAAAGTGTACGAAGGAGATTTCTCGGCTGAAGGCTTCAGTTGCTACGCCGGCCAGACCATGGACGGACCCTGGATTTACATGGGCGACGGGGAAGGAACGACCGAATTTGAACTTTCCGTAACAGGCCTCAGCGAAGCACAGTATTTCAAGATCGTTGACGACGGCGATGGTTCACAGAATGCCGCCGACGCCGGTTTCGACCTCGACGCGGTCAGCGACCTGGAACACATCTGGGGAGTTTATATCGTCCTTTACGATTACACCCTCGATGATGAAAACGGGAACAACCACCTGGAGCAGGGCGAATCCGCCGACCTGATCGTCACACTCAATAATAACGGGAATGTGGTGGCCAACGATGTCAGTGCAACGCTCAGCAGCAGCTCTTCTTTCATCAACATCACCCAGCCGACGGCAAACCTGGGCAACCTGGCCCAGAACCAGTCGGGCGATGGCACCTTTTCTTTTGAAGTGGATGAAGGTGTACCGAACGGGGATACGGCATTCTTTACCATCGATGTGGTAGCCAATAACGGCATTTATTCTACATCCTACGAACTGATGTTCATCGTGGGGAAATACCCCATCCTGATCGTTGACCTCGACGGGAACCACAATTCTGGCAGCGAAATGCAGTCGATTATTGAAAACATTGATGTTACCTCCCATTATTTTACATCTTTCCCGGATAATTTGAGCCTTTACGAGGTTATTTTTGTGTGCCTTGGGGTGTACAAAGATAACCACGCCCTGACCCAGGGTGAAGGGCAGGCCCTGAAAGAGTTTCTCGATCATGGCGGCCGCCTTTACATGGAAGGAGGCGATACATGGTACTACGACGATCCCACACCGGTGCATGCCATGTTCAAGATCAATGGCGTGAACGATGGCAATGACGACCTGGGCCTGATCTTCGGACAGGACGGATCCTTTGCCGAAGGCCTGGTATATCCGTATAACGGGGATAACAGCTATATCGACCGTATTGAAGCCACCGACAATGCCTTTGAGTTGTTCAGGAACCAGGTGCCATCCTATTGCAATGCCATAGCCCTCGACCAGGGCACCTATAAAACGGTAGGCTGCTCCTTCGAGTTCGGAGGGCTCAGCGACAACAGCCAGTGCACCAGGGAAGAACTGATGATCCTGATCCTTGAATTTTTCGGAGGCGTCCTCACCGATACCGATGAGAATTCAGCGATCGCTGAAATTGAAGTCAATGCCCGGCCCAATCCTTTCACCGGCCAGGTAACCCTGGAATATACCCTGACGGAAGCTTCCGGTGTATCCCTTGAGATTTTCGGAATGGACGGCCGCAGGGTTTTCAGGCAGAATACCGGCAAGCTTAACCCGGGTGTTCATGAATTTCGCTGGAACGGGACTTCCACCGATGGTACTTCACTGGCACCCGGGCTCTATATGTATGTGGTGGAAACAGAACATGCCCGGAAAAGTGGGAAATTAATCCTCAAACATTAAAAATTGATCCTTAATCCCCACTTAATCAAAAATATCTACATATTAATATTCGAACCTATTGGTTTTATTTATATTTTGGCAAGCCAAAATTGAACGCTACTTAAATGAACTATAAAACAACACTAAAATGACGTATTTCTACAAGAACATTATTGCAATTCTGATCCCTTTCATTACCGTATTGTCGCTTTCGGCACAGGAAGTCGTATTCACCGACAGCTGGGAAAATGCAGGATTTAACCTTAAAACCCATAATGAACAGGCTGTAAAGGTGGTATACTCCATCGAGAATTTCAGCATGGACGAGGTGGATGTCAAAGGCAGCAGCATGAAAGCCGTGCATCTACCCGGTGTACTGGTGCCCAATAATGAAGGGGCTCCCGACCTGGCCGGTGTCAGCCGCTATATTGCCATTCCGCAGGGAGCAAAAGCGAAGCTGAACGTGATCGACTACCGGGCAGAAGTTTATACCGATGTTGCCGTGGCCCCGGCCCCGCGCATCCCCCTGGACACCGATAACAGCCCGCTGTTTTATAACCAGGACGAAAGCATATACTCCGTTGATGCTTTTTATCCCGCCGAACCTTTTAAACTTTCGGAAGCCACACAGCTCAGGGGCGTAGATGCCGTTATGCTGGGTATTACTCCCTTCCAGTATAACCCGGTAAGCAAAGAACTGATCGTATACCGCGATATTGAGCTCGAAGTTGTATTTGAAGGCGGAAACGGGCATTTTGGCGAAGATCGTTACCGCAGCCGCTGGTTCGATCCCATCCTCCAGGATCACCTGCTGAATTTTGAATCACTTCCCAAAATTGAATACACCACCCGCAACGGAAGCAAGACTGATGGATTCGAATATGTGATCATCACTCCCGACGACCCCGTATTTATTTCCTGGGCCGACAGCATCAAGCAATTCAGGAATATGCAGGGCATCAGTACCGGTGTATTCACCATTACCGAGGTGGGCGGAAACAATATCACCACCATCGAGAATTTCATCAACGATGCTTACGATACCTGGAGCATCCCTCCCCTGGCTTTCCTGATCATGGCCGATTACGGAACCACGGGCAATGGGATCCTGTCTCCCATCTGGGATTACTACTGCGCATCCGATCATATATACGCAGACGTGAACGGCAACGGCATGGCCGATGTGGTCCTGGCCCGTATGACCGCCCAGAATGAGACCCACCTTGAGAACATGATCACCAAGATCATCGAGTACGAAACAGACCCGCCAACCTACGAATCTTATTACGATCCTATCACTGCTCTCGGCTGGCAGACCGAACGCTGGTTCCAGATCTGCTCTGAAGCTGTTGGTGGTTATTTCAAACACGTAAAAGGGAAAGATCCGGTCAGGATCAACGAAGTTTACGACGGAAACCCCAGTGTTGACCCCTGGTCAACAGCACCGAACACCTCCACCATCCTGGGCGTATTTGGCCCGAACGGACTGGGATATATTCCACAAACCCCCGGCGAACTGGGCAACTGGTCAGGAGGAAGTGCCAGCATGGTCAATGACGCCATCAATGCAGGAGCCTTTATCATCCAGCACCGCGACCATGGCGGGAACACCGGATGGGGAGAACCGGCATACAACAATAACAGCCTCGACGGGCTGTCGAATGAAGACCCCATTTTTGTTTTCTCCATCAACTGCCTCACCGGTAAATACAACTGGTCAGGGGAATGCTTCACCGAAAAATTCCACCGTATGGAGCAAGGTGCCCTGGGGCTGATTGCCGCTTCAGAAGTTTCCTACTCCTTCGTGAACGACACCTATGTTTGGGGACTGTATGATTATATGTTCCCGGATTTCCTGCCCCAGTTCGGTGCTACCATTACTGAAGAAAGAGGCATGCTTCCCGCATTTGCCAATATTGCCGCGAAGTATTTTCTGATGAATTCGAGCTGGCCTTACAATACCGGCAACAAAGAAGTGACCTATAACCTCTTCCACCATCACGGGGATGCTTTCCAGACCCTGTATTCGGAGGTTCCACAAAACCTGATGGTCCTGCACGACAATGTGCTGCTTACCGGGATAACCTCCTTTACGGTATCAGCTGACTCAGGAGCTTTCATCGCCCTGAGCCACAATGGCGAAATACTGGGAACGGCCGAATCAGACGGTACACCCCAGGTTATTGCTATCACAGCCCTTTTGCCTGGCGACATCCTGGATGTTGTGGTAACCAAACCCAATTACTTCAGGTACCACGCCGAAGTAGATGTTATCCCCGGCAATATGCCTTATGTGGTTTACTCCGACTTTAGCATCAATGATGCAAGCGGAAACGGCGACGGTATCCTGGACTATGGCGAATCCGTTTTGATGTCGCTCAGCCTCCAAAACGTCGGCCTCATCGATGCCCTTGGCGTTGATGCCGATATTTCGACAGCAAGCAGCTTTGTGAACATTAGCGATAACACTGCTTCATTCGGGGATATTCTTTCACAACAAAGCGTTACGGTTACCGATGAATATGCTTTCGATGTGGCCAATGATGTTGAAGATGGTGAACTTATCAGCTTTGAAGTAGCCGCTACCGACGGTGATTCAATATGGAACAGCCTCTTTGTGATCGAAGCCCATGCTCCCATTATGGAATATACCGGTTTCAGTATTGATGACGCCGCCGGAAATGGCAACGGCCGCCTGGATCCGGGCGAAACCGTGGAGATCACCATCGACATTGCCAATACCGGAAGTTCTGAAGCGTATAACGTAGACATTGCCCTGGCTTGCAGTGGCAAAGGCTATGTTACCGTTGAGAACGGACCGGTCTCAGTGGGCGATATGCCCGGTGGCAGCACCGGTTCAGGCGTATTCACCGTTTCTGCAGCGGAAAACACACCGGGCGGATTCAATGCCTTGTTCAATATCGAGATCAATGCCGATATGGATATTTCAGGAAACGGAGGCTTTGATATCATTGTGGGTCAGTTTTCGGCCCTCATCCTCGACCTCGACCCTTCCAACCATTCCGGACCGGCCATGATGGATGCCTTCGAAGATCTTGATCTCATTGCATCCTATACCACTGAATTCCCGGATGACCTCAGCATTTACAAATCTGTTTTTGTTTCCCTGGGAATTATTTTCACCGGGCATGAACTCACCTCCATTGAGAGCTCAAAGCTGGTTCAGTACCTCAACAGCGGCGGACGCCTTTACCTGGAAGGCCGCCGTACCTGGTATGACGATCTGCAGCAGCCCATCCATACAAAATTCAATATTGATGTGGTAGTGGAAACCTGGTTTGAGTATGATACCCTTAACGGAATGGAAGGAACCTTCACGGAGAACATGATGTTCGAATTTGGCGGCTCCAGTCCCTATAACGATTACTATATGGAACCGGAAGGAAGCGCTTTCACAGTTTTTGAGAGCAATGAAGCCGGAAAAGGCTGTGTTGTTGCTTATGATGCCGGCGATTATAAAACCATCGGCTGCGCCTTTGAATTCGGCGACCTGATTGACGGGGCCAGTCCATCAACACGGGCACGGCTCATGCTGGAGTATCTCGAATTCTTCGGAGATATTGTCACTTCCACACCGGAAGAGGAACTGAACACTGTAGCGCTGATCAGCGATATCTACCCCAACCCCTCTTCAGGACAGGTGAACATCAGCTTTAGCCTGGAGAACGAAATGCCCGTAAGCATTGAGATCTACAACATTGAGGGACAGAAAGTAGCCACCCTGGTGGAAAGCACACTGAAGGCCGGAACCCACGATCTCCAATGGAACGGTAGCGGTGACGATGGCCATGAGCTGGGCAGCGGAATATACCTGTGCACACTTAAAACCAACTCAGTAATTGCCACTAAAAAGCTCATTCGCTATTAATTAGCTATGTATTATTGTATATTTGTAGTGTATTTTTAAATATTCGTAAAACCAAATAAACTTATAAAACCACGAAAATGAAACTTTCAACATTTCTAAAACAGAGCATCACACTCATGGTAATGATGCTATTTCTCACAGCAATAAGCACTGCCGATGAGGTACGCTATTCCGACTCCTGGGCGGGTCAGGGATTCAACCTCGTACAATCTGAAAAGGCCGGAGTGAATGTGATCCACTCTGTAAACAGTTTTAGTTTTGCCACTATGGACATCAACGGCGAAGCCATGACCCTGGTCAATATGCCCGGGATATTGCTTCCCAACGATGCAGGGGCTCCAAACCTTCCCGGAAGCGGGCGTTATATCGCCATCCCGGCAGGAGCTAACGCAAGCCTGAATATTAAAAGCATGCGGACCGAGACCTTCTCCAATATAGAAATGGCCCCGGCTCCCGTTATTCCTTTCGAGGATGACCCCAGCCCGCTCCATTACGAAAAGAATATGGAGATCTACGGGCAAAATGCCTTTTATCCCGCTGAACCCGTTAAGCTTTCAGAACCCATGAAGATCCGTGGAGTGGATGTGGTTATGCTTGGCATCACCCCCTTCCAGTACAATCCCATTACCAAAGAATTGGTCGTGATCCGCGATATTGATGTTGAAGTTGTTTTTGAAGGAGGCAATGGAGAGTTTGGTGAAAAACGTTACCGCAGCCGCTGGTGGGACCCCATCCTGGCCGACGCCATGATGAACTACGACGCCCTGCCGGTGATCGATTACAACTGGATGCACCAGAACCACGAACTCACCGACGGATGCGAATACCTGATTATTACTCCCGACGGAAGTGATTTTGTAGATAAAGCCAATGAAATTGCTGAATTCAGGAACAAACAGGGAATCCTCACCCAGGTGGTTACCCTGAGCGATGTGGGTGGTAATTCAACCTTTGCCATCGAAAATTATGTAAACGATGCCTATAACAACTGGGCTATTCCCCCGGCAGCAGTGCTGCTCCTCGGAGATTTTGGCTACAGCATCAACAACAACGTGATCGCGCCGATCTACGACAACTATTGTGCATCTGATAATATTTACGCCGACGTTGACGGCGACCACCTGCCGGAGATGATCTTTGCCCGTATTACGGCCAACGATGCTGCACAGCTCGACGTGATGGTCTCCAAATTCATCAACCACGAAACCAACCCGCCAACCAATCCTGATTTTTACAACCACCCCATCACGGCAGTAGGCTGGCAGACCGAACGCTGGTTCCAGCTCTGCGGTGAAGTTGTTGGCGGATACTGGAAAAACTCCCTGGGCAAGGAGCCTGTTCGTATCAATGCTATTTACTCAGGCAGCCCCGGAAGCAGCTGGTCATCAAATCAAAATACAACCACTATTGTGAACTATTTTGGTCCCAACGGACTGGGATATATTCCGGCTACTCCTTCAGCACTTGGCGGATGGTCGGGCGGTACCGGCACCATGATCAACAATGCCATCAACGATGGCTCATTCATCATGCTGCACAGGGATCACGGCTATGAGCAGGGCTGGGGCGAACCCTCATACAGCAATGCCTCTATTAATGGCCTTTCAAATGAAGATCTTATTTTCGTAATGTCAGTAAACTGCCTTACCGGAAAATACAACTGGTCGGGAGAATGCTTCACCGAAAAATTCCACCGCCATACCAGCGGAGGCCATAATTCAGGAGCCCTGGGGCTGACCGCTGCATCGGAAGTTTCCTACTCTTTTGTGAACGATACTTACGTTTGGGGATCCATCGACAATATGTTCCCGGGCTTCATGCCCCTTTACGGAACTGAATTCCCCACCAGTTTTGCCATGCCGGCTTTCGGGAATGCTGCCGGGAAATATTTTCTGCAACAATCAAGCTGGCCATACAATACCAGTAATAAAAGGGTAACCTACCACCTCTTCCACCATCACGGGGATGCTTTCATGACCCTGTACACCGAAGAGCCAATGGATCTTACCGTAAGTCACGAAGGCATGATCCCGCTGGGAGCTACCACTTTTGAGCTGACGGCCGACTATGGATCCACCATCTGCCTTTACCGTAATGGCGAGATCCTGGCTACCGCAACCGGTACCGGTTCTATGCAGTCGCTGCCGGTTCCGAGCCTGCCGCTCATGGCCAATGTATCCCTGACCATTACCAAGCAGAATTACTTCCGCTATGAGGAAGATATTCCTGTTGTGGATGTTGTTTCTGCCGGGTTCGTGGCCGACACCACCGAAATCTGTGCTGAAAACATGATCAATTACACCGACATGTCGACCGGTGATGTAACTTCCTGGCTGTGGACCTTTGAAGGCGGCGACCCGGCCACCTCCACCGATCAGAACCCTGAAAACATCATGTACGCCAGCGAAGGTGCCTATGATGTTACCCTGGAAGTATCGAATGCCAACTCCTCCGATACCTACGTTATGGAAGACTACATTAACGTAACCGGAAATGTTGAAGTGGGCGCCGTGGTTACTGCTTCCGTTGATGAGATTTGTGATGGTGAAGAAGTGACCTTCGTTGTTGAAGTTGACAATGGCGGCACTGAACCCATTATCCAGTGGAAACTCAATGGTGAAAATGTTGGCGACGGAACCGACATGTACACCACCACCGAACTTGCCGACGGCGATATGGTTTCCTGCGAACTGACCTCATCCATCGAATGCGTGGTGGAAAACCCGGTAATGTCGAATACGGTGAGCACCATTGTACACGAGATCCTTCCGGTAAGTGTAAGCATTGAAACCCTGACCAGCGAGATCTGCGACGGAGAAGAAGTGACTTTCACGGCCACCGGTGAAAATGGCGGAGAAAACCCGCAGTACCAGTGGAAACTCAATGGCGAAGATGTTGGCGACAACATGCCCGAGTTCACCAGTGCTGAGCTCGCCGACGGCGATGTGATCACTTGTGTACTCACTTCCGACGCGAATTGTATTTCCGGCAACCCGGCCATGTCCAATACGGTGGATATGATCGTAAATCCCTTCCCGGGAGAACTCAATACCCCGGCCGGACCCGACGATATCGATATATATTCCACTCCCAGCAGTGACTATACTACCGAGTCCGACCCGAATACTACTGAATACACCTGGACCGTGAGCCCCGAAAACGCTTACACTGCCCTCAGCCCGGATATGAATATGATCTCTGTGACCTGGGCAGAAGATTTCAGCGGACAGGCCAGCATTCATGTTATGGGTAGCAACGATTGCGGCGATGGCCCCGTTTCGGCCGACTTCACCGTGAGCGTGCAGAATACCTTCGGCATCGGTGAAAACGAACTCAATGTCGGAGTTTCCGTATTCCCGAACCCGAACAACGGGACCTTTACCCTCGTGCTCTCTTCGGAAAACAATGAAAATGTAAACCTGAGCATCCGCAGCATTATTGGTGAAGAGGTTTACAGTGCCGAGGAACTCAACGTGAGCGGTGAGTTAACCGAAGTGATCGACCTCAGCAAATTTGCCGAAGGCGTTTACTTCCTGATCCTTGAAAACAACAACAAGGTTCTTACAGAGAAAATTGTTGTTCAGAAATAAATGCTAACCAAAACAGATAATCATGAAAAAAACATTTATTGTTCTATCGCTCGTTATTGCGGTATTGTTTGTATTTGGCCAACAGGTCGATCGCGGCAAAGTTGTTGTTGAGATCGGAACAGGTACCTGGTGCGGGTATTGTCCGGGAGCAGCCATGGGCGCTGACGACCTGGTAGCCAATGGCCACCCGGTGGCGATCATCGAGAACCACAACGGTGATGCTTTTGCAAACCAGTATTCCAATTCACGTAACAGCTACTACGGAATTTCCGGTTACCCGACTGCTTTCTTCGATGGAGGCAACAGCGTAGTTGGCGGAAGCAGTTCTTCTTCCATGTATCCGACCTATGCGCCCATTGTTACACAACGGTCGAATGTTCCTTCCGATTTTATCCTGGAACTTTACGGAACCAGCAATGGAGCACAGTATGATATGCTGGTGAAGATCTACCATGTAGGTGATTACACAGGCCCGGATCCGGTTTACCATCTTGTCATTACCGAATCAGACATTCAATATGCCTGGGGTGGTTTGACCGAGCTGAACTTCGTGAACCGCCAGATGGTCCCTAACCAGAACGGAACCGTGATCAATGTAGGCAGTAACGACACCACCACCCTGAACCTGAGTTTCACCATGGGTGCCTGGGCAATGCCACATGTTGAATTTGTTGGTTTCCTGCAAAGGAACGACACCAAAGAGATCCTGCAGGGAATGAAAGTACCCGCGCTCTTCCTGCCTGCACCTCCCCAGCCACCGGCCGCCGACTTTGAAGCCGACGCCACACAGAGCTGCGAAGGCTATGAAGTGCAGTTTACCGACCTGAGCAGCAACAACCCGACTGCCTGGAACTGGAGTTTCCCCGGAGGAAACCCGGAAACATCTACAGACCAGAATCCTGTGGTAGTTTACGAAACGGAAGGAAGCTACGACGTGAGCCTGTCAGCTACCAATGCTGCCGGAAGCAATGAAATGCTGAAGGAAAACTATATGGAGATCGCCTTTACACCTGAACAGCCCACTATCAGCGTTCAGGATTTTGCGCTGCACTCCAGTGCTGAAGAAGGCAACCAGTGGTATCTTGAAGATGCCATCATCCCGGGAGCAACTACCCAGGATTATACCCCCATGCACAACGGAACATACACCCTTATCGTGACCCAGGGCAATTGCGTTTCTGAAATTTCAGATGAATACGAGGTAATGTGGGTCGGCATTGAAGAAGACTTTGCCAACCGCGTTCTTAAAGTGTATCCTACCCCTAACCAGGGCCAGTTTACCCTTGAGATCGACCTGCAGAGCCCCGATGTACTCAGCATGAAGGTGTACGATGCAATGCGTTCGATCGTTTACCAGGAGGATGAGATCATGGTGAACGGTCCGTTCAAGAACCAGTTTAACCTCGGCCAGCTGCCGAACGGGATCTATTTCATGGTACTCGAAGGTGATTCAGGCCAGTATTTCCAGAAACTGGTGATCCAGAAATAGAACATTTTATTCAGAAATATTCAAGGCTGCTCTCTTTCAGGGCAGCCTTTTTCTTTGATTCCGGGCTGCTTATGATTAACTTTGTCTTGATAGCCTGATTGTTATACCCGGCTGCAAAGCCTGAGCATTGATTAAACGCATGAAAGAACTCCCGGTTTTTGTTTTTGTGATCCTGGCAAGCATTGCCCTCATCATTCCCACGCATGCCCAAAACGTGCTGGAAGTCACGGCGACAGCCGACCCCAAGGAAACATGCACCGGTCAGACCGTTCAACTGGATGTAGAAGTGGTTGGCGGGCTGGGAAGCTATGCTTATACCTGGACTTCGGACCCGCCGGGTTTTTCTTCAACCCAGCGCGACCCGGAGGCTAACCCCATGATCACCACAACCTATATTGTTGAGGCTGCTGACGGAACCAACTTCGGTACCGGCCAGGTCGTGGTCACGGTTCATCCCTACCCGCAGGTTCAGATTGGCAATGATACCACCATCTGTGAAGGAGGAAGCGTAATGTTTGATGCCGGAACCGGGTTTGCTTCTTACCTCTGGCAGGATGGCTCATCCGGTCAAAGTTTCACCGCCACACAAACAGGCCTTTTCTGGGTAGAGGTGAGCAATGAATACGGTTGTGCCGACAGGGATTCAGCCTTCCTGACGGTGAACCTGCTCCCGGCAAAACCTGCCAAGCCCGCAGGGCCTTCCCTGATCATCACGAGTGAAATATCGTCAAGCGCATACCTGACTTCCACCGCGGCCGACCTGATCGCTTTTACCTGGGATTTGCAACCGGAAGAGGCCGGGATACTGGAAGCATTCGAAGACTCAGCCAGGGTGCACTGGGACACTCTATATTCGGGTGCGGCATGGATAAAGGTCATGACCGAAAACGATTGCGGAAGCAGTCTGTGGTCCGACAGCCTGCTTATCGAAGTTCAGAGCACCCATGGCCTGGACGAAAACCTGCCGGATGCAAGGCTCGTGGTTTTCCCCAACCCCACCCATGGACGTGTTGTACTCAACATTTATGAGGCAGATGTTATGAATGCTGAGCTGTGTATTTTTTCCCTGGCGGGAAATGTGGTCTACAGGAAGATAGGGCTGAACCTGGGAAAAGGTGCCAAAGAGGAGGTCAATATTTCCCATCTTCCTGCAGGGATCTACAGCCTGGCCATCATCGATAAAAAACAACTTGTATTGCGCACCCGGATCATCCTGTTCTGATTTGAATACCGTATTTTGGGAAATTGATCATTCAATTTAAAACCATTCCAAATAAGCTGGGCGGCAACCAATTAAGGGATAAGCTTGTCTGCTTAATAGACTGAAAATGATAACTTGCAGTCCGTTTATCAAAAAGCTACTTAAAAAACTAAAACAGCATGAGGCGTTTCATCCTACTTTTTTGCCTGGCATTTCTGGCCGGGACCGCTTTCAGCGGCGAACTGACCAAAACCTATCACTTTTCCGGTTACAGCATTGAACAGCTTGGCGAATACCAGCTGATCCATATGGATCACTGCCTGAACACAGGGCCTGCCGGGGAACCTTCCCTGCCCTGGTTTGCGGTGAAATTGCTGCTTCCCCCCGGGGAAAAAGCAGTTGGATTCAGCATAGAAACCAGCGGAAAACATCCGATAGCGGGGGAATTCAATATATATCCCCAACAGGCGTCGCGGCCACTTTCGGAAGGCAGTTCGGGAGAATTCCTTTTAAACAGTACAGTGTATGCTTCTTCGGAAGCTTATCCTTACGAACAGAGCGGAAAGATCACCACCTCCTACATGAACGGTTACAGTATCGCCCTACTGAACATCTGCCCCCTGGAATACCTCCCGGCCAATGGCAGCCTCAGCTTGTTTTCAGAAATAACCGTAAACATTCAAACGGAACGCATCCGCGCCGCGGAAAATGCCCTTGAACTACTCAGCAGCAGCGAAGATGTGCTGGACCGGCTCAACGACTTTATTCAAAATCCCGAAGCCATTGCCGGCTACCCCCGGAAAGAAAACCGCTCGGATGACTACCAGTTGCTGATCATCACACCCCAGGCCTTTGACAGTGAATTTGAAGACCTCTCGAACCTGTATATGGTCAGGGGATTGCTTACCGAAGTGGCCACAGTGGAAGACATTACCTCCACCATGAGCGGGCAGGATGTGCAGGAACAGATCAGGAATTACATCATCCAGGAATATACGGCACACAACATCGAATTCGTACTTCTTGGGGGAGATGTAGAGCACGTACCCTACCGCGGGTTTTACTGTTACGTAGAATCCGGCTCAGGTTATTCCGACAACGACATCCCTGCCGACCTGTATTATTCGGCTCTCGACGGAACCTGGAACGACAATGGCAATAACCTCTGGGGAGAGATCGGAGAAGATGACCTGCTCCCCGAAGTGGCGGTCGGACGGTTCTCGTTCAGCAACCAGACCGAATTGAATGCCATGCTAAATAAGACCACCGCTTACCAGGACAGCCCGATCCTGGGCGAATTTACCAACCCCCTGCTGGCCGGTGAACACCTCTGGAGCGATCCCGCCACCTATGGTTCGGATTACCTGCGGCTGCTGGTCGGTTACCGCGTCGACAATGGTTATACCACCATCGGGATCCCCCCGGAACAAAGCATCGACAGCCTTTACGAACGCTGGCAAAGCTGGTATGGCAGCACCATCATCAATGAGATCAATGATGGAAAATCCTTTGTGCACCATAGCGGACATGCCAACTCATCCTCGGTGATGCACCTCGGCATTAGTGATATTACCAACGCCAATTTCTCGCAGGTGAACGGCATCGCGCATAATTTTACCTTCGTGCAAAGCCATGGATGTATCTGTGGTGCTTTCGACGATTCCGACTGCATTATGGAGCATATGGTGAAGATCGAGAATTTTGCTGCCGCTGTGATCGGGAATTCACGCTATGGCTGGTTCAACGAAGGCCAGACCGAAGGGCCGGCAGCCCATCTCCACCGGGAGATGATGGATGCCCTGTACGAAGAAGAGATCGGCCGCATCGGCGCCGCCTTTGTCGAATGCAAGATTCAAACCGCCTCCTGGGTAAATGCTCCCGGGCAACATGAGGAAGGTGCCCTCCGGTGGAATTTTTACGATATCAATATCCTCGGCGATCCCACCCTGCAAATCTGGACAGAAGAGCCTTTCACGCCCACTGCCGTGTTTACCGCGCCAATCCTGGTGGGTGCCACCTCCATGGACGTTACCGTGACCAATGCCGGAACACCCGTGGAAGGCATCAGCTGCACCCTCACCAAAGAGGGCGTATTTCATGGCACCGCCACAACCGATGCCAATGGAGATGCCACCATCACCATCGATCCGCTGATCACCAATGTGGGAACCGCCAGTTTGACCATCAGCGGTTACAACTGCCTCACCACCACGTATAATATTGTCGTTTCCCCTGCCGGGGGACCCTTTATCATCTATCACGATCATGAGATCAATGATGCACCCGGAGGGAATGGCAATGGAAATGTCGATTACGGGGAATCCATCCTCATGACCATCGACCTGGCCAATGCCGGCACCGCTGATGCCAGCAATGTATCTGCAACGCTGAGCACCAGCGACGACTATGTCAGCATTACCGATGCGAACGGAACTTATGGAAGCATTGCAGCAGGCACCTCCTCGGCAACCCCCGACGATTTTGCGTTCGAGGTGGATGAATATATTCCCGACCAGCATGTCGTGGAATTCAGCCTGGAGATCTCCGGCGACGGCAAAGAAGTTTGGTACGACGGGTTTACGCAGATCCTCCATGCCCCGGTGCTCGAAGCCGGAAGCATGAGCATCAACGATATTTTTGGAGGGAATGGCGATGGCTTCCTGGATCCGGGTGAAACAGCCATCCTGAGCATAGGAACCCTGAACACCGGCCACAGCTATGCACCCGATGCCCTGGCCACATTGCAATGCTCCAGTCCATGGATCACGCTGGAAAACAGCAATGCAAACCTCGACACCCTATTCCCCGGAGTGAATGCCTATGCCGAATTCCAGATCAGCATCGACGAAGATACCCCCCTGGGAACCGCCGTGGAATTTGAATACGAAGCCTCTTCGGGACCCTATATCGCAGCCCAGACCTATGGATCCATGGTAGGAATACTTGTGGAAGACTGGGAAAGCGCCGGTTTTACCACCTTCAACTGGCAGTTTGCCGCCGAAGCTCCCTGGGAAATGTGCAGCGAAGAGCCCTGGGAAGGAGATTACTGCGTGCGTTCAGGCGATATCGACGACCAGCAGTCGTCAGAACTCTATGTTTACCTGGACGTGCTTGCCGATGGCGATATTTCGTTTTACCGCAAGCTCTCTTCGGAAACCGAGTGGGATTACCTGCGCTTCTACATCGACTATACCCTGATGGGCGAATGGTCGGGGGAACTCGACTGGGAAATGGTCAGCTTTCCCGTGGAACAAGGGCTGCATACCTTCCGCTGGGTGTATGAAAAAGACGCCTATTACTCCAGTGGAGAAGATTGCGCCTGGGTGGATTATATCGTCTTCCCCCCGGTGGATATTGCCAATGGGACCAACGAAAACCTCCTTGCTGAAGCCAGCATGCAATTGATGCCGAACCCGGCCAGGAACAAAGTTTACATTGCATATGAACTTAAAAACAGCAGTTCCCTGGAGATCGGTATCTTCGATATGAAAGGACGAAAAGTACTCGATATCCGGAATGCTTCCGGTGTTCAAGAAGGAAGACAGGGCACGGAAGTGGATGTTTCCGGCCTGGAACCCGGGATTTACCTGTGCCGCATGCTAACTTCCGGCGGAGCCATTAGCAAGAAACTTGTTGTACAATAAGTAGAAATGTATTTTATTATCTATATTTGTTAGGCTTAAGATAACTGACAACTAATTCATTCATTCATAAACCGCAAACCAATGAAAGCACCTTTACGAACCAGAGTACGTTCCATGCTCATGGCCATGGTACTCCTCTTTGCCTTCACCGGACTTGAGGCCCAGCAGTATTCCTACGATGATGCCTGGGCAAGGCCGGGATTTAACCTGACACAGTCGGAGCGATCCGGACTGGAGGTCACCTTTTCCATTGATGAATTCAGCCTCACCGACTTCGACCTGAAAGGAGAGGCAATGAAAGAAATACAGATTGCCGGGAATTTCCTCCCGAACAATGAAGGAGCGCCCAACCTCCCCGGAAACGGCCGCTTCATTGCAGTCCCGAATGGTGCCAGCGTTCGCTATACCATCACCGCTGAACGTACGGAAACATACAAGAATGTAAGCATTGCACCCTCGCCACGCATTCCGAAAGTAACCGACCAGGGACCCCTTCATTATGAAAAGAACATGAAGATTTACAGCCGGGATGCTTTTTATCCGGCCAATCCTGTTTCCCTTTCCGAAAAAACCAATATTCGCGGAGTGGAAACCGTTATCCTGGGGATTACACCATTCCAGTATAACCCGGTAAGCAAGGAACTCATCGTTTACCGCGACCTGAAAGTAGAAGTGACTTTCGAGGGCGGAAACGGCACTTTCGGGGATAACCGCTTGCGCAGCCGCTGGTTCGATCCCATTCTCAGCGATATGATGATCAATTATAATGGAAACCTCTCCGGGGTTGAATATCCTGTTCACGTTCCGGAATCGGGCACTCCCGACCTGGAGTACGTGATCATCTGCCCCGACGATGCGACCTTTATTTCCTGGGCCGAAGAGCTGGCTCTCTTCAGGAATATGCAGGGGATCCGTACCGGGATCTTCACCACCACCGATGTTGGCGGAAACACCACCTCGGCCATCGAAGCCTTCGTGGATGATGCCTATGCCAATTGGGCCGTGCCCCCTGTTGCCGTGTTGCTTCTCGGTGATTACGGGACCAGCGGGAATACGGTGATCTCACCGATCTGGGACAGCTATTGTGCTTCCGATAATATTTATGCGGATGTTAGCGGCAACGACATGCCTGATGTGATCTTTGCCCGCATGACCGCCCAGAACGAAACCCACCTGGAAACCATGATCACCAAGGTGATCGACTATGAAAGCGATCCGCCCACGAGTCCCGATTTTTATAACCACCCCATCACAGCCCTGGGATGGCAAACCGAGCGCTGGTTCCAGATCTGTTCCGAAACCGTGGGAGGCTATTTCAAGCATATTCAAGGAAAAGATCCGGTCAGGATCAATGCCATCTATTCCGGAACACCAGGGACGGATTGGTCAACAGCAACCAACACCAGCACAGTAATAGATTATTTCGGCCCTAACGGACTGGGATATATTCCCCTGACCCCGGCAGAACTTGGCGGATGGTCGGGCGGCAGTTCCAATGATGTAACCAATGCCATCAACGACGGAGCCTTTCTGCTTCAGCACCGCGACCATGGCGGTGAAACCGGATGGGGAGAACCCGACTACGGAAACTCAGATATCAACGACCTCACCAACGAAGACCTTTGCTTCATTTTCTCCATTAATTGCCTTACGGGGAAGTATAATTGGGGAAATGAATGCTTTACCGAAAAATTCCACCGGCATACGTACAATGGTGAAAATGCCGGAGCACTCGGTCTTATTGCCGCATCGGAGGTTTCATACTCCTTTGTAAACGATACCTATGTTTGGGGATTGTACGACAATATGTGGCCTGACTTCATGCCTGATTATCAAACTGATCCCGCACCGCGTGGATTGCTTCCTGCATTTGGAAATGCAGCAGGGAAATATTTCCTGCAACAATCAAGCTGGCCATACAATACTAATAACAAAGAAGTGACCTATAACCTTTTCCACCACCATGGATGTGCGTTCAGCACCCTGTATTCGGAAGTGCCCATGGACCTTACCGTGATTCACGATAATGTGATCCTGGCCGGGCTCAACCAGTTCAGCGTTACCGCTGATGACGGGTCACTGATCGCCCTTAGTGTCGATGGGGAGATCCTTGGTACTGGAATTGGAACCGGAGCACCGGTCGATATCAATATCGACCCCCAGACACCGCCCACCATGGTGGATGTGGTTGTGACCAAAACCAATTACTACCGCTATCATGCCCAGGTACAGGTGATCCCGCCCGATGGTCCGTACATTGTACAAAATGATGTTACGATCAACGACGATGCCGGGAACGGTAATGGCGAAATGGATTACGGCGAATCGATCCTGGTGAGCCTGGAAGTGAAAAACGTTGGGAGCGAAGACGGCGAAAATGTGGAAGTGAACGTAACCACCGACGATGATTACGTTAGCATGACCACCTCGCAGGCGAATTACGGAACCATCACCGCAGGTGGTACCAAGGTGATGACCGATGCATTTGCCTTTGATGTGGCCGGGAATATTCCCGATCTGCACACCGTGATCTTTGACGTGGTTGCCACCGATGGAACTGATACCTGGGAAAGTTCTTTCTTCCTGAAAGGACATGCCCCCAACCTGGCCTTTATTGAAGTCGTGATCGACGATGCCGAAGGAAATGGCAACGGCAGGCTGGATCCGGGTGAAACCGCCAACCTCAATATTTCGGTTGGCAACAGCGGTACCGCCGACGCCTATACCGTGATCGGCAATCTGCTTAGCTCCGATCCATATGTTAGTATCAACAGCGACCCCATGCCGTATGGCGATATTATCTCCGGAGATGAAGGCCTGCAATCCTTCAGCATCACCACTGATATCACCACTCCAGCAGGCTATGGTATCGACTTTGTTTTCGATATTGCCGCCTTTGGCGGAGTCAGTGCACAAGGCAATTTCAACCTCAGCTGCGGAACCATGCCTGTACTGATCATCGACCTCGACGGAACCCCGAATAATTCAGGCCCATCGATGAAAACAGCCATCCAGGACCTTGGCATCGGTGTTGATTATACGAACACCTGGCCGGAAGACCTGAGCCTGTATGCCAACCTCTTTGTATGCCTGGGAATTTACAGCCAAAACCATGTCCTCTCCGCCAGCGAGGGATCCGACCTGGCCCAGTTCCTGCAAAATGGCGGAAATATTTACATGGAAGGTGGCGACACCTGGTATTATGATGATCCGACACAGGTTCATTCCATGTTCAAGATCATGAAACTTGCCGATGGAACCGACGACCTGAGCACCGTAAACGGTCAGTCGGGCACTTTCACGGAAGGCATGAGTTTTGCCTATGGCGGCGATAATAATTATATCGACCACATCCAGGCCATTTCTCCTGCTTTCAATATCTTGCAAAATACCAGCCCGACCTATTATACCGGAGTTGCCTATGATGCAGATACCTACCGTACCATTGGTTGTTCGCATGAATTCGGCGGACTGGCCAACGGAAGCGGTATTTCCACCCGGCTGAAACTGATGGAAGAATACCTCAACTTCTTTGGCATCCGCAAAGTAACTGATGTACCGGCCACGCCCCAGGGCGATGAGCTTGTATGCGCTGCCAGCAGCAACAATAATTATGTGACCCATTCGGTGGAAGGCGCCGACTTCTACTACTGGACCATCGAACCTGAAATGGCCGGTAATGTGATGGGCACTGATACCTCTGTCAGCATTGCATGGGATGCCGATTATGCAGGCATGGCCTATGTGAGGGTCTGCGGTATGAACAATACCGGTGTTGGTCCTGTTTCCGACAGCCTTGAGGTTATGGTGAACGAGGCTCCCTCGGCTACCATGAGCGGAACGGAAAACATTTGCGCCGGCGATGATGTAATGCTAAGCGTGGAATTGACCGGTTCAGCACCCTGGACACTTGATATCAACGGGCAGGGATATACCGCCAATGCTTCTCCGTTTACCTTTAGTGTTGCTCCAATGGTAAGCACCTCCTACACGGTGAATTCAGTGGAAGATGCCGGCGGTTGTGTAAATACCGGGATCGGAGCCACCATGGTGGAGATCATTCCTGCACCGGAAAAACCCGGAACCCCCAGCGGTCCGGAAGCGGTGAATTCCGACGACAACCCGACCTCGGATTACAGCACCACCGGAGCCACCAATGCCGACAGCTATGCCTGGGAAGTGATGCCCGAAAATGCCTATACTGCACTTGCACCCAATGGCATGGACCTCACCATCACCTGGGACAACAGCTACAAAGGTGATGTCATGATCAAAGTAATGGGAATGAATGGCGATTGTCCCGGGGAATATTCCGACGAACTGAGTGTTGCCCTTGAAAGTTCCTACGGTATCAACGAACTGGCAGAAGCCCTCGGGCTGGCTGTTTATCCGAATCCCAATAAGGGCAATTTCACCCTCGAACTATCAACCGAAAAGGTTGACCGGGTGAACCTGCGTGTGATGAATGCCACGGGCATTGTTGTTTACGAAAAGAACGACCTGGACGTAAGCCAGGGCTTCAGCACCGTGATCGACCTGGGCAATCAGGCCGAAGGGATCTATCTCCTGAGTGTTGAAAGCGACCTGGGCGTGCACAGCAGCCGGATCCTGATCCAGAAATAACACCTTACATTAATACAACATTCACAGCCCCGGCAGCGCCCAAAGACGCTGCCGGGGCTGTTTTTTTTGAATATATATCCATTTAATTTGAATTTAATCCGGCAAACAGCCTGCGAATTCATTACTTTTGCATGAAGTATAAGATTTATTGTTAACCAAAAATGTGAACGTATGAAAAAGGTAAGTGTATTTATGATCGGATTGTTGTTCTTCTTCTTTTCCGGCTACAGCCAGGGACCGGGAGGAGAACCTTTTGGAAAAGGAAAATCAGCCGTCAATATCGGAATCGGTTTTGGCAATACTATTTATACAGGAGCCTATTATAAAATGGGGTTTCCGACCATTTCCGCTTCTTATGAACTCGGTATTGTTGATGTTGCTATGGGAAGCAGCCTGAAAGGGGTTGTTGGCGTAGGTGGAATTGTTGGTTATGGCGGATCCAAATATGATTATTCATACGGTATTTACGGCTATGATGTAAAGACCAATTATTTCCTGGTGGCCGTCCGCGGTAACTACCATTTTATCTTTCACGATAAATTCGACCCCTATGCCGGGATCATCCTGGGTTACTACTTCGGGAACAGCAAAGTGACCTATGGGCCGGGATACCCCTCTAATTTACCAACATACAGCGGCAACGACAACGGATTTCATGGTGGCGCCTATGCCGGGGCACGTTGGTTCTTTACCCCCGCTTTCGCAGCTTTCGCCGAACTGGGATGGAATATCAGCATCTTTACCATAGGTGCTACGCTTAAATTCTAGGCTGAGAAATTATACCAAATTGGAACAAAACCCCCGGCGGATTTTCCGTCGGGGGTTTCTTGTATTACCTTTGTAGAGTAAATAATTGGCATTTAATTGTTTAGATGTATTCTAAATAAACTGTACGTTGCCTGATTTTAGCCAATGAAGCTCCATATAAAGCAGGATTATCTATAACTTGAACGCCCGAAAACAAAACCGCAAAAAAAAATATACTTCCATGAAAAAACTGTTCCAATTCCTGATCATTGCTGCTTTTCTGCTCCCGCAGTTCGCAGCAGCACAAAACAACTGGATATCATACCAGGGTGAAACCCCGCAGTATCCTGAAGTACAAATAGAAAAACAAGACATGAGCGGCCTGACCCTCAGCATAAGGATCGCCGGCATGTACTCTGAGGAAATGATCCACGACGGGATCGCCTATCAGCAACTTCGTTTTCAACCCTGGCGCAGCCTCCACGAGGTGGGGCTCCCTGAACTGCCCCTGATCACGGAACTGATCGCCCTGCCCGATAATAAACTGGCCAGCGTGAAAATCCTCGAAAGCGAATCCGTGACCCTGGAAAATATCCTGGTGTATCCGGCCCAAACCCCTTCTAAAGACATTGCCAATGGCCGCTATACAGGTTTCGATATTAACGAAGACTTTTATGCTTCCGATGAAGCCTTCCCCACCCTGGTAGCCAATACCAACGAACCCGGTATCTGGCGGGATGTGAAGATCACAGGACTGCATGTGTGCCCGTTCCAATACAAAGCAGCCAGCCGCGAACTTGAAGCCCTGACCTACCTGAAGATCAGGATCGACTTTGACATCAGCGATGGTGTGAGCACAGGCCGAAGCAAGCATATCCCGGCTTATTTCTATGAAATGTATGATCAGAAGATCATCAATTTCGCCTCCATGGGATACCAGCTACAGAACCAAAAAAGTGACGACGATATTAAATACCTCATCGTGACCAATACCAACCCCCTGGCTACCCTGGAACCCTTTATCGACTGGAAGAACCGCCAGGGATTCCCGGTGGAAGTGAAGACCCTCGAACCGGGATTCAGTACACCGCAGGAGATCAAGGACTATGTGGCCGACCTCTATGCCAGCGACGGGCTGGAATACGTATTGATGGTAGGCGATGCCTATCCCAACGGAGGAAATAACGGGGGGCCGGATGAAGTGCCCATGTTCTGGTGGCAACCTTCCGGGGAAGATGGCTCCTACTCCGATACCTGGTACGTATGCCTTGATGGCCCGGATGATCACTATGCCGACCTGGCCATAGGACGCTATACCTACGATAATCTTGATGATCTCGAACTGCAGCTCGAAAAGACCCTTACCCACTACAAAGAACCCGATGCTTCGGACAACTGGGCCGAGAATACCCTGCTCGTCGCACACAAGGAAAACTATCCTTCAAAATACACCCAGTGCAAGAATGAGATCGAGAGTTTCAACTATGCATTGCAAACCCCCATCTTTACCGAATGTTACGGAGGTGCCGGGGCCACCAACCAGGATATCATCGATTACGTGAACAACACTTCCTGCGGGATCTTTAACTACCGCGGCCACGGAAGTGCTACCGAATTCTGGGACTGGGGGGCAACAGGCTCCTTTACCAATTCCCATATCCAGCAACTCACCAATACCGATAAGCTTTTCGTGTTGTTCGATGTTTGCTGCGACAATATGGATATTGTAGCCCATGCCGGCGACTGCCTCTGCGAATCCTTCATGAAATCGCCTGTGGCCGCAGTGGCCATCAATGGCGCGATCATCCCTTCCTATACAATTCCGAACCACGATTACGATAAGGAAATGTATAAGGCCGTTTTTAACGAGGGAATTTACAATATCGGCTATGTAACCAATTATGCCAATGTAACCGTACTGAATGTTCATGGCAGCATCGGACGCTCCAATGTCAGGACTTACCTCTGGCTGGGCGATGCTTCCATAGAGCCATGGACCCTTCAGCCCACGGAAATGCAAGTATCCCATCTACCAACCCTCTTCCTCGGCTTTTCCGAATTCACTGTTGATGTAAGCTACGACGGCAACCCGGTGGAAGGTGCCAGGGTGTGCATCACCAATGAAGACCTCTCGCTCTATGCCATTGCTTTCACCGATGCCTCGGGAGAAGCGGTTGTTGATTTTGGCGGACCCGTGGTCGATCCCGGTACAGCCACCATCGTGGTGTCGGCGCATAACCATCTGCCGTACATAACCGATATTCCCATTATCCCCCAGGAAGGATCCTACATATTGCTCGACGATGTTGACGTGGACGATATAACAGGGAACAACAATGGATGGGCCGATTTCGGCGAATTTGTCAGCCTGGACGTTACCCTGGAAAATATTGGTATTGATGAAGGACCGAATGTTTCGGCCAGCATCACTTCTTCCGATGAGTACATCACCATTCTCGACAATGAAGGCTTCTGGGGAAATATTGCCGGAAATTCACTCTCTACCCTCGACAGTGCCTTCTCCATACAGGTAAACGACTGGGTGCCTGATGAGCATGTAGCCATCGTAGAAATGGAGATCAACGACGATAGTAAAGGACAGTGGTTTTCGACCTTCGACCTGGTCCTGAGTGCACCGATCATCAATATTCTCGAAGTGGAGATCGATGATGCAGCCGGAAACGGGAACGGCAGAATAGATCCGGGTGAAACCCTGACCATTAAGGTGAAAAACAATAACCTGGGGCACTGCCCGGCCGATAATACCGTTGCAAGCATCAGCACTACCAGTCCTTACATCAACTTTATCAATGATGTTGATTCACTGGGAACCATGGGACTCCTGGGATATAAATGGGCTGAGTTTGAAGTGGAAGTCGACCCGGATGCCCCGAACGGAGTATTCTACGCCGACTTCGATTATGAACTCTTTTCCGATCCCTTCACGGAAACCATGAGTTTTTCCGAAAAGATCGGGATCATCGTAGAAGACTGGGAAACCAATGGATTCGATAAATTCGAATGGCAGCATGGCGGAAACCACAACTGGCAAACCACCATGTTCTACCCTTACGAAGGCACCTATCACGCCCGTTCGGGGAACATTGCCGATAACCAGAGCTCACAGCTCTGGCTCACCACCGAAGTCATGTTCGCCGATTCACTCTATTTCTATGTTAAAACCTCTTCAGAGACCCAGGATAAGATAAAATTCTATCTCGACAACAACCTTATGGGAGAATGGTCGGGCATTGGCCATGGCTGGTTTAAGGAGAGCTATTATATTTCCGAAGGCATCCATACCTTCAAATGGACTTATGAAAAGAACGGAGCCCTCTCGAGCGGCGACGACTGCGGATGGATCGATTTTATCGAATTTCCGCCCCTGATGACCCTGACCTCTTTTGCCGGATTCGATGCCCTCTCATGTGTTGGCGATGATTTCCAGTGCGACGGACAGGCAACGGCCTATATGTCGCTGGAATGGACCACCGACGGCACCGGCAGTTTCGATGATCCTACTATTGAGGATCCGGTGTATACCCCCAGCCAGGAAGACTTCGATAATGGTTCGGTCGTGCTGACCCTGACCGCTACCGGTGAAGACCTGACCACCAATGAAGACGACATGACCCTGAGTTTCCGTACCGAACCCGGTACAGCGGATCAGCCACAGGGGCCCGATCTCGTAAACCTCTATTACGTGACCAGCTCGGAATACACCACAGAGCCTGTTGTTTATGCCGATTATTATGAATGGACCGTGAATCCGCCGGAAGCAGGGAATTTCGATGGTATCGGTACCACCGGAACCATTACCTGGAACACTTCATACCTGGGCAATGCCAGCATTTATGTGAGGGCGATCAATACCTGCGGCGACGGGGAAATATCCGAAGGCTTCGATGTGATGGTCGATAATTATACCTCCGTGGCGGAAATCCAACATGATGATCTTCTCGCTATTTATCCCAACCCGAATGCCGGGGAATTCACCCTCGAACTGAAAGGAAACGATCTGGGTACCATCGATATCCGGATTTACGATATCACCGGCACCAGGATCTACCAGGCGGCCGGCATGAATGCCGATAAGGGGTTTACGGGCCGCATCAAGCTGGGCGATCAGCCGCAGGGCCTCTACTTTGTTAAAGTGATCCACGGGCAGGGAGAATCTACCCGAAAAATTTTGCTGAATAAATAATCCTTGAAAGATCCGGCAGCCAACATTGCCGGATCTTTTTTATATACATTCTAAATAAGATACACAAGGCATCTTTTAAGCCTTATAAAATGTCTATTTAATACCAAATTTTAAACTTATTGTCAACACTAATAGCGCTACCATGTTCAACTTCAGATTTGCGGGTTTAATCGCCCTTTTGCTCCTGCCGGCTAGCCTGCTGCAGGCCCAGGTTCTTATGACTTACGAATTCAATGAACCGCAGGTGATCCTGGCCGACGACGGCTACACCGATATCCGTTTTGATAACTGCTACCTGCTCGGAGAGGAGGGAGATCCGCTGCTTCCTTACCTGGGAGCCAATATCCTGCTGCCTCCCGGACAGGAGATCAGTGAGATCAGGATCAGGGAAATCGTTTATGGCGGTACCCTGGAAAATGTGATGGTACGGCCGGCCCCGGGGCAGTTTCCCATTTCCATTGGAGCCCCGGAAAGCTATAAACCACAGCCCAACCCGGACATTTACAATGCAAAATCAGCTTTCCCGGCAAAGCATTGTTCTCCCGGGAACACCCATTTCCTGGCCGGTCACGGCATTGCCACCTTCAGTATCTGCCCGGTGGCCTTCAGCCCCGCTGATGCAAGCCTTACTTACCTTGAAAGCATCAGCCTCGAGATCATTACCCGCGAAGCAGATCCCGTAAAGCATAGCGGAGAAATGCTGAAGAACCATCCGACCCAACTCAGACGGATCAAAAACATTGTTGACAACCCGGCTGTACTCGGGGAGTATTCTTACGCGGAATACAGGAGTGGCGAAATCGATATCCTGTTCATCACCGATATCAGCCTGGAACCCTATTTCGAGGATTTCATCGATTATAAAACTTCCGTTGGCTTTATTGTGGAAACCATCACCACCGATGATATTTATGCGAACTACAGCGGGGCTGATGAACAGGAAAAGATCCGTAACTGCATCATCGATTATTACACCAACGATAACATTTTCGCAGTGATCCTGGGGGGAGATGCCGATAAAGGCAATCCTTCCCAGAATTTTATTCCACACCGTGGATTTTACGGCAGCGTTGATGGCGACTACGATATTCCGGCCGACATGTATTATGCATGCCTCGACGGCAGCTGGAACGACGATGGCGACCTGAAATGGGGAGAACCCGGAGAAGACGATCTTTTTGCCGAGGTGATCATCGGTCGTTTTGCCGTAGAAGATGCCGATGAGATCGCGAACATGACCCATAAACAGATCATGTACCAGGACCAACCGGTGGTCGAGGATATCGAAAAAGCCCTGATGATCGGTGAATCACTCGATTCTTATACCTGGGGCGGGGATTCGAAGGATGAAGTGGCCGATGGAAGTTCCAATCACGGACACGTTACCGCCGGGCTTACCAACAATTTTGCCGTGGAATACCTCTACGAAAGGGACCAGTGGTGGAACAAATCCCATGTTTTCGACCAGTTCAGCACTACCGGCGTGAACCTGTTGAACCACCTGGGCCACTCGAACACCACCTACAATATGAAAATGTACAATTCCGATGTGACTACCTATAACTTCACCAACGACGGGGTAACACGCGGCTATGCGATCGGGTATTCGCAGGGGTGCTACAACGGTGCCTTCGACAACCGGGGGACCACTCCCAATTCATACGGAAGCGACTGCTTTGCCGAGAAGATCACCACCATAGAAACCGCTGAAGTAGCCTGTGTGGCCAACTCGCGCTACGGGCTGTATTCCCCGGGGAACACCAACGGTGCCTCACAATATTTCGACCGCGAATTCTATGATGCCATTTTCGGGGAAGAACTGAGCATGATCGGGGAAGCCAACGGGGATTCAAAATCCGATCTTTCCTCCTTTATTGCGCAAAGTACCGGGCTGCGCTGGTGCTGTTATATCCTGAATGTTTTCGGCGATCCGACCCTCGACATCTGGACGGCCCAGCCTACTCCGATTGCTGCCTCTTATCCTACAGCCATCCCCCTGGGAACCTCCACCATCAGCATAGAAACCGATGCTCCGGGGGCCCGGATCGGATTGGTGCAAAACGGAGAACTCATCGGGCGAGGACTTGCCGATGAAGATGGCGACCTCTTGCTGGAGCTATTCAACCAGGTGGCCTTTGAAGATACCATCCATGTTTCGGTGATCGCCCATAACCGGGAACGCCATACCGGCGAGATCATCGTGATCACCGACCAGCCCTTTGTATGTTATGAATCGCACTATGTAAACGACACCCTGACCGGAAACGCCAACGGACTGAGTGAGTATGGCGAAAGCGTAAAACTCAGCCTGCAAGTCACCAATATGGGCGAAGGTGAAGCAGAAGATGTGACAGTATATATCACTTCTGAGGATCCTTACGTCATCATCACCGACAGCATGGAATATGCCGGAGACCTCAGCCAGAATCAAATGGTCATACTGACCGACGGTTTCGAGATCGAATTGTCGGACGATGTCCCCGACATGCATGCCGTGCTCTTCACCCTCAGGGCGGAAGGCCAGGAAACCTGGGAAAGCAATTTCACTGAGGTCGCCTGTGCACCCGCGTTCACCTCAGCACTGCTCAGTATCGACGATAATGCCGGGGGCAATGGCAATGGCTATCTCGATCCCGGTGAAACAGCCGAACTGCATATCCAGGTGATCAACAGCGGACACAGCAGGGCCATCAATATTGATAACCTTATTTCGAGCAACGACCCCATGGTGAACATTCTCAGTGCAAACACCACTACTGATACCCTGGAGGTTGACGAAATCTTCGATGCGGTCTATACCGTATCCACCGATCCCCTTTCCCAGCTGGGATCTAGCTTTGAACTGATCCATGATATGGAGTCCGGCCCCTATACAGGGCAGGGGATCTACCAGGTGCTGAACGGGATCATATGCGAAGATTGGGAAACCGGTGATTTCAGCCGCTTTAACTGGACTTCCACCGGAATGGCAGCTTGGGAGATCACCGGCATCGCCCCCTATGAAAGGATTTACAGTGCCCGTTCGGGAATGATCGAGAACGGTCAGTACAGCGGCCTGCAGGCAGCCTTCTTTGTTGAGCAGGACGACAGTATCTCCTTTTACCTGAAAACCTCTTCCGAGATTTCCGACTTCCTGAATTTCTATATCAACAATGAACTCAAAGGCCAGTGGTCGGGAGAAGAGGACTGGATGAAAGTATCCTACCCGGTAGAAGAAGGTGTGAACTTCTTCAAGTGGGAATATTCAAAGAACAGTTCGGGTGTTTCCGGAGAAGATTGCGCATGGCTCGACTACATTGTGCTGCCATTCTTGAACACCGCTTCGGCCAATGCCGGCCCCGACCAGTTAATATGCGCTTCGAATATTTGTGCCCTGAGCGGAGAAGTGCTGAATTGCAATTCGCATGAATGGCTTACCGAAGGTGATGGCAGTTTTGATGATCCTTCGACCCTGGATCCTGTTTATACCCCGGGCCCTGGCGATATCGCTGCAGGAAGCCTTATACTGACGCTGGCCGCTACCTTTAACCAGACCGGCACCAGCTTCGACCATATGCTGCTCAGCATTGACGAGGACCCACCAACGCCTTCCATGCCCGAAGGCCCGGAATACGTTGATCTCCTGGTAACAAGCAACTCAGAATATAGTTGTGCCAGTGTTCCCGGAGTGAATGAATATGCCTGGAAGCTGGAACCCATTGACGCCGGGACCATCGAAGGGAATTCCCTGACGGGAACGGTGACCTGGAGTGGCACCTATCATGGGCTGGCCCACGTATCGGTAAGTTCCATCGACAGTTGCGGGCACGGAGCCTGGTCTGAAGGGTTTGAAATACTTGTGGATGAAGGCGGACTGGGTATTGCAGAAACAGACGTAAGGCTCAGCATGGAAGTCTTCCCGAACCCGAACACCGGCCAGTTCAACCTGCTGATCAACAGCTTTACCGGCCAGGAAAACCGCTACAGCCTCTATGATGCCTCCGGTACACTGATCCTGACAGAAACCTTCCGGGATCATGAAGGCACCTTTAGGAAAGTGATCGACCTGGATGCCTATGCCGATGGTTTATACTTCCTGCGATTGGTATCCGGGGAACATTCTCTCCTGAAAAAAATCGTAAAACACTAATATCACCTGCTGCCCCTATGGGTTTCTACCAACTGTGGAAAACACGTAGGGGCAGCTACCTAAATTTGTTAAATACTTGAAAATTAATCATAATCGTTGTAATTTTGCACCCGAAAATATAACCCTATACCTTAACCATACCTGAACCTACCATGAAAAAACTTCTCGCACTATCGCTTCTGATCCTGTTTGGCTTTACTGCTTCATTTGCAGGAGAATGGGTCAATATCAGCAGTCAGAATGCCAGCCCGGTGCAAACCACGCTGCTTTCTTCCGATGCCCGGATGAACAGGATACAGTTCACGATCCCCGGCTTTGAATTCGCCGAAGTTTCCACCCCTGAAGGCCCGGCATACCACCTCCTGCTGGAAGATGCCAGTCCGCTATTACAGGCCGGAGACCCGGAACTGCTAAAAGTTACGACCTCACTCGTCATTCCCGACCTTGCCGGAATGGATGTCAGGGTGGTTTCATCGAAATACACCGATTACGAAAACATTCTTATCGCTCCTTCAAAAGGGAACCTTTACCGTGACACAGATCCGGCCACAGTTTCCTATGAATTTGGCGAAAGCTATTCTCAGGATGCTTTCTTCCCCGGTGAACTGGCAAGCCTCAGGGATCCTTATATCGTACGCGATTACCGCGGGCAGACCGTGGTGGTCTACCCCTTCCAGTACAATCCTGTAAGCAAAGTACTCAGAGTTTATCACAGCATGACCATCGAGGTTTACAAAGCTAACGACAATGGGGTAAATCCCCTCCTGAGGGATAAGCTTCCCGAACGCATCGATGCTTCCTTCGGACTGGTGTATGACCAGCTTTTCCTGAATGACCCGACCAACCTCATGGACTATACCCCGGTGAGCGAACACGGGAATATGCTGATCATCTCCTACGGTGCTTTCATGCCGGCCATGCAGCCCCTGATCGACTGGCGCATACAAACCGGTACCCCGGTTGAAATGGTCGATGTGGCCAGTATAGGCGGCAGTGCACAGATCAAGAGCTATATTGCCAACTATTACAACACCAACGGCCTCACCTTTGTTATCCTGGTGGGAGATGCCGCCCAGGTGCCGTCATCCTATTCCAGCGGTGATTCCGACAACGACTATTCTTATGTTGCAGGTAACGACCACTATCCCGATCTTTTCATCGGCCGTTTTTCTGCAGAAACCATTACCCATGTTGAAACCATGGTTGAACGCACACTAACCTACGAACAAAACCCCGACCTTGGCTTTGACTGGTTTACCCGTGGGATCGGTATCGCTTCCGACCAGGGCCCCGGCGATGATAATGAATATGACTACCAGCATATCCGGAATATTAACACTGACTTGCTGAACTTCACCTATACGTATTGTGCAGAACTATTTGATGGCAGCCAGGGTGGAAACGATGCCCCCGGCAATCCAACACCCAGCATGGTGGCGGATGAGATCAACACCGGTTCCACCATCATCACCTATACCGGGCACGGAAGCACAACTTCATGGGGTTCATCCGGATTTAACAATTCCAATATCAATAACCTCACCAACACCAGCATGTGGCCCTTCATCTGGTCAGTAGCCTGTGTAAATGGGAACTTTGTAGGCAATACCTGCTTCGCCGAAGCCTGGCTTCGCGCTGAAGATGGCGGCGTACCAACCGGTGCCGTTGCTACCATGATGTCGACCATCAACCAGAGCTGGAACCCACCCATGTGCGGACAGGATGAAATGGTGGATGTGCTCGTGGAAACCTATCCTTCGAACATCAACCGTACCTTCGGTGCAGCATCCATGCACGGATGCATGCAGATGAATGATGAATACGGTTCCGGAGGCGATGAAATGACCGACACCTGGGTTTGTTTCGGAGACCCCTCACTCCACATGAGGACGGCCTTCCCACAGACCATGGTGACCAATTACATGAACACCCTCTTTATCGGGATGAACAGCCTGCTGGTGAGCGCGGATGCCGAAGGCGGAACCGCCTGCCTGACCCTCGACGGAGAAATCCTCTCCACTGGCTTCATCAGTGGCGGCGAAGTGGAACTTAGCTTCCCCGAACTTACCGAACCCTGTATTCTGACCCTCACCATCACCGGTTTCAACTTCCTGCCCCATATCGGGCAGATCGATGTGATCCCCGGGAATACTCCATTCCTTGTATTTGATGATGACCATGTGGTCGATCCGAACGGAAACAACAACGGATTCCTGGATTTCGGTGAAACAGTAACCTATACCATCGACCTTTACAACCTTGGAGGGATCGATGCTGAAAATGTTGAGGTTACCCTGAGTACCGATGATCCCTACATCACCATCACCGACAATTTCGAAGTATATCCCGAGATCCCTGCCGGACAGGCAGTTGGCGTTGCCGAAGGATTTGCCCTGGAAGTTGCCGATGATGTTCCGGATGAACATGTGATCGACTTTACCGTAACCGCCACCGACGGCGATACCTCCTGGATCATGGAATACCAGAACGGCGCTTTTGCCCCCATCCTGAACATTGCTGAAATGATCGTGGATGACAATACCGGCGGAAACGGGAACGGAAGACTGGATCCGGGTGAAACAGCCACCCTGAAAATAAAGAACTTCAACAGCGGACATTGTCCTGCAGAAAATTCATTGGCTACCCTCAGTTCCATGAGCCAGTACCTTAGTTTCACCAATAACACTGATGAGATCGGTACCCTGGGCCTGCTGGGTTACCTCTGGTCGGAATTTGAAGTAACTGTTGACCCCGATGCCCCCGACGGAGCTGCGATCGCAGAATTTGATTATATGCTCACTTCCGGAGCCTTCACTGAAACAGCACAGTTCTCAAAGAAGATCGGCCTGATCGTTGAAGACTGGGAAACCGGCGATTTCAGTAAGTTCGACTGGGACCTCGGCGGTGATGATCCCTTCGAGATCTCGAACATCTACCCCTATGAAGGAAGCTATTCCGCCAAATCAGGAAGTGTTGGCGATAACCAGATGAGCGAGATCGAGATCGATGTGGAAGTCATGCTGGCCGACTCAGTCACCTTTGCATACAAGGTTTCTTCACAAACCGGCAAGGACAAACTTAAATTCTACATCAACAATTCGCTGAAGGGCGAATGGTCGGGAATGGAAAGTGTATGGCACCGTGTTGCCTTTGCAGTCAATCCCGGAAACCATACCTTTAAATGGGTGTATGAAAAAGACGGATCAGGCATGGCCGGATACGATGCCGCCTGGATCGACTTTATCACCTTCCCGCCGCTGATGACCCTGACCTGCTATGCCGGTCCGGACGATTACAGCTGCGATGGCGCCGACTATCACTGCCATGGAGAAGCCACCGACTGGGTTGCCGTTGAATGGTCAAGCGATGGCGACGGCACCTTCGATGATCCCACTTCCCTGGAAGCTATTTACAGCCCCGGAAGCGACGATATCAGCAATGGTTATGCTATCCTGACCCTGACCGCCGAAGATGCCGAAGGCGCCCTTGTCGACGACGAGATGTACCTCAGCGTATATGAAGTGCCCCAGTCTCCGGAAACACCAATGGGACCCGACCAGGTAAACCCGAACATCGTTACTTCTTCCGTGTACACCACTGAAGCAGTTTCCTATGCAGAATATTATGAGTGGATGGTTGATCCTGCCGAAGCCGGCGACCTGGAAGGCATCGGAGTGGAAGGAACCATCAACTGGAACGCTTCGTTTACCGGAACAGCCACCATTTACGTGAAAGCGATAAACAATTGTGGTGAAAGCGACTATTCAGAAGGTTTTGAAGTGATCGTCGATAATACCGTTTCCCTTCCTGAATATGTGAACACCGATAGCTTCATCCTCTGGCCAAACCCGAACCAGGGAAGTTTCAGCATTGATGCCAACATCAGCAAACCCGGCCGCTTTAGTGTTAAAGCTTATAACCTGGTTGGAAAACTGATGGAGCAGGAACCTGATGTGATGCTCGACGGAAGCCACAGCTTCACTGTCGACTTCAACTCCCTGCCCGAAGGCCTCTACTTTGTTGTGATCGAAGGCCAGGGACAGAAGATGATACAAAAACTGATTATTAAAAAGTAAGACATGTAGTATTGCTTCAACAGGCTCCTTCCGGAGTCATCAACCGAAGGGAGAAATCTGATCAGGAACATTGTTAAGGGATTTCTCCTTTTGGTTTTAATGATCAGGCAGATGACCTGAAGAAGCAATCATCAATTTTAAACTACGCATCCCATGAAAAAAATGATTGAACGCCTGGCATTGCTCGTAATGCTTTTTCCCTTTGGCAACGCCGGCGCCCAGGGGATCATATCCCTCGATCCCCAGGCAGATGACGGAATCACGATCAAAACGAATTCCCTGATTGAATTCTCGGGGAATCTGAATATAAGCGAATTCAAACTGGAAGAACAAGAAACTCCCGAAGGGATCTTCAGCCGTCTGTCCGCCCCCGGATACACCCGTACCTATAATTACGGGCATCCGGAAATGCCGGCCTACCGCAAGCTCATCAGGGTTCCCCTGGGAGCAGAAGCAGAAGTAAGGATCCTCTCCTCTTCCTACACCGATATCGACCTGGAAGCGGAAGGCTATGCCATGCCGGTGTATCCTTCGCAACCGCCCCGTTCGAAAAACCTCGACGAGCATGAGTTCGTGATCGACCATGCTGCTTATCAGTTGAAGGGCTTTGAATCACAGGAAAGGCTCAGCGTGGATATGCTGGGCATCCTCCGCGATAAACGCATTGCCAGGATCAACTTCCGCCCCTTCGAATATGATGCTGCACAGCACATGCTGAGGGTGTATCATAGCATCGAATTTAGCATTCGCTTTATCGATGCCGATATCCCGGCCACCCTGGCCCTTGAAGAAAAATTTGCTTCGCCCTCCTTTATATCGGTGAATAACAGCCTGATCAATACCAATGAGAACCCCAGCCGCGAGAATTTCAAATCCTACCCGGTCAAGTATGTGATCATCTCCGACAGGATGTTTGAATCCCAGTTGCAAGACTTCATCACCTGGAAAACCAAAAAAGGCTTTCTCGTTGTTGAGTCCTATACAGATGAAGCAGCAGTGGGGAATTCACTGCAGTCGATCAAGTCTTACCTCCAGGGACTTTACAATGCAGGAACCTCTGAAGACCCAGCTCCTTCATACGTGCTTTTCGTGGGCGATATCCAGCAGATCCCGACCTATGACAATGGCGATGGAGCCACCGACCGGAATTACGTGGAATATACCGGCGACCTTTTCCCGGAGATCTATTACGGGCGTATGTCGGCACAGAATCCGGTACAGCTTCAACCCTATATCGATAAAACCCTGCAGTACGAAAAATACACCATGCCCGATCCCAGCTACCTTGATGAGGTGGTCATGATCGCGGGAGCGGATGCCTCACATGGTTATGACTGGGGCAATGGGCAGATCAATTACGGAACCATCAACTACTTTAACGAAGACCACGGGATCACCTCGCATACCTATCTCTATCCCCAGTCGGGATCGAGCAGCGCTGCCATACAGCAGGATATCAGCAACGGGGTTACTTTCGGGAATTATACCGCACATTGCAGCCCGAACGGATGGGCCGATCCTTCCTTCACCATATCCGATATTGCCAACCTGCAGAACCAGGACAAATACGGTTTGCTGATCGGGAATTGCTGTTCATCGAGCGAATACCAGCAGAATGAATGTTTCGGGGAAGCCATTGTGAGGGCCGAGAACAAAGGAGCCGTTGGTTATATCGGTGCTTCGAACTCCACCTACTGGGATGAAGACTATTACTTCGGAGTAGGCGTGGGTGAGATATCACAGAATCCACCCTCATACTTTGAAACCGGACTGGGCAATTACGACCGTTCCTTCCACGACCACGGTGAAGAATTCAGCGAATGGTATGTGAGCGGCGATGAGATCATCTTCGCAGGGAACCTGGCCGTTTCGGAAAGCGGTTCCAGCCTTGAACAGTATTACTGGGATGTGTACAACTACATGGGCGATCCTTCCCTGATGGTGTATTATTCCAATCCGCCGGAAACCACGGCCGATTATGCCCCGCTGCTCCCGCTGCAATCCACTGAATTTATTGTAAATACACATCCTTACGCATATGTGGCACTGAGTCTGAACGGAGAATATATCGGGGCCGCACTCGCGGATGCCGATGGCCTGGCCGTGCTGGAGTTCCCACCCCTGAACGATGGCGGAAATGCCGATGTGGTGGTGACCCGTCAAAACGGACAACCCTTCTTCGGGGAAGTGGTGATCTCATCTCCTTCCGGACCATACCTTATCATAGAAAATGTAGCCGTAGGCGATGAAAATGGCAACGATAACGGTTTTGCCGACTTCGGCGAATCCATCGATCTTGAAGTCACACTCGATAACGTAGGCAACGGCGATGCCGAAAATACAGTGAGCATACTTGTCGGCGACGACAACTACCTGGAGATCACCAAAGATGAGCACCTCTGGCCCACCATTCCCGGGCAGAGCCAGCTTACGGAAGAAGGGGTGTTCAGCATGACCATCGCCGATGATGTGCCTGACCAGCATACGGTCGTTTTCGATATCGAGATCGAATCGCCGACCAAAGAAATATGGACTTACGGCTATGAACTCGTGATCAATGCCCCGGTACTGACCATCGGAGGCATGATCGTTGACGACAGCCAGTATGGAAACGATAACGGGCGTCTGGACCCGGGCGAAACCGCTACCCTCAAGGTGATCAACCGGAATACCGGCCACTGCGAAACCCATAATACCGAAGCCCAGCTCAGTTCCATGAGCCAGTACCTCAGCTTTACCAGCAACAGCTATTCCATCGGAACCCTGGGCCTGCTTGGTTACAAATACGCTGAGTTCGAAGTATCGGTCGATCCCGATGCCCCCGATGGTGCCGCCATTGCCGAATTTGACTATTCCGTCACCTCCGGTGAATACAGCGCCAGCAAGATTTTCAGCAAGAAGATCGGCCTGATCGTTGAAGACTTTGAAACCGGCGATTTTACAAAGTTCGACTGGGAAATGGGAGGCGACCTGCCCTGGCAGATCAGCAATTACTATCCCTACGAGGGAATGTACAGCGCCAAATCCGGTGCGATCACCGATAACCAGAAAACAGAGCTTTTCGTTGATGTTGAAGTGATGATCGCCGATTCTGTCTCCTTCGTTTACCAGGTTTCGTCACAACAGGGCAAGGATAAACTGAAATTTTACATCAACAATTCACTGAAAGGCGAATGGTCGGGCGTAGGTGCCGGCTGGAACGAAGTGGCATTCTACATCCCGGCAGGAAATCATACCCTGAAATGGGTTTATGAAAAGGATGCCTCCGGTATGTCGGGGAATGATTGGGCCTACCTGGATTACATTATTTTCCCGCCACTGATGACCCTGACCTGCTATGCCGGAAGCGACAACTATACCTGCGAAGGCAGCTCATTCACCTGCCAGGGAGAAGCCACGGACTGGATCTCGGTGGAGTGGAGCACCTCCGGCGACGGAAGTTTCGATGATCCTTCGCTTCTCCAGGCCGTTTATACCCCCGGCAGCGATGACATTGCCAACGGAAATGTGAACCTGACCCTTACGGCTGAAGACCTTGAAGGAGCACTGGTTGATGACGAAATGAGCCTGAGCATCATGGATGCCCCGCAAGCCCCTGAAATGCCCGAGGGACCGGATTATGTGAATCTTTATTACACTTCCATGTCGGAATACACCTGCGAACCCGTGCCTTATGCCGATCATTACGACTGGTCGGTCGACCCGGCAGAAGCCGGCGATATCAGCGGACTGGGAACCACAGGGACCATCAACTGGAATGCGTCCTACCTGGGAACAGCCACCATATCGGTGAGAGCGATCAACAACTGCGGAGACGGTGAATGGGGGGAAGGCTTCGACGTAACCGTCGACAATACAGTTCGTGTGGCAGAAATTAATGAAGAAGATGTATTGAAAATATATCCCAATCCTTCAGCGGGCATGTTCAATGTGTTTGCACGCGAAGACCTGCAGGATGCCCGGATTTCGGTTCACAGCCTTCTGGGAGCAAAAGTCTTCAGCTTTGAAGACAACCTCCTGAGGGGAGAAACGATCAACATTGACCTCAGCAGCCAGAAACAAGGATTGTATATCCTCCGCATTGCCTCGGATAAATTCAATTATACCAGTAAGCTGGTGATCCGCTAGGCCAGGCCAAAGCAAAGAATGTTAACGCTGCTTCGAAGTCCTTTCGGAGCAGCTTTTTTTTAGCTGATCAGCAGGCTGCAGCCACGTATATCGCTGGTATCGGTGCGGCCGAGAACTTCAAAGCTGCCATCTTCGTGCAGTTTGCCAATGTCCTGGGTTTCGATAAAGGCACAGGAATGCAGGTTGGCCAGGTCGATGATGTTGATGGCCCCGCTTTTGCCGGGAGGCAGAAAACAATAGGGATCCTGAATATCGCGGATCATCACCTTCATCCAGGGAGGAGTACGAAAACGCCCCTCTCCCACGGACCATGCCTGCGAAAGTAACTCGGTCATGCCGTACTCGCTGTGGATCCGACCCAGGCCAAAAGCCTCTTTCAATGTATGGTGCAATTCGGGGCGGATGATCTCTTTTCGCCTTCCTTTCATGCCCCCGGTTTCCATGATCAGGATATTTTCGGTCAAGGGCATGGGATATCGCTCCGCGAAATCGAGCAAGGCAAATGAAACACCAAAGAGCATCGTTTTCCGGCCTTCTGCCGACAAATCCTTCAGCTTCGCTGCCAGTGCCTCATGCTCATACAGGTAAAATCCGTTGTGGGGAGAAGCGCTGCTGTCCATCAATCCTTTGACCATTTCAATGAGCGATGATCCCTCACGCTCGAGGTAGGATGGCAGCAATCCGAGAAAGCTATACCCGGCCGGATCACCGTAAAAATGCCTGAAGCCTTGCATGTAACTTCGGCTATACAGCCGGGCATCGCGCACAAAATGCCTGCTCGACGACATCCCGCCGGTGCCGCTGCTGAGAAATACCTTTTCCGCTTGAAAATCTCCGCATTTGACTTCATGGGTTTTGAAAAAACCAATGGGAAGAAAAGGAATTTCGCTAAGCTCAAGCGGCTTTGCCCTTGCTCGTCCGGAAGTGAGGGCATATTTCCGGTAAAGGGCATTATGCCCGAGCTGGTAGTGAAATATTTCCAGCGCCAGTCCGTTGAATTCAGAGGATGAGCCGGTGAGGAAGATCCGTTCCTCCAGAGGCCTTATGTTGTTCGTTTGCGGCAATCTGAAAAATGCTTAATTTTACCTTAAATATACAGCCGGATGAAAGGCCTTTCAAAAATACTGCTAATTCTGTTAATCCTTCTCCCGACTATTTTTCAATCCTGCCGGAAGATAGAGAAATATCCGGACACCCCGAGGATAGAATACCTCGATTTTATCAGGTTGTACAATCCCGACCTGGAGATCTACGACCGTGGAGTGCTGAGCTTTTCTTTTGAAGACGGCGACGGGGATATCGGCCTGAACAGCGGGGACACCAATGCCCCTTATAATCCGGGATCGCCCTATCATTATAACCTGGTGATCACCTATTTTGAAATGCAGAACGGTGAACTCACAGAAGTTCCCATTGTCTGGTTCAACCCCCAGACTGAAGAATACGATACCCTGAGCCTGAGTGCGCGCATTCCAAACCTGACACCCAGCGGGATCAACAAAGCCATCAAAGGCGAGATCCAGGATACCCTTTACATTTACAATTTCAACTCGGTTTACGACACCATAAAATTCGAAGCCTTCATCTACGACCGGGCCCTCAACCAGAGCAACAGCATAAGCACTCCGCTGATTATCAGACAATAAGCCCCCTTCTTAACATTAGTTTAACATAAACATAACTTTTTGTTAATGGCTTTGATAATGTAAATATGTGTTTACGGATATAATTTTGTGGCAAATTCTAAAACCATGAAAAAAGTACTCATTCTTTTAGTGGCCCTGTTTATTGGAGTGAACTTCAGTTATGCAGGCAACGATGAAACCAAAGACAATCCTGTTGCTACCACCAGCATGAGTGGAAAGATCATTGACAAAGTAAGTGGCGAAACGCTTGCCGGTGTGATGGTAGCCCTGGACGGTACAGATAAAAAGGTGTTCACAGATTTCGACGGTAATTTCACTATTGAGGAGATCACTCCAGGTGAATATACCATCAGCTGTTCACTCATTTCTTACAAAAACAACGAGATCAAGATCGATCTCAATAAAGAATGTGAAAAGCAGCTCAAGGTTGAACTTGAAACTGTGAACTAGGACTCTGAAAAGATTATACACTGAAAGGCAAACCTGAATGGGTTTGTCTTTTTTTTTAGCGGGCCGTTCGCCCGGTTTTCCATATATTTGTTGTATATTAAACAATGCGCCAAATGAAAAAGCTCTTATTCGTATTCATGTTGCTGCTTCCTGCCATGTTTGTTATGGGCCAGAAAGTTGAGATCAAGGAAGGAAGATATTACCAGGGAGACAAGTTGTACACCGGAAAGTACCTGGAACATTATAAAAATGAAAACCTCAAGTTCGAAAAGGAGATCAGAAACGGTCTTGAACATGGCGATGCTTATCACTATTACGAAGATGGTTCGAAAAAAGAACACCAGTCGTTCAAAAAGGGCCAGAACCATGGTACCTGGGAAAGCTGGAACGCCAGCGGCGTAAAAACCGCTGAAGCCAATTACAAGAATGGCAAAAAGCACGGTCCGTGGTTCATCTGGGACGATAACGGAACCAAACGCTATGAAATGTACTATAAAAAAGGGAATAAAACAGGGCACTGGAAAATGTGGAACGAAAAGGGCGAATTGACCATGGAACGGCAATACTGATCCGTTCAGTAAAGATATTTCATGAGCGGGGTAACCAGGGTTATCCCGCTTTTTATTTGCATAATATTTGTAATTTTGGCCGGTTCATGAACCGGAATTCAATTCTATAATCTAATAATCCCTCAGGCATAATGAAGATCATCATTCCAATGGCAGGCATGGGCAAAAGAATGCGCCCCCACACCCTCAGCATCCCCAAACCCCTGATCAGCATTGCAGGCAAATCGATTGTTCAGCGTCTTGTGGAGGATATTGCCGCTGTAGTAGAGGATGAGATCGAAGAGATCGCTTTTATCATTGGCGACTTCGGAAAGAAAGTAGAACAGCAATTGCTGGAAGTGGCCGGAAGTGTCGGGGCAAAAGGAAAGATCTATTACCAGCTGGAAGCCCTCGGTACCGCCCATGCCATCCTTTGTGCAAAGGAATCCCTTGAAGGGAAGGTCATCATCGCCTATGCCGACACCCTGTTCAAAGCTGATTTTTCCCTCGACTCGGAAAAGGATGGCATTATCTGGGTGCACCACGTAAAAAACCCCAGCCAGTTTGGGGTGGTCAAACTCGACCAGGAGGAGTGTATCACTGATTTTTATGAGAAACCCGAAGAATTTGTGTCGGACCTGGCCATCATCGGCATATACTATTTCCGGCAGGGAGAAGTGCTCAGGGAAGAATTGCAGTACCTGCTCGACAACGACATTAAAACCGGCGGGGAATATGGAATTACCGACGGGCTGAGGAATATGATGGCCAAAGGAACCCGCTTTTATACCGATTCGGTGGAGGAATGGCTCGACTGCGGCAATAAAGATGCCACCGTTCTCACCAACCAGCGCATCCTGGAGATCAGGAAAGATGTTGAACAACTTGTTGATGAAAGTGTTACCATCGAGAACAGCCGCATTCTCGAGCCCTGCTATATCGGGAAGAATGCAGTGATCAAAAACAGTGTGATCGGACCCCATGTTTCCATCGGGGAAAACACCAGCATTGAAAGCAGTGTGATCCGGAATTCCATGGTCCAGTCGAACACTGTCTTAACAAATCTTAATTTACACAATTCAATGATAGGGAATTACGTTGAAATCACTGCAGAAGCTGCCGACCTGAGCATCGGCGACTATACATGTTCGAAACACTGATAAAACAAGTCCATGCACAAATCCCTCAATTCTATATCATCCCCCGGATTTCTCCTTATTGTCATTTCACTGCTGTTCCTTGTCCCGCTGAGCGGGTATGCACAGAAATCGAAGGATGGGAAGAGCAATGATAACTCGGCCCTTTTCATCGATGCCAATGCACAGAAACTCCTGGGGAACCTCGATGCTGCAGAGCAATTATTTCTGCAATGCCTGGAGGCTGACCCTGCCGATGATGCTTCCATGTATGAACTGGCCCGCATTGCACGTGTACAGAATAAAAACGAGAAGGCCCTGGAATGGGCTAAGCAGGCTGTTGAGCAAAACCCGGAAAATGTCTGGTACCTGAAGCTTCTCGCGGAGCTCTACCAGGAAAATATGGAATTTAACAAGGCCATCAAGGTGATGGAAGAGCTTGTTGAGCTGCACCCTGAAAAGCTGGAATACTTATACGACCTGGCCCTGACCCATCTCCTGGTCGGGAATTACCATCAATCCATTGATGTTTACAATGATATTGAAGAAATGATCGGGGTAACGGAAGAGATCTCCGTGCAGAAACAAAAGATCTGGCAGCGCCTGAAAAAGCCGGATAAAGCCATTGAAGAGATCGAGGCCCTCTGTGCTGCCTGGCCGGCAGAAAGCCGTTATAAGGCCATACTGGCCGAATTGTACGTAGCCCAGGGGATGGATGATAAGGCACTGCAAACCTACCTGGAGATCTCTGAACTGGATCCCAACAATGCTTATATCCAAATCTCCCTTTCGGATTATTACCGTAAGAAAGGCGAGACTGAAAAATCATTTGAGCACCTGAAACTGGGCTTTGCCAACCCCCGCCTCGACATCGATACCAAGGTACAGATACTGCTGGCCTATTACACGGTGAAGGAGTTTTATGATGAACAGAAAGATGATGCCATGGAACTGGCCGCTCTCCTGGTCGAAACCCATCCCGACAATCCCAGGTCGCACAGTATCATGGCCGACCTGTATTACCAGAGTGAGGAATGGGCCCCGGCAAGGGAATCGCTTCGCAGGGTGATCAGCCTCGACAGCAGCAATTATGTGGTTTGGGAACAATTGCTCTTCACCGAATCCTACCTCGAGGATTTCACCGCCATGCGCAATGAAAGCAGGCGGACCATTGAGCTTTTTCCGCAGCAGCCCCTGCCCTATCTTTTTGCCGCGGTAGCCAGTTATAACTTCGAAGATCACGAGCAAATGATCCGCGACCTGGAAACAGGGATCCGTTTCGTGGTCAGGAACGATCTCCTTTTGGCCGAGTTTTATAATTACCTGGGCGATGCCTATCACCAGGTCGGCCAGGATGAAAAAGCCTTTGAGGCCTATGAAGCCTCCCTGAAAATTAATCCGGAGAACTCCATCGTGCTGAATAACTACGCTTATTACCTATCTTTGAGGGGAGAACAGCTTGAGCGGGCGAAAAAAATGGCCCAAAAAGCCAATGAGCTCGATCCCGGAAATTCATCCAACCAGGACACCTACGGATGGGTGTTGTATAAGCTGGGAGATTATGAAGGCGCCCTGGAATGGATCGGGAAATCGCTGGAAAACCACACGGAAGAAAATGCCGAAGTGCTGGAACACTATGGCGATACATTGTATAAACTAGGGAAGAAAAAGGAAGCCATGAAATACTGGAAAAGAGCGGCAGAAGCAGGCAATGGCGGATCTGAATTCCTGGAGATCAAAATAAAAGAAGGTAAACTGCATGAATAAGGGCATACGCAACTCCCGGCTGTTTTCTTTGCTGGTTCCGGCCCTGGGATCGATCATGATCATGGGATTGCTCTGGGGCTGCACCGGCAAGCGGCAGATCATCAAGGAACCGCTGAAAGAAGCGAAATCAACCTACCTTTTCGAAGAACTTGCCAAAAATGAGCTGCAATTCGACTGGTTCTCCGCCAAGTTTTCCATCGATTATATCTATGATAAAAAACTGACCGAATTCCGCGGACAGATCCGGATCCGCAAAGACAGCGTGATCTGGTTATCCTTTTCGCCCGCCCTGGGCATTGAAATGGCCCGGCTGAAGGTAACCAACGATTCGGTTTTCTTTATGAACCGGATCAATAAAACTTACCTGAAAGGCGATTACAGCTTTATCAATGATTACCTTCAGACCAATATCGACTTTGATATCCTCCAGTCGTTTGTGATCGGGAATGATTTCCAGTTTTACGAAAAAACAAAATTCCGGACCAGCATCGACAACCAGGAATATAAATTATCGACGACCGAACGCCATAAACTGAAGAAGTTCGTTAAGGAAACCGATACTGATGTGAAGGCTTTTTTTCAGAATATCTGGCTGAACCCCGAAACCTTCAAGATCACCCATGTTACGATCAAGGAGATCACCAACGACAAGAAACTGGATGCGTATTACAGCGATTTCCGTGAGTATGATGAACAACTGTTTCCTTTCAACATCATTTTTGAGATCCAGGCCGACGAAAAAGTCATTGTAAAAGTGAAATACAGCCGGATCAGGCTGAACGAAGCGAAATCCTTCCCGTTCAGCATCCCATCCAAGTATGAAAGGGTATATTAGATGATTCGTACAAGAGGGTATAAGGCATATCGTTCCGTTTTCCTTTCAGTGTGGTTTCTGGCATTTCTCCTTGTCCCTGTGCTGCTGCATTCCCAGGACCGGAAAAGCCAGTTGCAGGAAGAAAAAAAACAGATCGAGGCCGAGATCGCCTACACCACTCAACTTTTAAATGATACCCGGAAATCGCGGAAGAACAGCCTTGACGGGCTGGCACTCCTGCAGCAGCGGATCCGGCAAAGGGAACGCCTGATGAATACCATTTCTGCTGAACTGGTACTTCTGGATCAACAAATCGAAGAAACCGGCGACAGTATCTTCAGCTTGTCTGTTGAGCTGAAAAACCTTAAGGAAGAATATGCCCGGATGATCTATTATGCCAACCGCAACCGCAATGAATACGACCGCCTGGTATTTATTTTTTCAGCCGAGGATTTCAACCAGGCATACCGGCGTATTCGGTATTTTCAGCAATACGGAACCTACCGCCGCACCCAGGCCGAACTGATCAGCAATACCCAGGATGCGCTCAGTTTGAAGGAACTGGAACTGGAACAACAAAAAGTCCGGAAGCAGGCGTTGCTTCATAGCGAAGAAGAGGAGAAAGACCGCCTGCTTGGCGAAAAACAGGAAGTGGACCGGACACTGGCCGGACTGGGCGACCAGGAAAAGGAACTGAAGGCCGCCCTTAGGAAAAAACAGCAGGCAGTAGCAAAACTCGACAAAGCCATACAGGAGATCATTGCCGAGGAGATCCGCCTCGCGGAAGAACGGGCCCGCGCTGAGGCAGCATCATCGAAAACAGCCAGCGGCTTTGCACTCACCCCCGAAGAACTCCAATTATCGGAAAACTTTGCCAGCAATAAAGGTAAATTGCCCTGGCCCACCGCCCGCGGGGTTGTTTCCAGCACCTTCGGGGAGCACCAGCACCCTGTTTTACCCCGGGTAAAAGTGAACAATAACGGCATCGACATCCTGACATCCGAAGGGGAAATGGCCCGGGCGGTCTTCAACGGTGAAGTGACCAGGGTGATCAGCGTTCCTAATTTCAACAATGTGGTGATCATTCGCCACGGGGAATTCCTGAGTGTGTATTCCAACCTCGATGATGTGCTTGTTCAGAAAGGAGAAAAGGTGATCACCAAACAGCCGATCGGCCGGGTATATACCGATGGCGATGAAAACAAGACCGAGATGCATTTCGAGATCTGGAAAGGCAAGGAATTGCAAAATCCATCGTACTGGCTCAGCAGAAGTAAGTAGCTATATTACTCATTACCAGCTTTTTATATTTCGCCTGCTACCCATGGCAGGGGAAGCAAGCCCGCGGCAGGGGCCTCCAGCCAAAATACTTCTTATTCACTTCCCTTCACAAGCTTCTGAATCCTCCGCTGGCCTCCGCCGGTCACTTCAAGGAAATATACTCCTGAATTAAGGCCGCCAGGGACATCGATGCGGATAATGCTGTTCCCTGCAGGAGAATAAACCTCATCTTCATACACTAATTTCCCGCTGGCGGAATACATGCGCAGGAATACATTCCCGGCCTGCTCCTGCCAGATATCCATATTCAGGTAATCCCGGAAAGGATTGGGAAAAGGATGAGCACTGAGCCCGAATGAAGCTTGCTGCCCGGGAATGCCATAAGCCGGGTCCACGAGCATCTCAATAGTCAGTAAAACTTCCTTTTCGGCAATATCAATGATACTGAGATCGCAGTAATATGTACCCACAGCCAATGCAGAAGCATTCAAAACCAATTCCAGGCTGTCGCTGCCTCCACCCGGCAATTCTCCGTAATGGGGCTCGAACAATAACCATGAGCAAGGGCTCATATCCACTACAGCATAAGGAAGGGGAAAGCCGACGAGGTTCTGCAGCATGATCACCGTATCCGCAATGGAATCGGGTTTGACGATGATCTGCAGCGTATCCGAAGCCATGGCGATCCTGGGATTGATCAGTTTTTGAATGGCGTTGTTCACATTCAGGCGTCCGCCGGAAACACAAAGGGTATCGAAACCGGGCAGGGGATCCACACCGTCGAGCAGGAGGTTCTTCATAAATACCGATAATACATCCGGCCGGGCAAGGTAGGCCTGGTAAAAGCCTTCATCGGCGGCGGCATACATCAGCCCGATGCTTCCTGTAACATGCGGCGCCGACATGGAAGTTCCGGTCTTGTAACCATAGGTATTCGGGATGCGCGTGGAATATATGCCCTTTCCGGGGGCCCCCAGGTCGATGGAGGCCGTTCCCCAGCCGGCGGCCAGGTTTTTCAAATCCTCCGAAGTGGTATTCGTTACCCCGATAAGATGATCGGTTGAGAAATTGGTCGGAACGTCGCCAACCTCATCCACATTCCAGGGGCCGTTGATGGTAGCCCCCACGTTCATGATCCCCAAACTGCCCAGCGAATCGTACATGGCCTCCCAGATCGGATAGTCTTCCGGGTCACCGAAATTCACCCCGAACGAGCTGTTGGTGACCACCACGAAAGCTCCTTTTTCACCCCCGCTTTCATTATAAAGTTTACGCATGGCATACACATAGGCATAGGCTTCTACAACCACCGATTCTTCCGTAGAAGACCCGCAAACGGTCATGATCCTTCCCATCCAGTTTACCCCGCTCACACCGATGCCATTGTTGCCATGGGCACCCGCGATACCGGCCACATGCTGCCCATGATCCTTGGGCTGAATATACCCGCTACTGTAATAGGCGTTCCAGCCGTCATAGTCATCCACATAGCCATTGCTGTCGTCGTCGATGGCATTCCCGGGGATCTCCTGCCGGTTCTTCCAGTACAGCATATCCGGGTGCGACATCGAAAAGCCATCATCCACGATGGCCATCACAATGGTATCCCCCACGACATTTACCCCGGTGTTCACTACCGTTTCCCAGGCATCGGTCGCATCAATATCAGCATCGGGCACCCCGCCTGCCTGGCCGGTATTCTTCAACGCCCACTGCTCACCAAAATCCGGATCGTCGGGGATCACTTCCCGCAGGCTGATCCGGTGCTCGGGCTGCGCGCTGGCTATCGATTTAATTGCTTTAAGTTCCCTGAGCAAGTCCGGGCCATCTGCAGAAGCCCGGTAATCCATCCGCCAGATCCCCAGGTCCACCGAAAGGCATTTCTCCGCCTTCAGCCCATAGGAAGGATACTTGCTTTCAAGATCCGCAAGGACATTATCCTGCTGCACGCCACCATAAAACTGTATCAGAAGCTTACCGGGAATAATGGCCCCGTCAGTCATCGGGTCAGGATTTTTCGATCCCGAAAATACGACCAGCAGGAAAAGGAAAAAGATGAATACAGGCTTTTTCATTACAATGTGTTTATACAAAGGTAAGGAATTCGGAAAGCCGTCAGGGCCATGCATGGGAAAGGCCCGCTTATCGGACAAGTACCAATTTACCCGACAGAGCTTTATTCCCTATGAGAATCCGGCAGAAATAAATTCCCTCCGGGGCAGCACTTCCGCCATCACGCTTTCCGTCCCAGCGCAATTCATGCTTTCCTGCCGGGTATTCCCCGGGGGGGATGAGTTCGCTGATGATCCTCCCCTGCAAATCATACACCTGTGCACTCACATAGGCCTTCTCCTCCAGTTCCAGGGGGATGATGGTCGTATGGCTGAACGGATTGGGATAAGCCATCAGGCTCCCTGCAAGGCTTTCCCCATCGAAGCTTTCACCGATTCCCAGGGAGTTTTCCACCACCCCGAAGAAGTCGAGCACATGGCGGATGTAGGTTTCCACCTGGCAGGTATCGGACGAGATCAGGGCCCCCAGTTCAAACATGGTCCCTATCGTTTTGTAAATCCCGGCATCGTAAGCCACTGCCGCACATTCGGGATATTCCCGGCCGGTTAGAATGGAAAAAGCAGGCTCCTGCGGAACCATATAAAAAAAGGAGAAAGGCTGGATGTCGTCGTTTGTATAGCTCAGCCCTTCGGTAAAAGTGCCATCGACCCCGTCGAGGATCTCGTAGAGGCCCGGACTGCTCACCATATCGAACATGAAACGATCCAGCACGGAAGGTCGTGGATCCTGTTCCCAGACCACTCTTCCCTCAAGGTACAGGCTGCCACCGCCGGCCAGGTATTCCTCGAGCAAGGTATTCTGCTGCCCGCTGAGATCATGGCTGGAGAACATTTTGCCCAGGCAAAGGATCACCGACTGGTAAGGGCTAAGATCGAGGGGAAAGGATTGCGTATATTCCGATTCAACCTCCATTCCTTGCAGCCAGTCGTAGATCTGGGGTCCTGAGTTATTCCCGGGATCCATATCCACCACGCAGACCGGAAGCTTTCCAATGCGGATCGAAAAGGGGATCTCCTCAAGCAGTCCCAATTCATCCATCAACTGAAGCCTGAATCCGGCCGGGCTTCCGTAATCCAGCCCGCCATTGGCAGTAATACTGAATACAGCCTCCGAAGAGCTGAGGGGAGCAATGCTGCCAAGCGGGATCGCCTCCTGATGGTTCACCACCACTGAGGCATCGTCGGGGATCAGCACAGCCTGGGTGTTGATGCTGCTTAATCTCCCGTTGTTCGCCAGGGAAATGGCCAGTTCGGCGGTTTCTCCCGGCTTTAAAATACCACTTTCATTCATCACGGCATACTCCTCCATTTGCAAGGTGGCTGCAGCAATGGTAAATATATAATCACGCTGGAATTTTGCACCTGACTGGTCAGCCTCCAGGCATATCGTGAACTGTTGACCGTCCGTCATATACGTATTGGTGATCAATGCAAAGGCCGATTCGATCATAAGGGATTCACCCGGAAAGATGGGGCCGGGAAACTCTTCCGCATCAATAATATCCACTTCGGTGAAGGTGTTTTTCAGGCTAAAGACCAGGTCCTGCAATTCTTCGGTTCCCCTGTTGCGGATCTCGAGGTCGAGATACTGAACCAGGCTGTTCTGGACAATGCGTTCGCTGTTTCCCTGCGCATGGAGCGAAAACTCGAGTCCTTCCGTCAACTGATAATTCCTGTATGTGCGCAGCAGGGAATTATCCGTCACCATCACCCGGATATCCTTGTTCATGCCGGCTGTATTTTCGGTGAGGCTCAGCAAGCCCTTTTCTGTCAGGCTGAGTTCATCCGGAACGGGATGAGGAATGAAATCAATCCGGGTCCCATCAACGATATCATCGGGCTCAGGCAATTCCGGGATGCTGTAGTTCAGCAGGTCGCCATCGGCCACGCCGCTGATCCACGTCAGGGGGTCATACACCTGCATATTCCCGAAGTAATATTCGATCCTGCCATCGGGAAAAAGTTTCACGGCAAAATTAAAATCGCTGTGATCCAGATCTTCAATGTAGCCGGCTTTCCACCGGAAAGTGGCACTTTCTTCATCTCCTTCATACCATACCCCGTGGTCATGATATTCATTCACCATCATCTCGGGGCAGAGGAAGGGAGCGATCACCCGGCTGCTTCTCAGGAAGTAGGCCATATCGACCAGGTAATTCCAGAAAAACATATTTTCGTCCACACTGATATATCCAATAGCCGAAACCTTTACTGTATCGTAACTATTTCCGTAAAACGGGAAACTAAACTCCAGGGGAATGACCGCTGGAGGATCGGAAAAGCTGTTGGCAATGATCAGGCTGTCGGCCTCAGCGGGAAATTCTCCCATATGCATATTCATGTCGAAATTCCGGTTCAGCGACCAGGAGTAGGGCGCTTCTCCACCCTCTGCCTCCAGCTGAACCTCCATGGGCTGCCCCGGTGTGTACAGGGGCAATTCCTCCGTAATGATCTCCAGGGCATCGTATTCAGGCTGGTAGACAATCGATAAGAGGGTCTGTCCATTGTCGGTGAGGGGCACGTTTTCTTCTTCGCAGGGGATCTCCGTTACGATGGGCCCGGTATAATCCATCAGGCTGAAACTGTTCACCTGTCCATAACCATGGTTTTCCGGATCCCGCTCGTCCACCACGAGGAAGAATTTTGCCGGTTGCCCCGGTGTAGCATGGGCCAGCAAGGGGGTCAGGTCGAGCGCAAATTCAATGTCTTTGTGTTCGGGGGTAGTATCGTTCCCCTGCATATAATGCCAGCCTCCCTGGTAATTGAAGATGGTATAATCGTGAATGTAGTCGGGTTTCGACGATTGCAGGTCGTTGCTGATCCCGGTCCTTACCCTGATCAGCCCGCGGTAATTATGGTTCAGCGAAACCTTGCAGGTCAGGGGGGTATGATGGGATTCCTTGGCATCGATAATGTGAACGGTGTTGAGCCAGATCCCGCCATCACCAAAATCGTCGGCCAGGGTCTTATACATCATATAACAAAAGCCATCATCGGCAAACTGATCGCCATGGCTGTTGGCAAATTTCAGGGCACCGATCTCCCAGTCCTTCATGTTCACCTCACCATCATCATTGATATCAAGATCATTGGTATAAAGGCCATCGCCATTGTAATCGAATCGCACCGAATCATTATAGCCCACGATGGTCATTCCGTGTGAATCTTCAGGGCAGAATTCCGTTACCGCGAACTTCCCTGCATTTGGGGTTCCGTCGGGAAGGCGCTGGAGGCTGTATGGGCTGCAGGCAATAAAGCTGGCCAGCCCGCCGCTCTCCGAACTGTCGAGGTGGTGGTACAACCAGTGCTTGAGCACCAGCAGTCCATATTCATCCCCCACGTAGATTTTCCGGGCTCCGGTGATCCGGTTGTTCATGGCGCTGTACCATTCATCGTAACCCGACATCCGGCGTTCGCCGCCTCCGGCATACATGCCGCCATATTCCTCCACCGTAGGATTGCCATGATGCTTCAAAACATCCATGGTGAAGAGGTAATTTACGCCGTACCAGCCATTTCCTCCATTGAAAAAGTTCCAGGCAAAATGGGTAGTGTACTGGTTGATGCTGGTATCGGCAGGCAAATCGCGCAAGCGGTTGATCTCATAGGTAAAATTATAGGCAATGCTGGTGGATTGCATACAATTGGGGTAAACTTCCTGGGAGAAGATAGGACGGAACCAGGGGTACTGCGAATTATCCACACTGTCGGGCAGGCGGAGCAGCCGGTATTCATCTTTCAGCACGGCATCTTCAAAGCTGTTCATCAGGCGGGCGTCTTCAGGAGTGAGGTTCCCGGTATTGCGCATCCCGGAGGGGAGATTATAAAGGCCTTCTTCCTGCGAAAAAAGGCTGAAAAAGGCTATGGTCAAAAGGAGAGTCAGGATCTGCTTCATGTAAGTTAAATTAGTCTGTTGCAAGATATTTCATTGTTTCATGAAAGTCAAGTTCCGGCAAGTTAATGGCATGATCTGCCCAGTAAGCGGTTCAGGGATACAATGATACATAAAAAAACATATTCGCGGGATTATTGTTTTACTACTGATCATCCATTGCATTCTTGCCGCTGGATAGATCTTGCAGGGATTGCTAAAAACATAAAACATGACCAGGATTATAATCATTTTCATCATTCTCCAGTTTTTGCTCACATTGAATATCCATGCCCAGGGATGCAACGATGCCGGATTGTGTACGCTGGGTGAGCTCGACGGACAGGGGCTTTCCGGGAACAGTAAATACAATACTCAAGTATCCTACACTTTTGGATTGGGCGAACAGCAGGTCTTGCACAATAGCGTACAGCTGGAGCAGAGGTTCCAGTTGATCGAATCCAAATTGCAGGCATTTGTGCAATTGCCCTTTCATTTTAATTACGGCAACCTGGGATATACTTACGGGCTCGGGGATGTGAGCCTGGGCATGAACTATCATTTTGCCCGGAACAAGGAACTGCTTGCCTCCGCCATGGTGGCCGCCAAACTGCCTTCCGACGATGCTTCGAAAACCTACGACGGCAAAGGCATGCCCATGGCATACCAGACCAGTCTGGGCACCTACGATCTGGCTCTTGGAGTGAATGTGTTTTACGGGAAATGGCAATTCGGTGCCGGCTATCTCAAAGCTTTCGGAACCAATAACAACTACTTCTATTACGATGAATGGCCGGATAATGAGGATGCCCTGGAATATGTGGAGATGAGTGAATTACGGCGGGGAGATGATGCCATGCTGCGCGTAAACCGTTTTTTCACGACAAAGAAGAACCGTTACAATGTAAGCCTGCTCACCCTTTACCGCATCCAGAAAGACCAGGTATTGCAGGACGGGCAAAGCATTGCCCTCGACCATTCAGACGGTCTGACCCTGAACCTGGTGCTCGGCTACCAGAAGGTACTGAAGAACAAGGATGCCATCACGCTCTCTGTTGCCGCCCCCCTGATCACCCGCGAGGTCCGTGTTGACGGCCTCACCCGCACTGCGGTAATCATGTTTACCTATGCCTTTGGCAAGAAAGAAGGGGTATTTACCGAAATTGAGTTTTGACAAGAGGGTATTAAGTATTTAGTATCAGGTATTAGGACATGACAATTACTGAGACAATACATCCAATTGCCAAAAGTCAGATAAATTCCAAACTCCAAAATCCA
>NPID01000813.1_pt1 | contig 54114 bp, 44 predicted proteins | sample 8637491 | NCBI WGS metagenome assembly NPID01 (sample SAMN07420843, study PRJNA396082) | bioreactor metagenome | isolation source: sample BA6 brine-fed electro-methanogenic bioreactor BA | place: Japan: Kochi | collected 2016-06-14 | reverse complement strand
TCATCTTTACCGGCGAAAACATCTTTTTTCTTTTTTTTTTTAAAGACGAGTATAGATACCACTTGCCCACCCTCCTAAACCAAAAAATTGGATTTATGGAAGAAGGCCGAATGGTTCAGATCCCCCTTTCGGCTGTTGCCGAATTTAAGTACTCAACCACTTACGGCTCGGTTAAGCGTAAGGATAAGAATCGGGTTGTTACCCTATACTCAAATGTTTTAACGGGCTACAATGCTACAAGTATTAATAATCAGCTTAAGCAGGTGCTTGCCGACTTTGATATGAGCGAGGGTTACGCCTACGCCTTTACAGGCGAACAGGAAGAACAAGCCGAGTCGATGGCATTCCTAGTGAATGCCCTTATTATGGCGCTTGCCCTAATAGTGCTTATTCTGGTTACACAGTTTAACTCATTAATAAGGCCACTAATTATTATGACAAGCGTTCTGTTTAGCACCATAGGGGTATTTGGCGGAATAGCAACCTTTAAAATGGATTTTGTGGTGGTAATGACAGGTATTGGCATAGTATCGTTGGCGGGTATTGTTGTAAATAACGCCATTGTACTGATCGACTATATTGGTCTTCTTAAAGAGGAGCGTCGTAAGAAATTGGGTTTACCCGATGATTCATTTTTACCCGTTAAAGATGCCACTGAATGTATTGTTGAAGCAGGAAAGACTAGGCTCAGGCCGGTTTTGCTAACGGCTATTACTACAATCCTGGGCCTTGTGCCTATGGCTATTGGGCTAAACATTGACTTTGCTGGAATGCTAAGCCAGTTTAACCCTGACATTTACTTTGGTGGCGACAATGTAATTATGTGGGGGCCAATTTCGTGGACAGTAATATTTGGGCTAACCTTTGCCACATTTTTAACCCTAGTAATTGTACCTGTTATGTACCGTATTACGGTCAATTTACAAAAGAAATACACCATATGGAGCGGACAACGCGAACGCATTGCTGCTAACGGGAAAAGCTAACCAGAAAAGCAAGCATACTAAAGAGGGTGCCCAGTAAGTATTGGACACCCTCTCTTTTTTACAAACCTTTTCTTTTGTTTAGTTTAAAAAACGTACCCCAGTCTAATTCCATTTACAATATTGGGGCCGTATGTAAAATCTGTTTCCGAAGTTAAAGGGAAAGTACTTGAAGACTCACTTTCAATATCCTGAAAGACCTTGTAATTAATGCCATACAAAAACTCAAACCCAACGAAAAGATTCTTGCTAACATAAAAATCAACTCCAGTAACAATGCTTGCTCCTATAGCAGTATACCCTCTCTCGGTATAATTTATGGCCATGTAATAATCATAGTAATACTCATATTCAACCCAAGTGCCGGTTATCGTTGTCTCAACATTATTCTGGCTTGTAGTTTGGCTAGTTCGTTTTAAGGAAACGCCAACCTCCATACCCAAGTATGGCGAAAGCCGATTAGTGCCCTTAAAATGCTTTTCGAAGCCAAAACCAACACTAGCTTCAAGCGATTTTTTCTCTAGTTCTAAATATGAGGTTTCTGTAAAATATGTTTCCCTAGATTTGTTAAAATTACTAATGTTCTTAAACCCAAAAACCATTCTGTAGGCTAAGTTATCCGACATAAAATATCGAACTTTAACTTGCTTTAGCGTATTGTTCAAAGAAATTTCTCCATCAAAGAGGTTTACGTTAACTTCAGTTGCCCATGAATTTGGACTAAACTTAAGGCTATCCTGCGCCGATAGCAAAAAAGTGTAAGCTGTAAGAACAAGAAATAAGAGTGTTTTTTTCATCCGTGTTTTATTTTAAAAATTTTTTAAGCATAAAAATGGGATACCAAAATTACTTTTTTACCTCTTAACCATCAAACCTTATTGTAAAAAATTGGCAATAAAAAAGGAGGGCAAGCATTTGCCTACCCCCCCGATACAAGAGACCTCCTAGGCCTATAACTTTTTATACACCTCTACATTGTCAAAAACTATCCTATCGTTATCCGACGATTCGTAATGCCTAATGGCAAACCTTACAGTTTGCCCTGCATAAGCCGAAACATCAACCTCACGATATTGATAGCTAGTGTTGGGCATTTCGGGGGTTAACTTCTCAGTGAACAGCGGCTCTTCATCAAAATCAGCAATTGCCGAACCCGATGTTGAAACAAAAATACCATAATGCTCTTGGCGGTAATCCTCAGAATTTGCCGTTGGCCTTACATTAAAAGCAAGTATAACTTGCTCATCGGCAAATTCAGTTAGGTCAATTTCTGCGGTAATTAGCCAATTGTCAACATCTAACGGGTCGACGCCATCCCACGATTGCGACCTCATTTGTCCGTCGCCCTCACCTGGCGACCAGTACCAGTTTAGCCCATCGCCATCGGAATCAACGGCTAACCAATCGTCGGGCAGCCAAGTATCTTCTGTAGCAGGGCCTTCGCCATCAAAGGTTTCAATAAATAGAGTCTCCTTAAGCAATAACCTAATTGATTTTGTTTCTGTTAGCTTATTATAGTAGTAATCGTTATCGCTTGTAATGTTTAACGAAACAACATAATTCCCTTCATCAAATAGGATTGCTATTGGATTTTCCTCCTCCGAGGTAAAAACCTCTGCGGTATCGGGAGGGGTTACCAAACCCACATACCAGCTATAGGAACTTGCCAATACCGATTGGTTTTCAAATTGAACTTCGAAAGCGCTTACTGTACCTGATTCGGTTTCAACATCTACCAGATTGATAGTATATGAGAAATTTGCTTGGCTACTTGGCTCAGGCACGGGATAGTCGTTATTGTCGCAGCCATATAAAAAGGCCATTGCCAATAGGGCTAAAGCAATACTTTTATTTCTATTTTTCTTCATGGCTAAACTATTTTACGATTTAATATCCAGGGTTCTGATCATCCTGATTAATCTTGTTATTCGAAAGAATTTCAGTTTGAGGAATTGGGAATAGCAGCTGGTTGGTGCTTGTTACATTAGGGAGAACCTCAACGGCTTTTCCAAATCGAATTAGATCGAACCATCGATGCCCGTCAAAGGCATACTCGAGCCTACGCTGCTGCAAAATTTCGTCCTTTAGCTCCTGCAAAGTTGCTGCGTCGGTTTCGCCAATGCCCGCTCTCTCGCGAACCTCATTAATATCAGCAATAATACTACTGAGTACTGGGGTTTCCTTGTTGGCCTCGGCTTCGGCTCGAATTAGGTACATTTCTGCAAAACGAAGCACAATAACATTGTCGGAACCCTGCTGAACATCGGAGTATTTAATAACGGCTGACGATTCAATCTCAGTAGTATCTATAGAAGCAAGCAGCCTCTCGTCATCCTCGGGATAGCTGTACACTAATTCAGTGTAGGGGCCAAATTCGTATCGACCAGTAGGTGCTGGTGCAAAATACTGAGCAATGCGGTTGCCATCCTGCTCGTTAAACTCTATTTCGAAGATTGATTCGACCGAGAAAGCCTCTTGAAAAATTGTACCGTAATAATCTTCGAGCGAGAAACCATATGCACTATTCTCAATAACATCGTTGGCCGCAGTCCATGCATTTTCGTAATCGCCAGCATAAAGATATGCTCTAGCAAGTAAGGCTTTGGCTGAAGCGGGAGTTGCTCTTCCCGCTTGCGAGTTTAATATTAATGAATAGGCATCCTCAAGTTCATCAATAACAAACTGGTATATATCGGCTTGTGGAGTTCTTGCCACATGCAAGCTTTCGCTAGCATCGAGAGTTGGAAGCGTACGTAAAGGAACCCCTCCAAATAAACGAGCCAAATCGAAATAGCACAAAGCCCTAATAAACATGAGTTCGCCCTTGTAGTTGCCTAAGTCGTCGTCGCTAATGTTCTCTACTCCGGGCAAATAGTACAATGCATTGTTAGCCCTATTGATTACGGTATAAATGCTTGACCATATATTTTCAACCAAAAATAGGTCAGAGCTTAATGAGTTATTGTTTATTGCACCATAATCCTGCGAGGTTCCTCGCCAATCGAGATTATCGGCCAAAAGATCGGGAACTATAAGGTAGTCTCTTCCGTAGTACGATGCGCTTTGCAATCCGTCGTAACAGCCCATTAAAGCGCGCTCTAAATCATTGGCATTGCTTATTGCCCCTTCAGCCGATATCGACTGAGATGGCTCAACGTTAAGCACATCGCATGCTTGCGTTAAAATTGCCAATAATGTTGCTATAAGTACTATTTTTTGAATTTTCATATCGAACAATTTTACGAGTTTAGAAATTAAGGCTAAGGCCTAAAGTAAATGCTCTTGCCTGTGGGTAGGTAAAGAAATCGGTTCCAATTCGAACGTTATTCTCACCAGCATAATTTACCTCCGGATCCATACCAGAGTAACCTGTTAGGGTAAATAGATTTTGTGCCGTAACATATGCTCTAATAGCATCGGCATAAACCTTTTTGGCCAAGTTGCTGGGTAATGTGTAGCTTAGGGTAACATTTTTAACCCTAAGGTACGATCCGTCCTCAACAAACCGAGACGATAGCCTGTTGTTTAGGTTGGGGTCGGTTTTGGTTGCACGCGGAATATCGGTAATATCGCCAGGCTCTTGCCAGCGACGTAAAATATCGGTTGTTTGATTGTCGTTTCCTTTAAGCGATTCAACATAAATACGGGTTCCGTTGAATATATCGTTGCCGTAGCTAAACTGTAAGAATATGCTCAAATCGAATCCTTTATAGCTAAAGCTGTTGGTAATACCGCCTAGCATTTTAGGGTGAGGATTTCCTATCACCTTTTGGTCGGCAGCAGTTATTTCGCCATCCTCTTTAATATCAGCCCAAACACCATCGCCCGATGAGGGATCAACTCCTTTCCAAACGTATCCCCAGAATACGCCAATTGGCTCATTCTCAATTAGCGCATTATTACCTCGTCCAAAAAGCTGCAGCTCATCGCCGTAAAGCTTAGTTATCTCATTCTTGTTAGTCGACACGTTAAGTGAGGTTGTCCACGAAAAGTCTCCTTGAATATTTTCGGTGGTTAAACCAAACTCAAAGCCCTTATTTGTTAGCTCGCCAATATTATCGCTAATAAATGAAAACCCAGACGAACCGGGGAGTGTTCTGTTTAGCAAAAGGTCGGTGGTATGTTTTGTGTAGTAGTCGGCGTTGAATGTAACCCTATCATTAAATAATCCCAAATCAAGACCAAAGTTTACCTCTTGAGTGGTTTCCCATTTTAAGTCGGGGTTAGGCAGCTGAATGGGTACAATACCCGACGAGCCTAAATAGTTATAGCCACCACCGTATAGACCTAGCGAAGCAAAAGAACCTATTCTGTCGTTACCCGTAATACCAAAACTAGCACGCACTTTTAAATCGCTTAAGACATCTATATCTTTTAGGAAATCCTCTTCGGATATTCTCCAAGCAGCAGATGCAGATGGGAAAAAACCGTACTGGTTATTCTCTCCAAAATTTGATGATCCATCATAACGAACATTGGCCGTAAATAGGTACTTATACTTGTAGTTATAACGTACTCGGGCAAAAATTGAGTTGAGTCCACTTAAAGTTTGCGAGGCTGTACCCTCGGTTTGTGCTGCCGATGCAATATACTGAAACTGATCGCCAGGAAACTCCTTACCCTCAACGTAGCTATTTCGACGTTGGTACTGCTCAAAGCTATAACCAATCAAAGCGTTAAGGTTATGCACCTCGGCAAAAGTATTTGAGTAGCTAAGCGTGTAGTTGTTAGTTATAGTAAGCACCTTGCTAAAGGCCTCAATACCCAGTCCGCTATAGGTTGCCCCTTGCCGTGTAGTAATGGGATCGTAGCTATGCTCGTTAAGGTTTAGGTAATCGAATCCCAGCTTAGCATTAAAGGTTAGCGCATCAATAAATCGGATTTCAGCATCAATATTACCAATATTTCTAAAGCTATTAGCCTGGTTAGTGGCTTCGTTTATAATGGCAACCGGATTTGCATAAGGACCCGACTCGTCATAATTTCCATCGGATGTATAAACAGGGTGAATTGCTGGTAAAGTAATGGCATTTGGCAGAGGTCCGTGTAACGATTGGTCTCCCTCGATTCTGTTATTAAGCGAATTTGATATTCCGTAGGACGCTCCAACCTTAAACCAGCTACTAACTTTATGGTCGAGATTAACTCTCCCGCTTAGCCTCCGGTAATCGGTTCCACCAATAATTCCTTGCTGATCGAACAGCGTTCCGCTAATAAAAAAGGTGGTTTTTTCATCGCCACCATTAAGCGAAAGCTCATAGCTTGAAATTGGAGCATTTCGAAAAATTTGAGAAAGCCAATCGGTATTGTATGGCGGATTGGCAATTTGCTCGGGGGTAAACTCTGCGTTACCTCCGCTTGAAATGTTTAGCTCATTTCTATATTCCATCCATTGCTCTGCATCTAGCATGTCAAGTTTTTTTGCTACCTGCTGAAAGCCAATATATGAGTTAAACCTGATTTTGGTGGTTTGTGCTTTGCCCCTCTTGGTTGTAATAAGCACAACCCCGTTTGAGGCTCTTGCTCCGTATATTGCTGCTGCAGATGCATCGCGAAGAATAGATATTGATTCGATATCGTTGGGGTTAATGTCGCTAACAGCGCTAATCCCTTGGCCCTGAAAGCCTACCTGACTATAGTCGCCCGTATTAATTGGCACACCATCGACAACATACAAGGGTTGACTACCAGCAGAAATTGAACTATTACCTCGAATACGAACAGACATGGCTGCTCCGGGTGTTCCTGAGTTTTGAACTATGTGCACACCCGAACTTTGTCCTTGTAAAACATTATCAATAGACTGTATTGGCCTTTCCTGCATTCCCTCGGTACTTATGGCACCAATTGAACCTGTAAGCAGCTTTTTGCTCTCACTTCCATAGCCAATAACAACTACCTCCTCAAGGCTTTTGGCCTCTTGCTCAAGAAAAATCGATAAAGAAGATTTTCCTGAGACCGAAACCTCTTGTGAATTATAGCCAACAAAAGAAAAAATCAGGATTGGATTAGCTTCTGCTACTTCAATCGTAAATTTTCCATCAAAATCGGTTACTGTACCTTGGGTTGTTCCTTTAATCATTACGTTAACGCCAGGTAACGTTTCCACGGTTTGGGCATCACGTACTATACCCGTAACGGTTACTCTTTGCTGCTGGCTCTCGTTATTCCTAATAGCAGTTAGCACAATTTGCCTACCCTCAATACTAAAGCTAACTGGCTTGTCTTTAAAAACCACCTCAAGGGCATTTTCAAGCGGCAATGCGCTAACGGATAGCGATACCCGCTGGTTTACATCAATGCTGGTATTTGAGTATAGGAACGAATACCCTGTTTGATTTTCAATTTCAGCAAAAACCTCCTTTAGGGTTAAGTCCTTTACATCTAGCGTAACATTGGTATTTTGGCCAAAGGTTGGTCCAATTAAAAACATTGATAATAAAATGCTTATAAACCAGAACCTTAGACTTCTTACGCTCAATTGTTTATGCTTCATACAAACTAGTGTTTAGGGTTATTATCTATGGGTAACTACTAGCGCTTTGCATCTAAAGCAGATACAATTACACTATTACCTTGAATTCTGAATTGGAAAGGGGCTGAACGCTGGAGTAGGCTAAAAATTTCGTATACGGACTCATCGGTAAACTTTGCAGTAAACCTGTATTTCTGCTCCATTTCAACAGGAATAATTACTTTAACGCCAAACGTTAACTCAATTTGTTTGACAATGCTGCCAAAGGTTTCGTTATCGAACCTAAGCTGATTGCTTACCCAACGGGCATCCACATCGACGTTAACACTATTCACTTGCATTTCCTGTTTTTTGCTATTCCAAAGCGCCTTTTGCCCAGGAGCAAGCGATATGGTTTTTGCGCCCTGATTAACCTTAGGGTGAATTTTTACCTTACCCGAAACAAGTGTAGCTTGCCATTGACTTTTATCGCGTTTTGATGATACATTAAAACGAGTGCCTAGCACCTCAACATCAGCAATATCTGTTCTAACTAATAATGGCCGAGCCGAATCCTTGGAAATATTAAAAAAGGCCTCTCCTTCAAGTTTTATCTCTCTTTTATCCGCATCGAAATGCTTATTATAGCTAATAGTACTCTGTGAATTTAGCCATACCCTTGATCCATCGGGCAAAAAAACTTCAATGCGCACTCCCTTGGGGGCTGTAACTGTGACAATGTCCTTACCCAGAATAACACCTTCATTCCAAAGTATTATACCTACCGATAAAAGAAAAACAAAAACAGCTGCAATAGCCGCCACCCTTTGGAGTATGGAAATTGACCTATCCTTAATACGCTTTTCTGGTTGAGGCTTAAAGCCTATTCGCTTATAAACAGCCGAAAGCACTCTGAATAAATTTGGACTTGGAGCCTCAACAGTGGTTTTCGAAGATGTTTCCCACTGATTTATCATTTGTTGTTCTATTGCAGAGATTTTTAGCATTTCCTGCTCATCATCATGAGAAGATACGCCAGCAATAAAACGGGCAAATAGCTTTTCCTTCTTTTTGTTATCCATTTAGTTTGATTTTATCCGTATAATACCTATTACACGTTGAAACAAAATTACCCTTAAAGCAACCGTAATTTACCTGATCGTTAGCTCTCAAGAAATACAAATTTTCGGATAATCAATAAAGACATAGCTCAATGGCATACCCTTTCACAAAACGAATAACCTCAAATCAAGTCTTTTACCCATATATTTAAAACGTTCGTGGAATTTCAAACCATATATTTAACAAATGTTTTATTTTTACTAGTATAACATTAGCTCCAACTAATGAAACATTAGAAAATTTGTTAACCTAACACCTAAAAAGATGAAGGTTAAATCATTACTAAAACCAATAGCCATAATACTAGTTGCAATTGTAGCCAATTCTGCATGCGAGCAAAACGAAAACTTAACCTACTTAAAAGGCTCTAGAACCGTTATGGATATTGACGGGAATACCTACAAAACGGTTGTTGTGGGACACACTTTTCTGGACATGGGTACTCAAGAGTGGATGGCCGAAAACCTAAGGGTTACCCGCTACTCCGATGGTTCGGTAATTCCGGCAGCTGGAACGGCAATGATGTGGAGCGAAAACGCACAGCAAAACATCGACCAGTTTGCATGGAATAGCTATAACCCCGAATACTTTGCAGAAGTATACGGAGGGGTTTACAGCTTTGAAGCTGTAGTGAACCCCGCTGGTCTTTGTCCCGTTGGATGGAGAGTTCCTACTATTGACGACTGGGAAAAGCTTTGCATATACTTTGGTGGGCATGGCGAAGCTGGGGGAATACTAAAAAGCAAGAGCGATTTGTGGAATAGCCCAAACACCGATGCCTCAGACATGGTTGAATTTGCCTCGGTTCCCAATGGGCTAATGGGTGCTGATGGCATTCCACAATTTATTGGCGAAATGGCTTGGTACTGGTCATCTTCATCACAGAGCACAGGTAACGCATACGCTTTTCACACAAATTATAACGACGCAATTTTGGGTTGGAGCGCACAACCAAAGAATAACGGACGAGCCGTTCGGTGTATTAAAATTGAACAGTAAGCTTTTGCAACAAGCACTCAAAAAAACAAGATTATGAAAAAGCAAACTATAAAGCTAACATTGGCAATATTTATTTTCCTAATAGGAACAGCTAATGCAAAAGCCCAATTTGAGCAAAAGCTTACACTGCAAACCTCGGCAGGTTTTGTTGCTGCCTTTGCTCCCGAATCGTTTGTAAATATTTTCGATACAGGCTTATCGGTTGATGCTGGTGTACAATACAACTTTAGTCGCTCCTTTAGCCTAGTGGCAATGGCAAAGTACGCAATGTTCTTTTTCATTCCCGAGGACGAATTTAGCCTCGAAACGGCAAAATTTAACCAGCTTGGTTTTAGCCTCTGCCCTAAGGTGAGATTTTTCCCCCTCAGCAAAGTTAACCCATATATTTTTGGCGGATTAAGCCTTAACTACATCAACATCAAATTTAGTATTGATGGGAACGAAACTCGCACAGCAAAATCGCCCACAAACTTTGGTGCAATTTCTGGCCTTGGAGTTGATTTTAGGCTAAATGATAATATAGCCCTTTTTTATCAGGGGGGTGTAAATTGGATTGACATGGATGTGGTAATCATTAACTCGTTTTACCAACAGCTTGGCATAAATATCAACATGTTTAAAGCAAAAACCTTATAACAATCTTTATAATAAAACCTAAGGAATCATGAAATCACTTAACATATCATTAATTGCTACCATTGGGCTTATTATGGCATCATCTGTTTCTGCTAAAGCTCAATATGAGCAGAAATTCACATTGCAACTTTCTGGTGGAGCATCATTTATCGTTAGTAGCTATCCTGTTACCCCCGAGCATTTTCTTACTGAAGAAATATACGATGTAGGAATGTTACTTAACGGAGGACTACAATACAACTTTAACCGAAAGTTTAGCCTAATTGGCTTGGCAATGTATGGTGCTTACCCTACAACCTCCGAATCGTTGCAAGATGGGAAATACTACTACCTCGGTCTTGGTGTTTCTGCAAAATATCGGTTTTTTCCTCTGAGCAGAGTTAAACCCTACCTTTTAGGTGGATTTTCAGTATGCTTTGTTGAGCAAAGTATTTCTGTTAACATGGGTGAAGAGGTTAATTATAAACAACCCACACTTCCTGGACTTGTTTCGGGTGTTGGTTTAGAAATCGATTTAACTGATAATTTCACGCTTTTCATGCAGTCGGGTTTTAACAAACTCCTACCAAAAGAAAATGACGATTTACCCCCAACCGAATCGGTTTACGTTTTACTAGGTTTAAACATAAATGTCATAAAATCTAAGTCGCTTTGATATGAAGAGGTTTTTACTTTCTTGTCTGCTTATTTGCCTGTATAACCTAACCTATGGCCAAGCAAGAGTTACCCTAAAGGAAGCTTATAGCGAAAAAAAACATCAGATTGTTTGCGTAGCTTATAGTCCTAACTCTGAACTAGTAGCCACTGGTGCTTTCGACAATCAAATTATTGTCCGAAATAGCAAAACAGGCAACGTTATCCACACCCTTAAGGGATTAAAGGGATTCCCTTTAGCATTAACCTTTTCCCCCGACTCAAAATATCTTGTATCAGGCGGAAAAGACTCACGCATAACCATATGGGACTTAAGTAAAGGTAGCGCCCTAAGGGAGATAAAAGCCCATAAAGACGACATTACCGATGTTTCCATTAGCTTTAACCAAACCATAGCCTCATCGAGCAAAGACAAAACGGCAAAGATTTGGGACTTTAATGGCAACCTCCTTCACGAGCTAAACGGCCACAAAAAGGAGGTTATGGCAATAGCGTTTAGCCACAACGGCAAACTAATAGCCACTGCAAGTGCCGATGGTACTGTTAAGGAATGGGAGGTAAGTTCTGGCAAAAACATTCAAACCATTGAAGCACACGATGGCTGGGTAAGAACCGTTGCCTTTAACCATAACTCAACGCTTATTGCTAGTGGTGGCGACGATGGAAAAATTAACATCTGGAACAAATCCAACGGTAAGCTACAAAACTCAATAATTGCCCACAGCAAATGGCTCGAAAACCTTTCCTTTAGCCCCGATGGTAAATATGTTGCATCTGGAGGTCACGATAACTATCTAGTAATTGTTAATGCTATAACCGGTCAAATTGTATTTAACTCACCAAAGCAGGATTACTACGTTCTGTCAACTGCATTTGACCCATCGGGCAAATATCTCGCCTCAAGTGTGCTTAACTCAACAGTACTAAGTATTTGGGACGTTACAGCATTAAATATTCAACCAAAAGAATTAGACAGTAAAATACCCAAAAAAGTATTCGAAAAACCAACAATTAAATGGATTACTGAGGACAACCAGAAAACGAACAACCTTACTTTTAAGGTTAATGCAAAAATTATTTCCGATTCCCCTCTTTCGAGTGTCGATATATACCTAAACAACAATCGATTTTCATCTGACAGAGACATTGAGGAGCAAGGCCTACCCATTAGCCTTAGCTACGAAAAAATTCTGTATTTAAGCGAGGGTGATAATCAAATACAAATTATTGCTTACAATAATACTGGCGAGTCCTTATCGGAAAACCTTAACATTTCGTATTCGCAACCTGCTCCCGAACCCGAAATAGTGACAGAGGTAAGCCACGACGAAAAGACAGAAGTTAAGGTTGCTGAAGAATACGCTAAGCAAACCGAAAAGTTTGAGGTTAATGAAGAAGTAGTAGAGGAGGTTAAACTTGAAGAAGAGATACAGGTTGATGAGGATTTAACCATCAATAAACCTACTCCCATTGCTAAGCCAAACCCATACCGATTTGCGCTTATAATTGGTAACGAGGATTACAGCACATTCCAAACCGGACTAGAAAAAGAATCGGATGTGGCCTTTGCCATTAACGATGCCTCGGCATTTAAAGATTATGCTGTTGCGATACTTGGCGTACCTACCGATAATATAATTTTCCTTACAAATGCACGCGCCATTGAAATGGACGATGCCATACGCAAGCTAAACCCAATTATTAAAGCGCTTAACGGCAAGGCCGAAATTTTCTTTTACTATGCCGGGCACGGTTTCCCCGACGAAAAGACCAAAGAACCATTCCTTATTCCCGTTGACGTTAGTGGATCCAACCTTCGTTTTGCGGTTAGCCTAAAGGAGCTTTACCAAATGCTTACCGAGCATCCATCGACACGTATTACCGTTTTTCTCGATGCATGTTTCAGCGGTGGAGCTCGCGAGCAAGGCTTAATGGCCGCTAGAGCAGTTAGGGTAAAACCAAAAGAGGATAGGTTAAAAGGGAATATTGTTGTCTTTACTGCTAGCAGTGGCAATGAGTCGGCTCATCCGTATAAAGAGAAAAAACATGGAATGTTCACCTATCACCTTATTGAAAAACTTAAAGAAACCAACGGAGACCTAACCTATAAGGAGCTTTCCGAGCATCTTTCAATGCAGGTTGGGGTTAAATCGGTTATGGTGAACAACATGCCACAAACACCACAAACAAATTTTAGCTTTGATGTTGAGGAAGTTTGGGGCGATTGGAAGCTTAGGTAACAAAAAGCAAATCGGCAATAATTCCATCCGAGAGTAAAAAATACTGGGGTTTTATGGTTATTTCGTTTCGGTTAACCTTTACAAACCCCAGTTTTTCGTACTTTCTTAACGCTTTAAAAAAATCATTTAAGGCTTTAACGCCAAGTTTCTTTTCAATGAAGTCAACATCTAACCCCCAAATTGTTCGCAACGAGGTAAGTATGTAATCATTAACCAAATCGGTTAGCGATAATACCTCCGAATCAACAGCAACGCTTCCTTTTAGAATGGAATTTTTCCATTTAGTAATTGAACGAGGGTTCCAATCGCGGGTAGCACCGTTAAACGAATGGGATGAAGGGCCAATGCCAAGATAGGGAATTTGTTTCCAGTACGAAGAGTTGTGCCTTGAGAAAAAATCTTCCTTCGCTAAGTTTGATATTTCGTAATGAACAAAACCGTTTTGCTGCGAAACCTCTTGGAGCATCTTAAACTGCTCAACGCTTTGATCCTCAGTTGCCGGTTGCAAAAATCCGCTATTTAGCCTGCGGGTAATTGGCGTACCGCTTTCGTAAATTAGGTGATAACACGATAAGTGCTGCACCTGCATATTAAAGGCTTGCATTAGGTTACTGTGCCAAATGCCAGTATTTGAGTAGGGCAACCCGTAAATTAGGTCGATGCTAATATTATTAAAACCTACCTCTTGCGCTGCGTTAACAGCACACACTGCCTGGGCTGCGTTATGCCTACGGCCAAGGGCCTTTAAATCTGAATCGGAAAAGGACTGAACACCTATGCTAAGCCTATTAACACCAATTTGGCGCAAAGCGCCAAGATACTCCTCATCCAAATCATCGGGGTTTGCCTCAAAGGTTATCTCTGCGTTCTGCGCTAATTCAAACTGCTTTGCAATGGCATTTAAAACTTCTTCTACCTGCATAGCGCTTAGCAACGAAGGAGTACCACCACCAAAGTAAATGGTTTCGATACGATTACTTGGCAAGTAACTCATACGCAGACTAAGCTCGCGAATTAGCAAATCGGAAAACTCCTGCTTCGCCTCATTGGTATCCACAGAGTAAAAATCGCAGTACTCACACTTGTGCTTGCAGTATGGAACATGAATGTATATTCCCGACATTTTTCAGTTATTACAGTTGCTGCATTTATGCATTGAGGCTATATTTGCAAATGTAGCTGTTTTACTGAAACTCGATAAATCAGCTTTTTCTTCAACAGTAAGCATAAATAATTGGCGTTTAAAACAAGTATAATTATGAAAAAGTATAGCATTGCCATAGGCTGCGACCATGCGGGTTTCAGCACAAAAACAAAGCTAATTCCTTATCTTGAAGATATTGGACATAGCATTAAAGACTTTGGAACTTTTTCTGAAGATAGCGTTGACTATCCCGATTTTGCCAAGCCAGCTGCACAAAGCGTTGCCAACGGCGAATTTGAACTAGGTATAGTTCTCTGCGGTAGCGGAAACGGGGTAAATATCTCGGCAAACAAGGTTAAAGGTGTACGCTCGGCGCTATGCTGGACTCCCGAAATTGCATCGCTAGCTCGGCAGCATAATAACGCCAATGTTTGCGCAATACCGGCACGTTTTGTTTCTGTAGATATGGCCAAAGAAATTGCCACCGCATTCCTTAATGCTGCTTTTGAAGGAGGAAGGCACGAAAATCGAGTGAAAAAGATTGAATAATATACCAAAATGTTTTATTTAAAAAAAAATAAGATAAACTTAAAACCTACTCAACCAATAGTAACCTATCGAACCCCAAGCATTTCGACACATCGTTTTGGGCAAACGAGGTGCTAGAATCGCAGCTAAAGCCCGAAGCTTTAACCTTACGACCAAACCAGTTTTATCTGAGTGCCGTTAAAAATAACAGCAGCGGATTTGTACTAATAACAACAGGGGGGCTTTTAGCAATTCTAACTATTTTGAGTATGCAGTAACAAGGGCTAAAGTACTTTGGCTACGTGCCCCTTAGGAAGGGTAACCAGCAATGCATGCGAAATATGGTCGATACGAATAATTAGCTTTTCCTTGCCTTTACATGTAATAAGCTCGCCCTTAAGCCCAGTCATTGATCCAATTCTGACCTCAACCATATCGCCGGGTTCAAGCTGTTGCTCAAGCACCTCTACCTCTACCTGCTGACCTAAAAGCATTTTTAGCACATCTATTTGCTTTGAAGGAATTGGTGCGGCTTTTCCCTCGAAGGTAACGAAACGAAGTAAGCCTTGAATATTTAAAACATTATAGTAATCTTTCTCGGTAATTCGTACAAATATGTATGAACGTAGCAAGGGCTCTTCAACCCATTTTTTTCTGTCGCTCCACTGCTTTAACCGTTTTTGTAGTGGTAGGTAAGCCTCGTAACCTTCACTAATTAGCCTATCGTACACCCTTTTCTCGTTGCGCGATTTTGTATATGCTGCTAACCAATGTGGTTTTTTAGTACAAGTCATAGCTTACAATAGTTTTTCAAAAGCTACCAAAATAATTCCAAATCCACTCTAAGCAGAAGTAAACCAAAGGTAGCGACAAAATACTGAATAGCGTTGTTACAAACAAGTTGGCTCCCGCTAAAACGTAATCGCCATTATACCTATGCGATAAAACCACCACAATGGTTTGGCAGGGCATGGCTGCTTGCAAAATTAGTACGAAAAACGCTACTTTTGAAATATCGACACCAATAGCACCTAAAACAGCTAAATATGCAAAAGCAATAAGCATAGGTGCCAACACTAGCTTGTTTAGGCTGAGCATAAAAATACTTTTCTGAAAAACTGCCTTTTTAATGTTCATTGATGCAAGCATTGCCCCAATGTAAACCATCGAAAGCGGACTTGTGCTCCGTCCTAACAACTCAAAAGGAGTACTTACTACAGATGGCAACTTTATGCTAAACGCAAGCGCAATAGCCCCAAGTAGAATGGCAGCTGTATTCACGTTAAGCAAACTTCTCCATCCTCCTCGCTGAGATCCCTTACTCAGCTTAAAAACTCCATAGGTAAACGTAACGGTATTTGAGGCTAGCTGATAAACTGCCCCATAAAAAACGCCTAAACCATCGGGAAATAAGGCATCGAGCAAAGGAAAACCCAAAAATACAATATTGCCAAACATTGTATGTAAGGTATGTACAACTTGCTTTGCCGAACTTAGCCCCAGAAATTTTGAGGATAAATGGCCAACCCCATAAAGAAAAATGAGGTTGACAAAAGCCAATAAAAACACCAAAAGCCCATTGCTTATTAGGCTGGGCTCGTATTTCATGCTGGTAAAGGTTGTAAAAATCAGAAAGGGAAGGGTAACATCAATAACAATTCTGGCCAGGCTATCCTTCATCACCGAGGAAATGACTTTACGCCAAAACCCAATTGCGCCAATGCCAATTAGAATACCAAATATCAGTAGCTGCTTAACAATAATCTCTGTGGCCATCACGCTAAGGGTTTATAATGATAGTCGGACAAGAATTTGAACAAAAACAATTAGCACTACCATGGCAATAGGGTAGACCGATGCGTATGCCCTGCCCGGAATATTACTTGGCGTTAACGAATCGCACACAGCTAATCCGGGTGTACTTGTCATTCCGCCCGATATAGTACCAATAAGCTCAAAAAGATTAAGCTTAAAAAAATAACGATTTAGCACAACTGCAACAACCATGGGCAGAAAGGTAATAGCAAGTCCCAGCAAAAAAAGCAACGACCCGTAAACTCTAACGGTTTCAACTAAGTGCTCACCTGCTTTTGTTCCCACACCTGCTAAGAAAAGGAGCAATCCCATTTGCCGCAAAAGCTGATTAGCCGTACCACTCATTGTCCAAATTATTGGCCCGGTTTTACCAATGCTACTAAGCAAAATTGCCACAATAAGTATTCCCCCACTCAAACCAAGGCTAAGGGTAAAATACTCTGAGAAAGAAACCTGAATATATCCCACCAAAATTCCCAAAACAATACCCAGCGAAATAGGCAGGAAATCGGTATCTGATAAAATTCTGTCGTTATTGCCAAGCAATTTACGCAAGTTCGAAAAAACCTCCTTAGGTGCAGCAATGGTTAGCTTATCGCCAAAACTTACCGATAAACTTGGCGAAGGGGCAATATCAATTCCGCTTCGGCGAATGCGCGTTACAACCGCATTGTAGTTGTGGTACAGCGATAAATCGCCTAGCTTTTGGCCAACTATACGCTTGTTGGTAATAAGCACTTGCTCCACTTCGTAATCGCTGCTAAGCGAAATAACCTTACCTACCCGTTTTCCAATAAGTAGCTCAACCATATCTAAAGCCTTGTCGCTTCCAACAGCCCTAACAATATCGCCTTTATGAAGAACTGTATCGTGCTTTGGAGTAATACACAAATCGTTATGCTGCACGCGCGATATTGTGGCTCCGGTCATGCTTCGAACCATTAGTTCGCTTAGCGATTTACCAACCGTCGAGTCGTTTTCAACCACAAAGTGATCGTTAGTTATTTGAGGGAAACTATTCTTTTGCTCTTTTTCAAGTCTTTGGTTCTCTGCTTCAACATTAACCCTTAAAAGTCTTGGCAAGAGCTTAATAAAAACAATTACTCCAACAACACCGAAGGGGTAAGCAATTCCATATCCAATTGATGCCATAGGCGATGCGCTGGCGTCAATTGCAACCGTTAAACCAGGGGTACTGGTTAATGCACCACAAAGCAGCCCGGCTACTAGACCCGAGTCGACTTTAAAAACATACATAATACCCATTGCAACCAAGAAACCAACCAGAACTATGGTGCTGGCAAGCAGCGCGAATCGGCGTCCGTAGCGCTTAAACGAATCGACAAAGCCAGGCCCTGCCTGTATGCCAACGGTAAAAATAAAAAGTACCATCCCTATTCGCTCAATCTCACTTGGAATTACAACACCATAATGTCCAAACAAAAGTGCTACAAATATTACAGCAGACACATCGAACGAAAAACCGGCAATTTTGACATTCCCCACAATAAACCCAAGGGTAATAATAACAAACAGGGCGAAAATCGGATTGATTAACAGATCCATACCGAAATGAAGTTTTGATAAACAAAGGTAATAATTGTATTGTTACTGCTAACGACTATAAATACTGTTTAAAAACCTGCATTTAATCCTACTGCTGAACAAATGATATTTATCATCGTTTTAAGTTGACATTAAACTGGTTTTACCATAACTTACAGGTTGATTTTTAGCACATTTGTTGCTGTGAGAAATATTTGCTAATTTTTAAAAATAATTGCTTGCAATTAAAAAATAATTATAAAATTGCAGTTCCTTTTGATAAAGGGAAACAGCCAATTACAATTACAATTATTATTAACTAAAAATCATTTTAACAACTAACTGTTTCAGCAATGAAATCAAGGAAGGAAATGCGGAAACCCGCTAAAGACGATTACGGCATGTCAGATGAGGCAAAAAAGGGCCGAAAACTAAAACCACTAAAGAAAGAAAAAAACCCTAAACGCGCTTTTTTAGATGAAATTGACGATTTAGATGATATCGACCTAAGCTATGTTAGGGATGAATTTGATGACGAAGACCTATTCGAAGATGATGAAGACTACTAAAACACTTTTATAATTCATAAAAAAGAGGGGCAATTCACCCCTCTTTTGCTTTTTAACTGCAAAGTCTATCAGTTTTGCTTTTTAAAAATACAATTCATATTTTTACCACAAACCCATTTGGCAATGAGCTATTTCCCAAAGCATACCATTCTTGCTTTTTTCGCCTTAGTTTTGCTATTGCATGGTATAGCTTTGCCCAATGAAACCAGCATAAACCCTGACTCAGTAAAACGCTTAGTGGCGAATGCCACAAAAGAGCAAAAGGTCGATGTTCTTATTTCATCGGCTGAGGAGATAATGCTAAAGTACCCTAGCGAATCTATCGAACTAGCCCAAAATGCGCTTTTCCTTGCAAATGAAAGCAACGATAGCACTAGCATAGCAAAATCGCAACTTATACTAGCAAAAGCATATAGCATTATTGGAAATTACGCCTTAGCCGTTGACAATCTAGAGCAGTCTCAATCCATTTTTAGTACCCTTAACGATACACTAAATTTAGTTGAAACACACCAGGTATACGGACAAATATACACACGAATCGGTGAGTTTAAAAAGGCACTCGACAATACCGAAATTGCTTTCACCTTAGCTGGTAAGCTAAAGTTGAGAGACAAAATTGCCGAGCTAACCCGCGAAACAGGAAATATTTACTTTTACTTTAACGAGAAAACAATTGCCCTCGACTTTTACCAAAAAAGCCTAAAAATAAGCGAGGAATACAACAACAACGATGGAATTGCTAAGGCTTATAACAACATGGGCCGAATATACTCCGAAACAGGCAACTACAACCTTGCCCTCGAATGCCTTAAAAAATCGCTAAGCTATAAAAGTAAAGAAAACGATAAGGTTAGCTATGGAAATACGCTACTTAATATTGGTACTGTTTACCTTGCCCAGCAAAAATTTGAGGAAGCGCTAACCTTTTTTGGGCAATCGTTCGAAAGTTTTAGCTCGGTTAGCAACGCCGAAGGAATGGCCAACTCACTATACTATAGCGGACAAACCTATTTATTAAAAAACCAATTCAATCAAGCATTAGCCTCTCAAGATGAAGCATGGAGAATTGCCTCCGAAACAGAATCGAAACGATTACAGGTAAGGATAAGCCTTGCGCTATCGGAAATCCATGCAAAGGTTGGTGATTTTAAAAGAGCATACAACTACTTCAAAATACATAGTAACCTGCGCGATAGCGTTTTTAGCGATGAGAACACAAAGCTAATCCTCGAACTCGAAACGAGATATCAGCTACATGCAAAACAACGCCAAATTGAACTATTATCAAAAGAACAGGCGCTAAAGCAAAGCGAGCAACGCAAGGCACGAATATGGATTGCTCTGCTTGCTATAGTTACCCTATTTCTAATTAGCCTCTCGTATTTTATATACCTTCGATTTAGGGACAAGAACAAGCACAACAAGCAACTCCTTGAAGAGATTCAACAGCGCAAGGAGATTGAACAAAAACTAAATGACTACAAGGAACATCTGGAGAATTTAGTTGACGAAAGAACCTGGGAGCTGAAAATTGCTAAAGATAGAGCCGAAGAAGCCGACAGGCTTAAAACGGCCTTTCTCACAAACATGAGCCACGAGATACGCACCCCAATGAATGCAATTGTTGGCTTTTCGTATCTTTTAACTGATCCCGATTCTTCAGAAGAGTCTAAAGCAGAGTACTACAATATAATTAAGAGTAATGGCGAGGTTCTAATGAACCTTATTAACGATATTCTCGACATATCGATGATAGAATCGGGGCAGCTAAAAACACGCAACAAAGCGGCAAACATTGGCAACATTGTTCGTGAACTCCTCACCCATTACAACCAAACAAAGGATGAGCTGGAAAAAAAGAAGCTTACCATTACTCTCGACATTGAAGAAACTGACAGCAGCTTAACCGTTAAAACCGATCCGGTTAGGCTACGACAAGTCCTATCAAACCTTCTTTCGAACTCGCTAAAATTCACCAACGAAGGTAGAATTAGTTTTGGCTATAGGCTTTCCGATTCGAAGGAGATTATTTTCTTTGTCAGAGATACCGGCTGTGGAATTGACCCTAAAAACCATAGAGCCATCTTTGAGCGTTTTAATAAATTTGGAAATGCAAGCGACGCTAAGCTATATACAGGCTCTGGTTTAGGCTTGGCAATAAGCCACGAACTGGTAAATCTGTTAGGTGGAAAAATATGGCTCGATTCATTCCCAGGCAAAGGGTCAACCTTCTATTTTACCATCCCCTATATTCCTGAAAAAGTTAAAAAGGTACCTGATGATCATTTAGACCAGAACACTTTTTACGAACGCATTACCAACAAAACTATTCTTGTAGCCGAAGACGTACTATCGAACTTTCAGCTTATTCAGGCTTTTCTATCCTCGGCAAAAGTGAATATTCTTTGGGCTCAAAATGGCGTTGAGGCCATTGATATCTTCACAAAAAATCGCAATATCGATATCATTCTCATGGATGTGCAAATGCCCATTATGGATGGCCTAAAAGCGCTCAAACGAATTAGAGAACTCGATAAAATAGTACCCATTATTGTGAACTCGGCATTTTACATGCCCGATGAAATGGAGAAAAGCTTTACTGCTGGTTGTAGCGATTACATGACAAAACCTATTAAGAAAGAAGATTTAATTAGCAAGCTCTCTGGATTCTTAAGCTAAGAATCCTTCTTCCCCTTAACCAGCCACTTATCCTTTACGTAAACTTGCCTTTCAAAAGCCTGATCGAGCGAAATAAAGGTTTCGGTATTCATAACGCCAGGAATGTTCTGAATGGTATTAACCAGCACCTCCATAAGGTGCTCATTATCTCGGCAATATATTTTAAGCAAAAGGGCAAACTGACCTGTTATAAAATGGCACTCTGCAACTTCTTGCATTTGCCTTAATGCTTGCACAACCCCTTCGTACTGATTAGCAGCAGCAAACTGTACGCCAACAAAAGCACAAACATCATAACCCAAGGCCTTAGGTTTAACAATCATTCTTGAACCATCGATAATGCCTGCCTCCTCCATCTTTTTTACACGCTGATGAATGGCAGCACCCGAAATACCACACTCACGAGCAATCTCAAGAAATGGCATCCTTGCATTCTTTACAAGGTAACCTAAAATTTTCTGATCAATCTCATCTACCTGATATCTATCGGCCATTGCGTTACGATTTAGTATTTAATTGGCAATAAAATTAATAATTCGTAACATAAACGACTCATTTATTAATGGTTTTTTTGATGAAATTTTATACGAGCATTATTCAGTAACAGTTCAACTTCAAAAACATTTTAGCATAGCAGCATGCAATGAGCTAATAATCAGAAAAAGAGCGAGAGTAAAACCCTCGCTCTTTAACATAGAACCACAACTAAACCTAATTGCCGTTCGAAAAACTACCTTTAGTGCTATTTAACTATTAGCTTTTTCATAGCCGATCCTTTAGGCGTGTCGATTGCAACAAGATATACTCCTTTTGCATATTTCGCTGTATTCAACACTATTTCGTTACTGCTATAAACCGAGCTATGCATTAGCTGGCCAGTAACGCTATACACTTTAACCGAGCATGGAGATTGCATATCATCTGAAAGTAAAATCTTGGCAAATGAATTTGCTGGATTAGGATAGATACTAAAATCAACAAGAGAGGTTGTTTCGCTATGGGTACCGGTATAAACATCAACCTTTACATCATCAATTATCAACAAATACTGATCGGGGTCGCTGTAACCATGGAAAGCAACAAAGTAGCTGGCATCCTCGGGTACGTTAAAGGTTCCGGAAACCTCAACCCAGCCCAACTCGTTAATTTGGGTATCAACAACCTCAATATCCATTGCATCGGAAGTATTCTGACTTCCAACCAAAGCTTTTATCTTTTCTGTGTAAACCAGTCCGGTAACACCATCCTCAAGGGTTTGAAGCATAAAGCTAACGGAATAGGTTTTAGACGCTTCTAGCTCAATTGGTGGAGTAAACAAGTAATCGTCCTTTGCGTTATAGGGATGAAAAGCAATGTGCATTGCATTTGGTGCAGAGTATGCATTATTTGGAGAATACTCAGAATTACTAAGAACATCCCAACTTAAGTTATCTTGGGCTACATTTTCAATTGACCATCCCAATGGGTATGTGAATCCCGACTCGTTAACCACGTTATCAAAGTTCTCAAAGAATGGCAAAGATGTTACTGTTGGGTCATCCATAGTGGTAAACGACCAAACTGGGCACTCTACTGCATCGCCGTTTTCGTTAAACGGAACAATTTGCCAATTGTAAGTTGTAGAAAAATCAAGGTCTTGCTGTGAAATGGTATAGGTTGTTGTTGTACCACCTGTTATCACTACATTTTCTATAATATTATTTGCTTCAGCATTTGTTCCGAGCGAAAGCTTATATCCTGAAGGAGAGCCCCCACCATTTGCCCATGCAAACGTCAATGCTTTCATTATATCAATATCACTCGCACCGTTTACAGGGAAAACTACTTGGGCTGGTTCTGGCACAACAGCACCTCCTGCATCCCAGGTAATCTCATCAATCCAAATTGATGTAACTGAATTTTCTTCGGTATTCTCGCTATGCCTAAAGGCAATGTAAGGCTTAGTATTTTCTGCTGGGAATGAAATTTGGAACTCCTGGTGCTCGTCAGTTATTTCAATAGTTTGAATTTCCTCAAACGAATTTGCATCGTATGGATTATCCATTAAGCCTACTAGCAAGGATACATCGTATAGCGCATCGCCCTTTTTGGCGTAAAATGTAAGCGTATTTTGGTCAAACCCATCAACGCCAGGCGTAACAAGAGTTACAGGGAAGTTGTGCTCAGTAAATACTGTAAGTTTAACAGCATTGGGTGCCGAGTAAGAACCATACTGATCGGCCTTTACTTCGGCTTTTGTAAATGCGTGCGTAGGGCTATTTATAGCATTCCACCCAGTAGGCATGCTCGTTGAAGCATCGAACCCCTGATAAAAAGATGATGCTAACCCTATTGAGTTACCACTTACGCTCAAAGTGTTGTCGCCGGTGAAATCGCCATCCACATTAAACGTAAGTGTTGACGAATACGAATTGATAGCATTTGGCTCAAAGCTCACAACCACCTCCTCGCTTTGACCTGGGGCAATTGCAACCGAAACGTTACAATAAAATGGTTCATCAACACTAGCACTGGTTATGGTTAAATTTGAGGTTCCGATGTTTGATATGGTTACAGCCATATCCATTGAACCGCCAATGGCTAGCTCAGGAAAAGAAATTGAAGATTCACTTAGTGAAATTTCAGGCAATCCCGATATCTCATCAATTAGCACATCATCGATAAACATAGGGATACCACTTTGGTCGGATTCGCGAGCGTATCGCCAGCGAATATATACGTTATCGCCAGCATAGGCTGAAAGATCGTAGTAAACCCATGCCCAATCGGTTGGTTGTGCTGGCGAAAGAGCTCCTAGCTCTGTCCATGAATCGCCACCATCAGTGGATATTTCGGTAAATGTTACATCTTGCCCCTCAATCTTACCGCTAACAACTGGGCTATTGTTTCGCCACCAAAACGAGATGTAATGATTAGCAGGCACGTTCACCCTAGGGGTCATCAGAATAAACTCACCTCCTGTACCCGATGGATTGCAAACAGCCGAATAGTTTCCTGTATATCCATTCCCTTCGCCTGATTTATTCCAACTTACAGGCACTGTAGTGTAAAACCAATCTGTAAGCGAAAGGTCGCCATACCAACCTTCTGTCCAAATTTCCTCATCCTCGAAACCTTGTGTGTAAGGGAAAGATTCGATTACCCTTTGCGTTTCGAACGAGAAAACAGGCGATGCCGTTTGATCGATTTCATTTTTGGCAACAACTCGCCAAAAGTATTCGGTTTGCTGTGTTAACGTGATATCAGGAGTATAGGTAAAATCGCCAGGTTCCGATACGGTAACATCAGTAGCCAGGGCTACACTTTCGTCGAGATTTGTAACTAGGCTCTCTGAAGTGCTAAGGTATAAATCATAGGAGGTAGTATTAGTTCCGAGGGTAAATTGCAAATTAGCATTAACATCTACTTTTTGTGCTCCATTTTCAGGTAGCTCATTTGAAGGCGTTTCGGGAGCCGATCCAGCCTCGTAGTAAAAACGAATATTAGGCAATGAACTTGGATACGGATTTAGGTAACCCGATGTTGTAGGAAATGACATATCGGATCCAGCACCCTTGTTGTTATTAACAGATGAAGTAGTGGAGTTAAAATTAGGATATTGATAATTGAAATTCCCATGACGGTTTTCCCAGTGTAGAATAATATTGCTAGTACCATCGTAGGCAAAATCAGTTATATCTATCTGCGTCCAGCTATCGAATGTTACATCGCCCTCAAAAACAAGTGTAAAACCGTTATCCTCTGGAAATTCATAGTTTGCATTTGAGAATACCTCATTATCGGTTAACTTCAAATAGATTTTTTGATTGCTTGCTGTTTTGGGTCCATTATTACAGCTAAATGCAATGTGTGTAATACTATTGCTTCCTATCTCAGCTTGTGCAGGATAGATTGCCGAATGCCATGTGTAATACCATGCCCCATAAACGGGATATGATGTTGAAACCTCACCCGATCCGATTTGTACATAACTTTGTCCTAATGCCGCAAAAGCCATTAGTGTTGATAGCAGTAATGCGTAAAGCCTCTTCATAAATTAATATTGTTTAGTGATACATTATTGGTGGGCAATAGTAGGGCAAACACAAAGAAAATAAATAGGGGTTTACCCCTATTTTACCATTGAGTGAGGATTAATGCTTATTTTTGTTTGTTTAAAAAATGGTTAAGATATGCGGCTTAAGGGTTTAGTTTCAATGATTTTCATTATTAATATATGGTTAGGAACAAACCAAATTGCTACCGCATTACCTCAACCCAGATTAAACAATCATCCTATAAACATCGATTCGCTATATGCGCTCACAGAAAGCCTTCTAAAAGACAATCCCAGTAAGGCTTTACGAATTGCAACAGAAGCCAACGAACGTGCAAAACAAACGGGTAATTTTGAAACTCTGGCCAAGAGTAGCCTAATGCTCGCTAATACGCAAAGAGCACTGCTTAACTATAAAGGGGTGCTAAAAACGCTAACTCCCATCCTACCTTACCTACAAAAAATAAGCGACGATAATCTTAAATCGGAAATTTTAAACAACATTGGTATTGCACACTATCAGCTGGGACACGATACGCTATCGCTAAGCAACTTTTTAGATAACATGGCTGAAAATAGCGATGAAGAATCTATTCTCAAACTTTCGGAAAGTTTAAAAAGTATTGGCAGCTTTTACTACAGCATAAAAAACTTTAACAGAGCAAAAGATTTTTTTAGCAAAAGTGCTACGGTTGACTCATTGGCAGAAAGCACAAATAACCTAGGGATATCCCTATTCTGGCTTGGGAAAGTTTATGCCCAAAGCAACCAAAACGAAATGGCCGATTACTATCTTGTTGCTTCGCTTGACTATTTGCACGACTCACTTAAACTCGAAGTTAATGCTCTACTATCATCCATAAGGTTAAACAAAAACCCTGAACTTGCCCTAGTTGCAATTGATAATGCCTTAACAAGTAAGTATATTGAAAACAAACCAGAAATTGAAGCCAAACTTTACCTCGACAAAGCCAGAGCATTACTGAACTTAAACCAACTTGAAGAAGCCTTAAGTATTTTCATAAAACATAAAAACAACCAATTTTTAACTACTGAAGATATTGCCCAAACAGTTTTAGCCTTTGCAAACAAACACCATAGTACAGGAAATACTAGCAAAGCGGTTGAACTTTACAAACAGCTTGTTTCTCCAGCCTTTAAAAATGTTTCAGCTTCCGTTAGGCTTTCGGCTTTAAAATCGCTTGCCCAAATAGCCAAATTGTTAAACAACAAAACGGACGAAGCAAACTACCTATGGAAATATACAAAACTTACTGATAGCATTTGGTTTGCGAACAATGAAGACTCTATATATCAAACAAACAAACACTTTAACATACAGAAACTTGAGCAAAGAATTCAATCGTACCAGAAGGATGCTAAGATTCAGAACCTGCTAGTAGAATCGGAAAAAGGAAAAAAGCAGAACCTAATCATTTTGGTCTCTGTGCTTATCCCTTTGCTTATAGTCGTTATTTTACTGTATAAGCAGCTAGCCAAAGCAAATGCGAAGCTATCACAGCAGAACCAGCAAATAAACCAACAAAACGAAGAGCTTACGGCAATTAACAACCTTTTATCCTCATCGCAAGACAAGCTTTACAGGCTAAATCAAACAAAAGATAAGCTTTTCTCAATAATAGGACACGATTTAAAAAGTCCGCTTATAGCCATTAAAACCTTAGTTAATGAGGACGAAGAAACCCTAACTAGTAAAAAGGCCAAATACATTAGCACTACGCTTACCGAGCAGATAAACCTACTTAACAACATTCTGTTTTGGGCGCTCTCACAAGACGACTCAATCGAGTACAACCCTCAAGAGTTTAGTATTATTGATGAAGTGCAATCGGAGCTTAACGTGGCTAAAATGATTTCAGAACAAAAAAACATAGATTTAAGTGTAAGTATAGACAAGAGCATAAGGATTTATACCGATCATAACATGTTTCTCTTCATCGTCCGCAACCTGCTTTCAAACGCAATTCGGTACACTCCAAGTTTGGGTAAAGTTACCATTAACGCCAAAAAACTTAATGAATGTACTATACTTGAAGTACAGGATACAGGTGTTGGCATTGAAAAAGAGCGAATTAAAAATCTCTTTAAAGCTGAAACATTTACTAGCAAAAAACATAAAAGGGACGAAGAAGGGACTGGTCTCGGCCTAGTGCTTTGCAAAGAATTTGCCGATAAAATGAACGCCGAGCTATCGGTTAAATCTGAGGAAAACAAGGGCAGCACCTTTACTTTAGCTATTCCAAATTAAAAACCTTTTTAACCATGATTGATAATGCCAAAACGGTAATTATTGCTGACGATCATCCCATATTCAGAATGGGGCTAAATTCATTTATTGATAAGTTCCCTGGTTATAAGGTAATGGCCGAATGTAGCAATGGCCAAGAGGTTGTGCAACAACTACAAAAGAGCACGCCAAACATGCTGATACTTGATTTGGACATGCCAATTCTGTCTGGGCTTGACGTTGTTGAGTATGTTTTACAAAACCATTTATCACCCAATATTATTGTTCTAACTGCCCACACCGATGCCACTACTATAAAAAAACTTATTGACTATAAATTCATCAGTATACTTTTTAAAGAGAGCGCATTAACCGAACTACCTAACTGCATTAAAAGCATTGAAGAGGGCAAAACGTTTTACAGCCCACTTTGCCATAAGCTAATATCCTCGCAATCGAAGAGGATTGCTAAAGATCAAGAAATAAACGAAAGGTTGATGCTGCTCACCCCATCCGAAATTAATGTGCTAAAGCTAATTGCGCAGCATTTTACAACAAAAGATATTGCCCATAAGCTTAACAATAGTAATAAAACCATTGAAAACCACAGGACAAACATATCATTAAAGTTAGGGCTAACCGGAACCAATAAGCTCCTCCATTTTGCTCTTGAGCACAAAGAGAGCATACTTTCTATATAAAAATTTGAGAGTATTTGCTTAAAACCCCCTTCAAAACAAAAATTTGCCGAAAAAGTAAAAAAGGTTTACTTTTGCGCACTGAACAATCGGCCCCATAGTTCAATGGATAGAATAGCGGTTTCCTAAACCGTAGATCCAAGTTCGATTCTTGGTGGGGCTACNNTAGGGCGCATTTCGCGCCCTTTTTAACTATAAAAAATGCGATCTATGTAAAAGGGGTTGTATTTTTTGTATACTTATATTGAATAATTAGTTAATTGGACATTAAGTAAGCAAACAGAACAGAATGAAAGCATTTTAAAAAAACCATCCATTTACTTCATCTCTTACCGTAACGTTTACTGCATAGGCAATAATTATTGAAATTATTAAGCCTATCAACGCCAAAAGAACATCCTTTCCTACTAAATAAAATGTTTTAGATAAGCTTTTATGGTTTGTCTTTCTGAGATTCATGGCAATTTCTCGCCCCCCAAGAAGTCCAAGAAAAACCCATGTAGTACTCATAGGTACAGTGCTGTAAATTAAATGAAAGGCCATCAGAAATGAGTAAATAAAATCAATAACAGTTGCAGGTCTCACATCTATTACATCGGTTTTGGTAGTTACAATCTGCTGTATTCGGCCACCTTTATTGTAAAAAATTATTCCTAAGCCAACAAAGATTACCCCAACAACAGCGATTAGTTCGAAATAGTCAAGCTTACGTGGCAAAAAAACTGCAATATTTGCTGCGTCCTGCATTATCCATAACACCCACAAAGCTCCACTGGTTATCCATTGTATAGCATCCCAGGCAGGATGAGCCTTACCTTTAAATTTGCTTTTTAAGTACTTTGAGAGAAGCAAATAAATTAGAAACGAAACAACAAATGCAATAAAATAACCACCTACGCTCTTTGCCAGAACCTTATGAATTGCTCCGCTTGAGGTGGCAAACGAACTTAACAGAAGGAAGGTAGTGGAAATTGGCATGCGCATTCTTGTTATAATTAGCAGCAGAATGGGAGCCGAAATCTGGAGAAAATCAAAAGAAACGGGGTCTTCGCTAAAGCCTTTAGTTGCTAATCGCTTAAAGCTAATATCACCATCGAAAAGGAAGAAACTAAGAACTATAGTGGCTACAAACAGGCCACCAATATATAGCCAAAGTATCCACCACTTTCGATTTGCGTTGGATGACAAGAAAGTACCTATTGTCTGAATACTATCATTTGAAACAACGGAGTATCCTGCTATTGCAAATCCAAACCACATTGCTATTGCAGTTGATTTGTATACAACAGAGGCAATAACAAAAAGTGTTAGAATAAAAACTAAAAAATTAGTTTCGCTCTTAAAAACATCAATAAAGCCAAGTTGCTTCCGTATGTTGTTCTTTTTTGCCATTGCTTATGTGTGAATCTTATAAATAATCTTGTCGTCACCGTAATCATAAAAATCTTTCAGTACCGCCTCGGTTACGCAACCATAATTTTCATAAAACAGGCGTGTTGGTTTATACTGAGGCTTTGATGATGTTTCTATGTAAATTACTCTTCCTCCGCTACCCATGATTTGCTTTTCAACCTCGGCCATAAGTGCTTTTCCAATCCCTTTTCCACGATAATCGTTATGGGTTACAATCCAGTACAAATCGTAGCTTCCCTTTGTACAAGGTATCTCGCCATAACAAGCGTATGCAATTGTTTTACCCACAATACTCGCAAAAATGAAATGGTAACCGGATTCCAGACCCTTCTCCAACCTTTCTTCAACTAGTTTAACCGCCACGGGTATTTCGTGATCTTGAAAAAAATTTGTTGAAGTAATTATATCTCGAACATTATCAATGTCTTTCATTGTGGGTTCGTATCGGAAAATCAAATCTTGTTGCATATCAAATTTTGGTTTTAAGCTGAGGTGTGTCGTTTACAATTCTTCTAACAGCCTCACGAAATGGAATTTGGGCCTGATTACATGCAGCAAAAAATCCAGAATCGGGAGATATACAAGGATTTACGTTCACTTCAAGTACCCATGGATTACCATTTGAATCGACTCTAAAATCGATACGAGCATAGCCATTAAGGTTAAAGGTTTGCCAACACTCTATTGCTATACGCTTAAGTTTCTCAAGTAGATGTTGATCTGTTTCTTTAAAGCTAAAGGTTCTGCTCGTGTTCTTGTACTCAAAGCTATCCTCTTTCCATTTTGCAGTAAAACCAACAACCTTGGGCTTACTGTCAGGATAATTAGAAAAAATAATTTCGGCAGGAGGAAGTACTTCGGGACCTTTCTCTCCTGCAAGTATTGAAAAATTAAACTCTCGTCCATCAATAAACTCTTCTACAAAAAAATCTTTCGGATAAAGAACAGAAAGCCTATCGACAAACCTCGGATCATTTCCTTTGTAAACGCAATCTTCATCAAGACCCAAGGAACCCTCTTCCCAAATGGGCTTAATAATATACATTTTATTTGGATCAAGCTTGGGAATGCAATTGGGGAAGAACCAAGGGGAAGTGGGAATTCCGCTTCTCTCCATTTTTTCTTTTGCAAGCGGTTTTGATGTGGTTATAAATATGGCTTCAACGGTACCCCCGGTAAATGGTATGTTCAAAGAATTAAGAAGGGCTGGAGCGAAGTATATTAGGTTACCCTTGTTATTTACCGATTCAACCAAATTGAATACAAAATCGGGTTTCGATTTTAGTAAGGCTATCTCAACCAAATCGAGCCTATTTGAAAATTGCAACTCTTCTACGTCGATTTTTAGTTCGTTTAGCTTTTCACGAACCAGATTAACCTGATCAATCACATCGGCTTCGTCGGGGCCAGCGTTTTCGGTAAGCTGGTTATACAGTATAATGGCTTTTTTTAAGCTCATAATAAAACTATTTCAATTCAATTGATTTTTCATTTTTTCCAATACGTGCCATTGCCGAATCCATAATCATACCCATAAGCTGATGATATGATATTCCGTTCTTTTTGGCCAACATGGGCAAATCGCTATGCTCAGGGTTAATGCCAGCTAAAGGGTTTACCTCTATGAAATTTGGGATTCCATAATCATCCATTTTCAGGTCGATTCTTCCTCCATCTCTACAACCTAACGCTTGCCATGCCCTAAGAGCTGTTTGAGCGCATATATCGTAATCGTGCCCCTTAGCAAGAGGGTATTCAACTACTCCATGCCAGTTCTCCTTTGTTGTGTAGGAGTATACTAACTCTGGAGCTTTACCGGTAACCACAATCTCCATAACACCAACAACTTGAGCGTTTTTCCCAGTACCCACAATGCCAACAGTAAACTCTCTACCCGAAAGGTATGATTCAACTAAAACGGGCTGATTAAACTGGTTGAGAAGGTTTTCGCAAGCATTAATAAGATGAAAAGGGGATGTTACTTTTGACTTCGAATCGATTCCTTTACCTGTTCCCTCGGCCACAGGTTTTACAAAAAGTGGATACGACAAATTTACCTTATCAACATCTTCAATGGTTTCAACAACCTCAAAATCTGCTGTTGGTATTCCAACATCACGAACCACTCTCTTTGTAAGCCCTTTGTGCAATGTTAGAGCAAGAACCAAGGGGTCGGAAAATACGTAAGGAATTTGATATGCATCGAGTAGAGCGGGCACTTGAGCTTCGCGTCCAACACCATACATCCCTTCACAAATATTGAAAACCAAATCCCATCGTTTACCGCCAGATACTTTGTTAACCAAGGATTTGAAGTTGCCAATCCGCTCGGTTTGGTAACCCAGCTCATTCAGTGTAGTTTCAATGGCATCGATAGTAACCTCGGCATCAAACTCTGCCGTTTCCTCCTCAGAATATCCCTCCTTAAGGTAATCGCTTCTTAGGTCGTAAGTTAATCCTATTATCATATTAGCAATTTGTATTCGTAAAATTTTAGTTTATAAAACTATTCGTAAAAACCTTTCCATAGTCCTTTAAAAAAAGCAGCAGCATTAACTCCAATGTTTCTTGTGTTATACCCACCCTCTTGTACAATAACTGTTGGTAATTTAAGGGAACCTATCAATTCGCCATTTCTTTCAAAATCAGTTGATCTTAACAACCATGTACCCGTTGGATCCCCTTTTGCAGTATCGAGACCAAGAAGAACGATTAGGTAGTTGGGTTTGAAAGCTTTTATCTTTATTAATGCTTTTGTTAGGGTCTTTACGTATTTTTCAACATTAGCATTCTCTGGCAGAGGCAAGTTTATGTTGTAACCTAATCCGTCACCTTCACCCTTCTCTTCAACAAACCCACTGAAATAGGGATAAGCAAATGAAGGATGACCATGAATTGAAATGGTAAGAACATCGGATCGATCATAAAAAATATCCTGCTGGCCGTTCCCGTGATGGAAATCGATATCTAACATAGCCACTCTTCCGTACTTAGATAGCATATTAGCTGCAATGGCGGCTGAGTTGAAGTAGCAGAACCCTCCAAAAACTTTTTTCTCAGCATGATGTCCGGGAGGCCGAACAAGAGCATAGGCAAGTGTTTTACTCGTAATTACAAAATCAGCTGCAGTTAGCACACAATCCACTGCCCTTCGTGCGGCCTTATACGAGTTGGATGTTAATGGCGTAAACGTATCGATACAATAGTATCCAGCGGCTACAGATCGATCGATTGGTGGTTTTGAGGCATTTCGGACCGGAAAAACATATGGGTAGATTGCCTTATCTGGTTTAAGCTTCTCACAAACAGCCTTCAGGTAATTTACCAGCAGTTTATTGTGAGTTTCCAAAATATGCTTATCTGGAAAAGGCTTCGCATCAAGTTTGATAAAAAACGGTTGCTTGTTGAGCTCGTTTAAAATAGTGGGAATTCTAACCGGAGCCTCTACATATCCCCTTGCCCTAACATGATGAACAGAGTGTTCCTGATTTAAAACAAGTGCGATTTTTTGTTTTGATTGTCCTGTTCCGTTCTTGCTGTTTATAAACTTTGGTTTTAAATACTTCGGTGCGCGAAGTTTCACCGGATTGTCAACAAATGAGTTTACCACCATATCAACATACTCTGGTGGACAATAGTGCTCATACTTTCGCTCGAGAATGGCTCTAACAATCTTTTTAGTGTTATCCGCATCAAGGTTCCTATCTTGTCCAAGTCCATCAAACACTAAATAAGGAGCGCAATTATCGCCTTCCTTTACAGGGGTTTCATACTTTGTTCCAACAATTGGGAAAGCCCCAAATGTTTCGTAAAACTTCAGTCGCGCTTGATTCTGCTTAAGAACCTGTGAATCGGGGCAAAGATATGGATCGTCGGGTAGACACTCGTAAAAAACGCCAACCGAATTAAGAGATAAGGCCTCCTCTCTAACCCTTTGGTACAAAGCACCACCAATGCCTCTTGACGAAATCTCTTTCTGTGAAGCAATATAATCGAGGTAACAAAACTTTAAATCGGAGGCATGGTAAAGAAGTGCCGCACCTTTAACGCTCCCCCCAGGATCATCGGCAACAAGCAAAATTAGCTGGAAACGATACAGAAACGGATTGTTTAGCACATCGGGTATCTCATCAAACTTAGTCGGGTCAACATCTGGGAATAACGACTTCATCATGCTAATAACCTGAGCTATTGCATATCTATCCATAACAGACGTATTGTTTGATACCTGACGTATTCTAAACATGTTTTACTTTATGTTATAGATTGGCTATAAAAACTATGATAATATCTTTCATCGAAGCCTCGATGAAACCTTTTCGCGGAAACAAAAACTAGCAATCAACACTATCTGGATACCTAAATAGCTTATCCTGATAGTTTTTTAAAATTACATCGCCATTTTCTTTTCCTTGAAAGTAGTCAGGCAGTAACGGTATTTTCCCTCCTCCACCAGGAGCATCAATAACATAAGTTGGCACAGCGTAACCCGACGTATACCCACGCAAACCACGAATAATATCCAACCCTTTTGAAACAGGAGTTCGGAAATGTGCCGAGCCAGGAATTGGATCGCACTGGTAAAGATAATAAGGCCTTACCCTAATTTTAAGCAATCCATGCATTAAGTTCTTCATTGTTTGCACATCGTCGTTAATTCCTTTTAGCAAAACCGTTTGACTTCCCAAGGGGATACCAGCATCGGCAAGGCGCTTACAAGCCTGTCCAACTTCAGGAGTAAGCTCATCGGGATGAGTGAAGTGGATGCTAATAAACAATGGGTGGTACCTTTTAAGTATCGCCACTAGGTNNCGGGTGATACGTTGTGGAAGCACCACTGGGACTTTGGTCCCAATTCGAATCATCTCAACGTGCGGAATATTTCGAATTGAGGACAGCAAATACTCGATGTGTGAGTCGGGCATGGTTAGCGGATCGCCACCAGAAATGAGCACATCGCGAATCTCTGGGTGTGCTTTGATATAATCGAGTGCTGGTTGCCAAGCCTTTATGCCTACGTGGCATTTGTCCTTTGCAACCATATGCGACCTTGTACAGTATCGGCAGTATGCCGAACAGAAACCTGTGGCAAGAAACAATGCCCTATCCGGATATCGATGAACAAGGTTTGACACAGGGCTATCGCCTTCCTCCGATAGAGGATCGGAAGACTCACCATGTGAAATTTTAAACTCTCCAACTGTCGGAACCATGGTTCGACGAAGAGCTTGTGTTGGATCGTTAGCTGAGAGCAAACTTGCATAATAAGGAGTAATCCTTAAGGGCAATGAGAAATGTGGGTCAGCAATGGCCTTAACCTCCTCATCGGAAAGAGTAAGAAGTTTTGCCAGCTGTTCATAATTGGTAATGCCATGTTTTACCTGCCATTGCCAGCTACTCCAGTCTTTTTCGGTTGCCCAGGGGAAATGTTTATTGAGAAAGATGCGCGAGCGCTCGCTTATTTCGATGCGCTCTTTTCCGGTGCGTGCCCCAACTTTGTTGAGGCTAAACGTCACTTCGGAGTCGTCAGTTGAGAGGCTGACTATACTCGGAGGTTCGTCGTCGTCGGTTACCTCGTTTATAAGGTAAACCAGTTTTTCGTGCTGGGTATTTTCCATGTACGGAAAAAGGATTTAAGTTATTGATATGTAGCACTTTGTTTTTCATTTACATTCATGTAAATTGATGCAAATAAAATCACAATATCAATCCGTTGTTCTCCGTTGGTCAAAATTTTTCGCTCAATAATGAAAATATTTTTATTGCTCTAATAATGTGTGCATTACAAAACGAAAATAGTCTGAACTAGGTTCAGACTATTCCATTTGTTTCGAAGTTGTTTTAGTACTTTGAGCTTGACGAAGCCGAAAAATATTTTACGGTATCATCTAAAATATCGGAAAGAAGATTATCGGCCAATCGGCTAGCACCAAGACGGAGCCATTGATTATTCAGCCACTTCTCACCCAACACCTCCTCAACAATTGAATAGAATAGAACGGCATCAGATGAAGTAACCATTCCACCAGCAGGTTTAATTCCTACCATTCGCCCCGTTGCTTTGTAATACTCTTTTGCGGCCATACACATAACGTAAAGCGCCTCGGGTGTTGCGGCTACATCAATTTTTCCCGTTGATGTTTTAATAAAATCGGCACCTGCCTCCATGGCCAGAAACGATGCTAAACGTATATCGCTAAAAGTTGGTAGCGCCCCTGTTTCAAGAATTACCTTAACCCTTGCATCTCCTGCCACCTCTTTTATTTGCATTAACTCGCTATAAACGGTAAAATAATCGCCCTCCAGAAAATGGCCTAACGAAATAACCACATCAAGTTCATCGGCTCCCTGATCGAGGCACATTTGGCACTCCGATAGCTTAATATCGATAAAGGTTTGCGAGGCTGGAAACCCCGCTGCCACTGAGGCTATCTTAACATCGCTTTGCGTAAGCGTTTGCTTTACTGCCGAAACTAAACTAGGATATACGCAAATGGCTGCCACGTTGGGCACCTGAGGAAAGGCATTTGGTAAATCGTTTACTCTTTGTGCAAACAGCTCGCCCCTTTCAATACTATCGGTTGAGTTTAGAGTAGTTAAATCGATAAGGTTAAGGCATTTTTTTAGAACTTCTTTATCGGCTTTTGCTCTATTAGCAGCTTTAGCCTTTAGCTCATCAACCGCTTTTAATACCGCATTTTTATCAACTTCAACGTTGAATTTTCCTTCAATGGGATTAGTCATATCATATGGTTTTTAGATGCTACAAAAATACAAAAAATACCGTTAGCAGGGTACATTAACGCTTGAGCTTTGGATTGTTTAAATGTCGGTTTGCATCGCGCGTATTTCGCTTGTGCATGGCTTTTTGCATGGCTTGCGTAAGGTCAACCCCAGTTTGGTTAGCTAAGCAAATAAGCACAAAAAGAATATCGGCAAGCTCTTCGTCAAGTTTATCTGCTTGCTCACCCTCCTTAAACGATTGGTCGCCGTAGGTTCTGGTTATAAGCCTAGCAAGTTCTCCTACCTCTTCAACTAGCACACCCAAGTTTGTAAGCTCGCTAAAATACCGAACCCCTTTTTGCCTAATCCACTCATCAACTTCAGCCTGTAGCTGCTTAATGGAAATGTCGTTCATTACTCCTTGTTTTTGGTGTCAATTAATATGGTCACAGGGCCATCATTCTCTAATGAAACAACCATCTTCGCACCAAAAACTCCCTCCTCTACCCTACGTCGCGACTCAGCCTTTAAGCTTTTAATAAAATGGTTGTATAACGGTATGGCGATATTAGGATGTGCAGCCTTAATGTATGATGGTCTGTTCCCTTTTTTAGTTTTGGCGTGCAATGTAAACTGGCTAACGCACAAAAAATCGCCATCAACATCCTGAATTGATAAATTCATAACCCCATTGGAATCATCAAAAATACGCATGCCCGACAGCTTATTTACCATCCAGCTAACATCATCCTGGTTATCCTCTTCTTCGAAGCCAACCAAAACCAATAGGCCAGAGTTTATTTGCCCAACTATCTCCTTGTTAACAATAACTGACGCTTTATTTACCCTTTGAATAACTACCCTCATAGTTGAAATTTTTTATGCGAACACAAGTGTTTGTACAACAATTAGCCTCTAGTCGCACAACAACATTAGTTTACAAATGTAGCAATAAGAGAAAAAACCTTTAGTATATTTGCCAACTAAACATGTAGGATTAGCGCATAAAATGGATTTGCAAAGCACTTTCAAGTATTTTTCACTGCAACAGCCCGACACGCTGGTCGTAAGCGACACTATACCTCAGGTCAAGGCTATTTCGGATACGCTCAGTGCACCAAGTGATATAAATCCTCTTTTTATTGAAATTGAACGAAAAAGCATTGAGATTGAAGAGCAGAAAGAAAAAGAGCTTAAACCCTACACCGCAAAACGAACTAATCAAACTATAAAAGTTGACACAACCTGTCATTTTTGCCCTAGCGGCAAACCAATACCTTTATTTAGCGTTATTGAAAAGCCCCAGGCTATAAACAATCGGTTTTATACTGAAAATCTTTACGATAAAGAGTTTTACAAAAACAACATTGGAGCAAAAGGACCTGTTTTTATCGAAACAGCGCCCTCAGCTACATCTCATACAGAAACAATTGCCCCAAAACCCCTTGCTGTAAAAAGCGCTACTCCAAACTGGGCTATCTACCCTACAATTGGTATTCTATTAGCTTTGGCCTATGCAAAAATTTTTCACTCAAAAAACATTTCATCCCTCTTCCGAAGTGGTGTTTTTTATTTCATTGCTGGCAGGTTAACCCAAGAAAACTCTTCACTATGGAATAGATTTTTTTTCGTACTCGACACGCTATTTTTTATAACAATACCACTGGGAACGAGCCTAGCCCTTAATCGATTCGGTTTGATTCCGCAGGGTTATAGTGTGCTGAATATCTTCATTATTACTTTTTTACTGCTATTTGCGTTTAGGTTGCTCAGATTTGTATCGGTTAAAACTATCGGAATTATTAGCAACAGCCCAAAGGAGCTAAACCAACTTTACTTCAACATTCTTCTCTATACCCGGATTGCTAGCATAATACTTGCTCCACTTGTCATCCTGTTGGCCTATGCCAACCCAAACCTAACACACTCACTTGTAGTGATATCGATTGTAGTTATTAGCCTATCGTTAATTTATAGAACCTTCAGAACCTTACAAGTATTTATTAGCAAAGGATTTTCATTGTTCTATTTAATTTTATATCTTTGTGCCCTCGAAATTATCCCCATATTGCTATTAGCAAAAGCTATTGAGTAGCGGGATAAGTGATGTTGAACAAAACCTACAAGGCCTTGAAGATCAAAAAGATTATTGTTTCGCAACCAGAGCCCCAAAGCGAAAAATCTCCCTACCTTGAACTGATCCAAAAGCACAATCTAAAGATTGATTTTAGACCTTTTATTCAGGTTGAAGGTGTATCGTCGAAAGAGTTTCGTCAACAGCGAATAGATATCCTTGAGCATTCAGCTGTTATTTTCACAAGCCGAACAGCAATCGATCATTTTTTTAGGATTTGCGAAGAGGTTCGGGTAACTGTCCCTGAAACAATGAAGTATTTCTGTATAACTGAGGCCGTTGCACTTTACCTTCAAAAGTATATCGTTTATCGAAAAAGAAAAATATTCTACGGACAGGGTACCTTTTCGCTACTTATGGATGTAATAAACAAGCACAAAACCGAGAAATTCCTCGTTCCTTTATCGGACGTGCACAAAGCTGAAATTCCAAAATCGCTCGACAAGGCAAAAATAAAATACACAAAAGCCATTTTATACCGAACCGTAAGCAGCGACTTATCTGACCTTAACGGTATGGATTACGACATGCTTGTTTTTTATAGCCCAAGCGGTATAAAGTCTCTTTTTAAGAACTTTCCCAACTTTGAGCAGGGGAACATTAAAATTGCCGCTTTTGGTCCCACAACAACTAAAGCTGTTAAGGACTACAAGCTAAGGCTCGATGTTCAGGCACCAACACCTGCTTGTCCAAGTATGACTCAAGCCTTAGATGAGTTTATAAAAAAATTCAACAAGGATAATAGTAAATAAACAAACTTTACGCTCATTAACCATTAGCGGAAACAACGCTACCCAGCAAATGAAGCCTTTCGGCTTTCCTAAGCAAGAAAAACTGTGCTCAAAAAAAAGCATCGATGCCCTTTTCGAAAGCGGTATTAGCCTTTTTTGCTACCCCTACAAGGTTCTTTACACGCAAGTTGAAGTAACGGAAAACCTTCCCTTTGCACAGGCTATGTTTGTAGTTCCAAAAAAAAAGTTTAAGAAAGCAGTGCATCGAAACGCCATAAGGCGCAAAATGCGCGAAGCCTATAGGCTAAACAAACACATGCTTAAAGATTGGTGCGACAAAAACAATACTCACGTTAAAATTGTTATTATGTATGTGAGTACGCTACAAGTTAGCTATAGCGCACACCAAAAGGCAATTCATTGTATCCTTTCGTTAATAACAAACCCAAAAGAGCATGAGGCTAATCCGTAAAGCATTAGTAATTTTACTTACAATCCCCATAAAATTTTACCAGTTTGCTATTAGCCCTTTTTTCCCTCCTAGCTGCAGGTACACACCAACCTGCTCAAACTACTGTCTCGAAGCCCTAAAAAAGCACGGACCTTTTAAAGGACTATGGCTCTGCACAAAAAGAGTGCTAAGCTGCAACCCATGGGGAGGTCATGGTTACGATCCTGTTCCATAATTTTTTATTTTTTAACCTTAAAATACTCTGGTACAGCTCTGTTTTTGGTTAGATATTTGCTTACTTTGCCCATACCAAAGGATATTTACATTTCAAAACATAGCAAAATGGTTAGTTTTAAAAGAAAAAGGCTTTTGCCTTTTGCTCTTATTGCAGCGTCAGCTATAATTTTTTTGTCGTTTAAATCAATTGATTTTAAAACATCTAAAAGCCTCGATATATTCTTTTCGTTTTTTCGCGAGCTAAACATTTTTTACGTTGATGAGGTTGATCCAGAAAAAGTAATCTATGCTGGAATTGATGCAATGCTAAATTCGCTTGACCCATACAACGAGTTTATTCCAGAAGAGAACAAGGAATCTCTCGACTTTCAAACAACTGGCGAGTACGGAGGTATGGGAGCGCTTATTCGACATGGTGCTGAACATGCAATAATTGCTGAGGTATACGAGGGAAGTCCAGCCCACAAGGCAGGAGTAATGGCTGGTGATAAGATCATTAAAATTAACGAAAAATCGACCAAGGGCCTTAGCGTTGACAAGGTGAGCAACATGCTTAAAGGTGCTCCAAATACTGAGCTAAAGCTAACAGTAAATCGGTTTGGTACCGACTCGTTGGAATTTACGTTTAATCGCGAGAAAATTCATATCCCAAGCGTTCCATACTACGGTATGGTAAACGATGAGGTTGGCTACATAAGGCTATCAAACTTTACAGCAAACTGCGAAAAAGAAGTTAAGGAAGCCCTTAAAGATCTCAAAAAATCAAACGCCAAGGGATTGGTACTCGACCTAAGGAGTAACCCCGGCGGGCTGCTATACGAAGCAGTTAAAATTGTAAACCTGTTTGTTGAAAAAGATCAACTCGTGGTTTACACCAAAGGTCAAATAAAAGAGTTTGACCAGGAATATAAAACAACCTCAAAGCCATTTGATCCCGAGATTCCACTTATTGTTCTAGTAGATCGTATTTCGGCATCAGCATCTGAAATTGTAGCTGGAGCATTACAAGATTTAGACAGAGCCGTAATAGTTGGAGAAAGAACGTTTGGCAAAGGCCTAGTTCAGTCAACTCGTCCGTTACCTCACAATGCTCAGCTAAAAATTACTACGGCTAAGTACTACATTCCTAGCGGCAGATGCATTCAAGCCGTTGATTACGCAAAACGCGATGAGGATGGACGAATTCATTTTATTCCCGACTCTCTAATTTCCGAATTCAAAACGAAGAATGGACGAACAGTATACGACGGAGGTGGAATTACACCCGATGTTGAGCATAATGTAACGTTTTACAGCCGATTATCGGCAAGTTTGTACGCCCAAAACATGCTGTTTGATTTTGCTACTCAATACCGACACATAAACCCAAAAATTGAGGAGCCTGCAAAATTTGAACTTACCGATAAAGAGTATAACAGCTTTATTGCTTATCTCGACTCTGTTAACTTTGAATACGAGAGCCAAACTTCTGCTTTGCTTAAGGAGCTTGTAAAGGCAGCAAAAGCCGAAAACTATTTTGATGTAAACAGCAACTATTTCGACAGCCTCGAGGTAGCAATCGATAAAAACGAATACGCCGAATTTGAGCTATACCAGGAGGAAATTGCAAAACTTATTGAAGAGGAGATTGTTAGTCGATACTACCTACAAAAGGGTAAAGCCGAGTATAACCTAAATAAAGATGAGGTTATTGATAGGTGTATCGAAATTTTGAGCGATGAAAACACCCTAAAACAGATACTAAGTTCAAAGAGCAAAAGCTTAACCTATACTTTCACTAACACTTCGTTAAACAGTAAAGCGGAATATGCTGCAAGTCTTTCTGCTAAAACACTAAGCCCCTCCTAAGAGGGGTTTTTCTTTAGCAAAACCCTAAAAGTTGTTCCTTTGTCCAGTTCCGAACTGTTTATAAATAGCTTTCCGTTGTGGTTCTCCTCAACAATGCGCTTTGAGAGTGATAAACCAAGACCCCAGCCTCTCGATTTTGTGGTAAAGCCCGGTTGAAAAACCGATTTAAAATGCGACCTAGGAATTCCTTTGCCGTTATCGGCAATATCGAGCAAAACTATCTGGTCGTTATCAGTAATCGATACGCTAACAGTACCCGAAGCGCCAATGGCATCAACTGCATTTTTTATTATGTTTTCAATTACCCACTCAATAAGTGTCTCGTTAAGGGGAATAATTATGGCTGAGCGCTCGTTGTACTGCTTTACAAAGGTAATCTTACTCGAGAACCTATTGCGCAGATAATCAATTGTACCGTTAACAATTTCAACAAGGTTGCTTTGAACCAGAACTGGACTTGAGCCAATTTTCGAAAATCGGTCAACAATCTTCTCAAGCCTTGCTACATCGCTTTCAAAGTTTTCAATAAGATTTTGTTTCAGATTTGACTCCTTCACAATCTCGAGCCATGCGAGCAGCGAAGATGTTGGTGTGCCAAGTTGGTGTGCCGTTTCCTTTGCCATGCCAATCCAGACCCTATTTTGCTCAGCTCGCCTGGAGTAGCTAAAAGCATAGTATGATACAAAAATAAAAAGTACAATAATAAATAGCTGAATGTACGGATAGTAGGTTAACCTAGTTAAAGTTGTGCTATCCTTGTAGTACACGAAATTTTTAGTGCCATCGAGAAGAACAACTTCAATGGGTTCCCTATCGTTTCTCATCTGCTCTAATTCACCCTCCAGTTCGGAAGCGTGGTTTGCCCGCCTAAGCGATAAATTCCGATACGAGAGGATGCCCCCATCTTCATCTGTGAGAATAACCGGAACGGTGGTGTTATTCTGTAAAACATCAAGAATAATGGTAAAACTTTGTGTAGTATCGGCCAAATTGTTAACCTGTGAAAGCTCTCGAATGGCCTGTGCCCATAGTTCAATTTTCTTTCGCTCTTCGTTAGAGAGCTCCTTAACCAGCGAATTTGTAATGTATAACGATGCAAAGCCAATAATCACTGCTACAAAAAGCAGTATTAACTTCCATCTTTGTTTAGCAACATAGGCTTCCAAAATGGTAAGATTTATTAGTTTGTTAAGCAAACGGTAAGTCTATAAAAAAAGTATACGCTACTCATCGTCCCATTCAATAGTAAACTTGGTCGATTTTTCCTCCTGAGTTGTGTCTGACTTATGATCGTTTCCCTCTTGCATATCGTTTAGTGAATCCTTTTTTAAGAAGCTGAACTCGTCCTGAATGATTCCTTTTAAGATCTCACCCTCCTTTTTTAGGTTATCTCTAAAAACATCGCGAGCGGTTTCCCTATCGTATGAAACATTATGGTTTTGTTTATCGCCCTCTATTTTTAGGTATAGCTTAACCCCATCACCATCATCTTCAACAACACCGAACTGGCTGCTTTGAGCCGATGATTTTTTGAAAAGAATATCGGAGAGCCTAAGTTGTGTTTGGTAAACATACTCGCCGTTAAAGCCATGCCTCCCCAATGCAAATAGGTTTATTGCCGAGGAGCTAACCTCCATTTGCGGGATTATGACCTGTTCGTTTCTTACTGTTATTGTATTTGTTAGCGTGCTAAAATAAATATCTTGTAGTTCGTTAAGGTCGATGAATTTGGAAAGACTCTCCAGCTGCTTAACGTTCTTAAGTCGTCCATCGCTAAGCGTTAAACGTGTAGTTGCCTCGGCATCCTTAGTGCTAATGCTTCCATTGCGAACTTTTGTGGTTAGAACAACATTCCCATCGAGCAGTCCTGAGAGGTTTTGGCTCGTAACTATATCTTGCTTAAAATTATTAAACGACCGAAAAAGCTTTGACACGTCAATCCCATCAAAATCAACATCGGCATTAAGAGTATGGTCTAGGCTATCCATTGTGCTGGCAGCAATTCTACCGGTAATTATTCCATCGCACGATCGGCATAAAAAGCTGTTACAAACAAGCTCGTTTTTGTTGAGGTAAAACGATGCACTTAGGGGTTGTGCCGTAAAATTATTGTGAATGAACTGGTCGATGAAGATATCGCCTGAAATTGACCGAATCCTGTCCCATGTTGACTTACCTTGTACCTTAACTGTTTCAGGATTATCCGCTAACAGCCAGCTCGAATTTACCGAATCAACAATTACATTTGCTTGTACTATAGCCTCAGTGTTTCCAAATAGAATGCCACCAGCACTTGTAACGCTAAAATCGGTTTCAAAATTTGCACCATTTAATAGCCCTTTAAGTTTTGCCTGTGTAATATCCTGTTTGGCTATTGTAAATGCTCCCGAAACCTGTTTGATGTCAGGTATTCTACCTACTCTTTCGAAGCAAACTTGACTAACCTTTATTTTAGCATTAAACTTTGAGTTCTCGAATGAGGTAAGAGAGATGTTATTAATTTGGTCAAGCATTCCAAGCGCTTCGAAATCGCCACTTACTTCGCCACTAGTTACTGGAAATTTTATTCCCCAACTGTTAAAACTACAAACATCGAGGTTATGCTTTACCTTTAAATGGTATAAAGGTGAGGTTATATTCTTAACCCTTAGGGCTCCCTCAACGTATGAGTTTAACGTTTCGAGTCTAAACTGAGAAATCTCTATAGAGGTTGACTCAGGCTTTCCCTGGCTACCATTTGAAAATTTTCCGATAACATTGGATAAATGCAAATCGGGTTTTTCCGGCAACGAAAGGGTTAAGTTGTCGGTAAAAAATTTTAGGTTAACCAAAAAAGGTTTGTCAACCCGACTAAGCCCATCAATGGTTAGCTTAAAAGTAAAATTTCCTAGAGTTTGGGTGCTTGGTGGAAGCGATAGGTTAAACTGCGACAGTAGCAAGACAAGGCTATTAACACTAAGATTATCGCCTGAAATAAAGAGAGAAACTGGAGCCCCCTGACCTCTTCCAACTGTTCCATCAACCGCAAGTTTTGCCCTGCCCAACTTGGAAAAACCATCCCGAATAACTAGCGCCGAATCGGTTACCTCTAAAACCGAATTAAGCTCTAAGCGCTCATTTCTCACATAATGAAATTCTCCCTGTCGCAGTATACCAATTACTCCTTTAAGGTTTGTTCCAACAAAAATACTGCTGGCATTCATTTTCCCGTTGAGTTCGCCCTTTTCTATATAGCCCTTACAAACCCAGCCAGTTCTCGGATCGATGTAGCTTAAGCTTATATTATCAAGTTGGAGCTTGTGCACATCTAAAATCCATCCGCTACTAGCGCCTTCAGTTGCTCTAAAAATATCGAAGTTTCCTTTCCCCGAATTATCAAAGTAAAGGTTTATCCAGCCATCCTTAAGAAGCATTTTTTCAATACTATAAGTGTTTGAAAAAACGCTAAACAAATTGAACTTTAGCGTTAGTTCGTCAATTGAAATAAGTCCTGTTTCAAACTCTTCGGGAGTTTCAAGGCTTCCTTCAACTATTTCTACTTGGCTTAAGGTTACACTGGCGTATGGAAAGTTTTTAATTAACGATGCCTTAACCTCTTTTATGTTAAGCGTTGCTGTTAATCTATTATTGAGTTGATTGATGGTATACTCAACAATTCTATCTTCGAGCAAGTAGCCTGCCACTGCAAGACCAATGATAAAAGCAGTGAGCATGCCTACCATTATCGCAAATGCCTTTAAGAGTTTTTTCATTTACTGCTAATTAAAAACGCTCAAGAATGGATAAAATAATCGCTTATACAAAAAACAACAACGTTATAATCCTAACACGCAAACTTATAACAAAAACTCTTGCAATAAAAGCGCTTTGAGCTATTATATACAAGATTTAGGCATAAAAAATCTGAAATATCGCAAAAAGTATAATTTTCATATCTTTACATCAAAATATGTCGATTGATGAAACATTTTATTCATACTGCTTTTTTACTTTTTATAGTTGTCCTATCGAGCCTTAACTCCTATGGCAATGAAAAGTTAGATAGCCTAAAAGCCCGAGTGGCCACCGAGCAAAACGACTCAATTAAACTTGAACTTTTAATTGATATATCCCGATTTTTCAACAAGGATATCAGAAACTTGGAAAAGTGCGAAGAGGTGCTATCGCAAGCACTAAGCATTGCAAAAAAAGACTCAACCTACTGGGCTTTGGCTAGGGTGCACAACAGCTATGGTGTCTTATACCGGAATATTGCTCGTTACAACAAAGCGCTTGAACACCACACCCTATCGTTGGCTTACGCTGAAAAATCGGGAAATAAGCATCTAATTGCAACAGCATACAATAGCACGGGTGTTGTTTATAGGCGAATGGACAACCATCCAAAGGCAACTCAGTATCATCTTCTTGGATTAAAAACAGCCGATGCTATAAAAGATACTTTCAATATTTCGGTTTCGCTTAACAGCCTTGGCAATATCTATTCGTTAAACGGACAATACCAAGAAGCATTCACCTACTTTAAAAGAGCACTTGACCTATCGCTCACCATGAAAAACCAATTAGGGCAAGCCATAAACTACAACAACATTGGTGAGGTATACGAGTTTATGGGTGTTTACGATAGTGCAATGGTTTACTATACGCAATCGTTAAAAGCAAACCAGCAAATAAATAGCCTCAAAGGTTTGGCCATATCGTATAATGCCATTGGAAAAATTCACCTATACCAAGGCAGGCCAAATAATGCACTCGATCTTTTTAAGCAAGCGCTAGAAATTGACCTAGAGCTTGGCGATAAAAAGTTTATTGCCGATAGCTATGTTAACCTAGCACGGGTATATACTGAACTTAACATGCTAAACAAAGCTGAAGAGTGCTCAAGCAAAAGCCTTGAAATGGCAAAAAGTATTGGTTCAATTACGCACACTCAGTGGGCATACGAAACCCTTAGCACAATATATGAAAGGCGAAACATACCCTCTAAAGCGCTCTATTTCCATAAAAGATCCACAATTTTTAAGGATAGCATAATTAACGAAAAAAATTCGCGGGCAATTGCAATGATGGAGGTAATGTTCGACATTGATAAAAAAGAACAGGAAATTCAAATTCTTAAACAAGCCCAAGAAATTAACCAGAAAGAGCTAGCTAGGCAAGTAGTAATAAGAAACTTTTACATGGCTGGTTTTGCCTTTGCGCTAATTGTAATAGCAATAACGCTTTACGCATTTAACATTAAACGCAGGGCAAACCATTTGCTTACGCTTCAAAAAGCAGAAATTGAAGAAAACAATAAGAAGCTAAACCAGCAGCAAAATGAGATACTAGACCAAAACCAAGAAATCCAAAAGCACCAAATTAGCATAGAACAAAAGAATAAATACCTTGAAGAAGCATACAAGGTAATTGAGAGCTATATTGGCAAAATTACCGATAGCATTCGCTACGCCGAAAGAATACAAAAGGCAATTCTTCCTCCAATTAGCATGGCTTCAAACTACTTTGCCGATGCTTTCTCCCTTTATAAGCCAAAAGACTTTGTAAGTGGCGACTTCTATTGGTTTACGCTAAAAAACCAAAACCTATTCCTTGCAGTTGCCGATTGCACTGGACATGGTGTGCCTGGAGCCTTTATGAGCATAATTGGCATCGATTTACTTAGCCAAGCCGTAAACCAACAGAACATAACAGAACCAGCAGCAATTCTCGAATTTCTTAATATTGAACTAAGAAATAAGCTGAGAAAGGAGGATACCGATGAGCTTGTTCTTAAAGATAGCATGGATATCGCAATAATTAAGTACTCGCTAGGTAGCAACATAATTGACTATAGCGGTGCTCTTATCCCCCTTACCATAATTCGAAATAAAAAAATCTTAGAGTTTAAACCCAATTTCTCTTCAATTGGCATGTCTACTCGCTTATTTACCAAACCTTTCAAGCAGCAACAAATAGAGCTAAAGCCAGGCGATTGGGTTTACCTATATACCGATGGTTACATGGATCAGTTTGGTGGAGAAAAAAACAAAAAGTTCATGCGAAATCGGTTTTTTTCAACCCTTACTGATGTTAGCATTGGCACTGGCGCTAGTCAAAAGGCTGAGCTTAACAGAATTTTTAAAAGCTGGCAAGGCAACAACGAGCAAATTGACGACGTTCTTGTTTTGGGACTTAAGGTGTAGCTTTATATGAGGCTTTACTCAAAAATACTTATTACTCTCTTCTACCTCTTTTGGTTTAATTCCGTTCTCTCCCAAATCAAAAGTATTGATTTGCCAGAGGGGCAATATGCATTCAGCCTACAGGAGGACAGTGAAGGAAATATTTGGGTAGGACTTAGCGACGGAAATACGGGGGGCGACATTGCAATGGTAAAAAACGATACGCTTGTAATTAAAAGTGGTGACAAGAGATTACCCTCAGGCTCCTACCACACATCCATTAAGCTTACCGATGGCAGCCTGATGTTTGGCGGCAATATTATTGCAAACGGAAAACCCTGTCTGGTTTGGGTTACCCCTTTTAGCATCGATACTATTCAAGTTCCTATTTCACTTACAAACCCATTCGTTAATACCATAGCGCTTGTAAACAACCGTGAGATTTGGATTGGTTCCGCAAACGGTTTACTAGTTAATAGGTACGGAAACTGGTCATCATACACAACTTACGATGGGTTGCCCCACAATTTTGTAACTGCCATTGAGCAAGACTTCCGAGGAGTAGTCTGGATAGGTACGGAACTAGGTCTTGCATACTATGTTGACAAACAATTTCACATAGTTGAGCAAACAAGTAGAGCAATAGCAAACGTTACCCATTTTTTTACAGATAATAAGGGATATTTGTGGTGCGGTTCAAGATTTTCTTCGGAGGGTATCAGCGTTTATAACGGCAAAGAATGGGAAACCTTCTCTGGTCGTCACGGGCTTGAGGATAATTCTACAAGCATTTTTTTTCAAGACTCAAAAGGAACACTTTGGGCGGGTAGCTGCTACCATCGTACCAGGGGAGGCCTAACAGCATTTAACGGAAAAGAATGGGAAGCATACTCATCGCCAGAACATCTTGCCAAACCTTGCGTTGATGCAATTACCGAGGATGCAGATGGAAATATTTGGTTTGGCGGGTCGCTCCCATCGCGAAAGGGTGAAGGCATTACTATTTACGATGGAAAAACATGGCACAAAATAAGCAAAACGCATAACTTTCCTGCAAATCGGGTTATTGCTATGTTTTGCGATTCGAAAGGAAGAGTATGGGTATCGTCAATGGAGGGGTTATTTGTAGTTGATAGCATTAATTTGAACCAATAAAAATTCAGTAAAATTGAAAAGCACTGATCATAAAATATTCAAGCATAGCCTGCTGCTTCCATTCCTTTTCGTATCGATTCTATGGCTTATTGCCATTGTGGAGTACACCTTAGGAATAAGCTTTTCCTTTTTAGGCGTTTACCCCAGAGCGATTAAGGGCTTACCGGGTATACTGCTTATGCCCTTTGTCCACTCAAATTTTCAGCATCTTTTCTCTAACTCGGTTCCGTTACTGGTAATGGGTGCTGGAATTATCTACTTTTACCGTTCGCTTAGCTATAGGGTTTTCATAATTATTTGGATTATTTCTGGCGTATGCGTCTGGCTGGGTGGTCGGCCCAGCTATCATATTGGAGCAAGCGGAATTGTATATGGCCTAGCATCGTTCCTGTTTTTCAGCGGTGCAATTCGTCGCGATCCTCGGTTAGCAGCCATTTCGCTTGTTGTTGTTTTTTTATACGGAGGATTAATCTGGGGCGTTTTACCCATTTGGCCAACCATTTCGTGGGAAGGGCATTTATTTGGGGGAATTGCAGGTTTGGCTTGCGCCATCCTTTACCGCGATCAGGGTCCTAAACGCAAAGTATACTCGTGGGAATTGGAAGAGGTACTTGACGAAGAGCTCGAAAACTCCAACGAAACCAATGATTCTCCTTCAGCAAACAAAACCGACGATAATTTATACTGGTCAAATTCATCGTCCAATGCAAACACTAATTAAAAAAAAAGCTAAAAGTGCCTTTGCTTAACATCATTTTTCTATTTTTGCCTTTTGTAATCAACCACTAACATAAAAAAACGGAAACATGGCAAAGTATAACGAGAACGAAAACACATCGAACAACATCAACCTAATTGGCTTTGGCACTGAAATACATGGCGACATTATTTGTGGTGGAGATTTAAGAATTGACGGAATGCTTGTTGGAAACATCACAGCTAAAGGGAAAGTTGTAATTGGTGAAACCGGAAAAATTAAGGGTGAAGTTACCTGCAAAAACACAGATATATCGGGCACTATTGATGGGAAGGTTATAGTTTCGGAATTACTCTCTCTTAAATCAACTGCAAAAGTTATGGGCGATATGAGCACAAACCGTTTAGCTATTGAGCCCGGAAGCAGGTTTACCGGATACTGCGATATGAATGCCGATTCGACCAGCTCATCGGCTCAAAAACCGTTTACTCCAAACAAAGAAGCGGATAAAAAAGAATAAGTACTTGTGGTTGAAATTAAGACCATACTGAAATTCATAAAAAGCCTAACAGTTCAATACCTTGTATTGGCAATTATTTGTGCTGCGGTGTTTGGTTATATTGCACCGCAACACTATTTCCCAATGCTCCCTGTCGTTTTTATCTACTTTTACTTGCTTAACTTTTTCTCCTATTTTATCCTTGTAAAAACGCATAATCTGCCCACCATAAGGTTTTCAAAGTATTTTATGCTACTTTCCATGGTAAAGTTTTTTGGTTCGTTAGCCTTTGTAGTTCTCTACATAATTTTTGCTCGCGAAACGCTAATTCCCTTTCTGGTGATTTTTATCATCCTTTACTTTCATTCTCTTTTTCAACTAGTTCGAGAGTATCAGTTTTTTCTTGCCGAAAAAAACTCCCGCTAGAAATTGTTTTACGCAATAAAGTATCTATTTTTGGTTTGGCGTAAAATATTCTAGAAATGAAGAAAGGGCTTTTCTTTATAACTCTCTTGGCTATAGGCATATCAACACTTGCTCCAACAAAAACAATTGGAAGTTCACTTTCTGCGCCCAAATCTGAACAAGACACCGCCCATAGCACCAACGACAAAGCCTTTAACGCTGGCGATTTCATTTTCGATCATATTGGCGATGCGCACGATTGGCACATTTTAACTATTGGGCATCACCACATTTCAGTTCCTTTGCCCATTTTTTTGTATAGCAAAACTAGAGGAAAGTTTTATGCTTTCTTCTCGTCAAAGTTTCATCATGGACACTCAACTTATAAGGGCTTTAAGCTAATTACAGAGGGTGAGCTAAAGGGCAAAATTGCTGAGGTAGATGAGCGTGGGGAAATACTAACGGCATCGCTTCCTATTGACTTATCGCTTAAAAAAAACGGTGCAGCCATTATTATCTACTCAATCCTAATTGCCTGGATTTTTATATCGGTTGCTAATGCTTACAAAAAACGACCAAACAAAGCACCTAGGGGGTTGCAAAACTTAGTTGAGAATTTAATCATTTTTGTTCGCGACGAAATAGCTAAACCCTCTATTGGCGATAAGCACTACAATAGGTTTATGCCCTTCTTGCTTACTATTTTCTTTTTTATATGGATTAATAACATGCTTGGGCTAGTTCCAATTTTTCCCGGCGGAGCAAACGTAACTGGTAATATTGCCGTTACAATGGTATTAGCGTTATTCACCCTAATGGTAATACTACTTAATGGGAACAAGCATTTTTGGAAAGATATTTTTAACGCCCCAGGAGTTCCTGTATTTCTTAAACTCCCGATACCTATTATGCCTGTTGTTGAAATGGCCGGCTGGATTATTAAGCCTGCTGTGCTAATGATTCGTCTGTTTGCAAACATCCTTGCAGGCCATATCATTGCAATGGTTCTTTTTGGGTTAATTTTTATTTTTGGAGCAGTAAATGTTTATTTTGGATACTCAATATCCGTTGTAAGTTTACTCCTTACAGTATTTATGACTATTCTTGAGTTGCTTGTTGCCTTTATTCAAGCATTTGTTTTTACCATGCTAAGCTCGCTTTTCATTGGCATGGCCGTAGCCGATCATCATTAATTACTAACCATAAATCTATTGTAAAATGACAACACTATTCATTATCCTAGAAATTGCAGGAGAAGCACTTGCAAAAATTGGAGCAGCCCTTGGTTCTGCAATAATTGTTCTTGGTGCCGCATATGGAATTGGAAAAATTGGAGCAACGGCTCTTGAGTCTATGGCTCGCCAACCCGAATCTGCAGGCGATATTCGCAGTAGCATGGTTGTATCCGCTGCACTTATCGAAGGTGTATCTTTCTTTGCTATTATTATCTGTGCGCTAGTAATCCTGCTATAACTTTTGTAGGCACTGATTTAGTAACTTAAATATTTTTGCTATGGGTTTAATTACTCCCGATTATGGCTTAATCTTTTGGATGGCCCTTTCTTTTGGCATACTGCTATATATTCTGCGCAAGTTTGCCTGGAAAACCATACTCCAGAGTATTAGGAACCGCGAAGAGCTAATCGCAAAATCGCTCCGCGATGCTGAGTTTGCCAGAAATGAGCTTGCGAAGCTAGAGGATCGGAATGCAGAACTTTTAGCTAAATCAAAAGCCGAAAAAGCCGAAATAATTGCACAGGCAAACAAAACGAAAGAAAAAATTATTGAACAGGCTCAACAAGAAGCTCAGCACGAAGCCAATAAAATTCTCGAGCAAACCCGAGAAATTATCCGGCACGAAAAAGAAAGTGCACAGCTTGAAATAAAAGCCTATGCCTCACAAATTGTTATGCAAGCAGCCGAACGAATTTTAAGGAAAGAGCTTAAGGATAAGGCCGCTTACGAAAAGCAGATTAGCTCAATTATTGAAGAAATATCATCACAAAACTAGCATGGATCAAGGTAGGGTAACGGTTAGCTACGCACGGGCACTACTGCAATGGGCAAACGAAAACAGCGTTGAAGAAGAGGTTTACGAACAGTCTGCAAACTTTATAAACCTTCTAAGCAACCCCGATTTTGCTCAGCTGCTTACCTCGCCTATGATTAACGCCAGCAAAAGGGCTAAAACAATTCAGGCCGTTGTTAGCAAGGCAACGCCAAAATTAGCTCGCTTCGTTTCGTTGGTTCAAAAAAATAACCGAGAGAAACAACTAACTGGAATGATGCTTAGCTTCCAGAAGCTGTACCGAGATCAAAAAGGCATTATTCGTACACGTGTTGAAAGCCCTACTGAGCTAAGCCCGTCAAGTAAAAATGGAATTAAACAGTTCATCGGAAATTCGTTTAAAAAAGAAGTTGAACTGGAATTCTCTTTTAACCCCTCGCTTATTGGAGGGTTTGTTCTTACCATTGAAGATAATATGCTCGACAAAAGCGTTAAAGGCGAACTAGAGAAACTTCGCAAAAAACTAATGGGAATTGTGCAATAGAATTAACTACCGCTATGACAGATATTAAGGCATCGGAAGTATCCGAAATAATAAAAAAGGAGCTCGAAGGTATCGACCTAAAAACTGGTTTCGAAGAAATTGGAACCGTTCTTCAGGTTGGTGATGGCATTGCCAGGGTGTTTGGGTTAACACATGTTCGCTCAAACGAGCTGGTTGAGTTTGAATCGGGCGTAATGGGCATAGTGCTTAACCTCGAAGAGGACAACGTAGGTGTTGTTCTTCTTGGCTCATCCGAGAAAGTTAAGGAGGGTTTTCGGGTAAAACGCACAAACCGAATAGCATCTCTTAAGGTAGGAAACGGATTGCTTGGCAGGGTAGTAAATACTCTTGGTGTGCCAATTGATGGGCAAGGCCCAATAACTGGCGAAACCTTTGAAATGCCGCTCGAACGCAAAGCCCCCGGTGTAATTTACCGCCAACCCGTAACCGAACCGTTACAAACCGGAATAAAGGCCATTGATGCCATGATACCTATTGGCCGAGGCCAGCGCGAGCTAATTATTGGCGATAGGCAAACGGGTAAAACAGCAATTGCCATTGACACAATTCTCAACCAAAAAAGCCTTTACGACAAGGGTGAACCTGTTTACTGTATATATGTTGCCATTGGACAAAAAGGCTCAACTGTAGCGAGAATAGCCAATACTCTTACAGCGCATGGAGCATCGCCATACACAGTTATTGTTTCGGCGAGCGCCGCAGATCCTGCTGCACAACAATTCTACGCCCCT
>NPID01000154.1_pt2 | contig 54139 bp, 49 predicted proteins | sample 8637491 | NCBI WGS metagenome assembly NPID01 (sample SAMN07420843, study PRJNA396082) | bioreactor metagenome | isolation source: sample BA6 brine-fed electro-methanogenic bioreactor BA | place: Japan: Kochi | collected 2016-06-14 | reverse complement strand
GGCTCGGGTTCGGGTTCGGGTTCGGGTTCGGCGACAGTCTCGACCGTCTCCGGTACTTCCGTGGCATCCACGGCGGCCCGCTCCTCGGCGTCGACATCCGTCTCCGGCCCGGCGAGCACGACATCCAGGGTTCCGACGCTGTCCGCGTCTGCCGGCTCCACGGTCGCTTCCTCCGCGACCGGTTCCATCGGCGCGGCCGCCTCCTGAGACTCCGCAGCGGCCGGTTCGCCGGCGGCCTCCGCGGTCGCCTCCGCGGCGGGCGATTCGGTCGCGGCCCAGCCCAGCCCCTCGATCCGTTGCCCCCAGGCGCCCACGTCGCCGTCGAGGCGTCCTTCGCGCAGCAGATCGAGATACTGGTAAAAGCCCTCGCAGATCTGGTTCAGCGTCTCGAATTGTTCCGCCGTCGGGCGCACGCCCCGGGCATCCGCCGCCTCGAACTGCCGCTGCAACGCGCGGGCCAGATCGGCAATGACCTGGCACTCCGACATCAGCGCGGCGCCGGCCAGGGTATGGCAGATCGCCTTGAGTTCACCCGCGGCGCGACGATTGTCCGGGGATTGCGACCAGCCCCGCAGTTGATCTTCGATCTTCTCGATCAGATCGAAGGCCTCGCCGGAGAAGATTTCGGTGAGCTGGCGCGCGGCGTCGGCCTGCTCGTCGCGTTGCGGCAGCTCGGTACGCAACTGATCGATCCGGGCCAGCCAGACGCCCGCATCGTGGCCTGCGGTCGCATCGGTCCCGGCTTCACCGACCCAGGCCGTCAGCGTCTGCGCGCAGTCGCGCAAGACGCCCAACGCATCGCCATTGAGCCGACGTCCTGCCGCCTCGACGTTGTCCAGATAGTCTTCCAGCGCTTCGGCCAGCGCCGCGGTCGGTTCTTCCCCGACCGCCCGCGCGGCACCGCGGATGGTATGAAACGCCCGCACCGCATCGCGGTTGACCGCCACTTCCGCATCTTCGCTCACGCTGTCGAGCCACGCGCTCACGGTCGCCAGTTTTTCGCGCCCGTCGTCACGGAAGACGGCAAGGATTTCGGCATCGTCCTCGCTCTGGGCGCGACCGGTTGCCAGATCGTGGACCCGCTGGACCAGCGCGGCGGCCGGCTCCGACGGCGCACCCCGGTCCCGGAACGCGTCGATCAGCGACGGCAGCAGCTCCAACGCCTGACCGACCGACTCGACGATCGCACTGTTGACCTCGATCGAACCATCCAGGCACTTGTTCAGCACGTTCTCGAGCGCCCAGCCGAACTCGCCGAGTTCGCTGGCGCCGACGGTGCGGCCGCTGCCCTTGAGCGTGTGGAACGCACGCCGCAACTCCTTGAGCGCATCCAGATCCTTGACGTCGCGGCGCCAGGTCGCGTACGCGGCGCTCAGGGCGGCGCGCACCTCCTCGGCTTCCTCGAGGAAGATCTCGCGGATCTCCGGATCGTCGTCGCCGGCAGCGGCGACCGGCTCGACCGCCGGCTCAACTGCCTGCGCCGCCTCGGTCGCCTCGACCTCGGCCACGGGGGGCTCGGCCGGCGTTTCCGGAACAGGCCCCTCGCCGGCGGTCTCCGCCTCGGGCGGCGGCACGAAGGACGCCAGTGCCTCGACACTGCGCGCCAGGTCGTCGGCGATGCGCTGGGCATCGCCAAGGCCGGCGCGACAGGCCTCCACGTAGTACTCGGCCGCAGCGATCGCGTCGGCAAAGCGCTCGGGCGCCCCCGCCTCAACGGTCAGTCGATCGAAGCCCGCCCCGGCAACGAAGCGGCTGAGCCGGCGCAGGGCATCGGCTGCAGTGGTCTGCGCCAGCAGCTCCAGACCCGACGCGATCTCGTCGAGCAGCGGACGGATCTCGTCGCGCACAGCGACTTCGGGCGCTTTCAGATGGCGATCCGCCGCGGTCTTCACGCGCGCCAGGTTGACCAGGAACTCGCGATACAGGGCCTCGCGCCCCTCCGCCAGGTCTCGCGGCTGCGGCGTTTCGTCCGAGATCGTCTCGTGTTCGGCGCCCTCGTCGGCACTGCGGTGCATCTGCCGGAACAGCGCCTCCTCCAGGCCGCTCTCGACACGCAGAATCGAGGTGGCGAGCTCGAGCCACTGGTCGCGGTCGCCGGGCGCCGCGCTCGATGCCGCCAGTGCGGTCGCCTGATTGGCCACGACCTGCTTGAGGGTCTGCAGGCCCAGCGCGCCCAGGGTGTCGGCGATCCGCTGCAAGCCGGCCATGGTCTCGCCGAGATCGGCGACGGCCCCGGTGCGCACGGCCAGGTCGATCTGGTCCTTGATCTGGGCGAAATCGACGCGGATCTCCTCGGACACCTTGCCCAGCAGCGCCGTGCTCGGGCCATGGATCCGGCGGCGCAGACGCTCGATCTGCGCCTGCGGCGGCAGCACTTCGTCGAGCCCGAAGTGGGCACGGATCGCCTTGACGCGGTTTCCACCCACGCTGGAGCGCCCGACGAGGAACAACAGCTGCAGCGGCAGATCCCCGATCCGCTCGGCCGCGACCGCCTCGCCGCCCTCGATGAGCCACTTGATCTGCCCCGACAGGCGCCCGAACAGACGCTTCAGCTCGAGAACACCGGACACCCCGCGCGCCAGGTACGCCTCCATCGCGGCGGCGGCAATCCGCCACAGGCGATGGACCGGCTCGGTCGTCGCCACCTCCGCGAGCTGCTCGGCGATCTTGCCCGTCCGCGCGGCGGCGGTCTGGGCGTCGGCGCCGTCGCGGATCCACGCCAGCAACGAGGCCTGGAACAAGGGCTGCATGCGCCTGGCGCGCTCGGCGATATCTTCGCCGGGCGTGCCGTCACCCGGTGCCGGCTCCAGCGTCTGCTGCAAGGCCTGCATCTGGGCGACGAACAACTCGCTCTCGGTCACGACCGGCTGGCCGAGCGCGAGTCTCAGTTCATTGATTGCTGGCTGCAGCACCAGCACACAGTCCGCCATGCCCTCGGCCAGGGCCTGGATGTAGTCGGACAGCTGGATCGTGGCCCCGAGCACGGCCGCGCTGACGATATCGACATCGGGCGCCTCGTTGCGCACCAGCACCTGCACCGCGGACGCCATCTCGCCGGCGACGGCCGCCAGTCCGTGGCACTGAATCAGCGTCGCCGAGCCGCGGACCTGCGACAGCTCCAGATAGGCCTGCTGCAGCGACAGCGTATCGGCACCGCCTTCGGCAAAGTGGTCGATGATGTTGCGCGCCCGCGTGAGGCTTGCCTCCAGCTCACCCCGGACCCAGTGGATGCCGGCCACGTGCCCCTGCCGTGTCTGTGCATTCATAGTGCTGCCGTCCGGAACGCCTCGCCGTCGGCGAGTTTGTGCAGGGAAATCGCGAGCCAGGGCTGCCCCTCGCGGACGAAGCCGCCCAGCAGGTACGGGCTGAACGGCTGGGCCGTGGCAGCCATCTCGTTGCGTTGCTCGCCCGGACCGAACTGGCGATATCCCACCACCTCGTCGACGAGAAAGCCCGCCGGAACCTCGCGGGAATTGAGCACGAGCACGCGCTGCGACCGGTGCGGATCCGAGCGCTTGAGGCCGAGCAGGTCCGGCAGGTCGACGATCGCCAGCAGTTCGCCGCGCACGTTGGCCACTCCCCGCAGCCACGAACGCGCATTGGGCACACGCGTCGCCGGCGGTGGCGGAATCACCTCGCGCACATCCGCGCGCGGCGCCACCAGCCAGGTGTCCCCGATCCTGAATCCGAGTCCGACCCAGGCTTCCGCCTGGCCCGCGACCGCATCGGTCCGCGCCGCACGCAGCTGGTCCTCATACTGCAGGAGCAACTCGAATGGGTCGTCGCGCAATTCACGCAATTGTGCCGACATTCCGTTCTCGCCGTCTTACTTGCCGATGTGGGCGCGTACCGCGCTGAGCAGTTCGTCCTTGGTGAACGGCTTGGTCAGATATTCGTCCGAGCCGACGATGCGTCCGCGAGCCCGGTCGAACAGGCCGTCCTTCGACGACAGCATGATGACCGGCGTCTTCGCGAAACGCGGATTGCCCTTGATCAGCGCGCAGGCCTGATAGCCGTCGAGCCGCGGCATCATGATGTCGATGAAGATCACGTCCGGAGCATGATCGGCGATCTTCGCCAGCGCCTCGAATCCGTCCTGAGCGGTGATGACCTGATAGCCCTCTCGAGCCAGTAGGGTTTCAGCAGTCCGGCGTATGGTCTGACTGTCGTCAATGACCATAACCTTGGCCGTGTCGGTCGACTGGGTGGACACTCACTCCTCCGAGGGATGATATCGCGAAGATGCGTTTCGGCCGGTTTTAGCACAGTCGATACCGACTGCATATCCGTTTCGGCACGCCAGCCGCACCAGCGGCGGTGTTGCGCTACCATGCGGTCCCCGCCGGCGTCCGGATCCCGTTGCGCCGGGGCCCCCAGCAAACGAGTTCGACCCATGCATACGCCCGTTCCGCACCTGACGACCGCCCAGACCGGCCCGTTGCTGAAACTCGAGTCAACGCTGCTGGAACGCTATGCCGACATCGAGGCATGGTTCCGCGAGCAATGGATGAACGTTCCGGCGCCGTTCTACAGCTCGGTCGACCTGCGCAACGCCGGCTTCAAGCTGGCACCGATCGACACCAACCTGTTTCCCGGCGGCTTCAACAACCTGAACCCGGCGTTCGAACCGCTGTGCGTGCAGGCGCTGCAATCGGCCCTGCAAAGGGTCTGCCCGAATGCACGCAACATCGTGCTGATTCCGGAAAACCACACGCGCAACAAGTTCTATCTCGAGAACGTCGCGACGATCTTCGAGCTGCTGCAGAAGGCCGGCTTCCACGTACGCATCGGTTCGCTGATCCCGGAACTGCACGAACCGATGGACGTCGCCCTGGAGATCTCCGGACGCAGCCTGCGCTTCGAACCGCTGCGGCGCGACGGCGACAGCCTCTATGTCGGCGACTTCCGCCCCTGCGCGATCATCCTGAACAACGATCTGTCCGCCGGCATCCCCGAGGTCCTCAAGGGCATCGCACAGGAAATCATTCCGCCGCCCGACGTGGGCTGGCACGTGCGCCAGAAATCGCATCACTTCGGGTTCTACCGCGAGGTCGCCAAGGAAGCCGCAGAACTGATCGGCATCGACCCGTGGCTGGTGGATCCGCTGTTCCGGAATTGCGGACAGATCAACTTTCTCAGGCGCGAAGGGCAGGAATGCCTGGAAGCCAACGTCGAGCTGCTGCTTGCGGACATCCGTGCCAAGTACGACGAATACGGCATCACCGAGGAGCCCTTCGTCATCGTCAAGTCCGACGCCGGCACCTACGGCATGGGCGTCATGACGGCGCGCAGCGTCGAGGACGTGCGCAACATGAACCGCAAGGCGCGCACGCACATGTCCAGTGCGAAGGAAGGCCGCGAGGTCACCGGCGCGATCATCCAGGAAGGCGTCTACACGATGGAGAAGCTCGGTGACGACGAGGCCACCGCCGAGCCGGTCGTCTACATGATCGACCGCTTCGTCGTCGGCGGCTTCTACCGGCTCAACGCCAAACGCGGCAGCCACGAGAATCTCAACGCCCCCGGCATGCGCTTCGAGCCCCTGGCGTTCGACGAATGCTGCAGCCATCCGGACCCGCACTGCGGCCCCGACGACCGCCCCAACCGCTTCTATGCCTACGGCGTGGTCGCCCGGCTGGCCGCGCTGGCCGCCGCGCGCGAGATCGAGGCCACGCGCGAACTGGCCGGACAACAGGTCGCCTGAACCAGACGCCGGCGAAACTGTCGATGCCAGATGCGGTCACGGGCAGCTGCCGCAAGGCTCGGTGCGTTGCCCGGACCGCCTGCCCATTCCCGCCCCGCGACGGACACAGACGATGACCAAGACCCTCGCGGTGGTGATGGATCCCATCGCCACCATCAAACCGTACAAGGACACGACCCTGGCGCTGATGCTCGCCGCACAGAAGCGCGGCTGGCAGCTGCGCTATCTGGAGATGCAGGATCTGTGGCTGCGCGACGGCATCGCCTACGGCCGCATGCGGCCGGTCACGGTCTTCGACGACACCACGCACTGGTTCGAGCTCGGAGAGGCGCAGGTCCAGCGACTCGGCGAACTCGACGCGGTGCTGATGCGCAAGGATCCGCCGTTCGATCTCGAGTACATCACGGCGACCTATGTCCTGCAGCGCGCGGAGGATCAGGGCGCGCTGGTGGTCAACCGCCCGCAGGCACTGCGGGACGCCAACGAAAAGGCCTTCATCAGCTGGTTCGCGCATTGCTGCGCGCCAACCCTGATCGCGCGCGACGCGCAGACCCTGCGCGCCTTTCACGGCGAACATCACGACGTGATCTACAAACCGCTGGACGGCATGGGCGGCTCCGGCGTCTTCCGGATCGGCAGCGACGGCATGAATCTCGGCGCGGTCCTCGAGGCACTGACCGACAACGGCCGGCGCCACATCATGGCGCAGCGCTATATCCCCGAGATCGTCCATGGCGACAAGCGCATCCTGATGGTCGACGGCGAACCGGTCCCCTACGCGCTTGCGCGGATTCCGCAATCCGGCGAGACCCGCGGCAATCTGGCCGCGGGCGGTCGCGGTGAGCCCCGCCCGCTGAACGAACGCGACCGCTGGATCGCCGCACAGGTCGGACCGACCCTGCGGGAGATGGGGCTGCTGTTCGTCGGCATCGACGTCATCGGCGACTATCTCACCGAGATCAACGTCACCTCGCCGACCTGCGTGCGCGAACTCGACGCCGGTTGCGGCCTGGACATCGGCGGCGATCTCATCGCCGCGATCGAGCGGCGGCTGGAGCCTGCAGCCGCATGACCGTGTCACCGATTTCGAAGCAGGCCTTCACGACGATGTTCTGGCGTCGCCTGATCGTCGGCACCGGCCTGGCGCTGTTCTTCGCGTGGCTGGCGATGCGCCCGCAACCCGGCGCGGACGACCGCCTGGTCAAGCGCGACTTCCTCGCCATGGGCACGCTGTTCTCGGTGTCGATCTACCGTGATGAGGAGCAGCCCGCAGCCGACGCCGAAGCGCAGATCAGCGCCGTCGAACGCATGCTGCACGACTACGAGCACCGCTGGACCGTGGACGGCGACGGCGAGCTGGGCCGGATCAACGCCGCGCTGGCCGCCGGCGAGACGGCCGACGTCCCCCGGCCGATGCGGACCCTGTTCGAACGGGCGGCACGGATCACCGAACTGAGCCAGGGGCGCTTCGACGTGCGCGTGGGCGCGCTGGTGCGGCTCTGGGGCTTCGACGACGAAACCCGCTTCCGCACTGCACCGCCCGAAGCCGCCGCGATCGAACGGACCGTCGCCGCGCTCGCCGCCGCGCCGAAGCTCGACGCCCCATTCGAACGATACGGCCCGGCCGACGGAGTGCTGCTCGACTTCGGCGCGATTGCCAAGGGCGACGCCACCGATCTGACCGTGCAGCATCTGCGCGAAGCCGGCTACGGCAATGTGATCGTCAACGCCGGGGGCAACCTGCGGGCCAGCGGCCGCCGCGGCGACCGCGCCTGGCGCATCGGCATCCGCCATCCGCGCCCCGACGCGTCTCATCGCCTGCTGGCGACGCTCGATATCGAAGGCGACGAGGCAGTCATCACCAGCGGCGACTACGAGCGCTATTTCGAATACGACGGCCGCCGCTACCATCACCTGCTCGATCCGCACAGCGGCCAGCCGGCCCGCGGACTGCAGGCCGTCACCGTCGTCGCGGACAACGGCGCGCTTGCCGATGCCGCCAGCACCGCCCTGTTCGTCGCCGGCCCCGGACACTGGCGCGAACAGGCCACCGCGCTCGGACTCGACAAGATCCTGGTCGTGGAGGATTCGGGTCGCATCGTCGTCACCGCAGCCCTGTCCGGACGTCTGCAGCTGGCCGACGGAGTCATCGCCGAAACCGTGCCATGACGCGCGGGGACGCACTCGCCCTGGCAGTGGCCGCCGCCATCGTCGGCGCGCTGTACGCGCACCTGTGGCAGCCTTCGGTCGCTGCCAGCCGCTTCGACGTCAGCGTCGGCGGCAAGCCGGTGGGCCACTACTCGATGATGGTCGACCGGACCCTGCAGATTCAGGGCCGCATGGGCGTTTCGACGCTCAAAGTCGAAAACGGCCGCGTCCGCTTTCTCGACAGTCCCTGCCGCAACAAGATCTGCGTCCACAGCGGCTGGCTCGGCCACAGCGGCGACGCCGCCGCCTGCCTGCCCAACCGGGTGAGCATCAGCCTCAGTGGCGATGCCGGCTCGGGGCTCGACGCGGTCAGCTTCTGATGACGCAGACCCAGCTGATCGCCGACCGCGAGGACCGTCTGGTCGCCGGCTTCGCGACACTGGCCATCGTGATCCACGTGATCGAGGCCGGATTCCCGTCCCCGATTCCGGGGGTCAAACCCGGCCTCGCCAACGTCATCACCCTGATCGTGCTGCTGCGCCATTCGCTGCGTATGGCGATCTGGGTGGCCGCGCTGCGCGTCCTGGTGGGCAGCCTGCTCGTCGGCAGCTTCATGACACCGGGCTTCTGGCTCTCCGCCAGCGGCGCCCTGGGCAGCCTGCTGGCCCTGAGCCTGGGCAGCGGCTGGAACCGGCTGCTGCCATCGTTGCGCCTGTCCGCGGTGGGCCTGTCGGTGCTGTCGGCACTGGCGCACATGGGCGGGCAGTTCTTCGTCGCCTACGAGGTGTTCGTCCCGCACCCCGGCCTGCTGCGCCTGATGCCGCCGCTGCTGACCGCGGCGCTGGTGTTCGGCGTCGCCACCGGCCTGGTCGCCGCGGGCATCGTCCGGCGGCTGGGACCGCCCGTCCCCTCCACCTGAGCGCATTGCACGGGTTCGGGGCGCCGGAACGCCGCGATCACCGGATGACCGGCCTTGTGTGTCCGCAGGTGGACACGGATACTTTGGGCCATGAATGAAAGCAAATCCGACGACACCCTGCGCAACCAGTTTCTCGTCGCGATGCCCAGCCTCGATGACGAGAACTTCAGCCACACGGTCTCGTTGCTGTGCGAGCACAACGACAGCGGCGCCATCGGGCTGGTCATCAACCGTCCGACCGAACTGCGCCTGGGCGACATGATGGACCAGATGGGGCTGTCCCACGACCAGGTCGACGATGACGCGATCGTCTACTGGGGTGGCCCGGTGCAACCGGAGCGCGGCTTCGTGATCCATACTCCGCCCGGCGGCTGGGAATCGTCGATGGAACTGTCCGAGGATCTCTACGTCACGACGTCCCGCGACATCCTGCGGGCGATCGGCCAGGGCGAAGGTCCGCAGCACTACGTGGTCGTGCTCGGCTACGCGGGCTGGGGATCGGGGCAGCTCGAAACCGAGATCCTGCACAACTCCTGGCTCAACACCCCGCTGGACCGGCAGATCCTGTTCGAAACACCGGCCGGCAACCGCTGGCAGGCCGCCACACGCCTGCTCGGGATCGACGTCTCGCAGATCGCCGGCGACGCCGGCCATGCCTGAGCGCCAGCGGCCGGCGGCGGCGTGACGCCGATGCCGGTCTACCTCGCATTCGATTACGGTCTCAAGCGCATCGGCATCGCCATCGGCGACGATCTGACCGGCAGTGCCCGGCCGTTGCCGGCCGTCACCAGCGGCGATTGGAACGCGATCGCGCGCATCACCGCCGAATGGCGACCGGCGGCGTTGATCGTCGGCCTGCCGCTCGACGACGACGGCAGCGAACAGGCCATCACCGCCGCGGCCCGCAAGTTCGCACGCGAACTCGGGCAGCGACAGCAGCTGCCGATCCATCTCGCGGACGAGCGCTTCAGCTCACGGGCTGCGGACGACGAACTGCGTGCCGCCCGCAACAGCGGACGGATGACACGGCGCGTGCGCAAGGGCGACCGTGACGCCCAGGCCGCACGCGTGATCCTGGAACAATGGCTTGCCGAACACGGATAGCGCCACCGACACGTTCCGACCGCAGGCGGGCGCTTTTTTTCCGGCCCGGTTAAGACCACAATACCGGCCCAGCATGAGCCCAGAACTCCAAATCGATCATCACGGCCGCCTGCGACACCTGCTGACGCTGGAAGGCCTGAGCCGCGAACTGCTGACCGAGATCCTCGATACGGCGGAGGATCTCGAAAAGGCATTGCGGGGCCCCGAGAAGAACGTGCCGCTGCTGCGCGGCCGCACGATCATGAATCTGTTCTTCGAACCGAGCACCCGGACCCGCACCACCTTCGAACTCGCCGCCAAGCGGCTGTCCGCGGACGTCCTGAACCTGCAGATGTCGAGCTCGTCGACCTCCAAGGGCGAAACCCTGTTCGACACGCTCAAGACGCTCGAATCGATGCAGGCGGACATGTTCGTCGTGCGCCACGAAGCCTCCGGCGCCGCGCACTTCTTCGCACAACATGCCGCCCCCGGCGTCGCGATCCTCAACGCCGGCGACGGCCGTCATGCCCACCCGACCCAGGGCCTGCTCGATCTGTTCACGATCCGCCGCTACAAGCCCGGCTTCGAGAAACTGCGCGTGGCGATCGTCGGCGACGTGCTGCATTCACGGGTGGCCCGCTCCGACATCCATGGCCTGCGGACGATGGGCGCGGCGGAGATCCGTGTCGTGGCGCCGCCGACGCTGGTTCCGGCGGGGATCGAGCAGATGGGCGTCACCGTCTGCCACAACATCGACGACGGACTCGACGGCATCGACGTCGTCATCCTGTTGCGCCTGCAGAAGGAACGCATGCTCGGCGCGTTCCTGCCGTCGATGAGCGAATTCCACCGCGACTTCGGCCTGACCCGGCAACGCCTCGCGCGCCTGCACCCGGAAGCCATCGTGATGCATCCGGGCCCGATCAATCGCGGCGTCGAGATCGAGGGCGACGTCGCCTACGGTCCGCAGTCCTTGATCCTGCAGCAGGTCAATCACGGCATCGCGGTGCGCATGGCGGTCATGGCGATGATCCTGGGCCAGACCGATCCGGCCCCTCGAAGCGGCAAGCGCCGCCTGCGGAGGCGCGCATGAGCCGTCAGCCCCCGATCAAGGAATGGTCCGCCGGTGCGCACGCACGCAAGCCGTCCCGGCCGGTTTCGGCCGAACGCTCCAGCATCCTGATCCGCAATGCCCACATCATCGATCCGGCCAGCGGCCTCGACGGCCCGGGAGACATCCTGATCGACCAGAGCGGGATCGTCGCCGTCGGACGTGTCCCGGCACGCTCGAAAGCCGGGCAGGTCATCGATGCCGACGGCCTGTGGCTGATTCCCGGCATCGTCGACCTCTGCGCGCGCTTTCGCGAACCCGGGCAGACCCGCAAGGCGACCTTCGCCAGCGAAACCCATGCGGCGCAGGCCTCCGGCATTACCGAAATCCTGCTCCCGCCCGACACCCAGCCGGTGGTCGATTCCCCGGCGATGGCGATCCGCGTCCAGCGCATCGCCGATCAGACCGGCGGCCTCGACGTGCGCCTGATCGGCGCGCTGACCCGCAATCTGGAAGGCGAGGCCCTGGCGGAGTTGTCGGCCCTGCGCGCGGCCGGTGCCGTCGGCGTCAGCAACGCGCTGGCGCCGGTCCGCGATTCGCTGATCGCCAGACGCGCCCTCGACTACGCGCGCGGACTCGGGCTGACCACGCATGTCTTCGCTCAGGACGCGACGCTCGCGGCCGGGGGCTGCGCCCATGAAGGCCCCGTGGCGACCCGCCTCGGACTGGCGTCGGTTCCGGTAGCAGCCGAGGTCGCCGCCCTGCGCTTCTGGATTTCGCTGGTCGAGGATACCGGCGCCCGCGTGCACTTCTGCCGCCTGTCGACGGCCCGCGGCGTGGAGCTGATCGAATCGGCCCTCGCCCGCCAGCTGCCGGTCAGTGCGGATGTCGCCGCCCACCAGTTGTTCCTGACCGACCAGGATGTCGACGGCTTCAATGCCCAGTGCCACGTCCAGCCGCCGCTGCGGACGGCCGGGGATCGGGACGCATTGCGCGACGCGGTCCGCTCGGGCGTGATCAGCGCGATCTGCTCGGATCACCAGCCGCACGAGATCGACGCCAAGATCAATCCGTTCGCGATGACCGAGCCCGGAGTTTCCGGCCTCGAAACGCTGTTGCCGCTGGTCCTCGAACTGATCCGCGAAAATCAGGTCCCGCGTCTCGACGCGGTCGCCCGCCTCACGCTGGGACCGGCCGGCATCGCCGGAACCGGAAGCGGGCGACTGGCGCCCGGCTGCCCGGCGAATCTCGCCTTGATCGACCCGGACTGCGAGTGGACCCTTGACCCGGCCAGACTCCGCAGCTCCGGACACAATACGCCGTTTGCCGGCAAGCGCTTGCATGGCAAGGTGCTGCGCACGTTCCATCACGGACGTGAAGTCTTCAACGCCGTGGACCCCTGATTCCGCCCCCCTGCGTCGCCTCCGGCGGCGCCTCGGCGCTTGCGGTAAAGTTCGCTCAACTCACAATATCGACAGGAGGAAGTCCGCTCACGCGGACGGAAAAGCCTATGGCTAGCATCATGATCGTCGACGACTCTCCAACCGACGTCCAGAAGTTGCGCGCGATGTTGGAAAAGGCCGGACACGCCGTCTCCGAAGCCACTTCGGGTCAGGACGCGATCGCGCGCGTGCGCGCCGAGAAGCCGGATGCCGTCATCATGGACGTGGTCATGCCCGGGGTGAACGGGTTCCAGGCCACACGCACCCTGTCGAAAGATCCCGCGACGGCACACATCCCGGTGATCGTGGTGAGCAGCAAGGACCAGGAAACCGACCGCGTCTGGGCGCTGCGCCAGGGAGCGAAGGAATATCTGGTCAAGCCGGTCCGGGAGGCCGACCTGCTCGCCAAGATCAATACCGTCCTCGGCATCTGACGCCGATTCGCTCTGACACCCTGGGGAACACATGGCCGAACAAAACAGGCTGCGCGGCGCACGACGAGAGCTCGCGACACTGATCACCGCGGTGGTGCTGATCGCCATCGCGATGATCGGCTTCTACACGATTCAGCGCACCGACGATCGCGACGAGACGTGGCTGGAGCTGGCGCGATCGGCGGCGGACGACGTCGGCCAGGTCGCGGATGTCGCCGAGTCGGCGACACGCGGCATCACGCCGGACTTTGCAACGCTGATCGCACGCGTCGAGGACCTGAGCCTGACCGTCGAGTCCCTGGCCCAGGGCGATGCCCTGGCCGGAATCGATCCGGCACCGGCACCGGTGCAGCCAGACGTCGCCAAGCTCGCGCAGTCCTGGCAGCGCATGAAGCAACAGGCACAGGTCGTGCTCGATGGTGAGTCGGCCTGGCGCCAGGGCGCGGCCGCAGCCGCAGCCATCACCGGCGCCATCCACGCGCGCGGCGAACAGGACGACCTGTTCAAACTCTACGAACAGATCGCGCAGCGATCCGGTGCGCGTGGCGATGCCGGCACCGCGATCGAACAGCTGGTCCGTCTGGAACGCATCGCCACCGAGGCCCGCGGCCTTCTGGCCCGTGGCCGCGATGCGCTGGACTCGTCCCAGGCGCTGAACCTGCAGGTCCAGGCCTTCGCCGAGGCCAATGATCGCCTCGTTCGCGACAACGGCCTGCGGGCGCTGGCGACCCGCGCCGGCGAGATCTTTGCCGACGTCGCCCGGGCCAACGAACAGATCCAGCAAGGCGCGAAGGCGATCGACAATCTGCAGACCGCCGCCGCGCAGTTGCCCGGCGCAGCCACCGATGTGATCGCCAACGCCAAGGCGCTCGAACAGCGGCTGCTCGACACCCGCGTCCGGCAGGTCATCCTGCCAATCATCGTCACCGTCTCGGGCGTGCTCGCGATGATCCTGCTGGTGGTCTTCATCGGCATCCTGGTCCGCAACACCCGCGTTCGCCTCAAGCGCGCCGAGGAACGCGACGCCAAGCAGCAGCACGCGATTCTGTCGCTGCTCGATGAAATCACCAACCTGGCCGACGGCGATCTGACGGTCGACGTCACCGTGACCGAGGACTTCACCGGCGCGATCGCCGACTCGATCAACTACACCGTGCAGAACATGCGCAACCTGGTCGGCACGATCAACACGACGTCGGTGGAGATCGCCAGCGCCGCGTCGAACACCAAGCAGACGGCCATCCGCATGAACGAGGCCTCGGAGCGACAGGCCAAGGAAATCGCGGCGGTCACCAACACCATCGCCTCGACCTCGCAGTCGATGCAGCAGGTCGCCGCCAGCGCCGAGAAACTCGCGCAGCAGGCACAGCAGTCGGTGCAGGTCGCGCACAATGGCGCCGATACGGTGAACCGCACGATCCAGAGCATGACCGCGCTGCGCGAACAGATCCAGGACACGTCCAAGCGCATCAAGCGCCTCGGCGAATCGTCCCAGGAGATCGGCAATATCATCGAGTTCATCAACGACATCGCCGAACAGACCAACACCCTGGCGCTGAATGCATCGATCCAGGCCGCCATGGCGGGCGAAGCCGGTCGCGGCTTCGCCGTGGTCGCCGACGAAGTCCAGCGTCTGGCCGAACGCGCCGCCAACGCGACCCGCCAGGTCGAAACCCTGGTCAAGACGATTCAGGCCGATACCAACGAGGCGATCATCTCGATGGAACGCTCCACCCAGAACGTGGTGGGCGGCGCCAAGAGCGCCGAGGAAGCCGGTCAGGCGCTGACCAAGGTCGAAACCTCGTCGCAGGAACTGTCGAACCTGATCACCGAGATCTCCACATCGGCCCGCAACCAGTCCGGCCAGGCGACCAAGATCGCCGGCACCATGCAGGTGATCCGGGACATCGCGGTACAGACCTCCGGCTCCGCCGGCCAGACCGCACAGGCGGTCGAGGAGCTCAACGTGCTGTCCGAAAAACTGCGCGCATCGGTCGCCGGTTTCACCCTGCCGCAGGGCTGACGCCCGCGGGTGCCGGGCCGGCCGAACGGCGACCCGGCACCCGGCGCGAACCCGTGCCCGCGCCCCTGTTCCACCAGCCGGCGCAGCGGCCGATTCGGCGGCCTCTGCTTGCCTCGCACGCCCCCCCTCCTTACCATTTGCCCTCCCCGCGCGGCCCAAATCCCCTCGGCTGCGACTGGAATCCCCGCTAATTGAGGTACTTACATGACCTTTCAGGCTGATCTCGAAAAGCTCTTCGGTCTTACGAACGTCTCCTATAACTACAATCTGTCCAAAGAGGAGCTGTTTCACGAAGCCATCGCAAACGACAAGGGCCGCGTCCGCAAAGACGGTCCGTCCGACGAACAGAAGGCCTACGCCACCAAGCTCGGCGTACGCGGTCCGCTGGTCTACTACACCGACCCGGATTGCACCGGCCGCCGCACCAAGGACACCTACGCCGTTGCGTGGCCCGAGATCAAGGACGACATCTGGTTCAAGGCCGATCTGAACCAGTACGATCCGGAGCAGTACCAGGCCCTGCTCAAGCGCGTCGTCGATCACCTCAACAGCAAGAAAGCGACCCTGTACGTCCAGGACGTTTTCATGGGATCGGATCCGGACTTCGCCGTGCCCTACCGCTTCGTCGGCGAGTACGCGACGCACGCAATGTTCGCGCACAACATGTTCCCGAAGGATCTGATGGGCGTGCAGGACGTGGCCGAGCGCCGCTGGACCATGCTCAACGTCCCGAGCTTCATGTGCGAGCCGCAGCGTGACGGCAGCCGCGCCGAAGCCGCGGTGGTCATCGACACCCGCAACAAGATCTGCCTGGTCGCCGGCCGCGCCGACTACTGCGGCGTCGTCAAGAAGACCATCTTCACCGTCGGCAACTACCTGCTGCCGCTGGACGGCCGCCTGTCGATGCATTGCTCGGCCAACGTCGGCCCCAATGGCGACGCCGCAATCCTGTTCGGCCTGTCGGGCACCGGCAAGACCACGCTGTCCGCCGATCCCGAACGCCGCCTGATCGGCGACGACGAGACCATCTGGTCGGACAACGGCCTGTGCAACCTCGAAGACGGTTGCTACGCCAAGCTGATCAATCTCGACAAGGACGCCGAGCCGATCATCGCCGCCGCGCTGTCGAAGCCGGGCACAATCGTCGAGAACGTTCCGCCGCTGCCGGGCAAGCGCATGGAAGAGTGCGACCCGCAGGAGCTGGACCTGACCGACGACTCGATCGCGGAGAACACGCGCTTCTCGTATCCGCTGACCGCGAACCCGAACGTGATGCCCAACGGCCGCGGCCCGCATCCGCAGACCATCGTGCTGCTGACCGCCGATGCCTTCGGCGTGCTGCCGCCGATCGCGATTCTCGAACCCAAGGATGTCATGTACCACTTCGTGTCCGGCTTCACGTCGCGCGTCGCCGGTACCGAAGTCGGCATCACCGAACCGACGCCGACGTTCTCGGCCTGCTTCGGCGGTCCGTTCATGGCCCACAAGCCGAACGTCTACGCCAAGCTGCTCGCGGACAAGATGGAACACCACCAGGCCCGCTGCATCCTGCTCAACACCGGCTGGCAGGGTGGCCCCTACGGCGTCGGCAAGCGCATCTCGATCCGGATGACGCGTGCACTGCTCAACGCCGCGCTCAACGGCGAGCTGGACCACGTCGAGACCGAGCTGCACCCGGTGCTGAATCTGAAGATTCCGAAGGAATGCCCGGGCGTGCCGTCGGACATGCTCAACCCGCGTGACACCTGGACGGACAAGGACGCCTACGACGCCCAGGCCGCCAGGCTGCGCGACATGTTCCGCGAAAACTTCAAGGCCAAGGGCTTTGCGGCTTTCGGGATCGAGGAACGCATCTGACGCTTCTGCGCGCTGCTGCAACGAAAAACGGCTGCCTCGGCAGCCGTTTTTTTTTGCACCCGATTCCGCCGGCGGACGGCGGTGGCACGCGAACGATCAGGATGTCGTGCCGCCGAGCAGATCGGCGACGTCCTCACCCGGCTGCCACGGCCGGCCCAGACGGCTTTCGATGTAATCCCGGATCAAACGCCGCACGACCTGCGACGGCGTCTGGTCCTCGCGCGCGCACAGCTGCTCGAAGACCGCCTTCTTGTCGGGGTCGATCAGCACCGTCAACCGCGCTGTCCGCTTCTCCAATGTCATTCGTTGATCACTCTACTTACATCGTATGTGCATAGCATGTTAATCTAACGCTCATATGTCAACGCTGGTCGCCTTGTCTTTCGACACCGCATCGGACGATCATCCGGTGTCGCCCGTCCATTGCCGGTGCCATGCCTGAGCCATTGACTGTCACGGGACTGCAAGGCGTCGTCGGGATCGCGCTGGCCTGGATCGGCGTCGGAATCCTCGGGCTGCTGCGACCGAATCACGTCGGCATCGTCGCGCGCCTGCTGTTCCCCGCCGGCGCGCTGCTGGGTCTGGCGATGGCAGTTGTCGCCTTCACCGCCCTGCCGCTGCCGGCGCAGCAGATGGTCCTGCCGATCGGCCTGCCGGATCTGCCGCTGCACCTGCGCCTCGACGCGCTCTCGGCGTTCTTTCTGGTCCTGCTCGGCAGCGCCTCGGCGGCGATCTCGATCTTCGCCGCCGGCTATTTCCGCGAGGGCGAAGGTACCGCGCCCGGCCTGCTGTGCCTGCAGTACCACGTCTTTCTCGCCAGCATGTCGCTGGTGCTGGTCGCCGACGACGCCTACGCGTTCATGGTGGCCTGGGAAACGATGGCGCTGTCCTCCTATTTCCTCGTCACGACGCAGCACCGCATCCCCGAAATCCGCAGGGCCGGCTTCGTCTACCTGCTGATCGCCCACGCCGGGGCGCTCGGCATCCTGCTGAGCTTCGGCGTGCTGCAGGGCGGCAGCTGGCAATTCACCTTCGACGCGATGCGCGGTGCGGCGCTGTCGCCGGGCTGGGCCTCGACCGCCTTTCTGCTGAGCCTGTTCGGTTTCGGCGCCAAGGCCGGCCTGGTCCCGCTGCATGTGTGGCTGCCGGACGCGCACCCGGCCGCACCGTCGCCGGTCTCGGCAATGATGAGCGGCGTCATGCTCAAGACCGCGCTGTACGGCATCCTGCGGGTGAGTTTCGATCTGCTCGACCAACCGCTGTGGTGGTGGGGGGCGATCGCTCTGGTACTCGGGCTGTTCAGCGCGCTGTACGGCGTCGCCTTCGCCGCGGTCCAGACCGACATGAAGCGACTGCTCGCCTATTCCTCGATCGAGAACATCGGCATTGCGTTCACCGCATTCGGACTGGCGCTGCTGTTCCACTGCTTCGACATGCCGGCCCTGGCCGCACTGGCACTCGCGGCAATGCTGTATCACGCCCTCAATCACGCGTTTTTCAAGAGCCTGCTGTTCCTTGCGACCGGGTCGGTGCTGCATGCGACGCACGAACGCAGTCTCGGCAAGCTCGGCGGCCTGATCGGGCGCATGCCCTGGGTCGCCTGGCTGGCGCTGATCGGCACGCTGGCGATCGCCGGGCTGCCGCCGCTCAACGGCTTCGTGTCCGAATGGATGCTGTTGCAGAGCTTCCTGTTCACCCCGCAGATTCCGCAACCCTTCGTCAACATGCTGATCCCGCTGGGCGCCGCCGCGCTGGCCCTGGTCGCCGCGCTGGCCGCCTACGTGATGGTCAAGTTCTACGGCGTGATCTTCCTCGGCCAGATGCGCGAGCCGCAGCTGGCCGAGGCGCGCGACTGCGGCCGGCTCGAGCGCCTCGGCCTCGGCGTCCTGGCGCTGGGCTGCGTGCTGCTCGGCCTGGCCCCCGGTTGGGTGCTGCGTCAGATCGACCCGATCAGCCAGCTGCTCCTCGGCAACGGTCTGTCGCCCGCCGGACACGGCATCTGGCAGCTCACCCCGCTGTCCGCCGAACGCGCCTCCTACGGCCCGATCGTGTTCCTGCTCGGCGCGGTGCTGGTCGTGGCGCTGACCTATTTCGTCGTACGCCGCCTCTATCACGGCCGCATCCGTCGCGCACCGGCCTGGGATTGCGGCTTCCCCGCCCAGAATGCGCGCATGCAGGACAGCGCGGAAGGCTTCGGTCACCCGATCCGCCACATCTTCGCGCCGCTGTTCAGCATGCGCCGCCAGCTGCCCTCCCCCTTCGATCGCAATCCGCGCTATCGGGTCGACGTCGAGGATCGCTTCTGGACCGCACTGTATCTGCCGCTGGCGCGCGGGGTCGAACGCGCCGCCGAATGGGTCGGCCGGCTGCAGCAGGGCCGCATCGCCGCATATCTGCTGTACAGCTTCCTGACGCTGACAGCCCTGCTGGTGATCGTGCTGTGAACGGCGTCGCCATCCTCACCCAGGCACTCGAAGTCGTGGCGGCGATCGCGCTGGCGCCGATGCTGACCGGTTGGGTCAACCAATGCCGGGCGTGGCTGTCGAACCGCCGCGCGCCCCCGCTGCTGCAGCCCTACCGCGCGCTGCGCAAGCTCCTGCACAAGGACGTGGTGCTGGCCGAGAACGCATCACCGCTGTTCCGCGCAGTGCCCTACATCCTGTTCGGCGCGATGGCCACCGCCGCCGCGATCATCCCGTCCCTGAGCACCGATCTGCCGTTTGGCACCGCCGCCGATGCGATCGCGCTGGTCGGACTGTTCGCCACCGCGCGTGTCTTCATCGCGCTGGCGGCGATGGATGTCGGCACCGCCTTCGGCTCGCTCGGCGCCCGTCGCGAGATGATGATCGGATTCCTCGCCGAACCGGCGCTGCTGATGGTGGTGTTCACCGCTTCGCTGATCTGCGGCAGCACCGCGCTGCCGACGATCGCCGAGACGCTGGTCGGGCGCAGTCTGGCGATCTATCCGAGCCTGGCGTTCGCGGCGGTTGCGTTCGTGATGGTGGCGCTGGCGGAAAACGCGCGCATCCCGATCGACAACCCGACGACGCACCTCGAGCTGACGATGATCCACGAGGCGATGGTGCTCGAATACTCGGGACGTCATCTCGCCCTGATCGAATGGGCCAGCGCCCTGAAGCTGTTCAACTACGCCTGTATCGGCATCGCCCTGTTCGGGCCCTGGGGCCTGTCGGGCAGTACCGCCGAGGCGACTTCGCCGATGCTTGCGCTGGGACTGGCGTTGCCGGTCCTCGGACTGAAGCTGATGCTGCTCGGCGCCGGCCTCGCGCTGATGGAGACGCTCAGTGCCAAGCTGCGCCTGTTCCGGGCGCCGGAGTATCTGGCGATGGCATTCCTGCTCGGCGTGCTCGGCCTGCTGGTCCACCTGCTGCTGTGGGGAGGCGCGCAATGAACCTGCCCCTGAGCGCCCAGCTGATCCATCTGCTTGCGGCCGTGCTGCTGCTGCTGTCGTTCGCGATGCTGGCGCAGCGGCGCGTGCTGAGTCTGGTGAATCTGTTCGCGCTGCAGGGGGCGGTCCTGGTGGCGTCGACGACGATCGTCGCCCACAGCTCCGGCCAGCACCACCTGTACTACTCGGCGGGCCTGACCCTGCTGCTGAAGGTACTGCTGCTGCCGGCGATCCTGCACCGTCTGATCCGGCGGCTGGAAGTGCGCTGGGACACCGAGACCCTGGTCAATATTCCGACGACGCTGCTGATCGGCCTGGCCGTCGTGATCTTCTCGTTCGGCCTCGCGCAGCCGATCTCGCAGTTCGCCGAGACCATCACCCGCAGCACTCTCGGCATCGCGATCGCAATGGTGCTGCTGGCGTTCCTGATGATGATCATGCGCCGCAAGGCGGTGTCGCAGGTCATCGGCTTCCTGTCGATGGAGAACGGCCTGTTCTTCGCGGCGACCAGCGCGACCTACGGCATGCCGATGGTCGTCGAACTCGGCATCGCACTCGACGTGCTGGTCGGCGTCTTCATCCTGGGCATCTTCTTCTTCCAGATCCGCGAGCAGTTCGAAAGTCTCGACCTGCATCACCTCGAATCGCTCAAGGAGGACTAGATCGTGGAACTGCTGATCGTCCTGGGACTCCCGCTGGCCGGTGCCGCGCTGCTGGCGCTGTACGGCGCGCGCGGATGGGCGACCGAGCTGAACGTCGGCATCAGCCTGGCGACGCTGCTCGCCGCAGCGGCGCTGACGGCGCGCGTCATCGCCGAAGGTCCGATGCTGGCGCTGGACGAGCAGTTCTTCGTCGATCCCTTCAACGTGTTCCTGGTCGCACTGACGGCGCTGGTCGGCTTCACCACCGCATTGTTCTCACGCCCGTACATGCGCATCGAGCAGGACCACGGCCGCCTCAATCCGCTGCGGCTGCGCCTGTACCACAGCATGTATCAGCTGTTCATGTTCACGATGCTGCTGGCGCTGCTGACCAACAACCTGGGCCTGCTGTGGGTCGCGATGGAGGCGGCAACGCTGTCGACGGTGCTGCTGGTGTCGCTGTACCGGACACCGGCGAGCCTGGAGGCGGCGTGGAAATATTTCATCCTCTGCGGCGTCGGCATCGCCCAGGCGCTGTTCGGCACGATCCTGCTGTACTTCGCAGCCGAACGCGTCCTCGGCAGCGAGGGCATGACCGCGCTGCTGTGGACGCACCTGGACGCGGTCAAGGGCCAGCTCGAACCGACGGTCCTGATCATCGCCTTCGTGTTCCTGCTGGTCGGCTACGGCACCAAGGTCGGCCTCGCACCGCTGCACAACTGGCTGCCGGATGCGCATGCCGAGGGGCCGACACCGGTATCGGCGGTGCTGTCCGGCCTGTTGCTGAACGTCGCGCTGTACGCGGTCGTCCGCTGCAAGGTTCTGGTCGAGGGCTCGATCCGCTCGGAGCTGCCGGGGCGGATGCTGATGGTGTTCGGACTGCTGTCGGTGATCGTCGCCGCGTTCCTGCTGTGGCGGCAGCGCGACATCAAGCGTCTGTTCGGCTACTCGTCGATCGAGCACATGGGCATCATCACCTTCGCGTTCGGCATGGGCGGTGCGGTCGCCAACTTCGCCGCGCTGCTGCACATGACCGTGCATTCACTGACCAAGAGCGCGATCTTCTTCGCCGTCGGGCATGCCACGCAGAAGGCGGGCACGCAGGTCATCGACGACATCCGCGGACTGCTGTCGCTGTCGCCCGCGATCGGCTGGAGCCTGATGCTCGGCGGCCTGGCGATCCTCGGCATGCCCCCCTTCGGCGTCTTCGCCAGCGAGTTCCTGATCCTGACCACCGCGATGCGCGACCATCCGTGGGCGACCCCGATCCTGCTGCTGGGACTGGCAGTCGCATTCGCGGCGATCTTCCGCAAGGTTCAGCCCATGGTGTTCGGCGACCCGAGCGTGAACCCGCTGCCGCACCGGCCGGCGCTGGTCCCGGTGTTCGTCCACCTCGGCCTGGTGCTGATGCTGGGCCTGTACATCCCACCGTTTCTGGCGAACTGGTATCGGCTCGCCGCCGCGCTGATCGGGTGACACGATGAATCCGACCCGCAGCCGCCACGCCGCGCCACCCCTCACCCTCGAACGAGTCGTCCGCAGCCACTGGACCCTCGGCGCCCGCAGCCTGCGCGACGCCGGCGCCTCGCTGATGGCGCTGTGGGGCAGCGACGCGCGCGACACCGGGGATGGCTTCCTGCTGCGGGCGGCATTCCTGCAGGCGGACCGGATCAGCGTGCGCGAACTGGCGGTCGACCCGGATGACCCGCGCGTTCCGAGCCTTGCCGAGATCTATCCGGCCGCGGCTCGGATGGAACGCGCGAATTTCGACCTGCTCGGCATCCGCGCCGAGGGCGACGACGCCCGCCCCTGGCTGCGCCACGGCGCCTGGCCTGCCGGGGTTCACCCCCTGCGTCGGGATGTCGCGGCAGACAGCCGCTGGCCGGCGCAGACCGACGACTACCCCTTCGTCCGCGTCGACGGTGACGGCGTCCACGAAATTCCGGTCGGTCCGGTCCATGCCGGCATCATCGAACCCGGCCACTTCCGGTTCTCGGTGGTCGGCGAAAAGGTACTGCGCCTGGAGGAACGTCTCGGCTACGTCCACAAGGGCATCGAGAAGCGCTTCGAGGCAATGCCCCTGCACGAGGCCCACCGCCTGGCCGCGCGCGTCTCCGGCGACTCGGCGGCAGCCTATGCCTGGGCCTACTGCATGGCACTGGAACAGCTTGCGGGCGCGAACATTCCGCCGCGGAGCCTGCAGCTGCGCGCCGTGCTGCTGGAACGCGAGCGCGTCGCCAATCATCTCGGCGACCTCGGCGCACTCGGCAACGACGCCGGATTCGGATTCGGCCTGACCCAGTTCTCGAAACTCAAGGAGCAGCTGCTGCGCGTCAACGCGGCAGCCTTCGGCGCACGCTATCCGATGGACCGGATCGTTCCCGGCGGCGTCGCCGCGGACGTCGACCGCGCCGCCATCGAACAGCTGATCGAACAACACGATGCGCTGGCGGACGAAGTCCGCGAACTGCGCGCGATCTACGACGAACACGCGGGCGTCCAGGACCGCTTCGTCAGCACCGGCCGCGTCAGCCCCGAACTGGCGGCGCGACTGGATCTGGCCGGCCTCGCCGCACGTGCCAGCGGCCGCGGACAGGATCTGCGCCGCGACCTGGCGCTGGCACCCTACGACGACCTCGACGTGCAGGTCGCCGGCAGCCGGCTGGGCGACGTCGCCGCGCGCGTCGCGGTGCGCTTCGACGAGCTGCTCGAATCGCTGCGTCTGGGCACCCGCCTGCTGCACGAACTCGCGCAGGGCCCGGTCAGCACCACGCTGCCGCCGGCCGCAGCCGGACGCCTCGCGATCGGCGCGGTCGAGGGCTGGCGCGGCCCGGTGCTGATCGCGCTGGAGGCCGGCACGGACGGCCGGGTCCGGCGCTGCCATCCGCAGGATCCGTCGTGGCGGAACTGGCCGGCGCTGGAGCACGCGATCATCGGCAACATCGTTCCCGACTTCCCGCTGATCAACAAGTCGTTCAACCTGTCCTACAGCGGCGCGGACCTGTAGGCCCATCGACCATGCTCGACATTCTCAAGCACATCGCCCGCACCGGCATCCTCAGCGAGACGCCGCCCAGGCTCGCCGACCTGCAACGGACCGAACGCGAGCTGCAGGCACGGATCCGCCAGGTGCTCGGTCGCGCGCTGGCGATCCGCCAGGTCGATGCCGGCTCCTGCAACGGCTGCGAACTCGAGATCCAGGCGCTGCACAACCCCTACTACAACCTCGAGGGCGACGGGATCCATTTCGTCGCCAGCCCGCGGCACGCCGACCTGCTGCTGGTGACCGGCCCCGTCACGCGCCACATGGAGACCGCGCTCCGGCGGACCTACGATGCCGCCCCGGACCCGAAGCTGGTCGTCGCCGTCGGCGATTGCGGCTGCAACGGCGGCGTGTTTGCGCCGAGTTACGCCTGCGTCGGTCCGGTCAGCGCGGTGATCCCGGTCGACGTCAGCGTGCCCGGCTGCCCGCCGGACCCGCTGGCGATCCTCGCCGGCATCTTCACTGCGGTCGACCACCGCCGTCCCTGACGGCTGCGGCGACGCCGACACCCCCCGGTCGCGTACCCGGTCACGACGCGTGTCATCCGCCCGCGCTAAGATCGGGGTCATGAGCAGCACACGCATTTTCTGCATCGGCAAGAACTACGCCGAACACGTCGCCGAACTCGCCCACCTCGGTCACAACCCCGACGGTGACTGCGTCGTCTTCATGAAACCGGCCAGCGCGCTGGTGCCGGAGGGCGAACCGATCGTCCTGCCAAGGGGCAGCGGCAGCATCCACCACGAAGCCGAGCTCGTGGTGCAGCTCACCGGTGGCGGCCGCGACATCCCGGTCGATGACGCACTCAACTGGATCTCCGGGATGACGCTGGGGCTCGATCTGACGCTGCGCGACCTGCAGACCGATCTGAAGAACAAGGGCAAGCCGTGGGAGCTGGCCAAGGCCTTCGACGGCTCGGCGCCGCTGGGCGATTTCAAGCCCTATCTCGACGAGGACCTGCAGGCGCTGGAATTCAGCTGCTACGTCAACGGCGAGCGGCGCCAGCATGCCCGCACCGCGGACATGCTGTTCAGCGTCGCGCGTCAGATCCACATCCTGTCGCAGACATGGTCCCTGCTGCCGGGCGACATCCTCTACACCGGCACGCCCAAGGGCGTCGGGCCACTCGAGCCGGGCGACCGCATCCGCCTGGAGAGCGACGCCATCGGCGTATTCGAGTGGCAGTGCGAATAGGTGCGCTGCGGCATATCGAAATAATATTGAGACACGGGGCGCGGGGCGGCGGCATGGAAGCTGCTATGTTCATTCAATCAAACCAATAGAACCCCGAACATGGATCTGAGTGCGTGGATCACGCTCGGCGTGCTCGCGTTGAGCCTGGGCCTGCTGATCACCGAAAAACTGTCTGCCGAGCTGGTGATGCTGCTGGCGCTGCTGGTCCTGCTGATCACCGGCGTGCTCGAACCGGGGCAGGCCCTCGCCGGCTTCGCCAATCCCGGCATGATCACGGTCGCGGCCATGTACGTTGTTGCCGCCGGCCTGCGTGAGACCGGCGCCATCGATCTGGCGGTGCACAGCCTGCTCGGGCGCCCGCGCTCGCTGGCACGCGCCCAGCTCAAGATCATGGCCCCGACGATCGGCCTGTCCGCCTTCGTCAACAACACGCCGGTGGTCGCGACGTTCCTGCCCGCGATCCTGAGCTGGTCCAAGCGCAACCAGCTGCCGGTGTCCAAGCTGCTCATTCCGCTGAGCTATGCGGCGATCCTCGGCGGCACCTGCACCCTGATCGGCACGTCGACCAATCTGGTCGTCAACGGCCTGTGGGCCGCCGATGGCCATCCTGGCCTGGGCATGTTCGACATCGCGGCGATCGGCCTGCCCTGCGCCGTCGCCGGCATGATCTACCTGATGACGCTGGGTCGCCGTCTGCTGCCCGAACGGCAGACCAGCACCAGTGCCTTCGACAATCCGCGTGAATACACCGTCGAGATGACGGTCGACCCCAGCGGGCCGCTGGTCGGCTGCACCATCGTCGAGGCCGGTCTGCGTCACCTCGGCACGCTGTTCCTCATCGAGATCCAGCGCGACGGCCGCGTCATCCCCGCCGTCAATTCCAGCGAGCGCCTCGTCGCGGACGACCATCTGGTGTTTGCCGGGGACGTCAGCGCCATCGTCGAGCTGCAGCGCATTCGCGGGCTCGTCGCCGGCTATTCCGACACGGCGGCGATCAGCCGCCAGTCTCCCGAACGACGCCTCGTCGAGGTGGTGATCTCGCCGCGCTGCCCGCTGATCAACCAGACCCTGCGCGAAAGCCGCTTCCATACCCACTACGGTGCCTCGGTGGTGGCGGTCGCCCGCGACGGCAAGCGGGTGCGCGGCGGGCTCGGCGACGTCGAACTCAGGCCGGCCGACACCGTGCTGCTCGAAACCGGCCCGGCCTGGATCGAGCGGCACCGCTACTCGCCGGATTTCCTGCTGGTCAGCGACGTCGTCGATTCCGAGCTGCCGCGCTTCAATCGCGCGCTGCGCGCCTGGGCGGTGCTCGCCGGCGTCGTGACCAGCGCCACCTTCGGCTGGCTGGACATGCTCACCGCCGCCCTGCTCGGCGCCGGCGCGATGCTGGCGCTGGACTGCGTGAGTCTGGCCACCGCGCGCAAGAGCATCGACACACAGGTTCTGCTGGTGATCGCCAGTTCGTTCGCGGTCGGCAAGGCGATGGAGGTCACCGGCGCCGCGGGCCACATCGCCGGCGCGTTGCTGACCCTGCCGACCGAAAGCCCCTGGCTGATTCTGGCGCTGGCCTACATCATGACCATGCTGCTGACCGAGATGATCACCAACAACGCCGCGGCAGTGCTGATGTACCCGATCTGCCTGGCCGCCGCCCGAACGCTGGGGGTCGATCCGATGCCCTTCGTGATCGCGGTGATGATGGCGGCGTCGGCGAGTTTCTCGACACCGCTGGGCTATCAGACCAACCTGATGGTGGCCGGGCCCGGCGGCTATCGGTTCTCCGACTTCATCAAGGTCGGGCTGCCACTGAACCTGATCGTCGCGGCCGTCAGCATCAGCCTGATTCCGTTGATCTGGCCGTTCCAGCCCTGAGTCCGGCGGCTGCGCCGCGAGTGCATCAGCGCACCAGACGCCAGTCCAGCTCGACCCTGACCTCACGCCGCAGGCGCTGCTCCAGGCGGCGCTTGATCGCCTCTGCGTCGGCGGGCGTCAGCGGCGTGTCTCCGGCGACGGTTGCCCGGACCACCACGGTATCGCCGTCGATGCGCACGGACGGTTCGAGCAGGGTGAACGCGGCACTGCCGGAACTCAGCGGCTCGGCCTCGATCAGGCTCTCCAGGCGCCAGGTCTCGACGATGTGGGCGAACGAGAAGTACAGCGGCAGCGCCATCAGCACCAGCGCCAGCGCCAGCTGGCGCAGCCCGCGCGCGGCCGTGCGGATCGGCGCGTAACCGAGCACCAGGAAGGTCAGCGCCGCAGCCGCCGCGATCCCGACCAGGTTGGTCAGGAACAGCAGGATCGCACCCCCGAAGATGCGGGTGTCCAGCCAGCCGACGCCGATGCCCGCCGCGGCCAGCGGCGGAACCAGCGCCACGGCGATGGCCACGCCGGCGAGGCTCTTCATGATGTTCTCGCGCGCATGCGCATACGCCGCGGCAATGCCGGACACCACCGCCACCGCCAGATCGAGCAGCGACGGATGCAGGCGCGCTTCGATCTCGGGCGTCAGTCGCTTGAGCGGACTCAGCAGCGCCAGCACCGACGCGACCAGCAGGGCCAGCACCACGCCGACGGCGATCGTGCGCACCGCGCCGCGCAACAGCGTCTCGTCGCGCCTCAGGATCGCCATCGCCAACGAAACGATCGGCGACATCAACGGCGCCAGCACCATCGCGCCGATCACCACCGCGGGGCTGTTGAGCATCAGACCCAGGCCGGCCAGCAGCGCCGACGCCAGCATCAGGAACACATAGTCGGGGCCCACCCGGGCGCCCTCGCGCAACAGCTGGAACAGGTCGCGGAAATCGTCCTCGAGCGCATGCGTGAACAGCGGCAGGCGGGTACTGATCGACGCCAGGCGGGTCTCGTGCTCCGGCAGGGTCTTGAGCCGGAGGGTGTCCTTGTCCTCGCCCGATTCGCGGTTGTCGTCCGCAAAGCCCGGCCCGACCTTGAACGCAACGGCGGCCGGACTGACGTCGAACACGATCTCGTCGGCGCTGCGTGCACGTCCGTCGATGCGGTACGGCAACGGCGCATCGCACTCGACACGCAGGCGTCGCGTCTTGACGAAGGACAGCGCCCTGGGCAGCGTCCGTCCGCCGAAAGCGGCGCGGGTCAGCACGGCCAGATAGGCGGCGACCGACGCCGGCGCCAGCAGCATCGCCGACAGGCGCCCGTCGCGCGCCGACAGTCGTTCGCCGAGCATCTGACCGGTCAGCTTGTCGGCATCGTTCTCGAGCACGACGATGCCGGTGACGGCGCTCCTGCGCGGCTTGTCCTCGTCGCCGATCTGCAGCCGCACGCTGTACGGCCGGATCGCAAACAGCCGGCGGACGGCCGCCCACAATACCGCCAGAGCCGCACCCGCCCGGCGCAGGCTGTTGGGCTGGGCACGCAGGAACGCGCGCCCGCGCTGGTCGAGAAACGGTACATCGCCGATCGCGGCGAGCCCGAGCACAACCTCACCGTTGCAGCGGGTCACGTCCAGCGTCACCGACTCGGGCGCGAACGCCAGTTCGATCTGCGCGTCGACGCCCTTCGGCAGCGCGAACAGCCGATCGAGACGCGACCCCGGCGCCGGCACCACCCCCAGCGCAGCGTTGCTGTCGCCGGCCCGGTCGACCGCCACCGCGACGACATCGTCCGCCGCGGCGACGATCCAGTGTCCGCCCGCGGCGTCCGCCTCCGGTGACGGCACCGCCGCGGCGTCCCCGGCGAACGCGCGGGCGTCGACTTCGCTCAGCTCGATGCCGTGTTCGGCGGCGTACGCCCGGATCGCCTCAAGATGGGGGTGATCGTCGTCGCGGATCAGGCGGACCGCCGTCAGCGCCGCTGCCGCGGGTTCGGGCTGGGTCTCGACATCCTCGCTGGGGCGATCCACGCGGGCGGCTCCGCTGCGTCAGCGCGACTTGACGCGTGCCATCAGTCGCCGCTTCTTCTTGATCTGCCGGCCGGTCAGCTCGTTGCGGCGGCCCTTGAACGGGTTGTCGCCGGTCTTGAAGCTCAGCAGCAGCGGCACGCCGACGAGCTTGAACGCCTCGCGGAACCGGTTGGCGAGATAACGCTTGTAACTGCCGGGCAGCTTGTCGGTCTGATTGCCATGGATGACGATCCGCGGCGGATTGCGTCCGCCCTGGTGCGCGTACCGCAGCTTGATGCGGCGGCCCAGCACCGCCGGTGGCGGATGCAACGCCACGGCCTGCTCGAGCACCCGCGTCACCTCGCCGGTCGGCAGTTCGCGCGTGGTGGACTCGTAGGCCGCCTGCACCGTCTGCATCAGTTCGCCCAGGCCCGAACCGTGCCGCGCGGAGATGTAGCAGATCGGCGCGTAGTCGGTGAACGGCATCTTCAGATCGACCTGATAACGCACCTGCTCGCGCGCGTCGGGACTCAGACCGTCCCACTTGTTGACCGCGAGCACCAGCGCACGCCCCCGATGGGCGACGAGCCCCAGCAGGCGCGCGTCCTGCTCGCCGATGTCATTCTGCGCATCGATGACCGCGATCACCACATGTGCGCGCTCGATCGCCTGCAGCGTCTTGACGATCGAGAACTTCTCGACGACCTCCGAAACCCGTGCGCGGCGCCGTACGCCGGCCGTGTCGATCAACTCGAACGGCCTGCCGTCGTAGTCGAAGGCAACGGTGATGGCGTCACGCGTGGTTCCGGCGACATCCGACGCCAGCAGACGCTCCTCACCGATCAGACGGTTGACCAGCGTCGACTTGCCGACGTTCGGACGCCCGACGATGGCGACGCGCACCGGACCCTCGGCGTCCTCGTCCTCCTCCTCGGGCTCCGCGACCACCGGCAGATCCTGCAGGACCTCCCGCAGCATCGATCCGACGCCCTGGCCGTGCTCCGCCGAGATCGCCATCGGCTCACCCAGCCCCAGTGAATGGAAGTCGGCGCCGGCAACGGTCCGGTCCTGCCCCTCGGCCTTGTTGACGACCAGCGTGATCGGCTTGCCGAGACGGCGCAGGAAGCGCGCGATGGCGGCGTCGTCGGGGGTCGCGCCGGCACGGGAATCGACCATCAGCAGGATGCGATCGGCCTCGTCCAGCGCCAGGCGCGCCTGATCCTCCGCCAGGGCCGCCAGCGGGTCCTTCGACTCGGGCATCAGACCGCCGGTGTCGACGACGACGAACAGTCGCCGCTCGAAGCTCGCAGTCCCGTACTGACGGTCGCGCGTCAGCCCCGGCAGGTCCGCCACGAGCGCATCGCGCGTACCGGTCAGCCGGTTGTACAGCGTCGACTTGCCCACATTCGGGCGCCCGACGAGGACGAGAGTTGGAAGCCTGGAGGCCATAGCGGCATTGTCCACGATTTACCCAAAAAGACGAAAAAGGCGGGCCGCAGCCCGCCTTCAACGACCTGAAGCCGGTGCGCTACCGCGCCTTGAGCGCGGCGATGCGACCGTCGATGTTCATCACGTAGAGCAGACCGTCCCCGGCGATCGGCACCGTCCGGATCGGGTCGCTGCCGACACGGGCCCGCCCGACCAGGCGGCCGTCACGCGGATCGAGCACATGGACGTAGCCCTCGAAATCGCCCACGACGATGTGCCCGGCAAAGGCCGCAGGCGGCGACAGCTTGCGATAGCGCAGGTCCTCGTTCTTCCACGCCGCCGCACCGGTACGGGCATCCAGCCCCCAGACGACGCCATCGCTGTCGCTGACGACGACCAGATCGCCCGACAAGGTGAGCCCGGAATGGCTGCGCACCGAACGCCGCCACAGAATCTGTCCGGTCGCCGCATCGAGGCAGGCGACTTCGCCGCCGTAGCTGGCCACGTAGAGCTCGCTGCCGACCATCAGCAGATCGCCATCGACGTCGGTCAACCGTTCGAGTTCGTTGCGCCCGGTCGGTGCCGCGATGACCTGTTCCCAGGCCGGCTGCCCATCGGCCATGCCGATGGCCGCAACGCGGCCATTGTCCATGCCGACAAAGGCGAGGCTGCCCTGCACCACCGGCTCACCCAGCCCGCGCAACGTCAGATTCGGCACCGTGCGGTCGAAGACCCAGACCCGCTTGCCACTGACCGAGGACAGCGCGAAGACCTTGCCGTCACCGGCGCGGGCAATCGTCAGCGTACCGTCGCTGACCGGCGCGGCGAGCGCCTCGCTGGAGATCTTCTCGCGCCAGTAGTCGGCCCCATCGGCGCGCTTGAGCGCGATGACCTGGCCGTCCATGGTGCCGACCAGAACGGCGTTGCCGGATACCGTCGGCCCGGAAATCACGCGCTCGCCGGTCTCGGCGCGCCAGATGCGATCACCGTTGGCCGGATCGAACGCATAGACGCGGCCACCGATCTCCGCGGCGTAGAGCGCGTCCTCGGCCAGAGCCAGATCGAAGCTGCCGTAATACTTGCCGCTGCCCTTGCCGACCGATGCGCTCCAGGCCCGTTTCAGCGTGACCTGGGGATTGTCGATGTCCTGCAACTCGGCAGGCTCACGCACCTTGCCCTTGCTCGAGCACCCACCCAGCAGGGCCGCGACCAGAACCAGACCGAGCGCGCGGCGCATCACGACTGCACCACGTCGGCCAGATCGTCGAGCTTGCGCTGCAGGTCGCCGCGCGGTGCCGGATCGGCCTGCGCCTCGGCGTCCAGCGCCTGTTCGTAGGCCGCGCGCGCCGCGCTGCGCTCACCCTTGGCGAGCAGGATGTCGCCCTTGAGTTCGGCATACATCGCAGCGAATTCGCCGCCGTCGCGTTCCAGCATCTTCAACGCATCGTCGGGTTTGCCCTGCTGCCACAGCACACGCGCCTCGCGCAGGACCGCCACCTGACGCAGCCCCTCGTCGGTACCGTTGTTGCGCACCCACGCCAATGCCTGCAGCGCGTCGTCGAGGCGGCCGTCCTTGACCGCTGCCGCCGCCAGATGCAGCTGTGCGCTGCTGGCATAGGGGCTGGACGCGTGGTCCGTCACCAGCCGGTCGGCAATCGCCTGCGCCTCGGTGGCACTGGCGGTCGCCAGCGCCTGCTTCAGGTCCTCATACATGCGGGAGGCCTGCGTCGCCTGGGCGACCTGATGCCGCTGCCAGCCTTCCCAGCCGAAAATGGCACCGAGCCCGATGACCAACCCCGCGGCCAACGCCTTCCAGTTTTCACTCCACCACTGCTTGAGGCGTTCGGCCTGTGCTTCGTCGTCGTAATGTGTCGTCACGGATCAGTTCCCGTTGGATGCGCAGAGAAGACCCGCCAGCCGGTCCTTCAGTTCCGGCCACAGCGCAGTCTGCTGTTGAGATGAAGAAGTGTTGTTCGTGTCCCGCAGCGATTTTACTTGAACCGCGCCGGCCGCAAGCTCGGTCTCTCCGAGAATCAGGGCCACCTGCGCACCGCTGCGATCGGCCCGCTTGAGCTGGGCCGCGAGTTTGCCACCACCGGCGTTGAGGGTCAGGCGCAGCCCCGGCAGCTCGTCGCGCAGGCGCTCGCCCAGACGTGCCGCCTCGCGCCGTGCATCGTCACCGACACTGCACAGATAGACCTGCGGCGCCAACGACGGGGCCACCACGCCCTGCGCCTTCATCAGCAGGATCAGACGCTCGACGCCGCTGGCCCATCCCACGGCCGGCGTTGCCGAACCGCCCAGCTGGGCAACGAGGCCGTCGTAGCGCCCGCCGGCACAGACCGTTCCCTGCGAGCCCAGCTCGGTCGTGGTCCACTCGAACACGGTGCGGCCGTAGTAGTCGAGCCCGCGGACCAGCCGCGGATTCAACGCAAAGGTGATGCCCAGATCCTGCAATCCCTGCTGCAGTCCGTCGAAGTGGGCACGGGATTCATCGTCCAGCGCGTCGAGAATCGTCGGCGCATCGGCCAGCAGTGCCTGGGTCTGCGGGACCTTGGAGTCGAGAATCCGCAGCGGATTGCTCTGCAGGCGGCGCTTCGAGTCGGCATCGAGCGCGTCCTCGTGCCGCATCAGGTATTCGACCAGCGCTGCGCGATAGGCGGCACGGGCGTCGCTGGAGCCCAGCGAGTTCAGCTCCAGCGTCAGGTTCGACAGGCCCAGGCGCTTGAGCAGGCGTGCGGACAGCGCAATCAGCTCCAGATCGATGTCGGGGCCGGTCATGCCGTAGGCCTCGGCGCCGAGCTGATGGAACTGGCGGTACCGCCCCGCTTGCGGCCGCTCGTGGCGGAACATCGCACCGGCATACCAGAGCCTTTGCTGCTGGTTGTGCAGCAGTCCGTTCTCGAGCCCCGCGCGCACACAGCTCGCGGTCGCCTCGGGACGCAGGCTCAGGCTGTCGCCCTCGCGGTCCTCGAAGGTGAACATCTCCTTTTCGACGATATCGGTGACTTCGCCGATCGAACGCTTGAACAGCGCCGTATGCTCGAGCATCGGCAGCTTGATCTCACCGTAACCGTAGGCCGCGAAGGTTTCCGCGGCGACCGTTTGCAGGTGCTGCCACAGCGCGGTTTCCGGCGGCAGCACATCGTTGAAGCCACGGACGGATTGAAAGAGGTTAGCCATTTGTTCAGCAGCAGATACAGCGTGGATTGAAGGTTGAAGTCAAAACCGGTCCGGCGCCCCGGACGGCCTATTCCTGGCTCGCGGGCTCGCCCGTGCCTGCTGCGTTGCGCGCGGCCTTGCGTGCCGCCAGCTTTTCGCGGACCAGTTTCTCGAGGACGTCGACCAGCTCGTGATTGTGCGCCTTGTGCTGGATCTTGCCGTCGACGAAGATCGAGTTCGGATACCCGCCGGCCACGCCGATGGCCGCTTCGCGGGCCTCTCCCGGGCCGTTGACGACGCAGCCGATCACCGCCAGGTCGAGCGGTTCGTCGATCTCGTCGAAGCGGCTTTCGAGCTCCGCAACCGTCTTGATCACGTCGAAGTTCTGGCGCGAGCACGACGGGCACGCCACCAGATTGATCCCGCGCGAGCGCAGGTGCAGCGACTTGAGAATGTCCCAGCCGACGCGGACCTCCTCGATCGGGTCGGCGGCCAGCGACACACGGATGGTGTCGCCGATGCCGTCGGCCAGCAGCATCCCGAGGCCGATCGCGGACTTCACGCTGCCGGCACGCTGCCCGCCCGCCTCGGTGATCCCCAGATGCAGCGGCTGGTCGATCAGCGTCGCCAGCTTGCGGTACGCGAACACGGTCATGAAGACCTCGCTGGCCTTCAGCGAGACCTTGAAATCCTCGAAGTTGTGGCGCTTGAGGATATTGACGTGGCGCAGCGCCGATTCGACCAGCGCGTCGGCGTTGGGCTCGCCGTATTTCTCCTGCAGCTCCGATTCCAGGCTGCCGGCATTGACACCGATGCGGATCGGAATGCCGTGATGCTGGGCGCAGGCAACGACCTCGGCGACCTTGCGATCGTTGCCGATGTTGCCAGGATTGATGCGCAGGCAGTCGGCACCGGCCTCTGCAGCCGCGATCCCGCACTTGTAGTTGAAGTGAATATCGGCCACCAGCGGCACGTAACCGACGCGACGCTTGATCTGGCCGAAGGCCTCGGCCGCCTTCAGCGTCGGCACCGAAACCCGCACGATGTCGGCGCCGGCTTTGACCGCCGCCTGGATCTGCGCGACCGTGGCGTCGACGTCCTCGGTCTCGGTGTTGGTCATCGTCTGCACGGCGACCGGGGCATCGCCGCCGACCGCAACGCGTCCGACGCGAACCACGCGCGACTTGCGGCGTTCGATCCGGTGATGGCTGGTCATGGCCATGACGGACTCTCCTGTCTGATCCGGTGCCGCCCTACTGCAGCGGCACGCTGAAACGCGCAGTCTTGTTCGAGCGCGTGAACGGGGCGGTTTCGATACGCTGACCGTTGTAGTGGACGATCACGCCGGGCGCATTGCCGAGAAACACGTTCAGCGGCATCGTGCCGCTGACCAATTCCTCGCTTCCGCCCTGGCGCATCGCATTGAGCAGGGTCTTGCCGTCGGCATCGTCGACCCGGACCCACGACGTCTCGGTGAACTGCAGACGGACACCCCGATCGCCGGTGGCCGCGGGGGTCGTTGCAGCGGTGGCCGTTTCCGCGGGAGCGTCGGCCGCCGCCGCCTCGTCCGCAACCGGCTCGTCTTCAGCCGCCGGAGGCTCGGTCGCGACCGGCTCGGCTGCAAGCGGCTGCTCTTCCTCTGCCGCGGGTTCGGTCATCACGTCGGTCAGCGGAATCGGCATCTGCTCTTCGCCCAGCGCCGGGACCTGGACATCGGGGTATCCGGTCCGGTCCGAGCCGCTGAACCAGATGAACGCACTGGCTCCGATCGCAATCAGCACGAGCACGACCGCCATCACCACCGGCAGGCGGCTGCTCGAACCCAGCTCGGTTCCGGACGCCAGCCGCAACTTCGACGGCGCGGTCGGCAGTTGCTGCACCACCCGGCCGGAATAGGCGGCGATCAGGGCGTCGTCGTCGATCTCCAGCACCTTGGCGCACTTGCGGTAGTAGCCGCGCACGTACACCGGCTCGAGCAGGGCGTCGAAATCGTCGCGTTCCAGGGCTTCGAGCGTATGCCGGGCCAGCTTGGTCTGCGCCGCCAGATCATCGACGGACCAATGCCGACGCTCACGTGCGACGCGGATCTGCGCGCCGGGGCTGGGGCTCGGCGCAGGGCCCGGCGTATGCTCGTGCGTACCTTCAGGGTGCTGATGTTCCGATGTCTCGCTGCTCATCACGGGCTCACTTCAAAAGAGGCTGCCTCAACGGATTCCGGGAACTCCGACTTCAGCCGTCGCTCATAGCGACGTGCCGTTTCCAGATCGCCCAGTTCCCGTTCGGTGCGGGCTGCAATGAACAACAGCTCCGCGGTTGCATTCGACTGCAGGTCGTAACGCTGCAAGAAAGCGCGCGCCCGCAGGTAATCGGTCTTGCGAAAGCTGATCGACGCCATCTGCGCCAACGCCTCGCGGTACTGCGGATCGATCTTCAGGGCTTCCCGAAGATAGATCTCCGCCTTGTCGAGATTATGGGCCTTGATGCAGGTGCCGGCGTTGGTCCAGGCCGCCTCCGGGGTCGGATAGGTCGGATCCTTGGCCGCGGCCAGCAGCAGCAGCTCCGCCTCCTCGTATCGGCCCATGCTGCACAGAAAGACCCCGAAGTTGTTTTTCAGCGCGGGGTCGCCCGGGCTCAGATCCAGCGCCTCCCGGAAGTGCCGCTCGGCCTTCTTGCTTTCACCGAGATTCTGGTAGACGTAGGCGATCGCGGCATGCGTCTCGGGCAGCGAATCGTCCTGATCCAGCGCCCGCTCGAGCTTCTCGAGCGCCACCGAAAAATGGCCCTGCTGCGCGTAGTTGATGCCCAGCTGGGTGTTGACCCGCGCCGCGTTCTGCATGTCGCCGCGCGACATCGACGACCCACAGGCGCTCAGGAGCAGCACCGCCGTCGTCGTCGCGACGATCGCGCTCAGACGCATGGGCATCGCCACTCGAGCCCGCCGGGCCGCGTGAATCGGGGCGTCGCTGCACCCCGGCCTGGAATCGCCGGTCCAGTCACTGCACCACCACCGGAATGCCACGCAGGCGCTTCTTCTGCCTGGACTGGACCCGGCCGACGAGCTGACCGCAGGCGGCGTCGATGTCGTCGCCGCGGGTCTTGCGGGTGGTCGTCAGGATGTGTTTCGCGCGCAGGATTTCCGCAAACGCCTGGATCGTGTCACGGCTCGACCGGCGGTATTCCGATCCCGGGAACGGGTTGAACGGAATCAGGTTGACCTTGGCCGGCATGCCCGCGAGCAGCTTGGCGAGCTGGCGCGCATGCTCGGGCTTGTCGTTGATGCCGTCGAGCATCACGTATTCGTAGACGATATGGGTCTTGCGATCCTTGCCCGCCGTGTAACGGCGGCAGGCCGCCATCAGCTCGGCCAGCGGATACTTGCGATTGATCGGCACCAGCTCGTTGCGCAGCGCGTCGTTGGGCGCGTGCAGCGACACCGCGAGCGCGGTATCGACGTCCTCGCGCAGCCGGTCCATGAACGACACCAGGCCCGAAGTCGAGATCGTGACCCGGCGCTTGGACAGGCCGAAGCCGAAGTCGTCGAGCAGGATCCGGATCGCCGGCAGCACCGCGTTGTAGTTCGCCAGCGGCTCGCCCATGCCCATGAAGACGATGTTCGAGATCACCCGCTCGTTCTGGAAGTCACCGCCCAGGGTCCGTGCCGCGAACCAGACCTGCGCGATGATCTCGGCCGTGGTCATGTTGCGGTTCAGCCCCTGCTGCGCGGTCGAGCAGAACGAACAGTCCATCGCACAACCGACCTGCGAACTGATGCACAGCGTCGCCCGGCCTTCCTCCGGAATGTAGACGGTCTCGATCGCGTTGCCGCCGTCGAGGCGCAAGACCCACTTGCGGGTGCCGTCCTGGGACACCTGTTCGGTGACCAGTTCCGGCGTACGGATCTCGAACAGCTCCGCCATGCGCTCGCGCAGGGCCTTCGAGATGTTGGTCATCTCGTCGAAGCTGTCCTTGCCGCGACGGTAGATCCACTGCATGACCTGATCCGCGCGATAGGGTTTCTCGCCCATCGCCGCGAAGGCGTCACGCAGCTGCTGGCGATCCAGACCGAACAGGTTGACGGGGGCCGAGGCGGGACGCGCCCCGCCGGCAGTCGCTGGCGCGTTCGCTGTCATCGCCTCGTTCCCCATGTCGTCACCCGGCGTCAGACGCTCAGCGCGTCCGCGGGCACAGCTCGGTGCTGCGGAAGAAATACGCGATCTCGATCTGCGCATTCTCGAGGCTGTCCGAACCGTGGCAGGCGTTCTCGTCGATCGACTCGGCGAAGTCGGCGCGGATCGTACCCGGCTCGGCCTTCTTCGGATCGGTCGCGCCCATGATGTCACGGTAGGTCGCCACGGCGTTCTCGCCCTCGAGCGCCATCACCATCACCGGACCGCTGGTCATGAAGCTCACCAGATCGCCGAAGAAGGGGCGCTCCTTGTGCACCGCGTAGAAGCCCTCGGCCTCGCCCTGGGTCAGATGGGTCATGCGCGCGGCGATGACCTTGAGGCCGGCCTTTTCAATGCGCGCAATGATGTCGCCGATCGCGTTCTTGGCAACTGCGTCGGGCTTGAGAATGGAAAGCGTACGTTCGAGCGACACTGCGAGACTCCTTGAATCCTGTCGAAATAATTGAGAGCAAACAAACTGTACTGGCGCACCACGAAGGCGAGCCAATAGAAAAATCAGGCCCGGCGGAGTTCCGCCAGGCCCTGGACTTCAGACACCTGCCCTGTTCACCACCCTTGCGTCCCGTCGCGGCACGGCGGTCGTCCGCATCCATGGCATTGCATGCACCCTGACGGGGCAACACGGCATCTGCGTTCGGGAGCGATCGGCGCACCAAGTCTCGGGACCGAGCCCCGGGCTGTCAGGCAGCAAACAGGATCAAGGTCATCAGGCCAGGAAAATCAGCTAATTGTACCTTCCGCGGCGGCACTGCGGCAACGCAACATCAACCGCCCCGCACCGCGAATCCCGCGCCCCGGGCGCAGGCATGCGGTCGATCAGACGGTGAAACTCTCGCCGCAGCCGCAATAGGCTTTTGCCTTCGGATTGAGGAACTTGAAGGATTCGTTCAGGCCCTGCTTCTGGTAGTCGAGGGTCAATCCGTCGAGCAGCGACAGATCGTCACGCCGCACCACCACGGTCGCACCGTGCTGCTCGAACACGGTGTCGTCGGCCCCGATCGCGTCGGCGTAATCCAGCGTGTAGGCATAGCCGGAGCAGCCGGACTTGCGCACCCCGACCCGCAGGCCCAAGCCGTTCCCACGCTGGGCGATCTGCTGCCGGATGCGCTCGGCAGCCTGCGTTGTCAACTGAACACTCATATTTATTCAACCACTTATGCGCTTGACCAAGGCCAGGACCAAATCCTCGCCCATCAGCGCACAATGGGCCTTGTCGTCGGTGATTTCAAGGGCTTGCCGCAGATCCGCGGCCGTCAGCCGATGAACGCGGGGATCGGCGCCGACGAGCTGTTCGGCCACCCACTGCCCGACGGCGATCGTCACCGGACAGCCGTAGGCCTGGAACCGCACGTCCACCACCCGCCCGCCGGCCAGCTGGGCGTACAGACGCAACCGCCCCCGCGCGGCGGGACTGCCGGCCTCGACGACAACGACATCCGCCGCCGCCATCAGCTCGCCGGCTCGCGCCGGCGCCTCGAACCGCGCCCAGACCGGTTCCGGATAGCCGAACACGTTCTCGCGATTCATGCCGCCCCCCCGTCCGGTGCCAGCTGTCGCAACCAGCTGACCTCGTCGATCACCCGCTGCGCCGCCCGATCGACCTGCTCCGGAGTGGTCCACCGCCCCAACGAGAACCGCAGCGACGAAGCCGCGGTTTCATCGTCACGTCCCAGAGCCCGCAGGACGTAGGACGGCTCCCGTGTCGCCGACGAGCAGGCCGAACCGCTCGAAACGGCCAGATCCGACAGGCGCGCACGCAGGGATTCTCCTTCCGCCCCCGCGAAGCTGACGTTGAGGACATGCGGCGCCAGATGCCCGACCGAACCATTGCGCGCGATTGCCGGCAGCACCGACATGGCCTGCCACAACCGTTCGCGCAGCGCTGTCACACGCTCCGCGTCGGCGGCCATCGTCTTCCGCGCCAGGGCGAACGCCCGCCCCATGCCGACGATCTGGTGCGTCGCCAGGGTGCCCGACCGCATGCCCTGCTCGTGACCGCCGCCGTGCATCTGCGGCGCCAGACGCGCGCGCGGCCGCTTGCGCACGAACAGCGCGCCGATGCCCTTGGGACCATAGACCTTGTGCGCCGAAAGACTCAGCAGGTCGACCGGCGTTGCCGCCAGGTCGATCGGCAGCTTGCCGGCGGCCTGCACGGCGTCCACGTGAAACAGCACGCCACGTTCGCGCAGACGGGGCGCCAGCTCGGTGATCGGATTGATCACCCCGGTCTCGTTGTTCACCCACATCAGCGACACCAGCACGGTCGACGGACGCAGCGCATCGAGCACCTGCCCGGCCCGGATCAGCCCGTCGCGGTCCGGCTCCAGATAGGTCACCGCGACGCCACGGGTTTCCAGGTAGCGACAGGTGTCGAGCACCGCCTTGTGCTCGATGCGACTGCAGATCACATGCGCGCCGTCGCCGCCGCGGAATTCCAGAGCGCCCTTGATCGCAAGGTTGTTGGCCTCGGTGGCGCCGGAGGTCCAGACGATTTCCTCGGCCGCCGCCCCGATCAGCGCGGCCACCTCGGCCCGCGCCGCCTCGACCGCCGCGCGGGCCGCACGGCCCGGTGCATGGTCCGACGCCGGGTTGCCATAGCCGTCGACCGTACCCAGCCACGGCAGCATCGCCTCGCGCACGGCCGGATCCAGCGGCGTCGTCGCCGCGTAGTCCAGATAGATCAACGCGTCCGTCATCGCTGCCCGGCCAGTTCCCGGAGGGCCTGGAGGAAGCGATCGACCTCCTCTTCGCGGTTGCGCTGCCCGAAGCTGACACGGATCGCGCCGAAGGCGATGTCGCGCGGATACCCCATGGCCAGCAGCACATGGCTTGGCTCGCCCTTGCCGCTGGCGCAGGCCGAGCCGCTGGACACACCGAAGCCGCGCCGGTCGAGTTGCATCAGCAGCGCCTCTCCCTCGAAGCCATCGAGCGCGAACTGCAGCGTGTTCGGCAGTCGCGGCGCGCCAGCGCCGAAGATGCACACCCCGGGCAGTGCCGCCAGACCGGCTTCGAGACGGTCGCGCAGCGCCAGCACATGGGCCGCTCGCGCCTCCAGTTCGACGCGCGCCAGCTCGGCCGCGACGCCGAAGCCGACGATGGCGGCGACATTCTCGGTGCCGCCGCGCAGGCCGCGCTCCTGCGGCCCGCCGTGATGCTGCGGGGCGAGCTCGATCTCGTTGCTGGCGACCAGCGCGCCGATGCCCTTGGGGCCGTAAAGCTTGTGTGCGGACAGGCTCATCGTATCGGCGCCCAGCGCGCGGAAGTCGAGCGGAATCTTGCCCGCGGCCTGCACCGCGTCGACGTGCAGCATCGCGCCGGCGGCATGACCCAGCGCCGCCGCGCGGTTGACGTCCTGCAGCACACCGGTCTCGTTGTTGGCGCGCATCAGCGCGACGAGCCTGACGCCGCCGGCGGCCAGCTGCCTCTCGAACGCCGCCCAGTCCACGATCCCGGTTGCGTCGACCGCGATCGGCTCGACCCGCCAGCCGCGCCGGGTCAGCGACTCGGCGGCTTCCATCACCGCCGGATGCTCGGTAGCACCATAGAGCACGCCCCCCGGCGCCAGCGGATCGGTGGCCCCCTTGATCGCGAGGTTGTTGGACTCGGTCCCGCCGGAGGTCCAGGTGATCTCGGCGGCGCGACAGCCGACCAGATCGGCGAGCTGCTGGCGCGCCTGCTCGATCGCATCGCGCGCGGCCCGGCCGAAACGATGCACCGATGAAGGATTGCCGTAAGGTCCGGTCAGATACGGGGTCATCGCCTCCAGTACCCGCGGATCCAGCGGCGTGGTGGCGTTGTGGTCGAAGTACACCGCCACGGCGCTACTCCGGATCGGCGGGCTTGTCGGCGTTGTCGCTGCAGAACTCCGGCAACTCGAGTTCAGACAGCGCGCTGTCCGGCATGGCCGCGTCGATCCGGTGCACCGACTGGCTCAACTGCTGAACCCGGGCATCGAGCTGATGGATGTGGTCGAGCAGCGACGAAAACGCGTTGGCCACCGGATCGGGCATGTCGCGGGACAGGCCGTAGGCATCGAAGCCGAAATGCCTGGCCAGCGCCTGGACCGATTCCGAGGGTGCCTGCTGCTCGCGCACGATGCGGCCGGGGATGCCGACCGCGGTCGCGCCCGGCGGCACTTCCTTGACCACCACCGCATTCGACCCGATCCGCGCGCCCTCGCCGACGGTGAACGGCCCGAGCACCTTGGCGCCGGCGCCGACGACGACGTTGTTGCCGAGCGTCGGATGACGCTTGCCCTTGTTCCAGCTCGTGCCGCCCAGGGTCACGCCCTGATACAGCGTCACGTCGTCACCGATCTCGGCGGTTTCGCCGATCACGACGCCCATGCCGTGGTCGATGAAGAAGCGACGGCCGATGGTGGCACCGGGATGGATCTCGATGCCGGTGATCAGCCGCGCCAGGTTGGAATTGAGCCGCGCCAGCCAGCGCAGCCCGTGCCGCCAGAGCCAGTGGCTGATCCGGTGCGACCAGACGGCATGCAGGCCCGGATAACAGGTGAGCACTTCCCAGGTGTTGCGCGCGGCCGGATCGCGCTCGAAAACACTGGAAATATCCTCACGGATGCGGGCAAACATGGGGCACCTCTGCGTAGCGCTCGAAAACGAGACGGGCAATTGTAGACCTTCACGGTCCTGATTCGTGCGGACGCCCGGCGGCAAACTGCCGGTCAGTCGCCGTCGTCGCCGTGCTGCTCCGGCTCGCCCGCCAGCGGAATACGACGCCGCTTGGGCTTCTCGATCGAGGTCAGAATGCCGCGCAGGATGTTCAGCTCGTTGCGATCCGGGCTCGCGCGGTTGAAAAACGTCCGCAGCCTGCGCATCAGATGGCGCGGGTTGGCCGGATCGAGAAAGCCCGTAGCCGACAGGATCCGCTGCAGATGCTCGTAGAAACGCTCCATGTCGTCGGCGGACGGCGGTGCGTACCAGGGATGTTCGGCCTTCGGCGCGCTGACCTGCACGTCCGGATAGGCCGCGCGGCGCAGTTCGTAAGCCATGATCTGCACCGCCTGCGACAGATTCAGCGACGTGTACCCCGGATTGGCCGGGATCAGGGTCGTCGCGTGACAGTGCTCGAGCTCGGCGTTGGTCAGACCGGTGCGTTCGCAGCCGAACACGAACGCCACCGGCGCCTCCCGGGTCAGCGGCAACGCCCGCTGCGCCGCGGCCCAGGGCAGCATCGGCGCGTCGCCCAGATGGCGCGAGCGTGCCGACAACGCGACCACCCAGCCGCAATCGGAGACCGCGTCCGCCAGCGTCGGCACGACTCTCGCCGCCTGCAACACCGGCAGCGCGTGGGCCGCGGTCGCACGCGCCTGGGGATGCGGATAACGGTCCGGATTGACCAGAACCAGATCATCGAGCCCCATCGTCAACATCGCCCGCGCCGTCGCGCCGATGTTGCCGGGATGCTGGGTCTGGACCAGGACCACGCGAATGCGACTGAGCGGATCGGCGGGCGCCGACGATGACGATGACCGGGTTGCGGAATCTGGGGAGAGCTCGTTCATGCGTGATATTCTATTTGTTTCCTCCCCGCCCATTCCTCGGATTCCAAGACGGCCGCCATGCATCCGCTGGTCAACATCGCTGTAATGGCTGCGCGCGCAGCCGGCAACTTCATCATGCGCAACTTCGACCGGGCCGATCAGCTCGCCGTCGAACGCAAGGCGCGCAACGACTTCGTCACCATGGTCGACCGCGGCGCGGAATCGGAAATCATCCGCACCGTGCACAAGGCCTATCCGGATCACGCGATCCTGGCCGAGGAAAGCGGCGCCCGCGGCCAGAGCGACGTCACCTGGATCATCGACCCCCTCGACGGCACGACCAACTTCCTGCATCGCATTCCGCACTTCGCGGTGTCGATCGGCATCCAGGTCAAGGGCCGGCTCGAGCACGGCGTCATCTACGCCCCCTGCACGCAGGATCTCTACGTCGCCAGCCGCGGCGCCGGCGCACTGCTGAACAATCGCCGGATCCGCGTCAGCAGCTGCCGCGAACTCAGCTCGGCGCTGGTCGGCACCGGCGTCCCGCTGCGGGAGGAATACCTGGACCGCTACCTACCGCTGCTGCGCAACGTTGCCGAGCAGACCGCCGGCGTCCGCCGCGCCGGCGCCGCGGCGCTGGATCTGGCCTATGTGGCTTCGGGCCGCCTCGAAGGATTCTGGGAATTCAATCTGCAGCCCTGGGACATGGCCGCCGGCATGGTGCTGGTCCAGGAGGCCGGCGGCGTCGTCCGCGGACTCGACGGCAGCGAGGACCCGCTCAAGACCGGCAATATCTTCGCCTCGACCGTGGCGATGCTGCCGCAGCTCGAGCCGCTGCTGGCCTTGCCCCCGCAAAGCGAGGCGACCTGATTCACCCCACAGAATTCACCCCACCGATCCGGCGGCGATCCGAACACGCCGCCTGCAAAAAAATACCGGGCTCTAAGCCCGGTATTTTTTTGCCTGGAAGCCTGGATCAGACCAGAAACTTCTTGCGGTCCTTGCCGGCCGCCTCGGCCTCGACGATCCACTTCGGCGCACGGCCGCGACCGGTCCAGGTCGCGCCGCTGGCCGGATCCCGATACTTCACGGCCACCTTTGCGCGCTTGCCCTTGGGCTTGCTGGCACGGCGCCCCAGATCCTTGATGGTCAGGCCGTACTGGTCCATGATCTGATGAATCTTGGCCACGGCGTCGGCAATCTCATTCTGACGCGCCGTATCCGCCTGCTTTTTCAGCGTTTCGATCTGCTTGAGGAGTTCCTGATAGCTTGGCATTTTATCGCTTCGATAGTGGGGGTTTTTTATTCGCAGGCGACACGGACGTTAAGCTGAATCAATTAAATTCCGAGCGGAAATTCAAACGCCGCATCGCAGCGACGAAATCATACGGCCAATACAATCCTTCGCTCAAGCTTTTTCGGGATATTAACGAAAAGCGAGGCGAATACCCGGGGAATAAAGAAGCAAAATATCGCAATCCGCCGCAGCGGCGCCCGACAGGGCAGCCGTTCGGCCGGAAGGGGCGAAAACGAGCTGAACAGGCAGGCGCATTTCCGATATGTCCGTTTTTTTCATCATTGCCGTATTCGCAGCGATCAGCCTGCCGCTGATTGCCGTCTCGTATTGGGGTGAGCGCCTGTTCGGGGATCGCCCCATCGGCACCCTGCTGCTCTGCCTGCTGGCGACAGCGGTCGCTCTGGGGCTGGAACATTACATCGCCATCCCGTCGGCGCTACTGCTGGCTTCCGGGCTGCTCGCCAGCGCCTATGGCGGCTGGCTGCTGCATACAGGCCGCATGCAACGCCCCGGCGCCGCTGGGCTGGTTGTGCTCGGTTTGTTCTTTATTTATCCGCTGATCTGGCGCTGGGGTTTTCCGAGCATCTATCCGACTTCGGAAAGAGTCACCGACCTCTATTTCATCAGCCATTTCATCGACAGCCAGAAACTTCCGGCAATCGATCGGTGGCTGCCGCCCTATCGCTTCGACTTTTATTATCCGCTGCAGTTTTATTGGGGCGGCCTGTTTGTCCGCTCGCTGAACATCCCCATCGGTTTCGCCTACAACTTCGGCGTGGTCTTTCTGATGGGCGGAACCGGCTACCTGATCTGGCACGTCGCCCGCCGTGAAACCCGGCATTGGCGCAGCGCGCTGGTGATCACCGCTGCATTGGTGATCGGCGGCAGTGGCGCCGCACCCTATATCGCCACCCAGATCGCCTCCCGCGAGGACATTCCATCCGCGCAGGCATCGCTGCGCGCGATCACCGCGGACGCCCGATTCAACGGCGACGGCGGCCGCGGGCTGCAAGCGCCCGACACCGCGGCGGGCGTCCCCAAGCCGCTGGAGCTGCCGCTGGAGCCGTACAGCTATCAGTACTACCTGGGCGACTTCCACCCGACCCTCACCGGCCTGCTCATCGCTTTTCTGATGGTGGCGTTGATGTTGCGGTACGAGACGCCGACGATCGATACGGCGCGGCGCAAACGCAGCAGCTTTGCACTCGGCGCGATCACGACGATCAGCATCGTCGGCAACACCTGGATTTTTCCGCTCGCGGCGATGGCGACCGGTCTGTGGACGCTCTGGAAGCTCGCAACCGACGATCGTCACGCCCAGCGCCTGCTGCCCCTGGTCTGGACGGCCGGCGGCGGCATCGGCGCCTTGGTGGTACTGCTGCCGGTGCTCAAAGGGCTGGCCGCGCGGCAGCTTCAGACGCCGATGCTGTGGGTTCCCGCCGAGCTGCACAGCCCCCTGCTACCGTGGCTGGTGCAATGGTGGCCACTGCTGGGCCTGACCGGACTCGCATTGGTCGTCCTGCCGCGCAGGTCCCTGGGATTCTTCCTGGCGCTGCTCACGATTGCGCTGCTCGCCTTCTCCGAACTGTTCTACATCAACGATCTGTCTATCAACGAATTCGAACGCACCAACAGCACCCTGAAGTGGTGGGGCTGGATCTGGTCGTTCTCGGTGTTCGGCCTCGGCGTGACGCTGCTCGCGCAGCGCCGCCCGACGGTGAGCTGGCTCACCACCCTGCTGCTGATCCCCGGCCTGGTCAGCGGTTACTGGTACGCCCGCTACTGGCTGGGCGAGGCCAAGACCGACGCCGGAAAACTGGACGGCAGCCACTTCTACACCCGCGATCCGCAGCATCGCGAGCTGATCGACTATCTGCGGCAGGCACCCGACGGCGTCACCGTCGAGTCGATCGCCGGCAACGCCTACACCGACACCGGCATGCTGAGCCTGCTCGGCGGCAAGCGTCTGTACATGGGCTGGCCGGATCACGAATACACCTGGCGTGGTGGCCTGGTCGAAATCCAGACCCGGGTCAACGACGTCAACAAGCTGTATGCCCGTGAGCTGACGGATGCACCCCAGTGGCTGATCCGGTCGCACATCGACTTCGTGATCTGGTCGATCCGCGACTGCAACGCCCTCGGCGACCAGGCCGCCTGGCAGCTCAACGACCAGATCAAGCGCGACTACGACCTGAAGATCACCGGCTGGTGGGGCAACTGTCCGGTCGGGGTGTGGACGCGTCAGGGACTGGGCGGCCACGCAGAGCCGCCGGCAAAAACACCGTGAAACAGCTCCTGACCTTCGGCGCACTCGGTGGCGCCGGCACCGCACTGCATTTCGCGGTGCTGTTCGCCGCCGTCGAATGGGCGCACTGGCCAGCGATGGCCGGCACGATGCTCGGCGCGCTGTGCGGCATGCTGTTCAACTACCTCGCGCACTACCACATCACCTTCGCCAGCGACGCGTCGCATCGCCGCGCGCTGCCGCTGTTCGCTGCTGGCGCCGGAGCATCCTTCGCCCTCAATGCACTGATCATGGCCGGCCTCCTGGGCCTGAAGGTGCAATACTTGCTTGCCCAGCTGTGCACCACCGGGATCGTCTTCGTCCTGAACTATGTCTTCGCCAAACATGTCGCGTTCAGAAAATAGGGAACCGCTGATCTCGGTCGTCGTGCCGGTCTACAACGAGGCGGAGGTCATCGCCGAGTTCTGGCGCCGCCTGGAAGGTGCAATGGACGGCATCGAGGGCACCCGCTTCCACGCAATATTCGTCGACGACGGCAGCAGCGACGGCAGCTACGACATGCTGCGCATGCTGGCCAAGCGCGACTCGCGCGTCTCCGTGCTCAAGCTGTCGCGCAACTTCGGCAAGGAATCCGCGATGACCGCCGGCCTGGACTTCGCGCGCGGCGAATGGACCGTCATCATCGATGCCGATCTGCAGGATCCGCCCGAGCTGATACCGAAGATGCTGCAACGGGCGCAACTCGGCTACGACGTGGTCCTCGCCCGCCGGGCGACCCGGCAAGGCGAGTCCTGGCACAAGAAGTGGTTCGCGCGGATGTTCTATCGCCTGATGGGCGCGCTCAAGCCCGGCTTCCGCCTGCCCCCGGACACGGGAGACTATCGCCTGATGTCGCGCCGCGCGGTTGAGGCCATCGGCGAATTGCGCGAAAGCCACCGGTTCATGAAAGGCATCTTCGCGTGGATCGGATTTCCGACCTATGAGCTGCTCTATGACCGCGATCCCCGCCACGACGGCCATTCGAAGTTCAATTTCTTCAAGCTGCTGAATCACGCGATTGACGGCATCACGTCGTTCTCGACCGCGCCTCTGCGCTTCGCGACCTACTTCGGGCTGTTCGTTTCGTTGCTCGCCTTCGCCTACGGCAGCCTCATCGTCATCAAGACCCTGATCTTCGGCGAGCCGGTCGCGGGCTTTCCGACGATCATGACCAGCATTCTGTTCATCGGTGGTGTGCAGTTGCTGTGCATCGGCGTGATCGGCGAATACGTCGGCCGCATCTACGGCGAGACCAAGCACCGGCCGTTGTATCTGCTCGAGGAGATCCACGGCACCGCCCCCGCGGACGCCCCCGAAACGACTGCGCCCACCGCCAGCGGGATGTCCAGCCCCGAATAGGCCGATCCGCGGCCGCGCCTCCGCTTAGCGACAGGGCCGGGCCGCAACGAAATAACCGATCACCGGCCCGGAGCCGTCGTCGCGCAGGGCGACGAAGCGGTATGCGGGCGCCACAGCCGCCTTGGCCCGGGCCAGATCCGCGAGACTCCAGTTCGCGGACGCATCCACCAGCACGTAGCCGACCCCTGCAAGCTGCAAGCTTTGCAGTTCCGGAGCGGCGTACCAGGCCTGCATGGCCTCGATGCCTGCACGGTCATGGGGCGTGATTGCACCAATCTGACTCAGATGCGCCATCCACCCGCCGAGCGTCGGCCACGCCAGCAGGGTTGAAACCAGCGGATTCAGCGCATAGGCCTGCGCTGTCTGGCGTTCCAGGGTCAGGCCCGGACACCGCCCGTGCAGGGCCTGGAACAGCATCCGGCGGTCCTCAGCCGGGATCGTCGCCGCGGCATCGAGCGACCCGTTGCGCTGCCCGCCCTGCGCCGCCCCGCGCGCGCCGAGCACATCCCATACCTGCACCAGTGACGTGCACGCGAGCACCAATGCGATCACCGCACTGACGCCAACCGCTCGACTGCGCCCGGCCTCGGCCAGCACCACCATCGTCCAGCCGGCGAGCGCAAAACTGCCGATCTTGAGCACACCGTTGAAACGTTCATAGGCGCCGCCATAGGGATCGTCCAGCAACACCCACTCCAGGCCGAACACCATGGCGGCGAATATTGCGGAGAATCCCCAGCCCCCGCCGGCGAGAATCAGCACCAGGGAACACAGCAGCAACGGTCCCCAGATCACCAGAAACTGGACCGGGGACGAGCGCATCTCCGACGGCAGCCAGGCCAGGGACACGGAGCCGGTCGCCAGGTCGGACGCATGCCACAACGGCCACATCATCAAGGCCCCGAGCGCGGCGCCTGCGAGCACGATCGCCAGCGCCGACCCGCTACACCTGCGGATCACGGCATACAACGCCACCGTGGCAAAGCAGGGCATCGTCCAGGGGTTGAGGAAGAACGACACGGGAACGGCCCAACCCGCCGCCGCCGGAAAGCCCGCGCGCGCCAGTCCGGGACGCTCCGTGTAGGCCAGCCCGATCAACACCGCCAGCAACAACAGCGTGTATACCGGCGGATGCAGATCCCCCAGCCACCCGAGCAGATGGGCCAGCCCTTCGATCGGATAGGCCCGCCCGTCCATCAAGGCCTCGGCCCAGGAGCCCGGCCGCGCCCGGTCGGCCCACTCGGTCAGCCGCACATGCGCCATCGGGCGCAGATGCCCGGGCACCTCGATCAGACGCATGCCCAGCGCGGCGGACAGACCTGTCGCCGGGAAAGTCGCCGCCAGGGCTGCGACGCTTCGGATCAGCACACCGCCCCGCATCGCCGACCAGGCGATCGCAAATACCAGAACGGGGATCAACGCCAGGAACAGCAGATAGCCCCCGGCCGGCTCCAACCCGAGCAGGCGCGCGTAGAAAGCAACCGTGTAGAAACCGAGATAGTAATAACGCGTCAGCGCCGTACCCGGGTTCCACAACTCCGGTGCCGGCAGCGCCTGGGCCGTACTCAGGCTGGCAATGTAGTGAAGGTCGTAAATGCCTTCACCCATGGGCGAGAACTCGAAGCTCGAAACCCGCAGCAGGTACCACGCGGCGGCCATTGCGGCACACACCGCTGCCTGCAGCCAGGGCTCGAACCGGGTCCGTGGCGCGTCATCCGGGCGCAGAAGCCGCGACCGCAAGACCGGCACGATGAGAAAACCGGCGAGCGCGAAGTCCGCCCCCCAGGCAACACCGCCTGGCATCCCCAACAGGCGCAGCCCCAGATCGCAGGCAGGGACCACGAACAACAGAATCAACACCAGCCAGGCAATCACGTCGCCGCTCCGGGAGGAACACTACGCACGCTCAACACCGGCCTCGGACTCCCACAGCCGCATGGCCGCGTTATCGCGGGGCAGCAACGCCCACCTCCGCTAGCGCGGATCGGCGCGGTCGGGCACACGGATCCACTCGAGAACGATCGGATCCGAAGCGGCGGACATCTGGGTATGAACACGCAACACCGCACGCCTGGACGACTCGATCCAGGTCTCGCGCCTGAACGAACCGCGCTGGCCGGTCGTGCGCACGCGCTCGGTCACCCGGATCGCCGGTCCGCTGTAGGCCAGCCCCTGGTAGTAGACCTCCTGCACCCGCTCGACCGTTGCGATCTGCTCGAACCACTCGTCCGACGCACGGGTCTTGAGCAGGCGCACCGATTTTTCGGCCGGCAGCACGGCATCGGCCGTCCCGTCGAGATACAGCTGCACCGCGCCCGACCGAATGCTCTCGGAGGCGACCAGGTCATGCGCCAAACCATCCGTTGCGATGAGATCTGCGCCCTGCATGACCAGCGACACGCCCAGTCCGCCGATCCAGAGATCGCGACCGTTGGCCTTGTTCTGCTCGGCGAGGATGAACACGGCTTCCTCGCGCTTGCCGAAGCGGCCGTACATCTGCGCATACGGCATCTCGCGCAAGCGCTGGATGCCGGCGGCCACGTCCGGCGACATTCCGGAAGTAAAGGTGTTGCGGGCACTGTCCGCGACCAGATCCAGGTTGCGGATGCCACAACCGCCAAGGAAGACAGTCAGCGCCAGCGCGCAGATCGCAGCCAGCGCGCGTCGCGACGCTTGCGCTTGTCGCCGGCGGGCTTCAGCGTCCATAGATCGCGCCCTCATTGAAGCCGCCGTACACACCGTACAGCTTGCGTCCGTCGTCGACCTTCTGCCCGCCGTCACGCGACAGGAACCGGTAATCGATCGAAGTGCCGCCGCTCTTCATCCCCTCCGAAAACACCGAGAGCGGGATATAGATGTAAAAGCCCTTGTCGAAGGAACCTTCACCGAACTGTTTCGAGGACACATCCGTCTTGGTCGCGAAAACACCGAAGCGCGCACCGTTGCGGAACGTTCGAGACAGGTCCAGCGTAACCCCCACGTCCTTGGCCAGATAACGGCCCGCACTCATCGCCACGTCGATCCCGCTGATCGGGCTTTGGTAGTAGACGGTCAGGTGGCCCGTTGCCGTCTTGTAGTCGCGAAAGTCGAGCCTCTGATCGAAATCGCGCTGGCGCACGTAGTTGGCATCCAGCGACACCGCCCAGCGCTTGTCGAACGGCCGGTACAGGACTTCGCCGGCGACGCCGCCGTACATTTCCTCAAAGATACCGGCCGAAAGCCGCCCGTACCATTCGGGCACGATCGGGAACAGGAAATTCGCCTCCAGCTCGTCGAGATAGACATTGCTCGACCCCGACTGGTAGCGCTCCAGATCACTGCGCACCGCCGGCAACGAGCCGCTGGCCGGCGGCTCCTGCAGGCGATCCAGATCGTTCAGCACGCTGACACCCAGCGTTCCCGTCACGCTGAAGCTGCGCGTCAGCTGCACGGTGGTATACGGCTTGAGAAGCAGCTGACCGACATAGAAGTCCGTTGGCCCGCCGATATTCGAGCGCAAGGCGGGATTGATCCCGACCGCATAGGTCGGATAGCTCAGCAGATCGGGATAGCGGGCATCGTCGAGACTCCATCCGTCACCCGGGCCAAAGCTGCTGCGCACCACAAGCTCTTCGACTGAAGCTTGCGCGCTGGCTTCAGCCTCGATCACATCCCGCGGTGTCTCGGCCGTCATCGCCCCGGCGCCTCCGGCCATCGTCACGACGCGGATCGTCCTGACGCTGTCAGGCGCGACATTGGCCACCTCGCGCCCGATGTGGCGCTGCACCTCGACCGGATCACTGGTCCGGCTGCTGCTCTGCCACACCGTCAGCATCGAACCATCGTCCGATATGTCCAGGGCGTGCACGAAAAAGCCGCGATACCGCAGAGCCTCGTACAGCCGCACATATCGCTCCGCGTCCGCAACATCCGCCGGCCGATAGGCGGAGTGACGGTTGCGATCCAGCTCCGGAAGATACGAGCGGCTCTTGGGCACATCGTCGCGCCCGATCACCGGCGTGATCCCGATCTGGAACCCCACCTGATTCCCACGTAAATAGGACAGCGTGGCGGAAACCTGATCGCTCAACGCGTAACGGACGCCGCCGTTGAAGCGCGCGGAAGCTTCAATAGGCCGCCGTGCCGGCTCATTCGAGTAGTCATTGCCATCCAGCTCGGCGACAAACGTCCAAGCCCCGCCCCCGGGATTCCAGAGCAGACTCCCGAACACGCCGACTTCCTCTCCCCGGAACCAGCGCTGGGTCGAGAACGTGCCAGTTCCATCCAGAGCGCCTCCCGGACGCGAACGGAAGCGATCGCTGAGCTGCGTCAGCGGATTGTCAAAGCCACCGCGCGCACCCAGCCGGCCCCAGGCGATACCGATTGACGCATAGACGTCGAAGATGCGCTGCGACGCCACAAGGTACTCGCTGGAAAACAGCCCGGTACCACCGATATCGACAATGCCGACGCTCAGCGCCGGATACCAGTGCCCCTCAGGCAGGATCTGCACCGCAACGTCGAAACCCTTGTCCTTGTAAGACTGGCCGTTTCGTGAAGTGCGGTAGGGACGATCCGAGATATCCGAATACCGCGCATTGAAATTCAGCCTGCTGAACGGCTGCGCGCTCAAATAGAGGGAGTTGTACGGCTGAACGGAAGAAATTCCAAATCCGAGACTCCCCTCGATCGGCATCAGGGCAATGGGGGTGGTCAGCATGCCGGGGAAACCCGTCATCGAATGACGGTCGACCTGGGCAAGTGCAGCATTTCCCCAGAGCAACGCGCCCAGCAAACCGCCGCCCAGGGCACACCGCATCCGCCGCCTCACTGACCGCTGCATCCGGCTTTCCGGACTCCGGAAATCAGGAGAGACCCGGGAGGAATGGCCGTACGCTCATAGTTCCAGAACTTGAGGCCCAGCACCCGTGCTTGGCCGTCCGGCAGCACGAGCAGATCCTTGCCAAACCATCCACTGTCGTCGATGTCCAGTGCGTCGAAATAGTGGTCGCCCCCTGCGCCGGCCTGGTACAGGGTTGGCGCCGCCTCCAAGGCATAGCCCTGAGCGACATAGACATAGACTTGGCGCGGAGGAACGATCAGCACATCCCCTGCGATCAGGTTGACCGCTTCGCCCACGGCGCCCCCGCCATCCAACTGGACGGGCACACGATACAGCTGCCGGGATGACAGCCGCCGTGCCCATTCGCGCCGGTCGTCGACCCCGAACAGGGTGTCGATCACCGCCAGCGCCTGACGTTCGCCGGGCTCCACACAGCTGCGCGTGGTCGGAATGACAACGGCGCTGCCATCGCTGCGATCCCGGCGCAGCAGGATCGCCCCGAACGCAAAAGCGTCCGGCGCCAGACCTCCCGCGGCTGCCAGGGCAGACGGCAGGTCGGTATGGGCCGACTCCAGCTCGATCTGCCCAGGCTGCCGAACCGCTCCGTACACACCGACTGACGGCACGCGATCCACAGTGGCCACAGGCGCCGTCAACAGCCCAGGCTCGGCCGCCAGAACAGGCGCGGTGCCCCACAGCACCAGCATCCCAAGCAGGCGACGCCACGGTCTCAAACCTGGCCACGCGCGATGGATACGATCGACCATTCCACACACCCCGGCACGGATCCACCCCACTGGCCATCCATCTCTGTGCTGCAACACCCGAGACTTCCCCTCATTCATGAATCGCGCGCTCTACACATCTTGTCGCCCAATCGTGGCTCTGACTCACCGGCCCGTTTCGTGCGGGCACCCCGGCGCCGACCAATCTCAAGGCGGACACGTATTCCGTCCTCAATGATGACGGCAGTTTATCCAAAGCCCCCACGCTGCGCGAAGCTGAAGGTCCGGCCGGGCCACCCTCAACAGATCACGTTTGACGACAACCGCCGAGCTTCACTGATACTCAAGAAAGAAGGGCTGACCACTAGGCCAGCCCTTCCGATTCTGTCGAAACAGGCGAGCTTACGGGCTGGTACCGCTGGTCCCGCTCGTCCCACCCGTCCCCGTACCTCCGGTCCCACCGGTTCCGCTGGTACCGCCGGTTCCCGTCCCGCCACCACCGCCAGTCGGCGTCGGCGTCGGGGTGACGGTCGGCGGCGGCGTCGGAGTTGCGGTCGGC
>NPID01001039.1_pt2 | contig 54326 bp, 43 predicted proteins | sample 8637491 | NCBI WGS metagenome assembly NPID01 (sample SAMN07420843, study PRJNA396082) | bioreactor metagenome | isolation source: sample BA6 brine-fed electro-methanogenic bioreactor BA | place: Japan: Kochi | collected 2016-06-14 | reverse complement strand
TAGTGTGGGAACTACTGGATTCGAACCAGTGACCCCCTGCTTGTAAGGCAGGTGCTCTGAACCAGCTGAGCTAAGCTCCCATTAAATTTGTGCAATGCTTTTCGTTTAAAGCGTTGCAAAAATACATGCATTTTTTAATTCTGCAAAATTTTTTCCTGCGAATTATTCTAAAATTAGCGCATCGGCAACCGTGAATGTGCTGCCACCGATGAAAATCAAATCGTTAGGCTGTGCAATTTTTTTTGCCTCTCGAAGGGCTTCTTCTACATTTTGGTAGGTGTTTCCCACTAATCCGTAACTTTTTGCCTTATTGGCAAGTTCTAGCTCGTTCAATGCTCGCGGAATATTTGCCTTGGTAAAGTAGTAAGTTGCATTTTTTGGAAGTAGCTTAAGTATACCCTCAATGTTCTTATCGCTAACCATACCAATTACCATATGGGTTTTATTATGAGGTGTATTTCTTATTTGCCTTGCAATGTGGGCTATCCCATCAACATTGTGGCCTGTATCGCAAATAGTAAGAGGGTTTTTGCAAATTATTTGCCATCGGCCAAGTAATCCTGTATTGGCTATTGTGTTGCTTAGGCCTTTGGTTATGTTTAGTTTGGTGATGGCATATACTTTTTTTACAAGCAAATCGATGGCGCAAAGTACGCTGGGTAAGTTTTTTGCCTGATATTCTCCCAGTAAATCAATGCTCAGGCTTTCGTAAACCACTTCTTCGCCTTTTGCAATGCTAAAATACTGCTTATCAATTCCCTTTTGTTCAGTAGTACTTACCAAATATTCATTGCTGGCAAAGTATATCGGTGCATTATGTTTTTTTGCTTTATCCTTAAAAATTGAGCTTATTTCGGGTTGATTTTCACCAATAACTATAGGTGTGTTTTGTTTTATAATCCCTGCCTTTTCGGTGGCTATTTCGGATAGCGTATTGCCAAGCAGATCGGTATGGTCGAAACCAATATTTGTAATTATTGAGAGTTCGGGAGCTATTATGTTTGTTGAGTCGAGCCGTCCGCCTAAACCAACCTCGATAACTGCAATATCAACCTTTTGCTTAGCAAAATATTCAAAGGCCATGGCCACAGTCATCTCAAAAAATGAGGGCTTAAGCTGCTCGAAAATTTGCTGGTGCTTTGCGGTAAACTCAACCACAAACTGTTCGCTTACCATTTGGCCGTTAATTCTAATGCGCTCCCTAAAGCTTTTAATATGTGGCGATGTGTATAACCCAACCCTATACCCAGCATCCATTAGTACCGAAGCAAGCATATGCGAAGTGCTTCCCTTACCGTTGGTGCCAGCAATATGAATGGTTTTGTACCTAGTATGCGGGTGGTTGAAGTATTTGTCGAGGGCAATGGTAGTGTCGAGATTGGCCTTGTAGGCCATTTTGCCAACACGCTGGTACATTGGCAGCTGCGAGAAAAGATAGTTGAGCGTTTGCTGGTAGTTCATGGGTTTCTTCTCCTCTGAAAATTTTGTGCAATGTTAGCCAATTTCAAAGATATTTCCGCACTAGTGTTGTTGGGTTTATGTTGATAAGTATTTGTATCGTTATAAATCAGCAAAGCATTGTTTTACTAAGTTTGAGGTAATGGCGATGTTGTTTGGGGGTGAAAAGTAGATTTTTTTTATGGTCAAAGCCTAACATAAATTTAATGCTTTAAGTCCTTATATCGCTTGCATTTATTTGTACATTTATAACCCTAAAATTAGCTTTATGGCGGCAAAAGTAAAAAAGGTTTTTGTGCTCGACACTAATGTGTTGCTTCACGACTTTACATGTATTTACAATTTTCAGGAGAATGATATTGTTATCCCCATAGTTGCGCTCGAAGAGCTCGACCATTTCAAGAAGGGTAACGAAATGATAAACTTTCATGCCCGAGAGTTTACCCGCGAACTCGATAAAATTGCAGGCGACAATCTTTTCAACGGCGGAATATCGCTGGGGAAAGGTCACGGTAAGCTACGGATTGAAACCGGAAAACCCTTCTCACCCGAAATGGAGCAGTCGTTTGCCGAAAAAAGCCCCGATCACAGAATTTTGGCCATAGCCAACCACCTGCAAAAGGAAAAGCCAAAGCAGCCTATAATACTAGTATCTAAGGATATAAACCTAAGGATGAAGGCAAAATCGTTGGGGCTGGTGGCGCAGGATTACCTTTCCGATAAGATTAAAAATTTAGATACCCTTAACCGCGAGATTGTTACTGTTGATGGGGTAGATGATGCTCTTGTACAAAAGCTATACGATACCTACGATGGAATAGATGCAAAGGAGATAAAGCAGGTTCCTTATGCAAATCAGTATTTCATTATAAAAGGGGCTAAATCAAGTGCATTAGGTCATTATAATCCTGCCTCCGAAACAATTGGTAGGGTCGAAAAAATTAGGGCCTACGGAATTGAACCTCGAAATTCGGAGCAAACCTTCTCGCTCGATGCCCTTTTGCGACCAGAAGTACAGTTGGTGGCCCTAACAGGTAAAGCCGGAACAGGAAAAACTTTGCTGGCACTTGCTGCTGCATTGCAGCAGGAAAAGGATTTTAACCAAATTCTCCTTGCCCGTCCAATTGTTCCGCTGGCCAACAGAGATATTGGCTTTTTGCCAGGCGATGTGAACGAGAAAATTGGGCCTTACATGCAACCTCTTTTCGATAACCTTACGGTTATTAAGAACAAGTTTAAATCGTCTAGCAAAGAGTATCAGCATATTGAGGAACTTCAGCGTACCGAAAAACTCCTAATTACACCTCTTGCATACATTAGAGGCCGCAGCCTTTCGAACGTATATTTTATTGTTGATGAGGCGCAGAACTTAACCCCACATGAGGTTAAAACCATTATTACCCGAGCAGGCGAGGGGACAAAGTTTGTCTTCACAGGCGATATTCAGCAAATTGACCACCCGTACCTCGATATGAAATCGAACGGGTTAACCTACCTTTCCGACAAAATGCACGGTCAGGATATTTTTACGCACATAAACCTTGTTAAGGGCGAACGGAGCTATCTGGCCGATTTAGCGAGTACGCTACTTTAGCGGCTCAAACAAGCTTTGTGATTTTATGTTGATATTATTTAGGTAGACAGTATGACTAGCATTAAAACGCTTTACGTAATTAGGCATGCAAAATCGTCGTGGGATGATTTTACGGTAACCGATTTTGATAGGCCTTTAAAAGAGAAGGGGATAAGAGATGCCCAACATCTGTTTGCGCATTTAGCAAACGATCTTTCAGGTATCGAGCAAATTGCTGCTAGTCCTGCTGCTAGAGCAAAGCAAACAGCTATGCTGCTCTGTCAGGTTGTGGGTTTGCCAGCCAGCACGCTTTCGATGCACGAAACCCTTTACGATGCTAGCGTTGCAAATGTTTTTAGCGTGATTAATGCATTGCCAAACAGCCTCGAAACTGTTGCAATAGTTGGGCATAACCCATCGTTAACCTATTTTGCCAACCATTTTCTGAAAAAGGAAATCGAAAACTTACCCACAGCGGGTATCGTAAAGCTGGTTTTTAGCATCGATAGCTGGGATGAGGTGAGACATGGAAAGGTGCTAGAGAGCAACACATATTTTCCTAAGCAGTTAAAGTAAACCTTAGCAACGCTATGGCCAAAGAAAAAAAGGATTATATCAACAGAGAGATTAGCTGGCTTTCGTTTAACGAGCGAGTTTTACAGGAAGGCGAAGATCCCACGGTTCCGCTTCTTGAGAGGCTCAAATTCTTAGGGATTTTCAGTAACAACCTCGATGAGTTTTTTAGGGTAAGGGTTGCTACGCAGCTCCGTTTAATGCAGCTCGACAAGGGTATTAAGCAGTATGTTACAGATAAACCCAAAAAGGTTGTTCAAAAAATAAAACGAATTGTTGAGGGCTTTCAACAACGTTTCGATACGGTGTTTGCAAAAATTGTTGCCGAACTAAAGCAACAGAACATTTTTATTGTTAACGAGCAAGAGCTTAGTAGCGAACAGGAAGCTTACGTTAGAGATCTTTTCCGAAAAAGCATCGCTCCATCTATTGCACCTATCATGGTTAGTAGGCTCGAAGTTTTTCCTGAGCTAACCGATAGGAGTATATACCTTGCCATTAAAATGTGGGTTGAGAGTGATGAGAAAGAGCAGCAAGAGAAAGAACAACCTAATGCACAGGAGTATGCTTTGGTTGAGATTCCAACAAACGACCACTCCCGATTTGTACGTTTACCCGATGTTGGCGAGAAAAAGTATATAATCCTGCTCGACGATGTTATCAGGTTTTGCCTAAATCAGGTTTTCGACATATTGCCCTATAACAAGTTCGAAGCTTATACCATAAAAATTACCCGCGATGCCGAACTCGACGTCGATAACGATATTGCCGAAAGCTTGCTTGAGAAAATATCGAAAGGATTGCGAAATAGAACAAAGGGTCAGCCAGTTCGGTTTGTTTACGACTCGGCCATTGCCCCCGATTTGCTCCAGTTTATAATCGATAAAATGGGCCTCGATGCCGAAGATAACCTTTTGGCAGGTGCTCGGTACCATAACTTTCGCGACTTTATCTCATTCCCTCATTTGGGATGTATGAGTTTGGTAAACGAACCTCTACCGCCAATTCCTTGCGAAAGGCTCGAGAGAGCACCAAGCATATTGGCCGAGGTGGCCAAAAAGGATGTTTCGCTACACTATCCGTATCACAGTTTTTCTTACTACACTCGTATGCTGCGCGAAGCGGCAATTGATCCGCAGGTAACAAGCATAAAAATTACACTTTACAGGGTTGCTACCGAGTCGAAGGTGGTTAAAGCCCTAATGAATGCCGCATATAACGGTAAGTCGGTTACCGTTGTTATTGAGCTTATGGCTCGTTTCGATGAGGGGGCAAACATTTACTGGAGCAAGCGAATGGAGGAGGCTGGTGTAAAGGTAATTTTTGGTATTTATGGGCTTAAGGTTCACAACAAGCAAACCCTAATTACCCGCGAGGAGAATGGTAAACTAGTGAACTACGCAACGGTAAGCACGGGTAACTTTCACGAAGGGAATGCCAATTTATACACCGATATCAACATTTTTACTGCCGATAAGCGAATTACTAGTGAAGTCGAAAAGGTGTTCTCTTTCCTTGAGTACAACTACAAAACATTCAACTATAGGTATTTGTGGGTTTCTCCCTTGAGCATGCGTCGTAAGCTTTACATGCATATTGATACCGAGATTGCCAATGCGCGAAAAAAACTACCAGCCTATATCCATTGCAAAATCAATAATATTGTCGATTTAGATGTAATTCGCAAGCTATACCAGGCCAGCAATGCAGGCGTAAAAATAAAGCTTATGGTTAGGGGCATTTGCTCTTTGGTGCCTGGTGTTCCTGAACAAAGTGAGAATATTGAGGTAGTTAGCGTTGTCGATCGCTTTCTGGAGCATTCGCGTTTCTTCATCTTCTGCAATAATAATCATCCAAAATATTTCATCTCTTCGGCCGATTGGATGACCCGAAACCTCGACCACAGGGTTGAAGTGGCCATTCCAATTCTCGATAGCGATATACAGGCCGAAGTTAGGGCAGTTTTTGATGCTGGTTTTAAGGATAATGTTAAGGGCCGAGTTATTGATGAGAAGCAAACCAATGCATCGCGTAATAGCGTGGGGAAAAAGCCTTTCCGTTCGCAAATTGAACTTTATAACCATTACCTCAAAGAGTACAAAAAAAGTTTAAAGGATTGAAACTACTTAAATTCGCTGCAATCGATATTGGCTCAAACGCCGTTCGTCTCCTGTTTATGAATGTAATGGAGGATGAGGGTAAGGCCATCTTTAAAAAATCATCGCTAACTCGTGTTCCTGTTCGCCTTGGCGATGAAGCCTTTATTGGGGGAAGCCTCTCGGAGAAGAAGATACAAAAGCTCTCGAAAACACTGCTCGCATTTAAATACCTAATGGAGGTACACGAGGTTCAGGCTTTTAGAGCCTGTGCAACATCGGCAATGCGCGAGGCAGCAAATAGTAGTGAGGTTGTTGATAGGATTGAACGCGAAACGGGAATTCGTATTGAAGTGATTGACGGGAAGCGTGAAGCAGAGATTATTTACTCCAACCAAATTGTTGAGCTAATTGAGGATAACAACCACTATTTGTACGTTGATGTTGGCGGAGGAAGTACCGAGATTACCCTTTTTAGCAGCAAAAAGCTTAAGGAGTCGCACTCGTTTAACATTGGTACAATTAGAATGCTTAACCAAAAGGTTACCGACGAGCATTTTAAGGAGATGAAGCATTGGCTAAAAAGCCTAAAAACCCATAAGAAAGATGTTTCAATTATTGGTTCAGGAGGAAACATCAACAAAATCTTCAAATTATCGGGTAAAAAAAATGGCCAGGTTTTGGTGCTCGATGAGCTATCGGAGATTAGAAAATTCTTGAGTTACTATACCGTTGATGAGCGTATTAAGGTGCTTGGGCTTAACCCCGATAGGGCCGATGTAATTATTCCCGCTTCCGAAATATTTTTAAAAGTGATGAAATGGTCGGGTGCAAAGCAAATAATTGTCCCAACCATTGGCGTTTCCGATGGCATTGTACACCAACTATACGAAGAGTACGCTAAGGAAAACCTGAGGCAGAATTAGATTTTTCTCCAAAAAAATACTATAATCTTGATTAAAAAAATGATAGCTTCTCTGACATTTGACAGAGCAGCTATCATGCAAAAAGTACTTTTGAAGCGCCTGTTTTAGGCTAATTGTAGTTTACAATTAACCCACTATTTCGAAGTAAAAGCTTTGCAAGTGCATGCTGTACGACCTGAAAATATTGGCAAGCATGCTGGTCATTTCATCAATGCCCTGCTGTCCCTTTTCCTCCTCGGTTAGCTCAAGAATATTGGAAAGTTCAACCGATCCAGGCGTTTCAAATTCAGGGTCGGAAACCAGAACTTCAGGCATCCATTTTTCAAGCATCTTGTCAACCATCTTCGATTTTTCAGCCGATTCTTTTGCTGCTACCTCGCGTGGGAAATTATCGTAGTACTCTATCATTTCAATCGGATTGCGAAGCGCGCTTAGTAATGGATGATCGAGGTTATCGCTATCGTATGCCAACCTGAGAACTTGCCATTGGAATTCTTCCATAACGGAGTGCCTATTGCTAACTAGTTGTACAGCATTGTCTTTGCTTTTTGGGAATCCAAGCATCGCTTTTATGTTGGTCCAAATCATTTTAAACGGGCTAACTCCGGGGAGTGCAACCGAGTGGTATGGCATTGATAGGTCGCCAAGGTAATGCATTCCCCATCCCATAAACCGGTAGCCCCAGTATGGGTTGTCGTTAGCAAAAGCGAATTTGGCAAGCGATTTAAACATGTTAATGCGATACTCGGGGAGCGTTTTCTTTAGGAATGGTCCAAAAAAGAAAACAATCCTTGCTTCGTGGTAAAAGCCCATGTGGAAGGGCGCCTGGCTTCCGTACTCAAGGTTTGGATCGCCAAAGGGTTGAGGGCCAAACCCGTAAATGTTTCCCTGTGGAGTATTGTTATCCTCAAATAAACCAAGATCGAAACCGTAGTCGGGCTCATCGTTTGCCGTGCAAAGCACAGCAAGTGGCGATACCATATCGCCCTCAAAAAGTTCGGCGTATGTTGTGCTCTCGAGCGAGGAGTAGTCGTTAAGCGTTGTAAGGTATTTTGGCGAGATGGAAGGTCTTTCGCCTAATTCCTCCTTTGGCAGCAGATGAAGGTAAAGCTTCATTCTAACGTTCGGATTTAGCCTAATGGCACGGTAAAACCGCTCGAGTATATCATCGGCATTGCCCGTTGCCTTAAAGGCAAGCTCAGCAGGCAGCGGTGGGTAGTAAGTAAGGTTTTGCTGAAACCATTGTTCCTGCTCAGCAAAAAAAGTTTCTAAAGCTTTTTCATTCTCAATGAGGAATGCTTTTAGTGTTTTTACCTCAATCTCATTTTGGTTCTTTAGGCTTTCAATCGTCGAAAGCACTTGGTATGCCAATAGCGGATGCTCCGACCAGGCTTTGGCTGTTTTTGTTAAACCAAAAAATGCCAGAAGGATAATGGTAATGCTTGTAAGTTTGGTTTTCATTTGATATTAATCTATTTCAAAAGGTTCGATACATGCCCAAATATTAAAAACTTTGAGTTGCAAAGGGGCGTGTTTGCTCATCTGCCTTTGTGTTGTACTTCAATTAGTAGTTGTCAATAATTGGTTTGAAAATATATTTTTTGCTAATTGCAATACTATAAAAAATAAAGCTTATAGCTTATGTATTTAGCAAAAAAATAGCTTTGTTTTAATTTTTGCCAATTTGCGCTAATTTTGTATCCCTTTAAATAAAAAAATCCGTGAAAAACCGAGCGTTATTTTTGCTAAAGTATGCAGGCCTTTGGATTGTTTTCTTTCTGATTGCTCGAGTACTTTTTTTGCTTTACCATTTTAACGAGTCGTCCTCGTTGTCGTTTTACGAGCTAGTTAATATTTTTATCCGGGGCATTTGGATGGATTTATCCATATCGGGTTACGTAATGTTGCTCGTGTTTATCATTTTTGCCTTATTCGGGTTTTCGGGTAGCATTGTTAGTCAGGCTGTACGAATTGTAACCTTTGTTCTTATTGCGCTATCATCATCAATAATTATTACAGATTTAGAGCTTTACCGTAATTGGGGTTTCAGAATTGATGCTGCTCCATTGCTTTATCTTAAAACCCCTGGCGAGGCAATGGCATCGGTAAAGTGGTGGCTAATTGTAATTTTTGTTGCCATAAGCTTTTTGCTGTTTATTGCATTTGTTTATGCTTATAACAAGCTAGTGCATTCAAAGTGTTTAGGTAAGGCAAAATGGTGGAGCATTCCAATATACCTTTTTTTAGCAGCAACAATGATAATCCCCATTCGTGGTGGATTTGGTGTTGCTCCTATGAATCCGGGTAAGGTATACTTTAGCAACAACCTTTTTAGCAATCATGCTTCGTTAAACGTTATCTGGAATTTAGTTTACAGCTTAACTAAGTCGGGGCACATGTACAGAGAGTACCCAAAATATGTTGACGATGCTGAGTCGGATGATTATTTCCAAGCGCTAAACTTCGGAAATATTGATTCGGAAAAGGTTATAAATATTAATAATCCAAATGTTGTAATAATTCTGCTTGAGAGTTTTTCGGCAAAAACAATTGAACCATTGGGAGGCGTTACGGGCGTGACACCAAACTTTTCGCAGCTTTGCAATAATGGCTTGCTTTTTAGTAACATTTACGCTTCGGGCGATAGGAGCGACAAAGGAATAGTTGCTGTGCTAAGTGGTTTCCCGGCGCAATCAACACAGTCTATAATAAAGCATACAGTAAAAGCATCAAAGCTGCCAAGTATAAGCAATGTGCTGCATAGCAAAGGCTACAGCACAGCATTTTACTACGGCGGCGATCCCGATTTTGCCAATATTCGCTCGTACCTTTACAATGCCGACTTTAAAACGATAGTTACACAGGATGATTTTCCAAAATCGCTTCGCAACGCCGATTGGGGAGTTCACGATGAGCATCTTTTTAAGCGTTTTTTAACCGATTTGGATAGCGCATCGGCACCATATTTTAAAATGCTTTTTACCCTAAGCAGTCACGAACCATACGATATCCCCGAAGAACCTGTTTTCCCAGCAACAACCGAAGAGAACAAGTACCTCAGTAGCATTAGCTACACCGACAAATGGTTAGGGTGGTTATTCGAGCAAGCAAAACAAAGGCCTTGGTTCGATAATACGCTTTTTGTTTTAATTGCCGATCACGGGCATCGTTACCCGGGGGCAACGCGTTATTACAAACCCGAAAAATTTGCCATACCAATGCTATGGCTGGGTGGCGCAATTGACACAGTTGGTGTTAACTCAACAATTGGCGGGCAAACCGATTTGGCTTATACGCTTCTTAACCAAATGGAAATTAGTGCAAGTGATTTTGTTCTGTCAAAAAATCTGCTATCCGAAGAGGTGGATGAGTTTGCCTACTATGCATTTAACGATGGGTTTGGTTACATTGAGCCAAAAGGGGTGTTTGTATGGGATCATGTGGGACAGCGAGCGGTTATCGATACCCAAAACGATAGCCTCAGGCATAACGCCTTTTCGTACTTTAGCTATTATCATAAATACTTTTTAGGGTTATAGCTAGATGTTGAACTAGCGCAATTGCGAAATGATGAATAAAATTGTATGTTTTGAAATTTTGCTGTAGGTTTGTGTTTGCTTTGTTATCAATAAATTGCAGGCGTATTATTGCGCTTTTTTACACCCTAAAATGCTACAATTATGAAACTGCTTTCAAAGGTTTTGGTTTTTGCTATAATGGCAATGCTTGTTGGCTGTAAGCCAAATGCAACCCATAACCCCGATATTCAAAAGGACGAACTATACGCTCATATCGATTTTTTAGCATCCGATTCGCTAATGGGGCGCTCACCTGGTACTCCGTTCGATAGGGTGGCAGCCAAGTACATTAAAGACTTTTTTGAGGGTAATGGGTTCGAACTTCTGGGGAAGAACGGATACCAGTTCTTCGAATTTATCGACCATCAGGATATTGGAGAGGGAAACTCCTTTTCAATCAACAAAAAGCAGCAGGTTTTAGGATCCGATTATACCGTTTTCTCATTCTCATCGAGCGATACGTTGTCGGCAGCAGTTGTTTTTGTTGGGTATGGTATTAGTTTTAAAAACGATTCCATTGAATGGAACGACTACAAAAATATTAATGTTAACGGAAAGTGGGCTCTTGTGCTAAGGGGCGATCCATTTCAACAAAACCCCAGAAGTCCGTTTGAGAATATAGTTTCCGACAGGCATAAGGCAATGACTGCCATGGATCAGGGAGCTGCCGGAGTTATTTTTGTATCGGGGAGTAAATTCGATAAAAAGGATGAACTTGTTTCGTCAAAACAGAAAACATTTTCCATTGGAATTCCTGTTATTCACGTTAAGCGCACTTGTGCAAATACCATTTTAGGTGTTGCTGGAAAAACTATTGAGAGTTTTGAAGACGATATTTTAGCGGCTCTGAAACCGCAGAGTATGGTAGTTGGTTCAAATGTTTGTGCCCGAACAAGCATTGTTACAAAAAAGAAGAGTACCCAAAATGTTGTTGCAATGGTTGAGGGTAGCGATCCTGAGCTAAAAAACCAGTATGTAGTTCTTGGCGCGCATTTCGACCATATTGGAATGGGAGGGAAGGGGTCTTCTAGCCGTACTCCCGATACGCTAGCTGTGCACAATGGTGCCGACGATAATGCATCGGGCGTTTCTGCTATTCTCGAAGTTGGTCACAAGCTTTTGCAGCAAAAACCTAAGCGGAGCGTTGTAATAGTTGCTTTTGGTGCCGAAGAGTTTGGTTTACTTGGCTCAAGGTTTTTTGTTGACAATCCGTTAATGCCAATAGACTCGATTGTTACAATGGTAAATATTGATATGCTTGGCCGACTGAGCAGCGATAGTACGCTTCAAATTGGTGGCTTTAAAACAGCGATAAAAGCCGATAGTATACTAAACACTATTAACCAAAGTTTTGGTTTCAACCTAGCACTTGCTCCACAGGGCTATGGGCCTTCCGATCATGCTAGTTTTTACGCCAAGAATATTCCTGTACTTTTCTTCTCAACTGGTGCACATGCCGATTATCACACCCCAAATGATGATATTGATCAGATCAATTTTGAAGGGATGTTTCATGCATCGAACTATGTTTTTGAGGTGGTTAGCGCAATAGCAAACAACACAGAAAGGCCCATTTTTCAGGAGGCCGGTCCATCCACACCATCGTCGCGACACGGGAATGAGCTTAAGGTTCGGCTGGGCATAATGCCCGATGTTAGCGGCGTTCGAGACGATGGTTTGCTTGTGCTTGCTGCATCCGATAATCAACCAGCAGCTATTGCGGGTATTCGAAAAGGCGATTTAATAACCGCAATTAATGGAGATAAAATCAACAATATTCACGATTACATGTTTTATCTCCAGAAACTGGAGGTTGGATCAACAATTTCGGTTGAGCTAATGCGCAATGATAAAACTCTTGTTGTGCTTGTTCAGCTTTAGTGAATTTGAAATTTGTAGTGTTTAATTCAGTAATTACTTTTTATGAAGCAAAGAACTATTTGGTTTTGGCTAGCTGCAATTGCAATTACCATGGCAGCAATTATTTTTCAGCGTAAAACAGGGCCAACTTACCCCAAAAAGATCGATTTTGTTGTTGATACTGTTGATGTAAAGGTAGAATTGCCACGAAGCCATGAAGTTGATAAGCCTCTTCAGATAAGCATTCCGGCTTTGCCTTGGGAGTATACGGCTAAGCTATACCATCGGCCATACCCACTTGATACTACTTGGACGGAAGAACCTCCCTTTTGGCCTGAAGAGGGTAAGTTTGTTTCGTATCTGCCTGAGGTTAGGCAAAAGGCTGCCAAGCTTGAGTATTTTATTCAGGTTGAAAATTTCTCATCGGGCGAAGTAGCTAATTTCCCTGAGACTCCCGTTGTAATTAGGTATAAAGGGAGCGTTCCGGCTTGGGCGCTTATTCCGCATATTATTCTAATTTTTATGGCACTAATATTTAGTAGCTTATCGGGGGTGATGGCTGCCTATAAGCACGAAAAGCACAAGATTTGGGGTGTCATAACTCTACTTTTTATACTTGTTGGAGGTTTAATTTTTGGGCCAATAGTTCAAAAATTTGCATTCGATCATTATTGGACAGGTTTTCCGTTTGGACAAGACTTAACGGATAATAAAACCCTTATAATGTTTGTTGTTTGGCTAATTGCCCTACTAATCAACAGGAAAGGCAAGGTGCCCATTGCAAATACGGTGGCTGCAATTTTTACTTTGGCCATATACTGTATTCCTCATAGCCTAAGAGGTTCTGAGTTTAACTATGAGTCGGGTGAAATTGTAACAGGATTTGTTACACACTTTATAAACTTATTTGCTTTTTAGTTAATGTTAGCACAAAAAGAAATGGGGTGGCAAATTTGCCACCCCATTTCTTTTTGTAATGCATAAAATGCTATTTGCTGTCGCAGTCAGCAGCTTTCTCTTCTTGTGCTTCTGCTTCATGCTCATGATCGCAGTCGTGTTCCTTTGCTTTCTCTGTTTCGCAAGTGTCGGTTTTGGCATGTGCGCAATCGTGCTCTTTTTTAAGCTCATCGTTGCATTCAACCTTTGCCTCTTCAGCATTATTTTTTTCAGCAGTTGCTCCGCATGATCCTAAAATAAAGGCTAACGCTACAAGCGTGCTAATAAAAAACAGTTTGGTACTTTTCATCGTTTTAAAATGGTTAATTGGTTAAACAATAATTTCGCCTAAAAATATGCTATAAACTTTAAACAGCAATGTTTGCTTTAGCATCTTTATTAAATTTATAATTAGATTAATTCTTAATGGTTATCCTTTTGCCCAATTTCAAAGCTTATTCCAGCTGACAGCCATCGGCCAGGTTGTACAATGTTACCCAAATCAATATAGCTAACATTGCCAATGTTTATTATTTCGAAAAAAGCCTTAAAACTTTTATGGCTCCAGCTTGTGCGAAAATTAACTGTCGTAAAATGATTGTATGGTGTTTCAATGTTCGATGGATAGTCGGTATATGCTCCAGCACGCTTTTGCCAAATTGCCGTCCACGATGCGCTAAAGTTTTTATAGATTTTATGCGATGCGCTAAAGGTTGCTTTATGATTTAAGTAATCTAGCGCATAAAACGATTGTAACTCGCCACTTTTTTTATCCGATTGCATAAAATGGTACCCAAGGCTGATGTTGTTAATTACTGGGAGCATTTCTTTTGTGTTTATTTTGACCAACGTTTCAAGTCCAGTAGAGTTAATGTTGGTGTGGTTCATGGTTGTCCAGCGCTCGTCATGCGGAAGTTTTACCCAGTCAATAACATTTTTCCCACGCCTATGGTAAAGGGTTAGATCAGCCTTAAGGGTATTGCTATTGTGTTTAAAACCCATTTCGTAGCTATATGCATTTTCGGGTTTTAGGTTAGCATTTCCGAAGTTTGTAGGGCCTTGATAGTATAAGTCGGTAAATGTAGGAAACCGAATAGCATTGCTAACTGATGCGAAAATATTTGCCATTCGGGAAACTCTGTAGCTCATGTCAAAGCCAAAACTGTGGTTGTATCCAAATTCACGACTCTCGGAAACAAGTGCGCCTGCCGATAAGGTAAACGAATTAAGGTATATGGTGTAATCGGCAAAAGCGTTAAATAGGGTGCGGGTTGCCCCTTTGTCGTAGTATTCGTAATCTGTTCCCTTTACTGGCCTTGGGCTATCAAGGTTACTTCCGAGTACGTTGCTAATAATCTTTTCGTTTCGTAGCTCAAATCCAAATCGAATTTTCTCAAAGTTGGTTATTAGGGTTGCTTGAATTTTTCCTCCGCTAACTAATGTTGAGTGGTAGTTGTGCCCATTGTACCAATTGGGAGCCTCATTCCGAAAAAGTTCGAACCTGTCGTTATGGTTACGAATATAAACCTGTGGTGAAAGGATTATTGAGGCTACTTTTTTTGAGTAGCTGGCCGATGTGAAAAATGTTGAGGTTTGCTCAAATTGCTCAGGATATTTAGGCGTGTAAAAACTTTGTGCACCAAATGCTTTGTACTGGTAGCCTAATTGGATGTCTATTGTATTGCTATCGTCTTGGTAATTCGAATGGGCAAAAAGGTTGTAAAGGTTGAAATCGGTATTTTTAATGTACCCATCGGATCGAGCCTGCGAGGCTGCAATAAATAATTTAGTTTTATCTTTTTTGTACGATGCCGATGAGCTAAGCTTAAAAAGGCCAAACTCTCCAGCGGTAGCGGCTACTCTGGCTTTACTCTTTTTATTTGTAGTTGTAATAATGTTAATTGCACCGCTAAATGCGCCAGGGCCGTATACTCGTGCACCAGGACCTTGCAGAATTTCAATCCGGTCAATCGATTCAAGATCGATAGGTATGTTTAAATTGTGATGGCCTGTTTGGGGGTCGGTGATGTTTACACCGTTAAGTAGGATAAGTACCTGATCGAAAGAGCCGCCTCTTACAATTAGGTCGGCTTGAACGCCATTGCTGCCGCGTTGTCTAACATCAATGCTTGCCAAATTTTCAAGCAAATCGTTAATTGAGCTCACGGGCAATTGGGAAATTTCGTCGCTGGTAATAACCAGCACTGCCCGAGTTAGATCAGAGTAAGTGCTTACCGCTTGGGGTGAACTGATAACAACTTCGTCGATATCAACATTTTTGCTTATGGCAACCGTATCGGGTTGGGCAAATGTAGCCATTGGCATTGCCAAAATGCTGTAGGTTGCCGAAATAACGCTAACCTTTACTAGCATGCCAAGGCTTTTAAAAATGCTGTACGATTTGTTATCCCACCTGCGGAAGCACACCCTGCGGGCATTAGCTGTTTTTGTGCTTCGTTTCATTAAAGGGAATTTTTATGGTTAATACGAAGGCGCAAAGTTAAATTTTTTTACCTTTTGATATTGGAAATTGCTTAATTCTGTTCAATAGCATAACGCTTTCTTTGGCTTGTCCCCTATTGCATCTTTCCCTTTTCAAAAGGTAATTCATTTTAAGGGTTAACAAGTTTTTTGTGCTACTTTGCATAATATTTTTCAAATTTGGTGCAGCATATTTATTCCAAGGTTCGTCATTAAACCAGAAATATGAGGGCTAAAAAGTATCCCAATATTCATCAGCAGCTGATAGACCTTTGTAAAAAGGGCGACACAAAAGCGCAATTTGAGCTATACAAACTATACGCTAAAGCAATGTACAATACTTGCTTGAGAATAGTTGGCGATACCTTTGATGCCGAGGATGTAATGCAAGAAGCGTTCTTTAAAGCGTTTGATAAGATTAACACATACCGTAATGAGGTTAGCTTTGGGGCATGGTTAAAACGGATTGTAGTTAATTCATCACTTGATTTTATTAAGAAATCGAAGGTAGATAAAATTCCGCTTGATAGCGCATACGGAATAAAGTCCGATGATGAGCTGGCTAATTTAGAACCCGAATCGGTTGAACAGCTTAAGTGGGGAATAGCAAAACTCCCCGAAGGATACAGGGCAATTATTAGCTTGTTCTACTTTGAGGGTTATAGCCACGACGAGATTGCAGAACTTTTAGGTATTACCTCTTCAACCTCTCGGTCGCAGCTAACAAGAGCAAAACAACGTCTTTTTGATATTTTAAAACAAAATAGTAAATAGTTAAGGCATGGATAAGCTTCAGGCATATATTAAAGAGAATAGGCATAGTCTCGATGCTGTTGATCTTCCGCATGGACATGCCTCTAGGTTTTTGGATAAGCAAAAGTTGCGCTACGGCAAACCCAAAGTTAACCTTTGGCTAGTGGCTAGTGCCGCTGCAGTTGTAGGACTGGTGCTAACCGCAAGTTTAAGCCTACTGCTTAATTTTAACGGCATAAGGCCATCTGCTGAAAGCGATTTGGTTTCGGTAAACCTCTCGCCCGAACTTTTACAGATTAACCAGTCGTACCAGTATCAGGTGAGCCAAAAACAGCAGATTATTAATAAGATGCTCTCAGGCGATAGCGACCCTCTTAAGGCTGAAATTCAACTAACCCTTAATGAGCTTAACGATAGCTATGATACAATGCTAAGTGAACTCGCTCAAAGTCCAAAACCCGAACGAGCGTCATTTGTTATAAGCCGATATTATCAATCGCAACTTGCCGTTTTAGAGGGTATTATAACAAGTTTAAGTGAAACCAAAGTAGTAAATCAGCAATTCTAATATTATAAATTATGAAAACCAGATTATTAGTGAAGTTATTAGGCTTAGCCCTTTTTGTTGCCGTTTCGGTTAATTTACAAGATGCTAAAGCTGCTGAGCTAACCAAGAATGTTAGTAAAGAGTTTAGTATTACAACCAGCTCTTCGCTCTTCATCGACAATAGGTTTGGCTTGGTTAGCATTGAGAATTGGGAGAAGAATAGCATTAGCATTGAGGTTGTAATAACTGTTGAACACTCAAATAAGGAGAGGGCTGAGCGAATGCTTTCGGCAATTAGCGTTACCCTTGAGCAGCAAGGCGATCAGGTGCGAGGCGTTACGCAAATTGATGAAAAGCTAATGAAGTCATTCACCAATTTCAATTTTGGCAGCTCGTCCAAAGAGCTTAAAATTGACTATCGGATTAAAATGCCGAGTAGCGTTGATGTTGAGCTGAAGAATAAATTTGGCGATATTTTTATCGATGAGCTTACGGGGCACTCTAGTATCAACATAAAATACGGTAACCTAAAGGCCAACAGGATTATTTATGGCAGCGACGATCCGTTAAGCATGATAACTATTGGCTACGGAAATGCTTCAATTGATGAACTCGATTGGATGCGCTTTGATGTAAAGTATGGAGCTTTGGATATTGTTAAGGCAAAGGCAATTGTTATACTTAGCAAGTACACCAACGTTGCAATCGATGAGGTAAGCTCGGTGGTTGTTGAGTCGAAGTATGATACATATAAACTTGGGCGAATAAGCAACCTTGTGGGAACCAGTGGTTATACTACATATAAACTCGACTGGTTAGGCAAAAAGCTTGATATTGAAACCAAGTATGGCGATGTTCGCATTGAGAATGTTAACGACCAATTCGACAGAATTTCATTCAAAGGTAGCTATGCAAGTTTATATGCACCTATATCCGAAGGCATTTCGTTCGAAATTGATGGAGAAGCTTCCTACGGGGGAATATCCTATAATACACCCGCAAGGGTTAACCGTATTGATAGCAATAATAAGCTATCGGTAAATGGTAGGGTAGGCGAAAGCGAAAATCCTGATGCATCGGTTAGTGTTAGGGTAAAATACGGAAGCGCAAAACTAAAATAGAATTATTTCTTTTTATTTCCTGAAGCCGTTTAGTCAGCATTCGATTAAACGGCTTTTGCATTTTTACTATCTTAAGCGCAACTTTAAACCATTAGCATTATCGAGCTATCTAAAAAGCTGATACTCTCGAATTAATTTTTAAATTAACAGATAATCTGATGAAAAAACTTTTCTTACTATCCTTTTTTAACCTTGCTTTGGGATGCACATTGCTATTTGGACAAGTAGTTCCAGTAACCAAAGCCAATTACGAGTTAGCATCACGATTCTCGCCCGATAGGCTTAAAAAGATGGTGTTTAGCACCTCGGTTGATGCGCATTGGCTTAAGCATAGTACTCGCTTTTGGTACTCGTACAAAACTTCTGAGGGTGAAAGCTACTACATTGTCGATCCTGTTAAAAAGACTAAAAAGCTAATGTTCGACAATGTTAAAATGGCCGCCGATATTTCGAGGTTAACCCTCGACCCATTCGATGCGCAGAATATCCCAATAAAAGAATTAAAATTTTTGGATAATGAGGATGTTATTCGTTTCTCCATACAGAGCACTTTGGTTGATGAGGATAAGAAGGATGACGAGGAAGATGATATGACCGAAGAGCAAGGTAAAAAGAAGAAAAAGGGTAACGGAAAAACCGAAAAGAAAACTTGGTTCTTTGAGTATAATCTGAATACGGCAAAGCTTACAATGCTTAGCGATTTCGAAAAACCAAAGGATAAACCCGATTGGGCAAGCATTTCGCCCAATGGCGAAAAGGTAGTTTTTGCCCGAAACCACAACCTTTACTGGATGGATAAGGAGAATTACGAAAAAGCTTTAGAGGATGAAAAGGATTCAACTATTGTTGAGCACCAGCTAACCTGGGATGGTGAAGAGGATTACAGCTACGGTTCGGGCCGAAGAGGTGAGGATAACGTGGAAAAGGAAAAGAACAAGGATAAGCGAAAAGGTGCATGGGTGCTTTGGTCGCCCAATTCGGAAATGATAGCGCTAACCCGCTCCGATATGCGAAATGTAAAGGATTTGTGGGTAATTAAATCGCTTTCCGATCCTCGTCCAACCCTCGAATCGTATAAGTACCATATGCCTGGCGAAAAGGAAGCACCAATTCAGGAGATGCTGGTTTTTAATTTCGCCGACTCGCTTCCTATTAAGGTGAATGCCGATGCTTTTCCCGATCAAACCTTGTCGTTGGAGTGGGCACCTCGCCAACAGAAAGAGCGCGACGACGACTACGTTGCCGCTAAATGGCTTTCCGACTCAAACAACAACTTCTATTTTACTCGTACTTCACGCGATTTAAAGCGCATCGATGTTTGCAAGGCTAACCCTAAAACGGGTGAGGTAACCGTGCTAATTGAGGAACGCCTAAATACGTATGTTGAAACCCGCCCACTTACTCTTGTTAATAATGGACAAGAGCTAATTCACTGGTCGGAGCGCGATGGTTGGGCGCATTTTTACCTGTTCGATGCACAGGGAAAAATGAAAAATCAGATTACATCGGGTCCATACCATGCCGAACGGGTTGTTGAGGTTGACGAGAAAAACCGAGTGCTATACTTTACTGCTCATGGGGTTCAGCAAAACGAAGCCCCTTACTACGAGCATTTGTATCGAATAAACTTTGATGGATCTGGTTTAAAACTATTAAACCCTGGAGATTATAACCACAGCGTTTCAATGGATGATGATAATAGGTTTTTTGTGAATAACTTCTCAAGGGTTAATACAACGCCCAAATCGGAGCTAAGGGAGAGTAACGGTAAAAAGGTTATGGATTTAGAGGAGGCCGACTTAAGTTTGCTGTTTGCATCAGGTTACAAATTCCCCGAGCCTTTTCAGGTTAAGGCCGACGATGGCATAACCGATTTATACGGCGTAATGTATAAGCCCTATAATTTCGATTCAACAAAGCTTTACCCAATAATTATGTATGTATATCCTGGACCACAAACTGAGGCGGTTGATAAGTCTTTCTCAACCCGAATGGACAGAACGGATAGGTTGGCACAAATGGGCTTTATTGTTGTAACGGTTGGTAATCGAGGTGGGCATCCCGATCGTTCAAAGTGGTATCACAACTATGGCTATGGCAATTTGCGTAATTACGGATTGGCCGACAAAAAAACCACCGTTGAGCAGCTGGCAAACAGACACCCATTTATCGATATTAGTAAAGTAGGAATTCATGGCCACTCCGGTGGAGGTTTTATGTCAACTGCAGCCATGCTAGTTTACCCCGATTTCTTTAAGGTGGCTGTGTCCAATGCCGGAAACCATGAGAATAATATATATAATCGTTGGTGGAGCGAGAAGCACCATGGAGTTAAGGAGATAACCGATACCGCAGGAACCAAGTTTGAGTATAGCATAGATCGGAACTCCGATTTAGCCAAAAATTTAAAGGGTAAGCTAATGCTCACTACAGGCGAGATTGATAATAATGTGCATCCGGGAGGAACCATACGAATGGCTAATGCGCTTATTAAAGCCAACAAACGCTTCGATTTCTTTATGTATCCAGGGCAACGACATGGCTACGGAAATATGATGGAGTACCACTTCTGGTTAACAGCCGACTACTTTGCTAAGCATTTAATAGGCGACTACTCAACCGATGTGGACATGATTGAAATAAATAGGGATATTGAGCTGAAACGGTAGCAGTTAATATCTTTTGTGTAAGATAAGGTCGCTCAAATAGAGCGGCCTTATCTTATGCAATATTCTTTACAATTGCGACTATATTCTCAGCCCTACCCATAGTATATAAATGAATAATTGGTGCACCTTTAGCCAGTAATTCATTTATTTGGGTAGTGCACCATTCAACTCCCAGATGCCAAACATCTTTGTTAGTTGCACATTTCGACATGGCTTTTGATAGGTCGGTAGGAATTGTAACCCCAAACATGCGGGGCAATATATTCTGATGCTCTTTTACGGCAACAGGTTTTAGCCCCGGGATAATGGGTACAGTAATCCCAGCCTTTCGGCATCGGTCAACAAAGCTAAAGTACACCTCATTATCGAAAAACATTTGGGTTACAATGTACTCGGCGCCAGCATCAACCTTTTGCTTAAGGTGGAAAAGGTCAGCATCTAAGTTGGGCGATTCCTGATGCTTTTCGGGGTAACCTGCCACACCAACCGAAAAATGGGTAGGAGAGGGGTTCTCAACATATTTTTCAAGATAGTCGCCTTTGTTCAGTCTTATAATCTGCTGAAGTAGCTCAACCGCATGCCGATGGCCTTCGGGGCGAGGTTCAAACTTGCCCGTAATTTTATCACCATCGCCACGGAGCACAAGCAGGTTACGGATACCCAAGAAGTCGAGATCGATTAACGCTTCTTCTGTTTCGCGTTGCGAAAACCCTCCACAAATGATATGCGGTACAACATCAACCTTATACTTTCCTTTTATTGCAGCTGCAATGCCCACCGTTCCTGGGCGCTTACGGACAACTGCTGGAACCTTTCGTCCATTCTGGGTGAGGTAGGTTAGCTCCTCGCGATGATATGTTATGTTGATGTAGGGTGGTGCAAACTCCAATAGCTGATCGAGGGTTGAGAAGATGGTATCGATGCTACTTCCCTTAACCGGAGGAAGTAATTCGAAGGAAATGGGTGCTCCCTTTAGGTTATTTAGATGTTCTGGAATTGTCATTGTTTATCATTTCTATAGAACACGGATGACGCGGATTAAACAGATGAACACGAATAAAATTTATTTTAGTAATCTGCGAAAATCAGCAATATCAGTGTCATCAGTGTTCTATGTTATTAGGTATGAATTTTTCTGTTTCTATAGTATCTCTGCCCATGCGTTGAGAGTAATCGTCAAGTTGCTCTTGGTCAATTTTACCTATGTTAAAATATTTTGATTGCGGATGAGCAAAGTAGTATCCCGATACCGATGCGGCGGGTACCATCATCATGCTTTCGGTTAGCTGTATGCTAGCGTTTTGCTCTGCATTAAGTATGCTGAAAATGGTTGCCTTTTGCCTGTGATCGGGGCAGGCAGGATAACCCGGAGCGGGTCGAATGCCTTGGTACTTCTCCTTGAGCAGTTCGTTTGGCCCAAAATGTTCGTTAGGGGCGTAGTTCCATACTTCTTGGCGTACTTTTTTATGCAAAACTTCAGCATAGGCCTCGGCTAGCCTGTCAGCCAATATTTTTACCATTAGCGCATTGTAGTCGTCGCCTTGGGCGGCATACCCGTTTGCCAGCTCATTGGCTCCAAAACCTGCCGATACGGCAAAAAAGCCAACCCAATCGGGTATTCCCGAGTTGGCAGGTGCCAAATAATCGGCTAGGCATAGGTTTGGTTCACCATCGGCCTTAGGCTCTTGATTTCTGAGCTGAGGTAGAATGTGCTGAACTTTTTTTCTCGACTCATCTTCGTAAATCAAAATGTCATCGCCTTGCGATGCTGCTGGAACAATAGCTATAACTCCATTGGCCTTAAGTAAATTTTGCTCAATAATTTTGTCGAGCAGCGCATTGGCATCGTTATAAAGCTTAGTGGCTTCAGTTCCCTTAACGGCATCGGTAAGTATTTGCGGATATTTTCCTTTAATTTCCCATGAGTAGAAAAAGAATGTCCAGTCGATATACTCTCTTAGCTCGTTTAGCGAGTAGCTGCTGAAGGTTTGTACACCCAAAAACTTAGGCTTTTTAGGTTGATATTGGTTGCCATCGTACTCTAAGCTATTATTACGAGCATTGGCAAGCGAAATAAGTGTTGTTGATTTTGCTGTATGCTTTGCTATGGCTTGATTGTAATTGTTGCTAATCTTTTTTAAAAAGTCGGCTTTGTGTTTTGGCGATAGTAACTTAACGGCTACCTCGCTTGCCTGCGAAGCATCTTTAATGTGAACCACACCGCCGCTGTATTTATTGTTGATCTTTAGCGCCGTATGCAATTTCGATGTGGTTGCACCACCTACCAATAGGGGTATTTGCATTTGGTTTTGCTCCATTTCTGCAGCTATGTAGGTCATCTCGTCGAGCGATGGGGTTATAAGCCCGCTAAGTCCAATAATATCTACCTTGTGGGCGATGGCTGCTTCAATAATTTTTTCGCAAGGAACCATAACGCCAAGGTCAATTATTTCGAATCCGTTGCAGGCCAGCACCACGCTTACAATGTTTTTACCAATGTCATGAACATCGCCTTTAACAGTAGCTAGTAGTATTTTGCCGCGCGAAACGGACTGTTTTTCCTGTTCCATTATGGGTTCGAGAATGCCCACTGCCATTTTCATTACCCTGGCGCTTTTTACAACCTGTGGCAGGAACATACGGCCCGAGCCAAACAGCTCGCCCACGGTTTTCATACCATCCATCAGCGGTTCCTCAATTATTTGAAGAGCCGAACTGTATGTCTGTAGCGCATCGTTTACATCATCATTAATAAATTCTGTGATGCCTTTAACCAGCGCGTGTTCCAAGCGTTTGGCAACGGGCCAGCCTCGCCATTCAAGGGTCTTGCTGGTGTCGGTTTTATCGTCTTTTATGTTTTGGGCGTAGTTTAAAAGTCTTTCTGTTGCATCGGCCCTTCGGTTTAGCACCAAATCTTCAGTTAGTTCAAGTAGTTTGGGCTCAATCTCGGTGTAAACCTGCAGCTGCGATGGGTTTACTATGGCCATATCCATACCAACTTTTATGGCGTGAAAGAGAAAAACGGAGTGAATGGCCTCGCGAACCGTATTGTTACCCCTAAATGCAAACGATAGGTTGCTAACGCCACCGCTAATCTTGGTGTAAGGTAGGTTTTCTCTAATCCATTTGGTCGATTCAATAAAGCTAACCGCATAGTTGGCGTGCTCTTTCATTCCCGTGCCTACCGCCAGCACGTTAGGATCGATAATTATGTCGCAAGGATTTACACCAACTTTTTGGGTAAGGATTTTGTAACTTCGTTGGGCAATTTCTATTTTTCGCTCGGTGTTGTCGGCCTGTCCTTTTTCATCAAAAAGCATAACCACCATGGCAGCGCCATAACTTTTAATTATTCTGGCCTGTTCAACAAACTTCTCTTCGCCCTCTTTCAGGCTTATGGAGTTCACAATACTCTTACCCTGAACGCATTTTAGCCCAGCCTCAATAATGCTAAATCGCGATGAGTCGATCATAAACGGCACTTTGCAAATATCGGGCTCAGAGGCAAGGTAGTTTAAAAACGTTACCATTGCCTGTTCGCCATCAATAATGGCATCGTCCATACAAATGTCGATAATTTGTGCTCCGCCATCTACCTGCTGACGAGCTACGGCAATGGCTTCCTCGTATTTATTTTCGGCTATTAACCTTGCAAATTTTCGAGAACCTGCCACGTTGGTGCGCTCGCCAATGTTTACAAAATTAGTATTGGGACGAATTTCGAGTAACTCCAATCCGCTAAGACGAGTGTACCTGGGTAGTTGGGATGCTGTTCGGGGTTTGTAGCCCTCTACTGCCTTAGCAATGTGCTTAATGTGCTCGGGTGATGTGCCACAACAACCCCCAATAATATTTATCAGACCTTTGGCGAGCATTCGCTCAATTAGGTTGGCCATTTCGCGAGCCGATTGGTCGTACTCGCCCAGCTCGTTGGGTAGCCCAGCGTTGGGGTGAGCGCTTACCATAAACTCGGTATTGGCAGCCAACTCCTCAATGTATGGAATTAGCTGCTCAGCACCCATTGCGCAGTTTAGCCCTATGCTAAATAGTGGGTAATGGCCAACCGACTCGATAAATGCCCGTAGGGTTTGTCCGGTTAGGGTGCGCCCGCTGGCATCGGTAATTGTGCCCGATACCATTACGGGAATATCAACATTTTTTTCATTTGCCACTTGTTCAATGGCAAAAAGCGCTGCTTTGGCGTTAAGCGTATCGAAAATGGTTTCAACCAGTAGGATATCAACACCGCCTTCTAATAGCCCAAGCGCCTGCTCTTTGTATGCATTGGCTAGGGTGTCGAATGTTACTGCTCGGTAAGCTGGGTTGTTCACATCGGGCGATATGGATGCCGTGCGATTTGTAGGCCCCATTGAACCGGCAACTAACCTTGGCTTATTGGGGGTTACTGCTGTAAACTCATCGGCAACTTTACGGGCAATTTGGGCCGATACACGATTAATTTCGAGTACCAGATGCCCTGTTCCATAGTCGCCTTGCGCTATTGATGTTGCATTAAAGGTGTTGGTTTCAATAATATCGGCACCCGCTTCAAGGTAGGCACGGTGAATCTCCTCAACCACATCGGGGCGGGTAAGCGATAGGATGTCGTTATTGCCCTTGAGCGGTATGGTATGATTTGCAAAAAGTTCTCCCTGAAAATCCTCTTGGGTTAGCTTATACTTTTGCAGCTGCGTTCCCATTGCTCCATCGAGAATTAGGATGCGCTGAGAGACAAGTTCTGTTATTTGGGTTTTATTCATTTTGTTGTCAGTTGTCAGTTGTCAGTTGTTGGTTGAATACTATGGTAACCGACAACTGTTTTATACTTTCTCAGGTACGTCCAAGAACGCCACAAACACATCCAACTTCGATATCAGCTTTTGCACCTTATGCAGTTTTTTTAGGGTGATAGTGCCAATAACGTAATTGTAATCTTTGCTTGAGTATTTCTCGTCGATGCTCTCAAAATCAAAATGCTCAAAATCTATCACGTTTTTGTATCTCAGGTAGATTTTTATTTGTACATCGTTGGTGAACTGAGGAGTATCAAAGTACTTACGTTTTTTGTATTCGTACTTATAACCGTGCATACGTGCTGTAATGTCTGATAGCACAGCGCTACCCGTAGGGAAACCACCGGCCCCCTTGCCAAACATAAACTGTTTCTCATAAAACTCGCCTTGAATTACCACGCCATTGTATTCATCCTCTACATTAAATATGTAATCGTCGGCTGTAACCAGCTTGGGCATTACCAGTAGGCTAAACGAGTTGCCGTTTATTTTGGTAGCCTGAGCAATCAGCTTTATTTTTAGCTCTTTTTCCTTTGCGTACCGAATATCGAAGCTGTTTAGCTTGTCGATACCTAGGACGAAAACTTCGGATGGGTTTACAATGGTTCCAAACCCATGAGCGGCTAGTATAATTAACTTGTTTATAGAGTCTTGTCCGCTCACATCGAGTGTTGGATCGGCCTCGGCAAAACCTAACTCTTGCGCTTTATGCAGTGCTTGCTCGTAGGTGCTATTCTCATTAAAAATTTTTGAGAGGATGTAGTTAGACGAGCCGTTGAGTATTCCTGTAATGCTAACTAGCAGGTCGTTGTCGTAGTATTCTTCGAGGTTTCGAATAACGGGAATACTGCCACAGGCCGAGGCGTCGTAAAGCAGGGCGACACCGTTTTTGTTTTGAATGTCAATGAGTTCTTCCAGATGGTGAGCCAACATCTTTTTATTGCCAGATACCACACTTTTGCCCGATAGTAATGCTGTTTTAACAATTTTATAGGCCTCTTCGGCATCGCTAATTAGCTCAACAATTAGGTTAATTTCGGGGTCGTTGAGTATAGTATTATAGTCTGTGCAAAAAGCGTCTTTTGCAATGGAACGTTCTTTTTCGGGCTCCTTAATGCAAATCGATTTTATTTTGGCTTTAGTAGCCGGACTCTTCTGTAGCACGTTGTAAAGGCCTTCGCCCACCACGCCAAATCCGAAAAGTCCAATGGTTTGTTTAGTATCTTGAGTTTTCATTTTTTTGTTTTGATTTAATTAAAATAACTGGCTCGTCAATACGAGTTTAGTCTATTTTGACTAGACGAAGTAATCTTTTAATTTAGAGATTGCTTCACTGCACAATGGCGGATCGCAATGACGCTGGGTCACATTTGTATCTTAGCTATTGATGAGATCTGAGGACAAAAGGTATTTTGTAATTATCTCACTCAGCTGCTCACTTTCAATAAGAAAACCATCGTGTCCAAAGTCAGAGTCAATCTCGGCGTAAATCGCATTGGGAATACAATGTGCCAACCTTTTCTGCTCAATGGGAGGGAAAAGAATATCCGATGAAATTCCAACGCAAAGCGTTTTGGCGGTTACCTTTGCAAATGCTTGCTCGAAACTACCTCGATTGCGTGCCACATTGTGAGTATCCTGACTACGAGTTATTGAATGGTAGCAATGCGCGTTGAACCTATCGACCAACTTTTTACCCTGATACCGTTGGTAGCTCGATGCTCTAAAATTTTCAACCTGTTCGTTATCCTTTTCACTCTGGGTAAGGTTGTAAGCCTCGTATCCACGATAGGAGAGAAGTCCTAAACCGCGTGCGGCGGCCAGTCCTGCCTTACCACCGTTTGGATCGCCGTTGAAAAATGTAGGGTCGGCTTCAATGGACATACGTTCAGTTTCGTTAATAGCAATAGCCCAAGGAGTTTGCATGTAGGTTGTAGCAACCAGCATCATATGCTCTATTCGGTGTGGTTGCATAATAGCCCATTCCATACTTTGAAATCCACCTATTGAGCCCCCGGCAATAAGGTAAATTTTTTCAATTCCCAGATGTTTTCTGAGTAGTTCATGTGCATTTGCCCAATCGCGTACAGTTATTAGCGGAAAATTATTAAGCCAAGGTTTTCCTGTTAATGGGTTTATGCTTAGTGCGCCAGTTGTGCCATAGCAACTGCCAAGTATATTTGCACACACAAGCGTATATTTATCGGGATCAAATAGTTTACCTCTTCCTACCATTCCTGGCCACCAGTCCTCGGCATCGGAGTTGGCAGTAAGTGCATGGCAAATCCAGATTACAGGCTTTGATTTATCAATTTTATCCTCAGAAGTATGATAGCAAATCTCAATGTTGGAAAGAGATTGTCCCGATTCAAGTTTGAACTCTCCGTTGTGGGTGTAGGTTTTTTTGATCATAAGATTTTCATTTTTTTGTCATTTCGAGCGCCCTTTGCCAAGTTATCTGAATTTAAAGATTGGCATCGTCGAACTCATAAAGATTGCTCGTTTGCTCTAGGGAAATAATTGCTCTTCGCAATGATGACTTTAATAACTATATATTTCTTAAAGCATTCTCAAAATCTCTTATAATATCATTAATATGCTCAATACCCACCGAAACTCTCAATAAATTTGGGGTTACACCTGCTGCTGCTTGTTCCTGCTTACTTAACTGCTGGTGAGTAGTGTTGGCAGGCTGGATAATTAGCGTGCGTAAATCGCCAACGTTGGCTACATGGCTAACAAGTTTTAGACTATCAACCACCCGAGAGGTTGCATCAAGATTCCCCTCAACTTCAAAAGTTAGCATACTTCCAAAGCCGTTGTGCAGATATTTTTTTGCCAAATTATGCGATGGATGCTCAGGCAAACCCAAGTAGTTAACACATTTTACCTTTGGATGCTGTTGTAGCCATTTTGCCAAGGCAATTGCGTTTTGACATTGCCGCTCGGCGCGGAGCGAGAGCGTTTCAAGTCCTTGAATCATCAGAAATGAATTGAAAGGACTTATGCAAGGCCCAAGGTCGCGAAGCCCCTCGCAGCGAGCACGGGCAATAAAGGCAGCATTGCCAAATGCTTTGGTATATCTTAGCCCATGGTAACCCGCTGATGGTTCCGATAGCAGAGGGAACTTCCCATTTTGCCAGTTGAATTTTCCCGAATCGGTTATTACCCCACCCAGCACAGTGCCATGGCCGTTAATCCATTTGGTTGCCGATTGCACCACAATGTGTGCACCATGCTCAATTGGACTACACAGGTAGCCTGCAGCAGCAAAGGTATTGTCGACAATTAGCGGGATTTGGTACTTGTTGCTTAGTTTGCTTAACGCATGAAAATTGGGTACCGAAAAACCTGGATTGCCAATGGTCTCAACATATATGGCTTTGGTGGTTTCATCTATTTGTGCCTCCAAATCGCCTGCCTTTTCGCTTTTGGCAAAGCGAGTGGTTATGCCAAAGTTTTTCAGGTAAACCTTTAGCTGGTTAAAAGTACCACCGTATAGAAATGGTGATGCCACCAGCGAATCGCCTTGCGAAAGAATAGTGGTGATGGCAATTAGCTGCGCCGCATGACCCGACGATACCACAAGCGAGGCCAGACCATTTTCGAGTACTGTTATTCGTTTCTCGAGCACCTCTGTGGTGGGATTGGTTAATCGACTGTATATGTTGCCTTCTTCTTCCAAAGCAAAAAGACGTTGTGCGTGCGCACTGTTGTTAAACCTATATGCTGTGGTTAGGTTTAGCGGTACGGTTTGCGATAGCGTTGTGGGGTCGGGGTCGTAACCTGCATGGACTTGCAGTGTTTCGTAATTGTTATATTGTTGTGAACTCATCTTGTAAATGTAAAATGATAAATGAAGAATGAAATGTATTGGATGTATACGTTGCCCCCTGCAATCCCTTGGATTGCATAGAGATAAACCTACTAAAAGTAATTAGAAAGGGGCAAAAGGGTTACCAGCTACGCTGGCTGCGCATGGAGCATGTGGACCCTTTCTGACTGCTACAAAGGAATGAAAACCGATGTTGGATATACGATATAACTAGTCCAGCATTGGATAAAGTGTAAAGTTGATGTGTGAAGATTAGCGTTTTCATTTACTGGTTTTAAATTTATAACTCCCTTTCGGGCAGGTTTTAGCACCTTTCTGCCAGTGAGGCTGAGGTTGCTAGAGCATCATTGAGCCTGTTCTCTCCGCTCTTCTTTATAAACAAACCTTTTGCAAGGGATGGGTGGTTAAACACCAGTACAAATATATGGCAAATTTTAGAAATCAAAAATATTTAAATTAGTTCTTTGTTTAAATCGTTATACTTTTGTGCTCTGTTATTAAATAGATAATGGTGAAGGAAAAACGTATTTCGGAGCGAAAGGTAATTCTATATACTGCAGCATTAGTGCTATTCTCCGGACTAATCCGTGTTTTTGCATACAGTTTTGGTGTTTACCTTTTTTACCTGTCATTTTTCCCCTTTCTCTTTTACAGATTTTATACAATTTTTTTTCATCGAGCAAAAGGGTTCTCTCAACAACCTGCTAGCCTATACCGAATTTTCGTGCTAATTTCAATGGTTATTACTATAGTTCTGAATATTGTTGGTTGGCAAGAGGCTGATTTCTTCTTGCTGTTTTTGCTTATGGTTGATTACCTGTTGGTTATTAATAAACGGTTTTAGCTCCTCGCTAGCATTATGTTTGTAAGTGTTGATAACTTTTTACACAAAATGAGTAAAAATGATTTTATAGCTCTTTTCAAAGTTGAAAAAACAGCTAATTTTGTCAAAACTTTAGAGAATGGTATTTTTACTCTTAAGCATCCTTTCATCAGCATTAATTTACGTTGTATTTAAGCTTGTCGAGCGTTACCGGGTTGTCAATTTCAGCGCTATAATTGTTAATTATCTTATTGCCTGCCTAGCAGGTTTTTTTTTGAGCGATGACAACCTCTTTTCTACGCAAATATTCAATTATAAATGGCTTCCTATTGCCCTGGTTATTGGGGTAATGTTTATAGTTATGTTTTACGTTATTGCAAAAAGTACCCAAAAGGCGGGTGTTGCAGTAACTACTGTTGCAGTAAAAATGTCGGTAGTTTTTCCCATAGCATTTTCAATTGTTTACGATCCGAACGATACACTTACATTACTTAAGGGTGTAGGTATAGCATTGGCCTTATTAGCTGTTTATTTAACAGTGTATAAGAAGAGCGACAAGTCTTTTGATTATAGAACTGTCCTCCTTCCAGCCTTTCTGTTTATGGGGATGGGACTAGTTGACTCGTTTGTAAAATATGCCCAAACCGAGCATATCTCAAATAGCTTAGCTTCTACCTTCTCGGCAGTTGTTTTTGCCAATTCGCTTATTGTGGGGCTTCTAATTCTACCTTTTAACAAACCAGCAATAAAGAGCTTAGGGCGAATTAACACTTGGATTTTGGGAGCACTTTTAGGAATAGCCAATTTTGGTTCAATATTCTTTTTAATATTGGCCCTAAACCATATTAATATCGACACAGGCGAGCAAGCTATGGGATCCGTAATTTTTGGTATAAATAATATTGGAATTGTTGCTTTAAGCGTTTTAATTGGGTTTGTTATTTATAATGAGCGACCCTCAAAAATTAACTGGATAGGCATTGCGCTAACAGGCGTTTCAATAGCCGTTTTAGCAATGAGCTAACATATGGAACAGAAACCTGATACATATCAAACTATTGAGAATAAATCTCAAGGCCTTTACAAGGAGAAAGGTAGTAAGTTTATATCGCTAGCCTTCCCCGTGAGGACAGAGGAAGAGGTAAAGGAAATTTTGCTTGAGCTACGAAAAACTTATCACGATGCAAGGCACCATTGCTATGCCTATGTGTTAGGGTTTGAAGGTGAAAGTTGGAGAGCCAACGATGATGGAGAGCCCTCGAGTACGGCAGGAAAGCCAATACACGGACAAATACTTAGCCGTGGGCTAACAAATACGTTAGTTGTGGTTATACGGTATTTTGGAGGCACAAAGCTTGGCGTATCCGGATTGATAAATGCCTATAAACTTGCAGCATCCGATGCGCTCGATAATGCAAACATTGTTACATTGACAGTTAAGAATATTTACACCATAGGTTTTGCTTACCAAATGATGAACGATATAATGAAGATGATAAAGGATGAAGACCTAAGTATAATGGATCAGCATTTTGATACATCGTGCAGCATTACCATTGGGGTACGACAATCGAAAGCCGATTTAATACTTGAGAAAATAGATAAGATAGACTCGGCCGTTGCTGAGTTTGTTAGCACTGAATAGCCTTTTTAGCCTCGTTTACTAACGAGGCTTTTTTTTGGTTGAAACATTTACTTAACAATAACTTTAAACACTTAAAGCATGAAAAACAAAAGTCTAGTGGCCATTAATGATCTTAGCAAGGAAGAGATTATTAAGATTCTTGACCTAGCTGAGGAGTTCGAGAAGAATCCCATTCAGAACATCCTGAGCAAAACTGTGGTTGCAACCCTTTTTTTCGAGCCATCAACGCGTACGCGCCTAAGTTTCGAGAGTGCAGTTAGCAGGTTAGGAGGAAGGGTTATTGGTTTCTCCGAAGCAGCAAACACCTCAGTGTCAAAAGGCGAAAGCCTAAAGGATACCATACTAACCGTAGCCAACTACTCCGATTTAATAGTTATGCGCCACCCCATTGAAGGAAGTGCACGCTATGCCAGTGAAGTTTCGCCTGTCCCAATTATTAATGCTGGTGATGGTGCAAACCAGCATCCCACCCAAACCCTGCTCGATTTGTTCTCCATTCGTAAAACACAAGGGAAACTAGAGGGGCTTAACATTTTCCTTGTTGGTGATTTAAAGTATGGCCGCACAGTACACTCCCTGCTAATGGCCATGAGCCGTTTTGGGGCTTCGTTTACATTTGTTTCTCCCCGTGAGCTCCGTATGCCAAACGAATACAAAATGCACCTCGATTCAATGGGACTAAAGTATACCGAGCAAACAGATTTAAATGAGAATTTGGATAAAGCCGATATTATTTACATGACACGCGTTCAGCGTGAGCGCTTTTCCGATCCGTTGGAGTACGAAAAGGTGAAGAATGTATATGTGCTCCGAAATAAAATGCTTGAGAATACAAAACCAACCATGCGCGTTTTGCATCCACTTCCAAGGGTAAATGAAATTCATACCGATGTTGATCCTAACCCAAAAGCATACTACTTTCCTCAGGCATTAAATGGGGTTTATACCCGTATGGCCATTATGTCGCGCATACTCGATTTATAGTAATAACGAAAAAAGTAACCAGTCATGAAAGAAGAAAAAAAGCTAAGCGTAAGCGCCATCGAAAATGGTACCGTTATCGATCATATCCCTGCACAAAATCTTTTTAAGGTTATTAGCATACTTGGGCTAGAGCGAATTGATAACCTAATTACCTTTGGAACGAACATGGAGAGCCATAGGCTAGGGAAAAAGGCTATTATTAAGGTTGCCGACAAGTTTTTTGAGCGCGAAGAGATAAATCGAATTGCGGTTGTTGCTCCGCATGCAAAGCTAAACGTTATAAAGGGTTACACTGTAGTGGAGAAACAAGTTGTTGAAGTTCCCGATAGAATTGAGGGGATAATTAAATGCGTAAACCCAAAATGCATAACAAACGTTGAGTCTGTTAAAACTAAATTTGAGGTTGTTGATAAGCAGAACGTATCGTTAAAATGCCACTACTGCGAGAAGATAACCGATCAGGAGCATATGATTTACCTTTAGAGTTTATACCAATCGTATAAAAAAAACGAGGCGATTATTAGATTAATCGCCTCGTTTAGCATTATGTGGAGTTTGAAAAAAACTACCTAAGCCTGTTTAAACTTCTAATAAGCGCTTCATCCTTTGAAATTGCTCGTAAAGCCAAGAATGACAGAATAGCCGATACAACAGGGAATACGAAAACAATGGTAAATGAGTAGTTGGCATTAAGCTCGTTACTCGCTGCATTAATGTAGTAGTATGTTAGCCCTTGTAATCCCAACAGCAGAATTATATTTACAATGGTTAGCCTTATCTGTAGCATTCTTTTTTTAAACAGAAAAATGGTTACAAATGCTATGGCAAGGCACAATCCGATAAGAATGGATAGCGGAACAGTTGAAAGTGAAATATCAACCTGTGTGTTGGCTGTTATGCCTATAAAACCAATTTGGTACTCAATGCCAGTTGAATCCGATATCATATTAGCAAAAGGCATAAACACCATAAATGCTAAGAGTATTGCCGCTACTAGAAGGTATGTGCTTTGAATTCGTTGTATCATTTGCAAATGTTTAAATCCAAAAATCGGTAGTAATGTTTATTTAGTTGTTTCCAAGGATTATTGGAAGCCCATCTTTACCGCTTCCAACAACAATAACCTTAGTATTTGGTGATTTGGCTAACGCTGCAGTGGCTTCAATGCCTCTCATCTTTAACAGGTTTGTGGTAAGGCTATTGTTAATAATTTGGTTTGCTCTCGATTCGCCTTCTGCAGCAATTCTACGGCGCTCAGCTTCACTTTTCTCCCTTTCAAGTTTAAACTGATAAGCCAGAAATTCTTGTTCTTGGGTAAGCTTGCTCTCTATGGCTTGCTGTATTTGAGCAGGTAAATTTATACTGCGAATAAGTAACGCCCTCATGTCAATGAAATTTTCGCTCAGTATCCTATTCGTTTCCTCAATAATGGTTTGCTCAACTTCGCTACGTTTGGTAGAGTAAATCTCCTCGGCTGTGTACCTGCCGGCAACTTGCCTAACCGATGAGCGAACCTCGGGAATTACAAGCTGATTTACAAAAAACTTTCCGAATACTTCGTGGAGTGAACCTATCTCGTCGTAAATTGGGTTAAAACGAACAGAAATGTCAATAATTAGCTTAAGCCCATTTTTGTCAAGTACATCCATTGTCTCTTCGGCTTTTTGCTCCTTTACATCGTATATGTGTAAATCGTTCCATGGGGCAATAACCTGAAATCCCGGAAGTTGAATATTCTCCTTGTCAAGGCCAGATGTAAACGGTCTGAATATTACGCCCCTTTCGCCAGGTTGAATAACGTAAAACATTCGGCTACTGAATATGAGAAGTAGGATTACCGCTACAACTCCAATAATAATGATAAGCTGTTTTTGTTTCATAACAATTGTTTTATTGATTATTAATTTTGCTTCAATTTCAATATCTACAAAGGTATGAAATTACATTGTTATAATGACCATTTTACGCTCCGTCTTTAGCTGTTAATAATAGTATTTGAGGTTGTATAAATAAACGATTTTTTTGGCTAAAGCTGCTATCGGCAATTTTTTTAACTATTTTAGCCGTTTAAAATTTGCACATATGAGAACTATTGAACCTTCTGAGCTAATAATTAACCCGAATGGAAGTATATTTCACTTACACCTTAAGCCCGAGGATGTTGCGGATAGGGTAATACTTGTGGGTGATCCTGGCAGGGTCGATACTGTTGCATCTTTTTTTAGTAATATTGAGCTTACCGTTTCCAATAGGGAGTTTAAAACAGTGACCGGAACCTTTAATGGTAAGCGCATTAGCGTTGTATCAACCGGAATAGGCACCGATAATATTGATATTGTTGTTAACGAGCTCGATGCGCTGGTTAATATCGATTTGGATAAACGGCAAGAGAAGGAGCAGCGCAAACAGCTAACTTTGGTACGATTGGGTACATCGGGTGCGTTACAGCCTGATATTCCTGTTGATAGCTTTGTTTCAACCAATATTGCAGTTGGTTTCGATGGTCTGTTAAATTTTTACGATGGAAGGAATAGGGTTAGCGACCTTGCGATGGAGGCCGCATTTACTGAACATACCAAATGGAATCCGCTTTTGGCAAAGCCTTACTTTGTTCATTCCGATAGGGAACTAATTGACCTTTTCTCCGATTTTACCGTGCAAGGTGTCACAATTTCGGCCCCCGGGTTTTACGGCCCTCAGGGCAGAGTTTTACGCCTACCTCTTGCTGATAGCAACTTAAACACTAGTATCGAGTCGTTTAGGTATAACAACCTGAAAATTACCAATTTCGAAATGGAAAGTTCGGCCATTAATGGGCTTTCTTTACTTCTTGGGCATAAGTCAATTACCATATGCGCAATTATAGCCAATAGGGTTAATAAAACGGCATCGGCCGATTATAAGACGAATGTTAAAAAGCTAATTGAACAGGCTCTTCAACGAATTACAAATTAGCAACTTACAATGAGGCCAAAAGAGTTTGCAGCACTTATTGCATTACTTGAAGACCCCGATGTTGAGGTTTTTAGCTCCATATCAAATAAGCTAGTAACCGAAGGGCTTCCCCTTGTTCCTTTGTTAGAAAAAGCCTGGGAGCAATCATCAAACGGTTTGCTACAAGAAAGGATTGAGGAGATACTTCACCAAATACAGCTGCAAAATGCTAAGGATAATTTAGCTGTTTGGCTCGAATCTGGTGCAGCAAATTTGCTCGAAGGTGCCCTAAACGTTGCTAAATATCAGTTCCCCGATCTGGAGTATGAGGTTATTGATAGCCATATTAATAAGATAAAGCAAAAGATTTGGCTAGAGCTAAACGAAAGCCTAACAGCACTTGAAAAGGTAAAGGTTATAAATCATATCCTATTTGGCGTTTATAAATTCTCTGGCAATACCGATAATTTTTTCGAACCAAATAACCATTACATAAATTCTCTAATTGATACTAAAAAGGGAGGACCAGTTATACTGTCAATTCTATACTCCGTTCTCGCACAACGTTTAGGAATGCCTGTGTTTGGGGTTAGCCTTCCAAAAAACTTTTTACTTGCCTACGAAGATCGATATCATCAATCTGCAGGAGATAAAGGTAACGAACGTTCGGTGCTTTTCTATGTTAACCCGTTTAACCGTGGTACTGTTTTAGGCAGAAAAGAGATTGAACAGTTCTTGGAGCAGAATGGCATTGAGCATAAGAAGGAGTATTTTTACCCATGCTCAAACCGAACAACCATTTCGCAGCTAATTGCCAGCCTTATGCTATCGTACCAAAAGATTGGCAATATGAGAAAGGTTAACGATTACAGAGTATTGCTCGATATTGTTGCCGAAAGTAAATCAATACGCTAAAGCTTTAGCCTGAGCTGATAACCCCCTTTACGCTTCTGCTCTAGCTCTTTTCCCAATATATACTCAACCTGATTTTTACAGCGACCGCATCCTGTAGCGGCTTTGGTAAGGTTTTGAATATCAAGCAGGGTTTCTGCATTTTGCTTTCGTATCGCTCTAACTATCTCGCTCAGGTATATGGTTTTGCACTCGCAGATATAGCTTGGCTTTTTCGTAGGCATTGGTTTGCAATTTTTTTGCAAAGATTATAAAAGATTTTTTGCATATAAAGCGATTAAATGTTTTGACTAAATAATTTTTAGTAGTACTTTTGCGGGCTAATTGTAATTTTTAACTAAACAGTTTAAACTATGTTAAATCAGTACGAAACCGTTTTCATTGCAACTCCCGTTTTGTCTGAGGCCCAGATGAAGGAAGCGGTTGACAAGTTCAAAAGTGTTATCACCGATAATGGCGGTGAGATTGTACACGAAGAGAACTGGGGATTAAAAAAATTGGCCTACCCCATTCAAAAGAAATCTACAGGGTTTTACTACCTCATTGAGTTTAAAGCTCAAGGTGATTTAATTGAAAAGCTTGAAGTGCAATATCGTCGCGACGAGCGCGTGCTTCGCTTTTTAACTTTCCGCATGGATAAGCATGCCGTTGAGTATGCCGAGAAGAAGAGAAAAGCTAAAGTTGAATCAAAACAAAAGGAGGAGTAAACCATGAGTCAGAATCAGAGTGAAATTAGGTACCTTACGCCCCCAACGGTAGATGTTAAAAAGAAAAAATACTGCCGTTTCAAGAAGAATAGGATTAAGTATATTGACTACAAAGATCCTGAGTTTCTCAAGAAGTTCTTAAACGAGCAGGGGAGAATTTTACCTCGCCGCCTAACTGGTACTTCACTTAAATATCAGCGTAAAGTAGCCACTGCAGTTAAAAGGGCTCGTCATTTAGCGCTGCTGCCATTTGTAACCGATTTGTTGAAGTAAACATAGGAGAGAATAGCGATGGAAATCATACTAAAACAAGATATCCCTAACTTGGGACATAAGGACGATATTGTTACCGTTAAAAACGGATATGCTCGCAACTATCTTATTCCTCAGGGTATTGCAATTGCTGCAACTGTGTCGGCAAAAAAAGTTCTTGCAGAGAATATTAAGCAAAGAGCTCACAAAGAGGCTAAAGTTAAAGCCGATGCCGAGGCTATTGCTAAAAAACTTGAGGGCGTTAAAATTACCATTGGAGCTAAAACTAGTTCAACTGGTAAAATATTCGGTTCTGTTAATACAATTCAAATTGCAGAATCGTTGGCCCAACAAGGTTTTGAGGTTGAGCGTAAAAACATTAGCATTAAGGAGGAGCAAATTAAGGAAGCCGGAACATACACTGCAGAAATTAAGCTGCATCGTGAGGTTAAGGTTAACCTTGAGTTTGAAGTGGTTTCAGAGTAGAAGCATAGCTCTAAAAAAGCATAAAAAAAACCTTGGCAATTTTGCCAAGGTTTTTTTTTGCAATAAAAACTATCTAGCAGCAATTGCCTCAATTTCAACCATTACACCAAGAGGTAACTTAACTACACCATAGGCAGCGCGAGCAGGCATATCCTCGGTAAAATACTTAGCGTAAACCTGATTCATGGGCACAAAGTTGTCCATATCACTTAGCAGGCAAGTTGTTTTTACAACATTTGCGTAGGTTAAGCCAGCCTCTTCAAGTATGGCTCCCATATTTTTAAGCACTTGTTCGGTTTGTGCCTCAACACCTCCCTCAACAATTTTCCCAGTTGATGGATCTACAGGAATTTGCCCTGAAATAAAAACTAAGCCATTGGTTTCAACAGCTTGGCTATAGGGGCCAACTGCTTTGGGTGCATTCTCGGTATTAATTATCTTTTTCATAGTAGTAGTTATTTGGTTTTAAAAATATGTATTAGTAATCGTATCTGCTTTGGCTCTTGTTGTATTTAAGGTCGCGAAGCGTACCCGATTTTACGTTTATTTGGAAACTGTAGCTTTTCATAAAGCCAAATGGGATAATAGTTACGCGCATTTCCCAGCAATGTAAGTCGCGATAAATATTCATTGATGTAGTGGTTAGCTTCCGATTCTTAAAGTCATAGCCCGACGAGAATCCAATTTTCCATTTTGGAGATAAGCTAATATTACCTGAGAAGCTCATGCTTTGGGTTATGCTTTTATCAAAACGTTGTTTGCTGTAGGAGTAGGTATAGTCGAAACGTGCACTCCAGGGGATATCGAAGTCAACGTATTCTTGCTCAAATCCGGTATCTAATCCTTGACCAAAAGGGGTTCCATCGGGGTTCAAACCATTTGCACCATTAAAGTTATCGCCACTAAATGAGCTTTGATCTCTCTGACTTGAACCATCACCCTTCCCTCCTTGAAGTGAAAAGCTGATACCCGCTCTGGCGTTGGTTAGCCTAAAAGGCGTTTTATCGACCTGAAACTGGTACTTATCATATCTATTCCCTTCCTCATCTAGAGCGTAAGGATCGAACGAGCTGGAAAAGTTAATGTTAAACTTTTCGAAAAGGGTAGTTCGAGCCCTAAACGAAACTGGGCTCCAGTTCATTGAGTCGGCTAGCATATTATACGATGTGGAGAAGTTAAAGCTCTCAAGTATCTTTATCTTTTTCGTATTTGATGCTGTATCTTGAGGTGTTAGAACTTTCATTTCCAGATTATTGCCAAGCGAGAAGTTGATTGATCCACTTCTGCCCGAACCTGGCCCACCGTAAAGGCTTCCTTCAAATATTGAGTACTTAAGCGTGTCGGTTGGCGTAATAACCTCTTTATAAAATCCGTACGATTCCTCGCTAAAATCGGGCCGATAGGATAGTGACACGGAGGGCGTCATAACATGCCTTATGGCCTGTACCTTTGAGGTTGATTTAAACGAGAACATTCCGTATAGCTTTGTACTCATCGATACGGAAGTGTTGTATTGCCATGCGCGCTTAAAGCCCGAAACCTCATCTTTTACAACCTTCTCTTCCTCTTCATCCCAGCGTTTTTCTATGGTTTTTGTATACCAATTTTCGCTATAGTTTGCACTTGGGCTAACCATTATAAATTTGAGAATGTTAAACGATGTTGATATTGGTATGCGATGTTGCACTCCATTTCGCATCTTATCGAAGGTGCTTTTTGTAAGAATTGAGTCGGTTTTGGTGTTAACGCTATTGTCGAGGTTACCCGAATACGAAAGGCCAATTTTTTCGTACCATGCAGGTGCGCCTAGGTTATTTTTTCGCTTAAACGGATATACCCTATTCATGTTAAACGAAACCTTAGGGAAACCTACATTAATTGTGCTGTCGAGGTTATTCTGCGAATGGTTCATTGAAGCCGACATGCTAAAAGGAGTTCCAGCCCATACCTTTGAGTAAGCAACGCTCGATGAAATTGACCCCGCTAAGTAATCGTTAACGCTACGTGCATTGTACCTATTATGGCTGGGTGATCCGAGATTAAGTCGGGCTGAAAATGTTGAGTTCGGGTTTGCTTTTGGATCCTGCGAGTGGTTCCATGTTAACCAGTACGACTGATTCTTAAAGTAATCGTCGAAACCCTTTTCACCTACCACATTCTGCGAGAGGGCAAGCGAGAAGCTACCCGTGTATCTATACCTTTTTCGATATGTTGTTTGGGCATTTGCAGCCCACGAACCCTTCGAGTAGATACTCCCAGTAAGCTTTAGGTCAAAGTAATCGTTAATGCCTAGGTAGAACCCTCCGTTCCTCAGGAAAAACCCTCGGTTACGCTCCTCGCCATACTCAGGGATTATTAAGCCAGAAGATCGACCTTTTCTGTTTGGGAAAAATCCAAAGGGGAGTATCAAAGGGAATGGAACATCTTCAATTACAACATATGCGGGGCCAGTTATTAGCTTGTTTCCGGGCAATACTTTTGCCTTGGTAATGGCAATGTAAAAATGCGGATGATCCTGATCGCAGGTTGTGAACTTACCACCAGCAATATTTATCGATTTATCGGGCATTAGCTTCGTGTCGTGGCTATGCAAAAATCCGCCAGCCTCTTCGGTAATAACCCCAGTAATTTTGGCCTTTTTCGAATCGAAATTATAGTGCATTTCCTCCATTCGGAAGGTTTTGCCTCCCTCAACAAAAACGGGTTTACCAACAATGGCTCCGGTCGAATCGGGCATGCCCTTGGCAAAAACAAGATTATTTTCCATGTTATACTCAATGTATGCCGCTTTTAGCTCCATTTTCTGGTGCTTTACAACAGCATCGCCGTACATGTAAACCTTCTTCCCATCTATGGAGTAGAGCAAAGAATCTTTTGCATCGTGAAAAATTGGATCCTTTAAGGGCATTTCATCCTCATCAGTTGCATTTAAATTTGTTGAATCCGTAAGTAAAGTATCAGGATTTAAAGTAATTGTATCTTCAACTAACAAACCATCATCTCCTTTTATACTAGCAGAATCGGGTAGCTGAAAATGGAAATTGGAAATGCTAGCTGTTAAAGCATTTGCAGATGCTTGGCTAACAGCTAAAAGTGAAAGAAAAAGAGCAATGACAGCCTTGAAATACAATTTTAGTACTATTTTTGTGAAATGTAACCGCTAATTAGAGCTCAAAACTACTAAAAAATCAATCTTTGAGCACATGCATTTTATAAATAAATACATAACAACATTAACGAAGCTAATAGGGTTAGTAGTATTTAGCCTGATTGTTAGCTCGTTTTGTTATGGAAATGATTCTAGCCCAGAAGCCTATAAGCTTAAAAAAGTTGTTATCGATGCTGGGCATGGGGGTAAGGACTCTGGTGCAGTAGGCAAAAAATCGTTAGAAAAGGACATAGTGCTTACAGTGGCTCTTAAGGTAGGAGGGTATATTGAGCAAAGTTTCCCCGATGTTGAAGTTATATACACGCGTAAGGAGGATGTGTTTGTTCCGCTTGATGAGCGAAGTAAAATTGCCAATGAGAACGGTGCCGATTTGTTTATTTCTATCCATTGCAATGCTAACCCAAGTAGGGTTCCATACGGCGCCGAAACGTATGTTATGGGTTTGCACAAGTCGGAAGGAAACCTCGATGTAGCTATGCGCGAAAACGCTGTTATTGCTTATGAGGAAGATTACTCCTCTAAATACGAAGGATATGACCCAAACTCAGCGGAGTCGTTTATTATTTTTAGCCTCATGCAAAATACCTTCCTCGATCAGAGCCTTAATATGGCAAGCCTTGTGCAAGATGAGTTTAGGGAAAGAGCCCGCCGACGAGATAGGGGAGTTAAGCAAGCAGGTTTTATTGTGCTTTGGAAAACATCGATGCCCAGCGTTTTGGTCGAACTCGGGTTTTTAAGCAACCCTAAAGAGGAGGATTACTTAATAACCGAAGAGGGTCAAACGTACCTAGCCTCTGCAGTATTTAGGGCGTTCCGATCGTACAAGGAGCAAATTGAGCAGAAAAGCAGCTTTGCTGCTGAAAACTCCTTTGATAGTAGCCTAAGTCAGGCTTCCAATCAGGTATCATCAACTGTAAACGCTAGTTGGAACGAGAATCCTGAGCATAAAAAGGCAACCTTTGGGAGTGGCATAAGCTATAAAGTTCAAATTACTGCATCGCGAAACCGGGTTGCCACAAACGATCCCTTTTTCAAAAATATTAAAGAGGTAGAAGAGTTTCCTGTTGACGACATGTACAAGTATTTAGTAGGAAACGAAAAAACGTATACTGCCATTTCAGCTGTTTGCGACCAAGTTCGAGAGCTTTTCCCCGATGCATTTATTATTGCCTTTCAAGATGGAAAGCCGATCCCATTAAGCAAAGCGAAACAACTATCGAAGAACTAAAATTATTTGAGATGAGAATTACTAGAGAAGCCAAAATTGGAATATTTGCTGTTATTAGCCTTGCAGTTCTTTTTTGGGGTGTAAACTTTTTGAAAGGGAAAAATATTTTTAGCCGAACAAATACGTACTATGCCGTTTTCAATAGGGTTGATGGCTTGAAGCCAACAAACGATGTATTACTTAGCGGATACAAGGTAGGTTTGGTAAAAAGCATTAAGTTTGAAGAAGGACATACCGGACGATTAATTGTTACACTTCTTGTAGAAAAAAGGTATCAAATTCCCCGTAACTCAATCGTTAAGCTTATTAGCGCCGATTTAATGGGAGGTAAAGCCATACGGCTTGAGGTAACTCCCAATGATGAATTTCACAAAACTGGTGATACGCTAGCCTCTTCAATTGAAACAGGCTTGCTCGATCAGCTTGTGTTTGAAATGGTACCTATAAAGGAGAAAGCTGAGCGCTTAATGGAGGATATGGAAATTGCTCTTGAGGTTATTGCCAAGGTTTTTAATGAGCAGAATAGGGACAACCTTACCCAAAGCATTGCGTCACTCCAAAGCAGTCTTGGAAATATTGACGAATTAACCGAAGAACTAAATGGTATGCTTTCCGATGACGAGGGAAAGCTGCTACAAATAGTCAATAATGTTCACTCAATATCTCAAAACCTTAAGGATAATAGTGAGGATATTGATATTATAGTTAAAAACTTTTCATCAATTAGCGATACTCTAGCTAAGGCTAATCTTTCGAGAACCCTTGCCCAAACTGATTCGGCCATGATTTCGTTTAACCAAATTGTAACCAAAATTAACCAAGGCGAAGGGTCAATGGGCATGCTTATTAACAACGATACGCTTTACAATAACCTCGAAAGCGCTGCACGTAACCTAGAGCTATTGCTCTACGATATGAAGGTAAATCCGAAGCGATATGTGAACATTTCTCTATTTGATTTTAGCCGAACAAAATATCAGAAAGAGAAAAAGTAGCCCATGCTTCTCAATTACCTATAGTTCAGTTTATTGCACTTATCTTGTTGCTGGTCAATGTTTTCTGATTTTTTGTGAGTAGTGAATTCTTAGCTATTAGTTAAGATAAGTATTACAATTAGTTAACCTACAACTTTTTATAGATATTAACATGGTAATTCGCTGATAAATAGCGTGTAACGATTTTTTTTTAAAAAATAAAAAAAATATTTTAGTGATTTTTAAATGGTTAAGTGATAAGTGAAAAATGCAACTGTTTTTAAGTTTTTTTTTCAGCGAATTTTTCACAATTTTGTTCTCACGCTAAAGAATTAACCAAAGATTTAACTTCACAGTAATTTTGAAAATGGCTATTGATTTCCAAGATGTTTGGGGTAATTGTTTGAAAATCATCAAGGATAATGTCCCGCCAGTTAGTTTTAAAACATGGTTCGAGCCCATTGTACCAGTTAAGCTCGACAAAAATGTGCTAACAATTCAGGTACCAAGTCCCTTTTTCTACGAATACCTAGAGGAGCAGTTTATCGATATTCTTCGTAAAACACTCCGAAAAGAGCTTGGCCCTGGAGCAAAGCTAGAGTACAATGTTGTGATGGAAAACCACAGCGTGGCTAATAGTAAGCCCGTAACAGTAGTTTTTCCAACGCAAAACAAAACTGAGCTGCGAAACAAACCCGTACCAATGCCGCAAAACGGAGAGTATAAAATAAAAAATCCGTTTGTAATACCTGGTATTAAAAAGTTGCACGTTGACCCTCAGCTTAACCCCGATAACACTTTCAATAATTTTGTTGAAGGAGAGTGTAATCGTTTGGCGCGTTCTGCCGGAATGGCTATAGCAAATGCACCTGGTAAAACAGCTTTTAATCCATTGCTGATATACGGAAGCTCTGGTCTTGGAAAAACACATCTGGCTCAAGCTATAGGTATTAGAGTTAAAGAGAGCACCCCCGAAAAAGTAGTACTATACGTGAATGCCGTTAAATTTCAAACGCAATACGTTGAGGCTATTCGTAATAACAATATCAATGATTTTGTACATTTTTACCAAATGATTGATGTTCTTATTATTGACGATGTTCACGAGTTTGCTGGGAAGGAAAAAACACAGGATACTTTCTTTCATATTTTTAACCATCTACATCAAGCCGGGAAGCAAATCATCCTAACTTCAGATAAGCCACCCGTTGAACTACAGGGGCTTGAGCAAAGGCTGCTGTCAAGGTTTAAATGGGGCTTGTCAGCTGATTTGCAATCGCCCGATTTTGAAACTAGGGTTGCAATCCTTAAGCAAAAAATTTACAAGGATGGCATCGATATTCCTGATGAAGTAGTTGAGTATATTGCAACGAATATTACCAATAACATCCGTGAACTTGAGGGAGCATTAATTTCTCTGCTAGCGCAATCTACATTAAATAAAAAAGAAATTACCACAGAGCTTGCCTCTGAAATGATTGATAAGCTAGTTAAGAATACTCGACGAGAAATTTCTATCGATTACATTCAGAAAGTGGTGAGCGAATACTTTGGCCTGCCAAATGATGTGCTTCAAACAAAAACTCGCAAGCGTGAAATAGTTCAGGCAAGGCAAATTGCAATGTATTTTTCTAAAAGCATGACAAAAAGTTCGCTTTCTACCATTGGTAGCTTAATCGGAGGTAAAGATCATGCAACAGTTTTACATGCATGCAAAACCGTAAACAACCTTATTGATACCGATAAGCGGTTTAAAAGTCAGATTGAGGACATTGAACGCAAGCTTAAGCTTTAGAAATTGTTTGTACTTCAAAGCAAAATCCCTTTAACGCGAAGCGCTAAAGGGATTTTGCTTTGAAGTGTATTGTGGTTATAGTACTTAGCCGTTTGTTCGCCTTACTATAAACCAGGGATTATTAATATCCTCTTTATTGTATGCAATTCTTTTTCCATCCTCAAGCGATACAATCTCACAGCCAGCCATTTCAGCAACTGCTTGTCCAGCGGCTGTATCCCACTCGGTTGTTACACCATATCTAGGGTAAATGTCGGCATAACCCTCAGCAACCATGCAAATTTTTAGCGACGAGCCTCTCGCAATTAGCTTAATATCCCCTTTTTCCTCTCTCATCTTATCAATAAACTCTTGAGTTTCTTTCGATGGATGCGAGCGGCTAACGACAATGGTAGTTGGTCGCGTATCGGTTTTAAATGGGAGTTTATTACTGCCTGATGTTAGCAAGTTTAAGCTCTCAATGCCATTGATTTCGTAATCAATATTATCAACCCTATACGACCCTAGGTTTTGCATGGCGAAATAGAGCTGCTTAAGAACTGGCACGTAAACAACACCAATAATGGGATAGCCGTTAAACACAAGGGCAATATTCACTGTGAACTCACCATTACGCTTAATAAATTCCTTTGTGCCATCAAGTGGGTCGACTAACCAAAAGTATTCCCAACTTTTCCTTTCTTCGTATAGTAAATTTCTGCCCTCCTCACTCATTACGGGTATTCGGGTTTTCATTAAGCACGAGCTAATTTCTTGGTGGGCTTTTTTATCGGCAAGGGTAAGCGGTGTTGCGTCCGACTTTAAATTGACCTGAAAATCATTTGAATTATATACTTCCATTATCAATGCACCTGCTCTAACTGCTGCATTTATTGCTTTTAGCAACAGGTGCTTAAGCTCTTCTTGGTCAATCATTATTTTTTGTTTATCAAATTATTCCATATGCTTAAACTGAAAACACGGTCAAGTGTCTATTTATCAGCGTTATGCATGTATTTGGCGATTTTCTTAGCATGCAAAGTAACGCTTTTGTACAATTATTAGCAAAAGTATTGTAGATTTTTGCAGTACTCATCGGCTTAACTTTTACTACAACTATTGAATTTTAATGTGCTATATAGCCTTTATGCTGTAAAACATTTTGCTGTAAAAAGCCAGCAGGGCATTAATCTATATTTATATGAATGCTTATTTCATCTGTATTTTAAAAAAATCTAAAAGTATACCTTGCATTGTCTCCCATAATGAGCTAAGTTTAGCCGTTATTTTAAAATATTATATATACTATGAAAGAATTAGAAAACCTACAGCCCACTGAGGTTTGGAAATATTTTAGTGAGATTTTAGAGATCCCACGCCCCTCAAAAAAGGAGGAGAAGATTATTGAATACTTACTAAATTTTGCTCAGGAGCAAAAACTTGAGGCTCTTAAAGATGATGCAGGAAACGTACTCATTCGTAAACCCGCGACAAAGGGAATGGAAGATAGAGCATCGGTTATACTCCAAAGCCATGTTGATATGGTTTGCGAAAAGAACAGCGATGTTGAGCATGATTTTGATGCTGACCCAATTAATGCATTTATTGATGGCGAATGGGTTACAGCCAAGGGCACAACGCTTGGTGCCGACGATGGCATTGGTATTGCCGCTCAGCTAGCCATACTGGCTTCAACAACAATTAAACATGGGCCTATCGAGTGCCTATTTACTGTTGATGAGGAAACTGGTTTAACTGGCGCATTTGAGCTAAAGCCCAACTTTTTCAAGTCTCAAATTCTTCTCAATCTCGATTCGGAAGATGAGGGTGAGCTATTTATTGGTTGCGCAGGCGGAATTGATACCGTTATTACGTTTGCTTTTGAAACCGAAAAAGTGCCCAGCGATTTTGAGGCTTTTCAAATTGCAGTTACCGGATTAAAAGGTGGGCACAGCGGCGATGATATTGACAAAGGTTTAGGAAACTCCATCAAAATAATTAATAGGTTTTTGTGGAAGGGAACTAATAAATTCGATTTGCGCATTTCAAGCATTGATGGTGGTAATTTGCGTAATGCAATACCTCGCGAGGCTTTTGCCACTTTTGTAATTCACAAAGATGACGTTAAAAGCATGAAAGAAATGTTTGAGGGATTTCATGATGATGTCATTTCGGAATATCAAACTGTTGAGCCGAAGTTGAGCATTAAGCTCAAGCCAGCCGAAATGCCGCAATGGGTAATTGACGAGCCAACGCAGTACGATCTTTTAAATGCACTTTACGCATGCCCGCATGGCGTTATTGCAATGAGTAAGCAAATTTCGGGTTTGGTTGAAACATCAACCAATTTGGCCGCAATTAAAATTATTCAGGATAACCAAATACTGGTTACAACTAGCCAGCGTAGCTCAATTGACTCATCGAGAGCCGATATTGCCAATATGGTCGAAAGCGTGTTCCGCTTGGCAAATGCCAATGTTGTTCACACCGGAGGATATCCGGGTTGGGCGCCAAACACTAATTCCGAGATTCTTAATATCACCAAAAAAAGCTACAAAAACCTATTTAGCGTTGAACCTATTGTTAGGGCAATACATGCTGGTCTTGAATGTGGCCTTTTCCTCGAAAAGTATCCAACGCTCGATATGATTTCCTTTGGACCAACAATTAAGGGTGCACACTCGCCCGATGAGCGGATAAATATTGAGACAACAGATAAGTTCTGGAAACTCCTACTCGATGTTTTAGAAAATATACCTAAGGCGTAAACCTAAAAATTGCTGTTATGAATAATGTTAAAGCATTTCTAGTTGTTACTATTGCCTCGGCACTGTTTGTGACTAAGGTAAATGCACAGTCCAATGATGATGAACCTAAAAAATCATTATCGTTTTACGGATACGTTAGTTACGAGGCCATTTTCGACTCTCACGAGTCGGTGTTTACTCGCGATGGTGATTTGTATTTGTATCCTGCAGCTCCAATATACCACGTTCAAAGTGGTGAACTTTTAAACGATAATCCACAGCTCGAAATGCTATCGTTGCAAAGTCGACTTGGTGTTCGCATAGCTGGACCCGATGTGCTAGGTGCTAAGTTGACTGGTATGGTCGAAACCGATTTCTTTGCGACCAAAGAGGAGTACAAACACCATTTAAGAATTAGGCATGCACTTATGAAATTGCAATGGGAAAAAGCATCTTTAACAATGGGGCAGTACTGGCATCCAATGTTTACCCCCGAAGTTTTTCCTCATGTTATCTCATTTGGTGCAGCAGCACCATTTAACCCGCTAAATAGGTCTCCGCAAATTCGACTCGATTATACTCCAAGTAAAAGCCTTAAACTTGTGCTTGCAGCCTTGGCTCACGGATATCACTCAAGCGTTGGCCCTGAAGCTGCACAGCGAAACTCAGCCTTACCCGATTTGCAGCTACAGCTGCATGTTGGCAATAGCCCAACTTTTAACACAGGCGTTACTGTTGGGTACATGTGGCTGCAACCTTTACTTCAGGTTGATAACGATGATGTTTACCGAAGCCGCGAATTTATTGGTGCATACAACCTCCAATGGTTTGGTCGCTTAAAACTTAATAAGCTAGCTGTACAAGCAAAAGTATCGTATGGAGAAAATATGAGCCAATTTGTGATGTTAGGTGGATACGGAAGACTACTTGATGATGCTGCTGAAATGTACGACTACGGTTACGCAAATATCCTATCAACTGCCAGTTGGGTTGAGGTAATGTATAGCTTTAACGATAATTGGGATTTCGGATTCTTTGGAGGCATGGCAAGCGCACTGGGTTCAAAGGATAAGGTTGATACTCAAGGCCCAATTTGGTATAACCGGGGGGCAAACATTACAAATGCCTACCGATGGTCGCCTAGGCTAGTTTACTCTCAAAAAAGCGTTAGCTTTGCTTTGGAGTATTTGTATAACTCAGCCAATTATGGTGCTACTTTAGACGAATACGCAAAACCCGACGATTTTACTACTACCATTAACCATAGGGTGCTAGTTTCAGCAAAATATTCTTTCTAAACTATTTCAATTTTATATTTAAGGCGCTAATCTGACTTTAGGTTAGCGCTTTTTTTGTAAGCAAAATATTTAGTTGAGATTGGTTTCAAAGGTAAGCCAAGTCTTTGTTTATAATCGATACGCCCGAATTTATATGGTTCTGGTTGTGTGATGTATTAAAGTCAAGCTTGCTGTTTTGCTATGAGCATTATAAAAAAAGAGTGCCTCGTTATTGAGACACTCTTTTTTACTAGTTAGGTTTAAGGTTTTACATCTTAATAAAGCGTTTTGTTAGAGGCATTTTTTCCTCATCTACTGAGATGATATAAACACCGCTTGCCAATTCGCTAATGTCAACATTAGTGTCAAGGTTAAGGAGTTGCATTTCTTTAACTAGCCTACCTTGTATGTCGTAAATGCGCATTGAAACATCACCTCTTATGCCCTTTAAGTTAACATTAATACTGTTATTAGCAGGGTTGGGGTATAGCGTATACATTTCGTTTCCTTCAAATCCGAGCTCTTCAGCAGAAGGATCTTCGTTATTGTTGCTAACCTTAGTTTGAACAACGTTAATGGTGTAGTCCTCCACTTCACCGTAGGTGAAAGTTTCGCATGCAGTTTGGGCAGCATTGTACTTCATGCTAACACGCATACGGGTTGTTCCTAGCGTTGCAGTAGTAGGTATTGCAACATCAGCAGATAGAAGGCTACTGCTTGATGAAGAGCCATAAGCTACACGTTCATCGCTATCGAACGTTCCGTTTTGGTTAAAGTCAATCCAAACCGACCAGTACTCAGTATAGCTACTGCTAGCAAAACCTGCCTGGAAGTTAATAGGAAGAGTTTCACCTAATGCTACGGTTGCTGTTAGATTTGTGAAATCGGCATATCCTGAGTTTTTACCCGAAGTATTGTCAATCTCAGCAAATACCACTCTTTGTATCCACTCGTAGTTCACGTTATTACCTTTACTTGTACAGTAGGTAAGCGTTGCATTTTGCGTAGTGAAGGTAGAAATAGCTGAATACGCACTGTTGCCATTAGCATTCTTAGCTCGCACTTGCCATTCGTAGGTTGTTGATGCATTTAAGCCGTTTACAGCGTAGTTCGTGCTTGATGTAGTATAAACACTCCAACTACCACCTTGAGGACGAATTTGAACGTCGTACGATGTTGCATCGGCTGATGCATTCCAGCTTAGGCTTGCGCTGCTTGTAGTAATGCTCGATGCTGTAAGCCCTGTTGGAGTTGCTGGTGGCGTTATTGAACCTTCGATAATTTGAACAGTGTAGTCTTCAACCTCACCATAGCTAAAGGTTTCGCAAGCGGTTTGTGCTCCGTTGTACTTCATGCTAATACGAAGGCGAGTATTAATAGGATTGGTTCCGGCAGGTATTGTCATGCTTCCAGTAACGGTAGTTTTGCTCATCGATCCTGGATCGAATAGTAACTCGTTAGCATCAAATACCGAGTTGCCATTTAGGTCAACCCAAATCTTCCAGTACTCGTTATAAGTTGAACTTGCAAATCCTGGGGTTAGGCTAATACTGTAGGTTTTGCCTGCTTCAAGGGTAATTACCTCCGAAGTAAAGTCGGTATAACCTGCTGCTCCAGAACTATTGGTGTAGCTACCAATGGTAATGCTACTTATCCACTCATACGAGTAGTTGTTACCTTTACTTGTACAGTATTGAACAATATCATCAAGGGTAGTGAACTGAACTGTAGATGAGTAGCTACTAGCACCTGAAGCATTCTTAGCCCTTACTTGCCATTCGTAAATGGTTGATGATTGCAACCCAGTTGCATTGTAGCTGGTATTAGAAGTATTGTAAGTAGCCCAACTTCCACCCTGAACTCTAACCTGAACATCGTATGAGGTGGCATTGCTTGAGGCATTCCAGCTAAGAGTTGCACTACTAGTTGTCACACTGCTAGTGTTAAGGCCAGTTGGTGTTGCAGGTATTCCTGCTAGCGTACTTATGCTAATTGCAGTTGAATAGCTGCTGCTGCCAGCATCGTTTTTAGCCCTAACCTGAGCTTCGTAAGTAGTCCCGCTGTTTAACCCAGATGCATTGTAGCTTGTTGAAGTTGTGTTGTATGTACTCCATGATCCTCCCTGAGGGCGAATTTGCACATCGTATGAGGTTGCTCCAGATGATGCGTTCCAATTCAATGTGAAAGAATTTGTGGTTACATTGCTTGCAGCCAAACCAGTTGGAGTAGCAGGTGGTTGAGGGGTTTCATCTTCAATAACAACAGTATAGTCTTCAACCTCACCGTAGCTAAATGTTTCGCATGCTGTTTGTGCGGCGTTATACTTCATACTAACCCTCATTCGGGTAGTAATAGGTGCTGTACCCGATGGAATAGTAATGCTGCCTGTTACGGTAGTTTTGCTCATCGAACCTGGGTCGAACATAAGTTCATCGGAGCTAAAGGTTCCGTCACCATTTAGGTCAATCCAAATTTTCCAGTACTCATCGTAAGTTGTACTGGCAAAACCTGGTGTTAGGCTAATGCTATAGGCTTGACCTGCATTTAGCACTACTTGCTGGTTTGTAAAGTCGGTATAGCCAGCTGCACCCGAACTGTTTGAGAATGAACCAACGTCTACCTTTGCAATCCATTCGTATTGCGAATTACTTCCTTTCGATTCGCAGTAGCTAACCACAAACTCAGTGGTTGTAAATGATACAACTGATGAGTAAGCACTTGTGCCATATGAGTTTTTAGCGCGAACTTGCCACTCGTAAGCTGTTTGCTCAGTAAGGTTAGTGGCATTATAGCTTGTACCCGAAACGTTGTATGTGCTCCAAGTTCCTCCTTGAGGTCTTAGCTGAACATCGTATGATGATGCACCTGTTGCAGCATTCCAGCTTAACGTAGCGCTAACATCTGTAATGTTTGTTGTTGCAAGACCAGTTGGAGTTGATGGAGGATCGGTAGTAAACATACTCTGTAATGCCTGGAGGGCAAGATTTGCATTAAGTCTGCCTGAACCAAGTTTGCCAATGTAGCTCGAGTTAACCGAGTAATGATTATCAACATTATCTTTTAACAGGCTGCTTAGCTGAGTGTTTGTTAGTACCACACCATTGCGTACGGCATTGGAAACTAGGAGAGCCGCTACACCTGAAACGTGAGGGCAGGCCATTGATGTTCCTTGGTAGAAACCGTAGCTATTACCTGTAAGGGTACTGAGAATTCCTTTGGGGTCGGTAGATGAGCTTTGCTCACCACCTGGGGCCGAAATATCAACCCAGTCGCCATAATTTGAGTAATAACTTCTTACGTCTTTGTTGTTGGTAGCAGCAACGGCAAACGCACCTGAATAGCAACCAGGATACCAGTTTCCTGTTGCGTTATCGTTACCTGCTGCAAAAATTGTTATTCCTCCGTTAAGCACATCGCCACCACCATTTGAATTAAAGTAATCAATGGCATCTAGGGTTGCTTGGTCGTAAACATTAACACTTGTGTAACCCCAACTATTTTGTGAAATGGCTGCACCATTATCGGCTGCATAAATAGGAGCCTGATCGAACCCGCCAGCACTACTACTTGTAAATACTTGGCACGACATTAGCCTAACACCGTCGTTAGATCCCGATCCACCAGCAACACCAGATACCCCAGAGCCATTGTTGTTAACCGCTGCAACAGTACCTGCAACGTGTGTTCCGTGATCTTCAGCTGATATTGATGATGAATTAGTTACAAAGTTATAGCCTAGGCCTGACCACATATTGCCGGCTAAGTCGGGGTGATTAGTTTGTATACCACCATCAACAACAGCTACAATTACCGACGAAAGGCCTTTCTCAATATTCCATGCTTCGGGTAGGTCAATATCTTTATCTATTGTTCCACCCTGTTGTCCCGTGTTGTGATAGTGCCATTGCTCACTATACCTCGTATCGTTTGGAGTCCATTTAGCGTTTTTGTCATTTTGACCTTCACCTTTTCCTTCAGGATCGTCCATTGGCTCAACATTGCTAATTAAACGCTTTTTGTAAACAGGCTCAGCAATTTCAATTTCACCAAGGGCTGCAAACTTCTTAACAGCTTCTTTCACATCGGCGTCGGAACTAATTTCTAATTCGAACCACAAGTGGAAACCCCAAGCCTTATGGCGTTCGCGATACTTTTCAGATTTTGGAGAATTCTCGTACAATCCCCAAAGCAATGGCTTATACTGTTTTGCACCAAAGTGTTTATTAAGCTCATCTATGGCAGAGTTGCCAGTTACAACAAATCCATTCGCTCCAGCCTTTATCATGGCATCGGGAATGGATTTTTCCATGTTTGTTGTTAGCTTAATCTTAATCTTTCCTTTTTCAAAGGCTTCGGTAGGAACCTTTTCTAAATCAATTGTGGGCCTCTCACCCTTAATTACATTGTAGTTACCTTGCGAGAGAGCCCATGTAGAGCTTAAGGCAAGTAACAATAAGAATAAAAACTTTCTCATAATTGGGTTTTTTAAAGGTTTAGTTTATGGTTTGGTATAAAATTATGGTTGGCAAATTACGGGGATACACAAAACGAGTCAATTTTTTTGGTAAGGGTTTTTTAACATTTTTTTAATTTAGAATTATTATAAACTCTAAGATTCAAGCAAACAGGGTTTTGTAAAGGTTTAGGACTGTTGAAAACTATGATTATTGTCATATGATTTTTCTATATCCTTGTTATACAGTTTTGCTACGAACCTTCAACATATTTGCCTTTGGCCAATAATTGATATTTGGAATTATGCTTCAAGTGTAAGAAAAAGAGCCCTCGAAAGGGCTCTTTAACCAAAAACTACGAGAAAACTAAAAACAAACTATTACATCTTAACAAATCGTTTGCTAAGTGGCATCTTCTCCTCATCAACGGAGATGATGTAAACACCGCTTGCTAAATCGCTAACGTCGATATCGCTATCTAGGTCAACTAGCATCATTTCCTTCATTATGCGTCCTTGTAGGTCATAAATACGGAATGAAACTTCACCTCTAATACCTTGCAGGCTTACGTTAATTTTGTTCGACGCAGGATTTGGATATATAACGAATGGATCATTCTTTTCGAAACCTAGCTGCTCGTTTCCTAAATCATTTCCAGCACTGTTGGTTCTCGATTGAAGTATGGTTACCGAGTAGTCTTCAACCTCGCCATAGCTAAAGGTTTCGCAAGCGGTTTGTGCTGCATTGTACTTCATGCTAAC
>NPID01000258.1_pt1 | contig 54494 bp, 46 predicted proteins | sample 8637491 | NCBI WGS metagenome assembly NPID01 (sample SAMN07420843, study PRJNA396082) | bioreactor metagenome | isolation source: sample BA6 brine-fed electro-methanogenic bioreactor BA | place: Japan: Kochi | collected 2016-06-14 | reverse complement strand
CCCAGCGCGGAATCCACTGCACCTCGTTAATGTGGTCGAGGCTTTTGCGCCGCAGATCGCCATGGGCCATGGAGATGAACCACTGCTCGGTGGCGCGGAACAGGATCGGCTTCTTGCAGCGCCAGCAGTGTGGATAGCTGTGAGTGACCTGCCCCGCATACAGCAGCGCTCCGACTTCTTTGAGTTTGTCGATGACGGCCGGGTTGGCGTCCTTGACCTTCATTCCGCCGAACAGTTCCAGGTCTTCCCGGTAGCGGCCGTAATCATCGACCGGATTGTAGACGTCGAGTCCGTAGCGCAGGCCGACGATGTAGTCATCCTGGCCGTGGCCCGGGGCGGTGTGGACGCAGCCGGTCCCTGCCTCGAGGGTGACATGGTCGCCCAGGATAACCAGCGAGTTGCGGTCGTAGAAAGGGTGGCGGCACTGCTTGCCCTCGAACGCCGCGGCGTCGAATGTGGCGAAAATTTCATAGTCCGCAATGCCGATTTCCTTCATGACGGCTTCAACCAGGCCTTCGGCCATCACCAGCCGCTCTTCACCCGTGTCGACGGCGACATAGTCCAGGCGCGGGTTGAGACAGATCCCCAGGTTGGCGGGAATGGTCCACGGCGTGGTGGTCCAGATCACTAAAGACAGCGGCTTGTCGCCCAACTGAGCCAGCTCCACTGGGAGTGAATCGTTGAGCGGGAATTTTACGTAGATGGTGGGGGAGGTGTGGTCGGCGTATTCAACTTCCGCTTCTGCCAGGGCTGTGACACAGGAGGCACACCAGTGAATCGGCTTCTTCCCCTTGTAGAGGCCGCCTTTTTCGGCAAAGTGGGCCAACTCCCGGGCAATGGTGGCCTCGTAGCCGGTATGCATGGTCAGGTAGGGGTTGTCCCAGTCGCCCAGCACGCCGAGGCGTTCGAATTCCTGACTTTGGATATCCACCCACTTCTGCGCGTATGTGCGGCACTCGCGGCGGATTTCAGCTTTGCTCATCTCCTTTTTGGCAGAGCCGAGCTGTCCGTCGACCTTGAGTTCGATCGGCAGGCCGTGGCAATCCCATCCCGGAACATACGGCGTGTGAAAGCCCTGCATGCGTCGGCTTTTGATGACGATGTCCTTGAGTATCTTGTTCAGCGCGTGGCCGATATGCGTGTGGCCGTTGGCGTAGGGGGGGCCGTCATGCAGGATGAACAGGGGGCGATCCGCAGTTGCTTTCTCGATCTGTGCGTAAAGATCGGTCTGCTGCCAGCGACTGAGAATTTCCGGTTCACGCTTCGGCAGATTGCCGCGCATGGGAAACTCGGTTTCAGGCAGATTGAGGGTGTCTTTATAGTCCATGCCGTTCCTCCCGGGGTTGGGCGAAAAATCGAAGCCCACAAAGTAGCAAAAACAGGGGATATGTCAAGGTAAAAGGCTGTTTCGCGGGAGGTTTGGCGGCGGGAGAGGAGGGCCGGGCGGCAGACCGATTTTTCTACGGTCGCCGCCCGGTCGAAGGCTTTATGCCTGGGGTTGTGCCTGTTCTTCCAGCAGGTTGAGGCTGCGTCGCAGCAGGGTCGAGATGCTGGTGCCGTGCATTTTGGCGATTTCCTGGAGGGTTTCCATCTCCTGGTCGTTGATGCGGCAGGAAATAATGTAACGCTTGGGGTTTTCAACTGTCTTTCCCATGATTTTCGTCTCCCTTCTTGCGAGCTATTGTTGAGTTCAAGACTCTAGTGTGTCGTTTTGTTCCGTATACATAATGCAAAAGGGTTGCCAAAATAGATATTTTTAAAAAAATATATCGAAAAAATCTGTAAAAACAATTGTTTGGATAGTTTCTATAATTTTGGGGATTTGTTTTTATTAAAGATTCCCTGAGGCAAAATGACACAATTGGTGGTGCAGGGTGGCAGTTGGCAGCAAGGGGTGAGTCATGATTGGCACATATGTGGTGTGGTTGGGTTTAAACGACTCGAAAAATCGGTTGTTTTAGAGGTGTCTTTCCGTGCCAGCCGTGATTTTGCGGCGTTTTTCAGCGAAATAGCCGACCCAAAACTGTGCCACTTAATCTTTTTGTGGCACAGTTTTGGGTCGGCTTGGCCTCTTTGGAGCATTTGTTTGATTTGCCCGCTGAATGCTTTAAACTTTGCGTGGCCGGTTTGTTTAAGCTGGGGGTGGGGCAAAACATCCCATGGGTGAACTGCCAACAAGGACAGGGCAAAGGATTCGGGAATGGCAAATTCGAAAGATACTTTCATGGTCGGTCTGCGGTCCCTGGCGGCGTTTGTCCTGTTATGGGAAATCATTGCCGGCTGGTCATCCAGATCATGGGTCATGGGAAGTGTCGCTGTGCTGGTCGCCACTGCAGTTGCTGTTCGTTTGCGTCCCAGGAAGGCCGGGTCGCTTCGGTGGAGTGGAACCCTTCGGTTTGTTCCCTATTTTTTTCTCCAGTCCGTGCGGGGCGGGGTGGATGTTGCACGGCGCGCCTTTTCCCCAGGCATGCGGCTCGAACCGCTGCTGGTGGAGCATCCTCTTTCCCTGCCGCAGGGTGCGGCACGCCTTTTCCTGGTGAACGTGGTGAGCCTGCTGCCTGGAACTTTGGGAGCGGATGTCCGCAAAGACTGCCTGGTCGTGCATGCGCTGGATCGTTCTATGGCCGAGGAGCTTGAGAGCCTCGAGCGGAAGGTGGCGAGGATGTTTGACGTTGACGGAGCCGATGCTCTCTGAGTAAAACCTTTGGGAATCTATTCACTTCATGGTGAACAGTGACATCCGTGGAGGATCATCTTAAATGGAGCATTTGTGCCTGGCTATGGCGCTGGTTCTGCTGCTGACCATTGTAGCTGGGCTGTGGCGGGTGATTCAGGGACCCACTGCTGCAGACCGCATGCTGGCGGCCCAGCTGTTCGGAACCACGGCCGTCGCGATCCTGCTGCTTCTGGGGCAGGCAAGCGGAGTGACGGCCCTGTGGGACGCGGCGCTGGTGTTCGCCCTTCTCGGGGCGGTGGCGGCGGTGACCTTTGTCCGGCGCAGCTGGTCGCGTAAAGCGGATGCCGAGAAGGACAGCGACGATGTTTGAATATGCCCTGGCGATCCTTTTTTTCGCGGCCGCGCTCTATTTCTTTCTGGCCGGCACTTTGGGGCTGCTGCGCTTTCCCGATGTCTTCTGCCGCCTGCATGCCCTGACCAAGGCCGACAACCTCGGCCTGGGATTCACCGTTCTGGGACTCATGATCCTCAGCGACAGCTGGCAGTCTGCGGCGAGGCTGCTGCTGACCTGGCTGCTGGTGATGTTCTCCGGCGCGACGGTCGCGCACCTGGTGTCGCGCAAGGCGCTGCGCGACGGCATCACACCCTGGAGGAAGCCGTGACGCTGGTGGGTGCGGTCTTTGATCTGGTCCTGCTGCTGACCCTTCTGTGGCTTGCCTGGCAGGCGCTTGCGTCCCCCGATCTGTTCAAGGCGGTGGTCCTGTTTATTTCGTTCGGCCTGCTGCTGGCACTGGCCTGGGTGCGGCTCGATGCGCCCGATGTGGCCCTGGCCGAGGCGGCGATCGGCGCCGGAATCACCGGCGCCCTGTTCCTGGCGGCGCTGGGGCGTTTCGGGCATGAGGAGACCGGTGTGCGGCGGCGTCGAAAGAGCCTCGGGCGGCATCTGGCGGCCCCGGTCCTGGTGGCGGCTTTCCTGGTGATGGTCGGAGCCGTCATGCTGCGGTTTTTGCCCAGCCTGCCGAACGCAGGCGGTTTAAAGTCGGAGGTCATGGCCCATCTGCCCATGAGCGGTGTGACTCATCCGGTGACGGCGGTCCTGCTCGGTTTTCGAGCTTATGACACTCTGCTCGAACTGGGCGTTCTTTTGCTGGCGGTTGTGGCGATCCGGTCGATCGACCTGGGCCCCCCGCCGGAAGACAATATCCCGGTCTCTCCAGCGCAGAGAGGATTAAGCCGGATTCTGCTGCCGCTGATGATACTGGTCTCCATCTACCTGTTATGGCGTGGCGGGCATGCCCCGGGCGGGGCTTTTCAGGCGGGCGCTCTGCTTGGAGCAGGGTTGGTTCTGTATGTATTGAGCGGTGGTGCCCTGAAAGCCGGGCCGGGCGGTCTTTACCTGCGCATCCTCATGGCCTGCGGGTTCGCTTTTTTTCTCGCGGTGGCGGTCTCGTCCTTCCTGATTACGGGGCTTCCGTTGGTTTATCCGCCCGCCGGGGGCAAGAACCTGATTCTGCTGATTGAAGCGCTGGCCGGTGCGTCCATTGCGCTCACCCTGGCGCTGGCGGTGTTCGGCGGGCGCCTGGAAGAGAATGAGGGCGCGGGAGGCGGTTCATGAATACGGAACCCGGTTTCGTCATTGCCGGATTTCTGCTCTTTCTGCTCGGGGTTCACGGGCTTTTTGTGCGTGAACATCTGCTGCGCAAGATTCTTGCCGCCAACATCATGGGCAGCGGCGTTTTCATGGTCTTTCTCGCCCTGGGGCATGGCAGTGCGTCCTCTTCACCCGATCCCGTGCCCCAGGCGATGGTCCTCACCGGGATCGTGGTGGCGGTGGCGTTCTCCGCGGTGGCAGTGGTGCTGGCGGTCAGAATTCAGCAGACCCACGGCCGGCCCTATTTCCCGCGCGGCGGGGAGGAAGAAAAGTGAGCGGCATGCTGCATCACCCCTGGGCCCTGTGGATGATATTTCTGCCGATGGCCGCTGCGGTCGCCACTTTTGTGCTGCCGCGCCGCGCCGGAATGATCGGCCTGGGCACGGCCCTGGCGATGCCACTGCTGGCGGCGCTGGCGGCCTTCCATCTGCACGCGATCGGCCCTCTGCAGCTGACGGCCGGCGGCTGGCCGCTGCCCCTGGGCATTGCGCTGCGTCTCGACGGGCTGGCCGCCATGATGCTGGTGACCTGTGCCGTGGTCGGCCTGGTGGTGAGCGTCTATGCCCAGGGCTATTTCCCTTCCCGTAGCCCCGGACGGAGCCGGACCGCCTATTTCTGGCCTCTGTGGCTCTTTCTGTGGGGCGCGGCGAGCGCCCTGTTCCTTTCTGCGGATCTGTTCAACCTCTATGTGACGCTGGAAATGGTGACCCTGGCCTCTGTCGCCCTGGCGGCGCTGGAGGGGCGGCCTGCGGCCCTGAGCGCAGCCATGCGCTACCTGCTGGTGGGCATGGCGGGTTCTCTGTTTTATCTGCTCGGCGTGGCGCTGCTCTATGCCGCCTATGGGACGGTGGACCTGAGTCTGCTTGGCGAAGCCATGGCCGCCAACGCTCAGAGCCGCGCCGCGATGGCGCTGATGGTGGGCGGGCTGCTTTTCAAGACGGCGCTTTTCCCGATGCACTTCTGGCTGCCACCGGCGCACTCCCAGGCGCCTGCACCGGTGAGTGCGCTGCTGTCGGCGCTGGTGGTCAAAACCTCTTATGTCATCATCCTGCGGTTATGGTTCGAGGTCTTTCCAGAAGTGGCGTCGCCATGGGTGGGACATCTGCTCGGTGTCCTGGGCGCAACGGCGATTTTGTGGGGATCGCTGATGGCGCTGCGGCAGGAGCGGCTGAAACTGCTGGTCGCCTATTCAACTGTTGCCCAGATCGGCTATCTATTTCTGGTCTTTCCGCTGGCGAGCAGCGGCACGGCGGCCAGCGTCTGGGCCGGCGCCATCTTTTTCATGCTGGCCCATGCCTGCGGCAAGGCCGCCATGTTCCTGGTGGCCGGAGCGATTCATCACACCGCCGGCCATGACCGAATCAACCATCTGGCTGGTGCCGGCGGTCCGCTGGGCGTACTGGTGGTGGTGTTCGCTCTGGCTTCGGTCACCATCATAGGCCTGCCGCCCAGCGGCGGCTTTTTTGCCAAATGGCTGCTGCTGGATGCGGCCATCGTGACCGGGCAGTGGGGATACGTGGTGGTTATGGCACTGGGGAGTCTTTTGGCGGCGGCTTATGTGGTGCGCGTGCTGGCCTGGGCCTTTCTTGATGTCGAGCGGACTCACCACACGCCCCTCCCCTGGGTCATGAAGTGGCCGCCGCTGGCGCTTTCGGTGATTTCTCTGCTGCTGGGACTTGGCGCCTACGTGCCCGTTATGCTCTCTCTGCTGCAGGCTCCCGTTGCCGGCGCCGTTCTTACGGGAGCGGGGCCATGAACGATTCACTGCTGCTGTTGGCCATTCTATGCAGTTCGCTGGTGCCGGGGCTGATTATTTTCGCCCTGCCGGAGCGAAGTCACCGCCTGCGCACCACCCTCAACATGGCGGGCGCGCTGCTGAAGCTGAGCCTGGTGGCGCTGCTGTTCATTCTGGTTTACCAGGGCCGCTTCCCCGAGCTGCGTATTGCGCTGCTGCCTGGCATGGAGCTGGCGCTGCATGCCGATTCGCTGTCGCTGCTTTTTCTCGGGCTGTCGGCCTTTCTGTGGTTTCTGACCACCGTGTACGCCATCGGCTACCTGGAAGGCTCTCCCCACCGCAGCCGATTTTTCGGATTCTTCAGCCTGTGCGTCAGCGCCACCACTGGAGTTGCCCTTGCCGGAAATTTAGTCACTTTTCTCCTCTTTTACGAGATGCTGACCCTGTCCACTTTTCCGCTGGTGGTGCATCGCGGCACCCCCGAAGCCCTGAGCGCCGGGCGCATTTATCTGACCTACACCCTGAGCGGTGGTGTGGTGCTGCTGGTGGCCACGGTCTGGCTGCGAACCCTTGTGGGTCCCCTGGATTTCACCGTGTCTGGAATCCTGCCGGCTGCCGATCCGGCGCTCTATGGGGATTTCAAGATTATCTTCTTTCTGCTGATCGCCGGGCTGGGCGTCAAGGCGGCGCTGGTTCCTTTTCACTCCTGGCTTCCCACTGCCATGGTCGCGCCGGCCCCGGTCAGCGCACTGCTGCACGCGGTCGCGGTCGTCAAGGCGGGGGCTTTCGGCATCATGCGGGTGATCTACGGGGTGTACGGCATCGAATTCTGCGCCTCCCTCAATGTGCTGGGGCCGCTGGCGCTCGTGGCCTCGGTGACCATCCTCTACGGGTCGCTGCGCGCCCTGGCGCAGGAGGATCTCAAGCGGCGGCTCGCCTTTTCCACGGTCAGCCAGGTTTCCTATATTACCCTCGGGCTGGCGCTGCATGGTCCGTTGGCCACTATTGGTGGCCTGGTTCACCTGGTGCACCAGGGATTGATGAAGATCACGCTGTTTTTTGGCGCCGGGAACCTCTCCGAAACCCTCGGCATCCACAAGATCAGGGATATGGCGGGGGTGGGCCGCCGCATGCCCTGGACCATGGGTGCGTTTACCGTCTGCGCCCTGGGCATGATCGGGCTGCCGCCCACGGTGGGGTTTGTCACCAAATGGTACCTCTCGCTGGGGGCTCTGACCCTCGATCAGCCCTGGGTGGTGCTGCTGCTGATCACCAGCACTCTGCTCAATGCCGCTTATTTTCTGCCGATTCTGCGCACGGTCTGGTTCGATAAACCCTTGCGTTCGTGGCCCGAGAGTTCGGACATGGCCAAAAGGAAGGAGACGCGCTGGGCGCTTCTGCTGCCGCCCCTGGTCACCGCCGCGCTGGTGCTGCTTTTCGGACTGCTGGCCGCTGCGCCTTTCAGCCCGCTGCAATGGGTCCGGTTGATTGCGGCACGGGAGTATGCGCCATGACGGCAGAGACTGCTCTGTATCAGACGCTGCTGGTCCTGACCCCGCTGACCCCCCTTGTCTTGTGTGTTCTGCTCTGGGGGGAAGGAGCCAGGACCCGGCTGATCTCTCTTGTGCCCTGGGCGGCGCTGCCTGGCCTGTTGCTGGCTCTGCTGCCGGACGGGGGACGCCGCATCGGGCTGGATTGGCTGCTGCTTGGCGGGCAGCTCGGCCTTGACGGGATGGGGCGCGTTTTTCTGCTGCTGACCGCCCTGCTGTGGATGGCCGCCGGCCTGCACCTGCGCCAGCTGCTCTCCGACGACTCCCATGCGCGTCGTTTCGCCATCTTCTTTCTGCTCGCCATGGGCGGCAACCTGGGGGTGGCTCTTTCCCTGGATATGCTGGGATTTTATCTTTTCTTCGCCCTGATGAGTTTTTCCTCCTATGCACTGGTGGTACACGACGGGCGCGATTTTTCCCGCCGCGCCGGGCGGGTTTATCTGATCCTCGTGCTGGTGGGGGAGGTTCTGCTGTTCACCGCCCTGGTGATGCTGGCGCGGCATACCCCTTTTCTGCTGTTGAGCGAGGCCTCCCGCGCGCTTGCCGACAGCGAGCAGCGAAATCTGATTCTGGCTATTCTGATCGCGGCGCTGGGGATCAAGCTCGGCATGGTGCCGCTGCATTTCTGGCTGCCGCTGGCGCACCCGGCCGCCCCGGTTCCGGCCAGCGCCGTTCTGAGCGGCGCCATGATCAAGGCGGGCCTGCTGGGATTGGCGCGTCTGCTGCCTCTGGGGCAGGTGTCTTTGCCGGGGTGGTCCGGCGGACTCATTATTGCCGGACTGGTGATGGCCTATTACGGTGTGGTCGCCGGTCTGCCGCAGCGTGAAGCCAAGACGGTGCTGGCCTATTCCAGCATCAGCCAGATGGGCTATGGCGTCATTGCCCTCGGGCTGGGCCTGGCACAGCCCGGTGTCTGGCCGCAGCTGGCCCCGGTACTGGCCTTTTACGCGCTGCACCATGGCCTGGCCAAGGGGGCGCTTTTTCTCGGGGTCTCTATGGTGCCCGTTTCGGGCATGTCCGTCTGGCTGCGCAGGCTGGCGGTGCTGGGGCTGCTGTGGCCGGCGCTAGCGCTCAGCGGGGCGCCCTTTACCAGCGGCGCCCAGGCCAAGGCCGCACTCAAGCCTTTTCTGAAGGAGGCGCCCGCCTATGGGCCATTTTCCCTTTCGGCCCTTTTATCCTGTGCCGCTGTCGGCACTGCCCTGATCATGGCGCGTTTTCTGTTTCTGATGTATCGCAAACCCTCTGATCATCCTTCGCCCGGTGCGGCCATGTGGGGCGGCTGGTTGCTGCTGCTGACGGCGAGCATGGCCTGTGCCGTCGGCTGGTTTCCCGACCCCTGGCTGCACGCCGCGCTACAGTCTGCTTCCGTCGCGCCGGTCTCCGCCCTGTGGCCGCTGCTGCTTGCCGTACTCATTGCCGTTGCGGCCATGCGACGGCTGCCGCAGGCTGTGAAAGAGGTTTTTTCCCCCCCGCCAGGGGATGTGGGTGTCCTTGTCGAAAAATTTATTTCGCTGGTATGGGACGCCTTTCGCAAAGCCTGCGCTCTGATTGCCGATGGGAAACTGTGGGGAACGCTCCGCCTGCCGCGCGGCAGGTGGTGGCACCGCCTGGCGGTGTATGAGGTGCTGCACGAGACCGAACTGTCTCTGCGCCGATTTTCCGTGGCGGGTGCAGTCTTTTTGTTTATACTGCTCCTCTTTCTTCTTTGAATGGGAGGGGTCTTGTTGCAAAAAAATCACCGTAAAGTGTCCCGCTTTGTCCTTGTGTTCCTGGCGGGCCTGGGTTTCTGTCTTTTCCCGCCGCACACCGTCGCAGCATCGCAGCCGAGCACGCCATGGAGTCTGATCGGGTTTACCTCGGTCTACACTCCCGATCGTCTGAAGGATATATTCACCAATCGCCACTCCTACCAGGACTCCTACCTGGTGGCACTGGCCCTGAATCACAGATTCGCGCGTCCATCCAGATCGCTCGGCTGGGAATGGGAGATCCAGGGTGTGCGCCATTTCGGCCGCCAGAACCATTTTGAAACCAACGCGCTGATTCTGGCCCGCTGGTATCGCTTCCCCTGGAATGACTGGGTCGCAACCACCTTCGCGGTGGGAGAAGGGCTCTCCTACGCGTTCCGCAAGCCGCGTCTCGAGCGAAAGGATCATGATGATCCATCGCAGCTTCTCAACTATCTGCTGTTTGAACTGACCCTGAGCCCCGAGGAGCAGAGCCGCTGGTATTTCAGCGCGCGCGTCCACCATCGGTCAGGGGTGTTCGGCCTTTTCAACGGCGTGCGCGGCGGCTCCAACTTTATTGGGGTGGGGGTCGGCTACCGGTTCTGACTTGGAAAGGGCGGTTTTACATTGAAGCCGCGCTTTCTTGGATTATACTTTCAGGCAGGAGTTACCCGCGCGGACAAAGGTCTCTGCGGGTACGGGCTCGGTCTTCCTCAACTGGAGGCACCGAGCCGTTTTGATTCAGAAGGTGGGGAACGACATGGAGTTGAAGCCATGATTCTTTTTTGCCGGGCGGCTTTCTGGATTGCCGTTTATCTCGTCCTCGTCCTGGTGCCGCTTTTCGCACTGCTGATCGGTCCGCGGCCGTCTGGGAGCGGTTTCTGGTGGGATCTGTCGCTGGCCTTGGGATTTGCCGGCACCACCATGATGGCGGTGATGTTTTTTCTCACCGCGCGCTTTCAGCGTGCCACGGCTCCTTTTGGCATCGACCTGGTCTACTATTTTCACCGCTGGATCTCCCTGGGAGCCGCGTTGTTTGTGGTGCTTCACCCTGTGCTGTTCGTGGTGCAGGATCCTTTCATGCTGCAGATGTTCCACCCCGCGGCGATGTCCTGGGAGCTGTGGGCGGGGGTGGGGTCGGCCTCTGCGCTGGCGGCAATCATGATCACCTCCCTGTGGCGCAAGCAGCTGCGGATCCATTATGATGCCTGGCGGGTGTGGCATGCGCTGCTGGCGGTGGTTGCCCTGTCGCTGGCGCTGACGCATATCGCCGGAATCGGATACTACAGTGAACTGCCCTGGAAGAGGGCGCTGTGGATCGTCATCGGATTGAGCTGCCTGGCGGTCGTCGTCTATGTACGGCTGATCAGGCCGGCCCGTATGCTCAAGCGCCCCTGGCGGGTGGTAGAGGTCATCGAGGAACGGGGCAGTGCCTGGACCCTGGTTCTGCGTCCCGAACACCATGGCGGTTTTATGTTTCTGCCCGGGCAGTTCGCCTGGTTGACCCTGGAGCGTTCCCCCTTCGCCATGAAGGAACACCCCTTCTCAATTGCCTCCAGCGCCGAGACGCCGGGGGAACTGCGCTTTACCATCAAGGAGCTGGGAGACTTTACCCGTCGCATCGGCCGCATCAGGCCGGGAACAGTGGCCTGGGTGGACGGCCCCTACGGCACGTTCAGCATCGACCGCATGCAGGCACCGGGTTATATTTTTGTTGCCGGCGGCGTGGGCATCGCACCGGTCATGTCGATGCTGCGCACCCTGGATGAGCGCGGCGACAAGCGTCCGCTGCAGCTTTATTATGCCTACAATACCTGGGAACGATTGACTTTCCGTGAGGAACTCGAAGAACTGAGCGGACGTCTCGATCTGACCATTGTCTATGTTCTGAACGAACCGCCGCCGGATTGGAAGGGTGAAAAGGGCTTTTTGTCCGAGTCGATCTTCGCCCGTCACCTCCCGGCAGACCGCGCCCAGCGTGAATGCTTCATCTGTGGGCCGACTCCGATGATTGAAGTCGCGGAGAAATCTCTGGCACAGGAAGGGGTCTCCCGCGGCCGGATTCACTCGGAATTGTTCGATCTGGTTTAACCCCGGGCCTTTTGGGGCTCGAGACGACAGGGCGGTATTATGCGTCTTCTTTTTGCCAAACTGCTGGCCCTGGTCAGCACACTGCTGATTCTTCTTCTGGCCATTGTCTTTGCCTGGATGCAGAATGCCTGATTTTTTCGGTTGCCGGCGCATGCGTGAGGCATTGCCGAGGGCGTTGATTATTGCGCTGCTGGCAACAGTGTTTCTGTCCCTGGCTGGATTGTCTGCGCACGCCCAGACCAAGATCGAGGTTCTGATCGAGGGGCTTAAGGATGATGCGCTGGCCAACGTGGAGCAGGCCCTGGAGCTGCCCCGAGGGTTGGTGCACGACGGTCGGATCAATAAACTGTGGCTGCGGCGTTTTGAACGACAGATTCCAGAGAAGGCGGCGCGCGCCCTGGAGCCTTTCGGTTATTATCAACCGGTCGTGGACGTCGAGCGCGAGGAGTTCGACCGCAGCAGCGTGCGCCTGCGGGTGAAGATCGACCCGGGGCCTGTGGTCAGGATCAAGGGGCGCCGTCTGCTCATTGAGGGGGATGCCCCCCGGGTCCTTCGCCGCAGGCTCGATTCCTTTCCGCTGGCACCGGGCGAGAGGCTGCTGCATATCCCTTACGAGAAAGCCAAGGGGGAGCTGCTGGGGGTGGCACTCGACCTGGGATTTCTGGATGCCCGTTACACCCGCCACGTCATCCGTGTCGATCCACAGGAAAAAAGTGCCGTAGTCGAGTTGACACTCAAGCCCGGCCCCCGGTACCGCTTCGGTGAAATCAGTCTTGAAGGCGCCCCCGATTATCCCGAGCGCTTCCTGCGCCGCTATGTGACGGCGCGCCCTGGCGATACCTTTTCCTACGACAGTCTCAGCGACACCCAGCGCAACTTTCTCGACAGTGACCGCTTCCGGAACGTCATTGTCAATACGCGCAAGGAAGAGGCCGTCGAACATCAGGTGCCGGTCAGTATTCAGCTTGAGCCCTCCTCCCGTAAGCGCCTGCGCCCCGGCATCGGCTACGGAACCGATACCGGCGCCCGCCTTTCACTGCGCTACCAGGATGTCAATCTCTGGCACAAAGGCCACGAACTTGAACTCGACGCCCTGCTCGCCGAGCTGAAGCAGTCCGGTACCGCAACCTACATTCTGCCCGGCTACCGCAATGTCGACACCATGTTCGCACTGCGGGGCGGCTACCAGCGCGAGGATCTCGATCCCTATGAGACCGAGTTTCTGTTTGCTGAAGCGGAGCGGTTGGTCGGCTACACACAGGGGCGGCAATCCTCGGTTTACCTGCGGTATCAGCTGGAAAAATCCAATGTCGGCGGGGAGAGCGTCGACAGCGCTTTTCTGATGCCCGGTCTGCGTTATAGCCAGGTGCGCTTCGATAACCCGGTGCGTCCTAAAAAAGGCTACCGCTATCGCATTGAAACGCGTGGCACATACAGTGGGCTGCTCTCCGACATCACCCTGGGGCAGGTCCTGGGGGAAGGCAACCTGCTGGTGCGTCTGCCATGGCGTAATTTCATCCACCTGCGCATGCAGTTCGGTGCCACCATCCAGAAAGATCCGGTGGAGGATATCCCCGCCTCGCTGCGCTTTTTTGCCGGGGGTGACCACAGCGTGCGCGGCTACGGTTACCAGACCCTGGGGCCGCGCAATGACGAAGGCGAGGTGGTGGGCGGCAAGCATCTGCTGGTCGGCAGCGTGGAGTTGGAGCACCGTTTCAGCAGCAACTGGGCGCTGGCGGCCTTTTTTGATATCGGCAATGCGTTCAACCGTTTTACTTATATCAATGCGGCCCGTTCCGCCGGGGCCGGTGTGCGATACTACACGCCGGTAGGACCGGTGCGGCTGGATCTGGCGCGCCAGCTTGGCGAGGATGATCCGAGCTGGCGCCTGCACGTGGGGATTGGTTTCGGATGGTGACCCCTCGGGTAAAACATATCCTGCGCTCTGCACTCTGGCTTCTTTTGCCACTGCTGTTGCTGATCGGGACACTGTTGTGGCTGGCGGCGACATCCTCCGGTTCCAGAGCTGTTTTGACGGCTGTTTCCAACTGGACGCCGGCGCAGATCGAGTTCCAGAGCCTGGATGGGTCGCTGTGGCGCGGCCTGACTCTTGAGGAACTACAGGTGCGCTGGCCCGAGGGAGAAGCTCGCATTGGACGACTGGCGACGCGCTGGACACCCCTGTCTCTGGTGTGGGGCAGACTGGATATCGAGCGGATCGAAGCCGGGGCCGTCGAGGTCTCGTGGCAGGAAGGCGCTGCTCCCCCAGCGCCTCCCGAACCGAGAGCGGCCTTTCAGTTTGAATGGCCGCGCCTGAAGGGATTCCCGCTCAAGTTCAGCGGCCGAATCGGTTCCTTGCAGCTCGACGATGTGCGGATTGCTCCGCCTGGTGCCCGGCCCACAGCGGTGGAACGGCTTCACGCCACAGTGCAGTGGGACCATGGGATACTACGGGTCGAATCCCTTGATCTGCGCGCGGACGCGGGGGCCGCCGCCGGCGATCTGGCTGTCGGGCTGGATGCGCCGCTGCTGCAGCTCGCCCTGGATCTGCAGGCGACGGCGCTGGAGGGACAGATCGCGTCGGTGCGGGTCGAGAGCAATCTGTCCTCGGCCGAGGGGGACTCGCTGCCGATGGGACCCTTGCGGGTTGTGGCCGACAGGGTCGATCAGCCCGATCTGGAACTGGAGGGTACCCTTGTGCCGGCTTCTGGACGCGTTACCGCCGAGAACTGGCGACTGCGCAGAACGGGGGTTTCCGGCGAGGTGCGTCTCAACGGATTTTTCTCCTGGCAGGAGAAAGAACCCCAGGCCGATCTGCAGATCATCCTTGATCAGCTTGATCTTGAACCGGAAGCCGGGTGGCCGACGGTACTGAACGGCACCCTCTCTGTATCCGGTGGGCTCGATGCCTACCAGGGGGCCTTCGACCTGCACAATACGCGCCCCGGGTGGGAAAATCTGGCCGTGACGGGCAACCTGCGAGGCGACCTTGAGCATCTTGAGCTGACTTCACTCAATGGACGTTGGCTCGAGGGAACGTTCGATGATGGACGCGTCAGCCTGAACTGGACGCAGGGCCTCGAGCTTGCCCTGCAGCTGACCGCACGCGGTCTGAACCCGGAACTGTTTGAAGGTGCGCCGCCCGGGGATCTTAATTTTGTGGCGACAGGCGAAGGAACATTCGAGCCGCAGCAGCCCCCAAAGGGATGGGCGCGCATCGAACTGGCACCCAGTTACCTGCAGGGGCATGCGCTGAATGGTCTGGTGGCGGTCCGTGCCCAGGATCAGGATCTCATTGTGGAGGAGTTGAGCCTGCAAGGGGAGGGGTTCAACCTAGAAGCCAAGGGGCGGTTGCAGGAGAAGATCGCCTTGAGCTTTTACATCGGGGATGCCGGTAAGATCCTCCCCGATCTGGCCGGTCGGGCCGAGGGGGAGGGGTGGTTCGCCTGGGCTGAGGGAGAGCCGCGTGGCGCGCTGGTCGCGGCAGGGGATGATCTGGCCTATGAAGAGCTGAGCATTGACCGCTGGTCGCTCGACGTCGCGTGGCCCGGCATGGAACGCCCTTTGCGTGGTGAAGCCAAGGTAGAAGGCGTGATGACCCGTGTTCTGGCTCTGGAAGAGATCAGAGCCGGTCTGACAGGGCTGCCGGAAGACCATGACTTGAGCTTGGCGGCTGACTGGGGGACCGGGCAGGCACAGGCGCTGATACAGGGTTCTCTGCGGGATCAGCAGTGGCAGGGCGTTATCGAGCGGCTGGCAGGAGAAGAGGCGGACCTGGGCCATTGGCAGAGCCTCAAACCCGTTGAACTTCAGCTCTCCGCACAACAGGCGCGGATTGCCGATCTGGTGCTTGAATCCAGCATCGGCGGTGAACTGGCCGCTGACGCTGAGCTGTCATTTTCGCCTCTGCGGGGCGAGATCGAAGGGGCCTGGCGCAACCTGTCCCTGGCGCATTTCAATCCCTGGATTGCGGCGGTTCAACTCGAGGGAGAGAGCTCCGGCGATCTGCAATGGCTGCTGGGCGGGAGTGAGCAGATGGCTCTCTATGCGGATCTGCGGGCGACGGCAACGGTGCAGTATGGCAGCGAGGACCTGGTTCTGGATGAAGTGCTGATGGAGCTGGCCTGGGACCGCCAGGGGCTTGAGCTCGACGGGCAGATCGATTTTGGTATTGGGGGGCGAGTCAGTCTTGCCGCAGAATCTCCGCAACCGGGGCGGCCTGCCCTTCCCGATCCCCTGAATTTCCGGACTTCCTGGGATAGGTTCCGGCTGAAGAGTCTCGAAGGGTTCGTACCGGCCGGGGTTCAGCTTGAGGGCGAATGGCTGGGACGTCTTGAGGGGCGTCTCGGGCCTGGCAACATTTTAAATGTGGAAGGGACCAGCCGGGTTTCCGACGGATTTCTGCGCCGCCGGGACGAAGACGGCGAGTGGTCCGTGGCGCTACGGCAGGCCGAACTGCTCTGGCAATGGCGCGACGAGACGCTGCAGGGCGAACTCGATCTGACCCTGGGCGATTTTGGCGAAGCGACGGCCAGCTTTCAACTGCCGCTGCCCGCGCGGCTTGCCACGGCATTTGAAGACGACGGAGCGGTGAGTGTGCGGGCGCAGGCTCACATGCGCGAGCAGGGCCTGCTTGAGATGCTGCTGCCCGGACTCGCTGAAGACATTGCCGGGGAGCTGGCTCTCGATGCTCAGGTCGAAGGCACCTGGCAGGATCCACGTTGGCAGGGCGATTTTTCGCTGACGCAGGCTGGAGCAACCTTGCCTGCAGCTGGCCTGGTGCTCGATGAGATCGAGGTCGCCGGACGCATCATCGAGCGGCGCATCGAAGTGGAGCGCCTGCAGCTTCGGTCTGGGCCGGGTAAGTTGACCGGTCGCGTTCAGTTGGACCTTGAAGACTTCTCTGCTCCCGTTTACACAGGTGAAATCAAGGGGAGCAAAGTGCAGGTGATGAATCTGCCGGAGCTGCAGATCCAGGTCTCTCCCGATCTGACTTTTCGCGGACGTCCGGATGCGCTCGAGGTGAAGGGCAAGGTGCATGTTCCTGTTTTTCTTGTCTACGACTGGCAGAACGAGGGGATGGTCAAACCCAGCAGCGATGTGGAGATTGTCGGCCGGGAGAGTGAGCCGGAGCCTGCCAGACCTTTCAATCTGGACCTCGATGTCGATGTAACTCTTGGCGAGCGGGTCATTCTACAGGCCAAGGGACTTGATGCGCGCCTCGAAGGCGGGTTGAAGGTGACGACCAATGAGCGGAGCGACCTCATAGGTCAGGGAGAGATCAGTGTCGCGAAGGGGCATTATGCCGCCTATGGCCTCAAACTTCCCATAACCCGTGGGCGGCTGTTGTTCGCCGGCGGGCCGGTGGACCGACCCGGACTCGACATCCTGGCGATGCGAGAGATCGGCGAGGTGCGCGCCGGGGTGCAGGTGACCGGCACGGCGCGCGCCCCCCGGGTCAAGCTCTATTCCGAACCGGGGATGCCCGATACCGACATCCTCTCCTATATTGTTCTGGGACGTCCCCTGGGCGAGAGCGGCGGACAGACCGATGTGCTGATGCTGGCGGCGGGTGCACTGCTGTCGCGGGGCGAATCGGCAGCGCTGCAGGACAAGCTCAAGCGACGCCTGGGGATCGACGTCATCGAGGTGGAGAGCGGCGCCGGGGATGTGGAGGCGTCCATGTTGACGGTGGGAAAATACCTGACCCCCGATCTCTACGTGAGTTTCGGCCAGGCGCTGTTCGGCGAAGCAAGCGTGGCACGGCTGCGTTACAGCCTGAGCGAGAAGTGGGATTTCGAATCCCAGTTCGGGACGGTCAGCGGCGCCGATCTCTATTACAAGGTCCACTTTGACTGATGTGTAGATCTCCTGCCGGTTATTCGGGCGGTGGGTTTCTCATGGCGTTGAGCAGGGCGCGCAGTCGTTCTTTTTCCGCCGGCGCCAGGGGGCGTTCGCCGAAGATGGCACCGCACAGAATCCGGGCAAACTCTTCCGCGGCCGGGTCGTCCAGCCGCGCAGCGATCTCGAACAGACCGAGGTCGGCCGGCAGTTTTTTTACCCCGAACCGTTTGCAGGCAAGGCGCAGAAACGGGCGCAGCAGCCGGTCGCTGTCGGATCTGGGCCGTCGACGCCAGTAGACAAGCAGGAGCGCAACAGAGAATCCGGCAGTGACTGCCGCCGCTGAGACCGCCGCCAGGCGGCCGCGGGAGACGCCGCGCAGGCCGGCCCGGGCGTGCTTGAGGGTTTCGACCTGGCGCCCCAGGTCGAAATTGAGCAGGGTCACTGCCCAGAAATGTTCCAGCGCATCGCGGGTCATCATCAGTTTCCTGCGCCAGTCGGTCAGAGGGGTCGGTCCGAGCGCCTGGTCATGGTTGACGGCATGGACGGCGGGGTCGATGCGCATCCACCCCTGATCGTCGAGCAGCACTTCCACCCAGACATGGGCGCGTTTTTCCTCCACCCGGTAGTAGCCACCCAACTCGTTGTAATCGCCGCCGTGGTAGCCACCGACCAGCCGCGCCGGAATCCCTCCCAGGCGAGCCAGCACGGCAAAGGACGCGGCGAAAAATTCGCAATGCCCGGCCCGTTCCTCGAAGACGAATCGATCGAGGGCGCCGCGGCCGGTGGGCAGGCCGGTGGTGGTGTAGCGAAATCCTCCCTGCCGGTAGAAATCCTGCAGGGCCTCGAGGTTCTGTCGGCGTGTGTCGGATGCAGTGAAAAGCTCCGTCGCCAGTTGCCGCAGGCGAGCAAAAGAATCGGTGGGCACTTCCAGGTAGAATTCGCGGTCGATATCGCCCGCGGGTTCGAGGTTGGCGCCCACCACCGAAACCGCCTGGTAGCTGACCCGTGAACCGGTTCGCCAGCGTCCGGTATAAACTCGGTCTGGGCTGCTTTGGTTGCGCACTCCCGCAATGGAAAGGGGTGGATCAAGGGCGAACAGGGTCTTGTTGCGGTTGTCTTCAGGATAGATGGTCTGTGGGATACGCCGCCCCGGCCCCGGGCTCTCGGTGGGCATGTCCGGCAGCGTCCTGCGTATCCAGTTCTCACCTTCAATGGAGTTGAAAACCGTGCCGCGCCAGTAAAGGGCGTCCGACGGCAGGTTCTCACTGTGGACGCGCAGGGCAGTGCGGCTGCCGGCTGCAATCTCATCCGAACTGCCGGGGCGCACCGCATCACTGTATCCCGCCATGGCACCACTCGAGGGATTGACGAAATTCCACAGCGGCACCTGGGTGCGGGGCAGGATCACAAACAGCAACACCGCCAGCGGTATGGCGGCCACCGGCATCAGAAGCCCGGTGATGGTGATCTTCTTCAGTGTGCCAGCCGCCAGCCGCAGGTCCTCGCTGCGGGCATGAAAGGTGAGCAGCACCAGCGAAAGGGAGACGGAAAAGAGCAGCAGAAGCAGGTAAAGCAGAAAGCGGGGCGAAAGGTCGAAAATAGTCGACCCCGCCAGCGCGAACAGCGAAAGGGCGTTGATCTGCAGATAGTGCCGCGGTGTTCTGGCTGACAGGAGCTGTACCGCCAGCAGCAGGATCAGGACGTCGGCCAGCGGCGTCAGGTTGTTGGAGCTGAACTGGGGCCCGTAGGCCGCAAAGGCTGCAAGTGAGAGCAGGGTAGCCGGCAGCGCCGGCAGGCGGCGGTTGCGGGATCCGGCGATCAGGGTCGCCAGCAGGGCCAGGGGAAACGCCGCAAGCGGCAGCGGGCTGATCCAGGGAGCCAGGGGCAGGTAGCCGAGCAGCGCGATGAGAAGCGTCAACCCTTGAAGAAGACGATCAACCCGCATCATAGAGAGCCAACTCCCGCAGCAGGCGAAGCCGGTGGCTGCGGCCGCTGGCGGGTGCGATGACACGCCCCGCCAGCCGCAGGCCGACCGGATGCCCGCGATGCTCGTAGTGATTGATCAGCCAGGTCGCCGCTCCCAGTCGCTGTTCCAGCGTGCTCCCAGGGCAGTCGTGCGGATCGACCCAGCGCGGTTCATTGCGCGACAGGGTCAGCTGCCTGACCTTGGTCTGGTTCTGACGCGCGCTCTGTTTCCAGTGGATGAGCTTCAACGGCTCGCTTCCGGAGTAGTCGCTGATCCCCAGCAGGTCGCCGTCATGCCCCCTGCTTCCGCCGCTGTATTCACCGCGCTCCCCGTGATGTCCGCTCGCCTGAGCGGCCGGAATTGGAACAGGGCGTGGCAAAACGAGCACTTCGGTGGAGAGCGCCTGGTGAAGCCAGCGACGGAAAAAATTGATGGGGAAGCTCGATTCCAGACGGGCTGGCGGCAGTGCGTGGCGCCCCCGGCGGGGAAAGCGCAGCGTCAGGTGCTGCTGCTGTTGCGTTCCGGGGGGCACCTCGATGAACAGGGCGCTGTCGTCTGCCACCCGGACATCGAGCAGCAGCAGGGACAGAATGCGACGCCTGTTCTCAATCCTGAGTTCCGCGCGGGTGGGTGTTTCGGCATAGACCTCGGGGGGCAGCCGCAGGTGCAGGTGCGCCCTTGCCAGGTTGGCGCGTCCCAGCACGCCGCTGACCACCATGAACGCCAGCAGCGCGGCGACGATCAGGTAGAGCAGATTGTTGCCGGTGTTAACGGCGGCAAAGCCCAGCAGAAGGGTGACAACGATATAGAGCGCCCCCGCGCGGGTCAGCTTCAGCCCCGCGGCGCGGGCAGTTCGTGCAGCAGCAGCCGTAGCAGTTCCTCCTTTTCAAGGTGCTCCTGTTCGGGGCGCAGCAGCAGTCGGTGGGAGCAGACCGGCGGCGCCACCTGCTTGACGTCTTCCGGCGCCACATAGTCCCGGCCGCCGAGAAAGGCGTTGGCCTTGGCGGCTTCGGCCAGGTTGAGAGCGGCGCGGGTGGACAGCCCGGTGAGGACCGCCGGATGTTCACGGGTGGCCCGGGCCAGATCGAAGATGTACTGGGCAACGGATTCCGCCAGATGGACCTCGCGTACCTGGCGACGCGCGTCCAGGATCTTCTCGCGGGCGAGCAGGGGCTGGAGGTTTTCCACCTGCTCGCGCACGCTGCCGCCGCGGATGATCGCTTTTTCCACCTCCGGCGGCGGATAGCCGATGCCGGTGCGGACGTTGAAGCGGTCGAGCTGCGATTCGGGCAGGGGGAAGGTCCCCACCTGCTCCACCGGGTTCTGGGTGGCGATGACCAGGAAGGGTGAGGGCAGCTGCCGGGTTTCCCCCTCCACCGTAACGCGCCCTTCTTCCATCGCTTCGAGCAGCGCGCTTTGCGTTTTGGGCATGGCGCGGTTGATCTCGTCCACCAGCACCAGGTGATTGAAGATCGGCCCCGGGTGAAAGTCGAAGCGGTTCTGTTCGCGGCGGTAGATGGAGAGGCCGATAATGTCGCTCGGCAGGAGATCGCTGGTACACTGGATGCGCCCGAAAGACAGGTCGAGAGTGCGCGCCAGGGCCAGCGCCAGGGTGGTCTTGCCGAGGCCGGGGATATCCTCGAGCAGGATGTGCCCGCCGGAGAGCAGGGCGGTGATGGCCAGCTTGACGGCGCGCACCTTGCCCTGCAGGGTCCGGTTGGCGAGCTGTTCGATCAGGGCGTTGAACGCCTGTGCGGTTGAGTTCGACATGGGACAAAGTATATGCACAAAGCACGCCCGGATCAATCTGAGCGTCTCTTTTCTGCCGGGGACCGCAAAGTGCGAGCGGAGCGAACTGATTGACGCGTCCGCGACCGCTGTGCTTTAATCGATAAGATTTCAACGGAGGAACACTCGATCTGATGGAAAGCACCTTTATCGCCCTGGGTTCCAATGAAGGCGACCGCGAAGCCAATCTGCGCGGAGCCCGGGATTTTCTGCAGCGCAGTGAGGGCCTCAATCTGCTGGCTTCCTCCGCCCTCTATGAGACCGAGCCGGTCGGCGGGCCGCCCGATCAGGGCCTTTATCTCAATGCGGTGCTTGCGGCCACCACCACCTTGACGGCACGGGCGCTGCTTGAGTTGTGCCTGCAGGTCGAAGAGAGCTTCGGGCGGGTGCGAACGCAGCCCATGGCGCCGCGGACCCTTGACCTGGATATCCTGTTCTACGGAGACCACGTCATTGACGAGCCCGATCTTGTCATCCCCCATCCGCGGCTGCATGAACGTGCCTTTGTGCTGGTGCCGCTGCGCGATCTGGCCCCGGATCTGGTTCACCCCGTGTTGAAAAAGTCGGTGCGCCGCCTGTTGAGCGATTTCGAACCCGTAGAAGAACGCAAGGTACGCCTGTTGGCGGATCAATGGTGATGTCATGCTGGTCCGGCTGCTGATTCTGGCGTTGCTGGCATTTCTGGGCTATACCCTGTGGACGGCCCTGAGACGCTCTATTTCCAGCGATTCCCCGGACAAAACTCCGCGCCCCTCTTCGAGCCGCCGTGGTGAGGAGATGGTGCAGGACCCGCACTGCGGAACCTATGTGCCCCGCCATGAGGCGATCGAAGAGCGCAGCCGCGGGGGGACCCTGTATTTCTGTTCCACCGCCTGCCGCGACGCCTATCGAAAACAGAAGTGACTTCTACCCTTATCCCCTGTACAAAGGAGGTTCAACGTGAAATTTTTTATCGATACTGCGGATGTCGATGAAATCCGCCGCGCTCATGATCTCGGGCTGGTCGACGGTGTGACCACCAACCCGTCGCTGGTCGCCAAAAGCGGACGTGAATTCAAGGACGTGATCAAGGAGATTTCCGCCATTGTCAGCGGCCCGATTTCCGCTGAAGTCATCGCCACCGATGCCGAGGGGATGATTCGCGAGGGTCGCGAACTGGTAAAGATCAACCCGGACAACATCGTGATCAAGGTGCCCATGACCGAAGACGGCCTCAAGGCCACCCGCGTGTTCAGCGAGGAGGGGATCCGCACCAACGTGACGCTGGTGTTCAGCCCGCTTCAGGCACTGCTTGCCGCCAAGGCCGGCGCCACCTATATTTCTCCGTTCGTAGGGCGGTTGGACGATGTCGGCCATGACGGCATGGAAGGGATCGACGAAATCCGCACCATCCTCGACAATTACGGATACCCGGCTGAAATCATCGTCGCTTCGGTGCGTTCGCCGTTGCATGTGCTGCGCGCGGCCCTGATCGGGGCCGATATCTGCACCATCCCCTTCGGTGTGATCATGCAGCTCTGCAAGCATCCGCTGACCGATATCGGCATTGAAAAATTTCTGGCCGACTGGGGCAGGCAAGGGATCTGATCCTGCTGTTGCGGCCACCTTCCAACCGTTATCGTGTAAAATAAAACCCGAATCTTTTCACTTCGCAGGTGGAAAGTTTTCGGGTTTTTGTTTTTTAGGGAGAATAAAATGGTCAGACCTCTTGACAGTCTTATTGAAAAAAATGTAATCGTGTATACATCCGTTGCTGACTATCGAGGTATCCTTAAAGAGGTTACTGAAGAAAGTGTAGCATTGCGTGGGCGCACCGGCTGGCATGAAATCGCCATGGACCGCATCAAGGATATCCGTCCCCTTGAGGATTAGCGGTTTTCGGACAGTTTTTCTGCCGTTTCACCGGTGCTCGCTGAGACAGTCGGTTCCTCTCCAAACAAAACGAGGTGGGCATGAACATTCACGAGTATCAGGCCAAGGCCATCCTGCGTGATTTCGGGGTTTCGGTGCCCGACGGGCACGTGGTCTACAACAGCAACTCAGCCCGTGACTGGGCACGGCGGCTCGGTGACGGGCCCTGGGCGGTCAAGGCGCAGATCCATGCCGGCGGGCGCGGCAAGGGAGGCGGAGTAAAGATCGCCCGCACAGCCGATGAGGTCAAGCAGTATGCCCGGGACATGTTCGGCATGACGCTGGTGACCCCGCAGACCGGGCCGGAGGGCAAGGTTGTCAAGCGGGTTCTGGTGGAAAGCGCCTGTGATATCGCAGATGAATTCTACCTGTCTTTTCTGGTGGATCGAGCTACTGACAAGGTCACCCTGATGGCATCGGCCGAAGGGGGTGTCGACATCGAGCAGGTGGCGGCGGAAACGCCGGAGAAGATTCTGCTCGAACCGATCGATCCCAGCGTTGGGATGACGGCTTTTCAGGCGCGCAAAATCGCCTTCAAGCTTGGGTTCGATATGCCGCAGGTCAAGCAGGCGGTGGCCATGTTCGGCAACCTCTACCGCGCCTTTGTGGACGCAGACTGCTCTCTGCTCGAGGTCAATCCGCTGGTGCTGACCGGCGACGGCAATCTGCTGTGTCTCGATGCCAAGCTCAATTTCGATGACAACGCCCTGTTCCGCCATCTGCGTATTCGCGATCTGCGCGATTACGATGAAGAGGATCCTATGGAGATCGAGGCCGGTCAGTACGATCTCTCCTATATCGCTCTCGATGGCAACATCGGCTGCCTGGTCAACGGGGCGGGCCTGGCCATGGCCACCATGGACATCATCAAGCACTACGGCGGTGAGCCGGCCAACTTTCTCGACGTCGGCGGCGGTGCCACCATCGAGCGGGTGACCGAAGCCTTCAAGATCATCCTCTCCGATGAAAACGTCAAAGGGATTCTGGTCAACATCTTCGGCGGCATCATGAAATGCGACGTCATCGCCACCGGCATCATTGAGGCGGCCCGCCAGGTCGGGGTCAAGGTGCCCCTGGTGGTGCGGCTTGAGGGCACCAACGTCGATAAAGGCAAGCAGATGCTGGCGGAATCGGGCCTCAACATCATCGCCGCTGAGGGGATGGCCGATGCGGCAGAGAAGATTGTCAGGGCCGTACACGGCCCGCAATAGGGAGAATGCACCATGAGTATTCTGATCGATAAGAACACCCGGGTCATCACGCAGGGGATCACCGGCGCCACCGGTTTGTTTCATGCTCAGGGCGCTCGCGATTACGGTACACAGATGGTCGGCGGGGTCACTCCCGGCAAGGGCGGGACGAAAATCGACGGGTTTCCCGTTTTCGATACGGTGGAGCAGGCGGTGCGGGAGACCGGCGCCGACGCCTCTGTCATTTATGTACCCCCCATTGGTGCGGCGGACGCCATCATGGAAGCGGTCGATGCCGGAATTTCTTTGGTGATCTGTATCACCGAAGGGGTGCCGGTGCTCGACATGGTCAAGGTCAAGCATTATATGAAGGGGCGTGATTCGCGTCTCGTCGGACCCAACTGCCCGGGGGTGATCACGCCGGGGCAGTGCAAAATCGGCATCATGCCGGGCTATATTCACCGTCCCGGGCCTGTTGGAGTGGTGTCGCGATCGGGGACTCTGACCTACGAAGCGGTGTGGCAACTCTCCACCCGCGATATCGGCCAGAGTACCTGCGTGGGGATCGGCGGCGACCCGGTCAACGGCACCAGCCACCGTGACGTGCTGGAGATGTTTGAGCAGGATCCGGAGACTGAAGCGGTGATCATGATCGGCGAGATCGGTGGCGACGCCGAAGAACTGGCTGCGGAGTATGTCCGGGATCACATGAGCAAGCCTGTCGCTGCTTTTATCGCGGGTGCAACCGCCCCCAAGGGCAAGCGCATGGGACATGCGGGCGCCATTATCTCCGGCGGCAAAGGGGACGCAGGCAGTAAGAAGGAATTTCTGCGCGAATGCGGCCTTTCGGTGGCGGACAGCCCCGCCGAAATGGCCGAAGCACTGTTCAGAATCTGGACTCCCTGAACTTGAAGGTTGACCTTTATTCGCTTTTTTCGCCGGGGTTTTCGCCCCGGCTTTTTTTGTCCCGTTTTGCCGTTTATCAACTTCGCAGCAGCATGTTAAAATGTGCTTCAGCGATGGTTCTCCCGTTTTTTTCTTCTTTGGTCACAGGGTGATTATGAGCGAAAAAATAAAGATTCTGATCGCCGCCTCCGAGGCGGTTCCTTTTGTCAAGACCGGCGGACTGGCCGATGTGGCCGGCGTCCTGCCCCGTTATCTGGAGCAGCTTGGGTTCGACACCTGTCTGGTGCTGCCCCGTTATGCCCGCATCGACCCCGATGTTTTTTCGCTGGAACGCCTGCCTGGCGTGTTGACGGTTCCCATGGGCGTACTCGGGCGGCAGTATGCCGCAGTTTACCGTGGTGTGATTCCCGGCTGTTCAGCGCCGGTTTATTTTATCGAGCATGAAGGGTATTTCGGCCGTTCAGGCCTGTATGAGGAGGATGGCGAAGGCTACCCCGACAATGGCGAACGCTTCGTTTTTTTCTCGAAGGCCTGTCTCGAGTTGGGGAAAATGACCGGCTTTCGCCCCGATGTGATTCATCTGCACGATTGGCATACGGCGGCAATTGCTCCGCTGCTCAATACCGCCTATCGTTTCGACCCTCTGGTCGGAGAGGCCGCCAGTGTGCTGACGCTGCACAATCTTCAGCATCAGGGCTGGGCCCCCAAGGATCTGATGGAGGTCCTCGGCATCGGCTGGGCGCATTTCAACTACCTCGAGCTTGAAATGTACGATCAGGTTAATCTGCTCAAAGGCGGGATCTATCATGCCACTCAGCTATGCACCGTTAGCGAGGGCTATGCTCGTGAAATACAGACGCCGGCTTACGGCGAGGGGCTCGACGGGGTGCTGCGCGACTGTAACTGGAAACTGCATGGCATTCTCAACGGGGTGGATTACGATGAATGGAACCCGGAGACCGACCCATTGCTGACGGCACATTATTCGGCGGACGATTTGTCCGGCAAGGCGGTGTGCAAGAGAGATCTGCAACAGCTTTTCGGGCTGCCGCAACGTGAGGATGTGCCCCTGATCGGCCTGGTGTCGCGCCTGGTCAAGCAGAAGGGGGTCGATATCCTGGCCGCCGCCATCGAGCGCATTATGGCACTCGATCTGCAGATGGTGCTGGTCGGAAACGGCGAACCCTGGACGCACTTTTTCTTTGGCGATGTCGCGGCGGGGCACCCCGACAAGTTCGCCTGTTTTATCGGCTACGACAATATCCGCGCTCACAAAGTGGAGGCGGGGGCCGATTTCTTCCTGATGCCGTCGCGCTTCGAGCCCTGCGGGCTTAACCAAATGTACAGCCTGCGTTACGGCACTCCGCCTATCGTGCGGGCCACCGGCGGCCTGGACGACAGTGTCGAGAACTACGATGCGCGGGCGCACACCGGGACCGGCTTCAAGTTTCTCGATCCAACCCCCGAGGCGCTTTACGACACCCTCGGCTGGGCCGTGCACACCTGGTACAACGATCGGGAAGGGCTCGAAGCCTTGATTCGCAACGGCATGACGCGCCGCTTCAGTTGGGAAGCCGCCGCCCGCAAATACGGTCGTCTCTACCGCCGGGCGGCGGAGTGGGGGCGCTGAATTGCAGCAGATTAACGCCCTGCCTCGACTTATTCGCGGTTGAAGCGGGGCAGCAGGCGGATATCCTTGTTGTCATCCGAACTGTCCGCGTTGCTGTCGCGGCCGTCGGAGAGCAGAACCTGATTGCCTTCGCGATCGAGCACGGTATTGTCGTCGAGGATGACCAGCCCGAAGCGGTCCATAACATCCTGGCGATAGCGCTGCTGGCTGGTCATTCTGCGCATGCGCAGCCGGTAGCTCAGCACCAGCCACAAAATGGCGAGAATTGTCGCCACGCCCAGGATAACCGAAAAGGCGATCACGAAATAGCGTACAGCGCTCTCACCGGCGCGCGCCATATAGGCGGCGATGATGTCCATGTTGAAGCCGACCCAGCATGCGACGATCAGCAGCAGCAGACTGAGCAGAAATGGAACCCGCTGGGTCAGGTTCAGGAATTTGTAGATTTTCCCGTCTTCGCTTTCGGCCATGGAACTCGATGTTGCGAACTGCTGGTCCGGCGCCCGGAAAATATAGCGGTTGAACGTCAGTACAATAATGGCGAAGATAAAGGTGATGGCGATCGGCGCGGTGAAAGAGGCGAAGATGAAGGCCTTCCAGGGGAAGATCCCCTGTTCTCCGGCCAGCGCGTTGATGAAGCAGACAAAGAAGATCAGGCCTTCGACCACCAGGATGGTGACCAGATAGTTTACGAAAAAGGTTTTGATTTCACTCCGTCCGAAGACTCCGCCAACCCCGTCGGCGGACCGGACGTCTTGATGAGAGTCCATTTTTGCGTTCATGGCTTTGTGTCCTGTTGAAAAGGAATTCCGGATCGAGGTTTGTTGTTTACATCTCCGGATTATAACCTGAATGGCGGGATTTCTTAAGGGTAAATCTCAATGGGGGTATTATTTGCCACCATACGCCAGATTTCTTCAATGGCATCGTTGCTGACCGCAATACATCCTTCGGTCCAGTCGATGGCCTCGAAAAGCTCCGGTGCCTGGGCAAATTCATTGGGAATGCCGTGAATCATGATGGCGTGGCCCGGCTTTTGCCCGCGGCGCAGGGCCCGTTCATAATCGCGGCGATTGGGGTAGGAGATATGGATCGATTTGTAGAAGCGGCTGCGCGGGTTGCGCCAGTCCAGCACGTAACGTCCTTCAGGGGTGCGGCCGTCGCCTTCGTATTGCTTATGGCCGACGGGGTTTTTGCCCAGCGCAATGGGAAAGGTTCGCAGGATGCGACCCTCGGCGATCAATTGAAGCTGGCGCTGGGATTTCTGGACAACGACCAGGTCCGCTTGCGCTGCGGTTCGTGCCGCCAGCGAAGAAGGTAACAGGAGCAGGAACAGCAGAAGAGTCAAATATCCGACAGATTCGATTGAGATCTTTTTTTTCATGGGGGCTCGCTGCCTCGAGTCTCCTGGCGGTTATTCACTTCATCTCATTGGATCTGATTCCAAAAGGGCTCACTCCTTCTCGTTCTTTGAATAGCAAACATCATTCCCATGCTGCAAGTCATCAATCACTCTCATTCCAGATATCGTAAAGGAATCGGAAATCAACATGTTCTCCGTCAATTGACCATATTCTGCCGCGTTTTTGCCACTAGGAGGCTGTCGGACTTTGGGGATCGTCACGAGAAATTGGCAAATCGAGAACAGATTTTTGGAAATTTGAGAGCGAATAGTTAACCTATTTGTCGAAAATTTGCGGAAATATGGGCCGATTTACCGGTTTCGCAGTAGATTCTTCCAAAGTCCGACAGTCTCCTAGAGCCCGTTTTGGCGGGAACCTGACCTCACGCGGGTAGAACTTGCCGTTTTTGCGACCTCTGTGATATTTTTTCTGCCTTATGCCGAAGATACGTTACTACATCAGTGGCCACGGCCTGGGTCATGCCAGTCGCGGCTGTCAGATCATCAATACCCTGCGCAGACTCTATCCCGAACTCCAGGTTGAGGTAGTGTCCAATGCCCATGGCTGGTTTTTTGACGGGTTTCTCTCCCCGGGGGTGCCTGTCGCGCGCCGACAGCTTGATGTGGGCGTGGTCCAGCGCGACAGCCTGGTTATGGATGAAGTTGAAACGCTTCGCGCCGCCCGGCTGCTTCAGCTCGAGAGCCCGCGCCTGATCGAGAATGAGGCGCGTTCTCTGCGCGAATCGGGAATTGATCTGACTGTTTCGGATATTTCTTCCAAGGTTTTTCCTGCCGCCCGTCGCGCAGGGATCCAGGGGGTGGGGATCGCCAATTTCACATGGGAATGGATCTACCAGGACTTTGCGGCACGGCATTCGGATTACGCAGATGTTGTCACGGCTCTTCACGAGGAATACCGCCAGGCGTCGAAATATCTTCTGTTTCCCTTTCATGGGGACTTTCCTGCCGAAGTGCCACAGCAAGAGCTGCCGCTCGTCGCCCGCCGAGCCTGTCGGCCGCGCGATGAGGTGCGAAAAAAACTCGGGTTACCTGCAGACCGGCAGGTGGCTCTCGTCTCCTTCGGCGGATTCGGTGTCGACGGCCTTGATTTAAAGGCTCTTGCGCGCCTGAAGGACTGGACTTTTCTGATTGAGTCCCGTATGGGCAGCGGCGCGGAGAATGTGCAGGTGGTTGCGCCCCGAGCCCTGCCTTATCCCGACCTGGTGGCGGCGGCCGACGTGGTGGTGACCAAGCCGGGCTATGGAATTGTTTCCGAGGCGATCGCCAATGATACCGCTGTGCTTTACGTCTCCCGCGGTGCTTTTCGAGAACAGGCGCTGCTGGTACAAGCCCTGTCGCGATTTGCCCGCGCCTGTGAGATCGACCAGGATGCGCTGCTGCGCGGAGACTGGGGGCCTTTTCTTGAGCGAGCCGTAACTCAGGCATGCCCCCCTGAACGTCTTCAGGTCGATGACGGCACTGAGGTGGCGCGGCAGCTTGCGCGCCTTATGGGAATAGAGCGGGGGAGCAGAGCATGAGCAGTGAAACGAATCAGAAATCCTGCGCCACACCGGTGGAGCTTTTCCCCCGTGAACAGGATATCCCGACAAACTGGCGACCGGGGCCGCTGCGAGAGCAGCGAGAATATCTGGTCAACGGTTTTTTCAGGGTCTGGCCGGGGGCGTTGACAGAAGTCTTCTCTCCCATTCCGGTCAGGCGGGAAGAGCGATTTGAACCCCGGCTTCTCGGCCGGGTGCCCAACCTCGATCGAACCGCTGCGCTGGATGCTCTTGCGGCAGCCCGAACCGCCTACGACCGCGGGCGGGGAGACTGGCCGACCCTGGGGATTGTGCAACGCGCGGCTGTTGTACAGGCGTTTGCTCGCAGACTGGTTTCATGCCGCGCCGAGATCGTTCTGCTGCTGATGTGGGAAACGGCCAAGAGCCGCGCTGAGGCGGAAGCGGAGTTTGATCGAACTCTGCGCAATCTGAATGAGGCGCTGGAAGAGGCGCAGAGTCTGGCCACCGGCGGAGAGGTCGCGGTACGCGAGGGAATCAATGCGCGCTGCGGTCGGGCTCCGCGAGGTGTGGTTCTCTGCCTGGGTCCCTGCAATCACCCCCTCAACGAGACGTTCGCCACCCTGATCCCCGCTCTTCTGATGGGAAATACGGTGGTACTCAAGCCGCCCCGTCACGGTGTGCTGCTGTTTCGCCCGCTTCTCGCTCTGTGGCGCGACCTTCTGCCCCCGGGGGTCGTCAATGTCATTTACGGGGAAGGGGATGAAGTGCTGCTGCCGCTGATGCGCAGCGGCGATGTTGATGCGCTGGCCTTCATCGGCTCTCCGCAGGTCGGCCAGGTCCTTGTGCAGGCCCACCCGCGGCCGCTGCGCCTGAAGACGGTGATGGGACTGGGAGCCAAGAATGCGGCGGTGGTGCTGCCGGGCGCGGATCTCGAACAAGCGGCGCGCGAGTGTCTGCTTGGTGCCCTGGCTTTCAATGGCCAGCGCTGCACCGCATTGAAAATCCTCTTTGTCCATCGCGACGAGGTCTCCCGCTTCATCGATTTTTTCCTGCGCGGTCTGCGCGGAGTGCGCTGGGGAATGCCCTGGCAGCAGGGGGTGTGGCTTACGCCTCTGATCGAACCTCACAGGCCCGCTTACTTAAGGGATTTGCTGGCGGATGCCCTGCGGGAAGGCGCGCACATTCTCAATACGGACGGTGGCGCAGGCAGCGGCCCCTGGTTTCCGCCTACGGTGGTGTACCCGGTGACTTCCGCCATGCGCCTGTGGCGCGAAGAGCAGTTCGGGCCGCTGGTGCCGATTGTCTCTTTCGAAGACTGGGCCGAGGTTGAAAGCTACCTCGACCAATGCGACTATGCACAGCAGATCAGCCTCTTCTGCCAAGATGCGGCACAGCTGGAACCCCTGGTTGATCCTCTCGTCAACCAGGTGGGGCGTGTCAACCTCAACTGCAAATGTCAGCGTGGCCCGGATAATCTGCCCTTCGGCGGCCGGAAGGACTCAGCCGTGGAGACCCTTTCCGCCCGGGAGGTGCTGAACGCCCTGTCCCTGCCTGTTGTCCTGGCGGCGCGCGACAGTGCCGAGAGTCGCCGCCTGATGGACAACCTGTCTGTTTCCGATCGCTGTCGCTTCCTGCCGGAAAATTGAGACCTCTGTGAATCCGGCTCCGCCCGGTCTCATGGTCCTGGCGACATGGAATAAAAAGAGGCCGGCCCGGGACTTCCCGGGCCGGCCTCTTTTGCTGATGGCGGATCTTCAGGAATCAGGCGCCGCCGTAGGAGTGCAGGCCGGACAGAACCAGGTTGACGCCAAGATAGCAGAACATGGTTGCGGCGAAACCGAAGATCGACAGCCAGGCAGCTTTGCGCCCGACCCAGCCGCGCGTGAAACGGGCATGCAGGAAGGCGGCATAGATAAACCAGACGATAAGACTCCAGGTCTCTTTCGGGTCCCAGCTCCAATAGGTGCCCCAGGCATAATTGGCCCAGGCGGCCCCGGTGATAATCCCCAGAGTCAGCAGCGGAAATCCGATCATGATCGCTTTGTAATTGATATCGTCGAGAACCCGGGTGCTGGGGAAGATGGAGAGAATGCCGCCCGCCGGGTTGCGACCGTCCCCGCTTTTTTCCTCTTTGCCGATTTTGATCAGGTACATGATTGATGCTCCGCAGGCCACGGCGAAGCCGGCATAGCCGATAAAGCAGGTGATGACGTGATAGGTCAGCCAGTTGCTCTGCAGCGCAGGCACCAGCGGTTCAATGCTGTCGTTGAGGGAGAGCTGCGCCCAGGCCATTGAGATAAAGGCAAAGGGCATGACGAAGGCCCCAAGCGAGCGCTGCTTGTATTTAAGGTCGAGCAGCAGGTAAACGAGCAGGATCGACCAGGCGAAAAAGACGATCGACTCGTAAAGGTTGGACAAAGGGGCGTGGCCGTAGCCGAGGTTGATGGATTCGCTCCAGCGCACCCCGATGGCGGCGGTATTGAGAATGAAGCCGATCCAGGCGGCGATAGTGGCGATAAAGCCTACATTTTTGTTCTTGGTGGCGATGAAAGCGATGAAGAGGATCATCGCGATGAAATATCCGATGGTGGTAAAATCGAAAAGTTGAGCGCTGGTCATATTGTGTTTCCTCCGCAGCGGTGAGAGAACTTAGCCGTTGATCTCTTTTTTGAGGTTGTCTTTCAGGTCGTCGAACGCCATTTCGAAGGCTGCCTGATTGCGATGAGCATTGCCTCCCATCATGATGCCGGAGCGGCTGTTTTCAAGGGGCATGATGCTGACCCAGACGCGCCGATGGCTGAGGAAGAAGGCGACGATCGAGCCAATGACCAGCAGTGTGCAGCCGATCCACACGACCCACACGCCGGGATCTTTGGCGACCTGAAGACCGGTGTACTGGCGCTGTTCCAGATTCACCAATGAGAAAATATAATCCCCGCCGCGCTGGGCGTCAAATTGGGGGAAATTTTTCAGAACCGTAAAGGAGCGCGGTGCCTGTCCGGTTTTTGCCACTTCGAGGCGGGCGGCCGGACCGAAATTCTGAAAATTTTCAGCGAAATTGGTGACGCGAACCGTCGCGCCGCCGGGCAGGCGAGCGCTTTTGCCCTGATCCAGGGTGTAGGTCTGCTTCGCGCCGCTGGCCCGCTCGGTGGCCTCTATGGTAAAGCGCGGATTGCCCGCCGGGCCATAGCTCGACTGGTAGAAGACAATGCCCTTGTAAGTGAGCGGATCGTTGACGATCACGGGGCGATCGGTGACGACCTTTTCGCCATTGTCGATGACTGTGATCAGGCTCTTGTATTCCTTGGGACGCATGGAGCCTTCGTAATAGGTCATCGAGAAATCCTCGCAGCGAACAGTGAAGCCAAGATCGATCGGCTGCGGTTCAGTGCCGCCGCGTTTCCATACCCGGCTGGTTTCGGTGCCTTCCACGATGTTGACGAAGGCCTTGAACCCGAAAACATTTCCGATAATGGCGCCGATGAAAATGATCAAAATCGAGGCGTGGGTAATGTAGACGCCGAAACGCGCCCAGGCCATCTTTTCAGAATAGAGGTGGATTTTGCCGTCCTGCTCGGTGATCTTCGGCTCGGCGAAATCCTTTTTCAGAACCGCGGCGATTTTGTCCCGCACCGTTTCCGGCTTCTCTTTGGTGACAACCTCTTCCAGGGTCGACAGAGAGCGGTAGAACGACTCGTCGGGGGTCAGGTTCGGGTTTTTCACCACCTTGAAGACCCGCGGCAGTCGCTTGATGGAGCAGGCGGTGAGGTTGATGGCAAACAGGGTCAGCAGCGCCAGAAACCACCAGGAGTGGTACATGTCGAAAAACTGCAGTTTTTCAAACAGGCGGAAAGTGGCTTCACCGTAGATGCGGATATACTCTTCCGGCTGTTTGTTCTGCTGGATGACGGTGCCGATAATGGAGGTTGCCGCCAGCAGGATGAGAATGACGACGGTCAGCTTCAGTGAGCAGCAGAAATCCCAGATTGCGTTGATAAAAGATCGCTTTTGTTTGTTCAAGGTCAGTCTCCGGTAAAGTCATGGTGAGACGAGCACGCCGCAACCCCCAGGCACGCGTTACAGTGATGACGCTGTGTTTGCCGGGCGTACTCTGCAATGATATTTCAAAGGGTGATTCCGGTGGGTCCCGAAATAAGGATTTTCAATGCAGAAGAACGACAGTGCGCAGGGATTGCAGGCTGAGATCGGGCAGGGTCATGCCGGCGATGAGAGGTGTTCGAAAAGAGGTTGGAGGAGCCCCGTTCCAGAGTTGCCTGGTTGTGGCGGCCGTCTTGTGCGGCGAATCCTTTGACGGAAGAGGCCCCGAAACCGAACCGGGCATGGCCAGGTGCAAAGAACCATCCTGCTGCCCGTTGCAGGCGGGGCAGTAAGGGGTCGGCAGCCGTTGGCCCAGAACCTGGTGCGCCCCTGAATTGAACAGCTGCATGCCTGCGTTACGGCACTCCGTTTCGAGGGGAACGCGCCCCCACAGCAGCAGGCAGAACAGGAATGCGAAATAGGTTGTCAGAAGCCAGGGGCTGCGTCTTGCCACAAGAACCTCGTTATCTTGAGTGTAGCGCTTAATGTGATGCTTTTTGCAGAATCTTCAATATAAACCAGATGAAAAAAATTGACTACCCCTCAAACACTTCTTTTCCTTCTGTTTTTATGTATACACAACCTTGTCTTCAATAGCCTCGACGAGTATGATGACGTTTTCGCGAAATCACAGGAAACGGATGAATTCAGGAGAAAAGATGGAGACGTCCAGAACACTGCGTGATGTTTTACAGGGGCTGGGAGGACTGTGGCGCGGGATCTCCCTGTCGCGCGACGGCGAGCGCGATTTCGAATTCAAGCCCGATCTCCCCGAGGAGCAACATGATCGCCTGCGTCAGCTGATGCACGACTGTCTTGAGGAGCGCGGCGGGGAGATCTCGGCGCGGGTACGCGCCGCCCAGCTCGGACGGGCCTATATCGCCATGAACGCCGAGGGGCGCCTTCGCTTCCTGCAGCTTCTTGTGCATGAATTCCCGCTGGATGACGGGCATCTGCGCGAGTTGGCGAGGCGCATGCTCGACGCCGGGGACCAAGAGTCCTTTCTCGATGCTCAGCAGCAGTTGAATGAAGCCATGACCTCACCCGGCCTGCGGCTTCTGAATCACTTCAATATCCTCCCGGCCGGAGTGAAGTTTCTGATTGACCTGCGTGCCGATCTGCTCGAATGGGCCGGAGCGGACAAGCGCCTGGCGCATCTTTCTTATGAACTGCGCGCCTTGCTCGCCACCTGGTTCGACCTGGGCTTTCTTCGGCTGCAGCGCATCACCTGGGAGTCGTCGGCCGCATTGCTGGAGAAGCTCATTGCCTATGAGGCGGTGCATGAAATTCATTCCTGGAGTGATCTGCGCAACCGCCTGGAGTCTGATCGACGCTGCTATGCTTTTTTTCACCCCGCACTGGCGGATGAGCCGCTGATCTTTATCGAGATTGCCCTGGTCGAGGGGCTGGCCGGCAGCATTCAGGATCTGCTCGACCCTTCAGCGCCCGAGGTCGATCCGCAGCAGGCCGATACGGCCATATTCTATTCCATTTCCAATGCGCAGAAAGGCCTGCGCGGCATCAGCTTCGGCAATTTTCTGATCAAGCAGGTGGTCGATGACCTGCGGCGGGATTTTCCTGATCTCAAGACTTTCGCCACTTTGTCGCCCATCCCCGGTTTTACCCGTTGGTTGCAGAAGGTCTGGGAGGGCGAAGAGGATGACCCGTTGGTGGAAAGCCTGCGGCGCGCGGTTCTGGACTCCGCTGCCCGGCTTGAGACGGAGGCCAGCGTTGAGGCGGTGGTTTCATGTCTCGGCTGGTGGGAGGACGAGCAGGTCGTGCAGTGGTTGCGCGACCCCCTGGAGCGGTTGTGTCTGCGCTATTTTCATCAGAAGCGCGGCGATGGATTTCCTCTCGATCCCGTGCAGCGTTTTCATCTGGGCAACGGTGCCCGCATCGAACGCATCAACTGGCTTGGGGATATCTCTCCCAAGGGGATGCGCCAGTCCTGCGGCATGATGGTCAACTATCGTTACAAACTCGAAGAAATGGAAAAAAACCATGAAGCCTATACCGGAGAGCAGCGGATTGTGCTCTCCAAAAAGCTGCGCGCGCGATTCGACGCTCTGGAACGCGACCGCGGCGCGTTGCTGGGGCTGTGGAAAGGCCGTTGAAATGTTTGAAAGAGGCGCGCTCTGATGGCCGGCACCATTTTCCGCTTCATCAATGATCTGAAGCTTCGCTGGAAGCTGCTGGTGGTGGTTCTGCCCCTGGTGATTCTGCCCCTGTTCGTGGTGGGAGCCGTGGTGGGCTATATCAGCTACGAGCAGGCCTACCGCGGCGTTACCCAGGCCAGCAAGGACGATCTCGATCATATGGCGCGTTTCACCATCGACCTGCTCGACAGCCATTACCAGCAGTTCCAGGTGTACAAGGAAGATAAGAAAGAGGTGATTCGCGAGGAGCTGGAAACCCTCACCAATCTGGCCTACAACCTGGTCGAGTCCCAGCACAACCAGTATCGCAGCGGCCAGATTTCCCTGGAGCGGGCCCAGTACGAAGCGAAAAACGGCCTCAAGCGCGTCAATGTGGGTGAAACCGGCTACATCTTCGCCATGAATACGGATGGATTGCTCAAGGCCCACATCGCCCGCGAAGGGGAGAATATCTACGATGAGCAGGACGAAAGCGGGCGCCATTTCATACGCGCCATGATTCAGGCCGCTCTCAGGTCCGAGCCCGGCGAAGTGCTGTTCATGGTCTACCCCTGGCGCAATGAGGTGCTGGGCGACCGCTATCCACGACAGAAGATCGCCGCCTATCGCTATTTTCCCCAATGGGACTGGATTATCGCCACCACCGGCTATCTCGAAGAGACCTATGAAGATCTCGACTTCGAGCGCCGTTCCATGGAGGACCTGAAGCAGAAAATCAAAAGCAAGAAGGTCGGGCGCACCGGCTATATCTATTGCATGAATCTCGAAGGGACCCTGACCATCCATCCCGATGCGGAAGGAACCAATATCGCTGATGCCGTCGATTTTACCGGAAGCCCTTTCGTGCGGGAGATGATTGAGAATCGCAATGGCTGGATCCGCTACCCCTGGCGCAATGTGGGTGATGAACTGCCGCGGATGAAGATCGTGCGCTATCGCTATTTCAAGCCCTGGAACTGGATTGTCGCAGTGGGTTCCTACGAGGACGAATTTTTTCAGGAAGCGCGCAAGATCAAAACCAGTATTCTCTCAAGCCTGTTGGTCATTACCTTTTTTGTCGGGGTGACGGCCGTATTCCTGGTGTTTCTGGCCGCCCAGGTGCTGACGACCCCTATCACGCGCATGATGGATGCGATTCGCCAGGTACGCAAGGGACGCTTCGACGCGCGCATGCCGGTAGACAGCCGCGATGAACTGGGCGAGTTGGCGGAGGCCTTCAACCGGATGGCGGAAAGGCTCAAAAGGAATCAGGAGATGGAGGCGAGCCTGGCGCAGCAGGGCAAGATGGCTTCCCTTGGAGTACTGTCTTCAGGCGTTGCTCATGAAATCAACAACCCTCTCGGCGTTATTCTCGGATACGCGGCTTACCTGGAGGGCAAGCTCGACCAGGACGATCCTAAATTCAAGTACGTGCATGAGATCAAGCGCGAGAGCAAGCGCTGCAAGAAGATCGTCCAGGATCTGCTCAATTATGCGCGCACGCCGCGCCCCGATCTTCGCGAAACCGATCTCAACAATCTGCTCGGCCAGATTGTTGATTTTGCGGCCAACCATACCGATATGCATAATGTGCAGGTGCGCAAGGAGTTTGCCTCTCACCTTGCACCGGTGCGGATCGACGGCGACCAGATCCGTCAGGTGGCCATCAACCTGATTCTCAATGCCGGCGCAGCCATGCCCGACGGCGGCCAGTTGACCGTTTTCACGCGCCGCGCCGGCGAGGAATGGGTCGAACTGGTGTTTGCCGATACCGGCTCAGGTATTCCGGCGGAGTATCTGGAAAAAATATTTGAACCCTTTTTCACCACCCGCCCCAAGGGCACCGGTCTCGGTCTGGCGATCACCCGTCAGATCATCGAGCTGCATCATGGCGAGATTCGCATCGAAAGCACGCCGGGGCAGGGGACCACCGTGGTGATTCGGCTGCCTGCCGTAACCGGCGCGGAGCAGGAGGAATAGATTCTTTATGGCGAAAAAACCCCGCATTCTGCTGATTGACGATGAAGAAGGTCTCTGCCGCATGCTCGAAGCGGTACTGGGTGACGAGGGCTACGAGGTGCGCGCCTATCATCGTCCGGTTCCCGCGGTGGAAGAGTTCGTCGCCGGCCGCTATGACCTGGTGATCACCGACATCAAGATGCCGGAGATGAGCGGAATCGAAGTGCTTCAGAAAATCAAGGAGAAAGACCCGTCTGTGCCGGTGATCGTGATCACCGCCCATGCGACGGTGGATATGTCTATCAGCGCCATGCGCAAGGGCGCTTACGACATGGTGACCAAGCCCTTCGAGCCCGACGAGCTGCTTTTCCGGGTGAAGAACGCCCTGAGGCTCAACCTGCTCGCTTCCGAGAATCAGAGTCTGCGCGAGGAACTCGAGGGGCGGTTCAAGTTCGATCGCATCATCGGTACTTCTGAAAAGCTGCGGGCCGTACTGGATAAGGTCGAAAAACTGGCGGTGCGCGACACCTCGGTCCTGATCACCGGCGAGAGCGGCACCGGCAAAGAACTCATCGCGCAGGCCGTGCATTACAACTCACCGCGCAAAGAGGGGCGTTTTGTCGCCATCAACTGCGGCGCACTGCCCGAATCGGTGCTTGAGAGCGAGCTGTTCGGTTACAAAAAAGGGGCTTTCACCGGGGCGACCGAAGATAAGGAAGGGTTGCTGAAGGCTGCCGACAGCGGCACCCTTTTTCTCGATGAAGTCGGCAACCTGCCGATGAATGTGCAGAAGACCCTGCTGCGCTTTTTGCAGGAGCAGGAGTTCCGGCGCATCGGCGACACTCACACCACCAAGGTCGACGTGCGGATTCTTTCAGCCACCAATGCCGACCTGAGGGATGCGGTGAAAGCTGGAACCTTCCGTGAAGATCTTTACTATCGCCTCAATGTGGTCAATATTCATCTGCCGCCTTTGCGCGAGCGCAAACCGGATATCGCTCTGCTGGCCGATCATTTCATTCGCGAGCAGAATGAGCGCTTCGGCACCCGGGTCAAAGGGCTTTCGCCCGAAGCGCTCGAAGTGGCCAGTGAGTTCTCCTGGCCTGGAAACATCCGCCAGTTGCGCAACGCCATCGAAGGGGCCCTGGCCATGGAGAGCGGTGAATACATTACGTTGCCGACCCTGGCGCAGTTCATCGAGATCGATGAAGCCCAGCCGCGCGAGCGCGGGTCTGAGGAGGATTATTCCAGCGCGCTGGCGCAGTTCGAGACCAGTTATCTGAAGGAACTGCTGCGCAAGGCCCAGGGCAATGTGGAAGAGGCGGCCCGTCTGGCAGGCATGAATATGGCCACCATCTACCGCAAGCTGAAAAAATACCATATCCGCAAGGAAGACTATCTCTGATCTTCCCCTCCTTTACGAGCCGCCCTCGCATAAATGCAAATGGCTTTCGTGCAGGCTTTGCATTTTTGCGAATCATCTGCCTGAAGCTTTTTTCAGTTTGTTTAATTCCTCGAAAAGACTTGGACTTTCCCTTTTTATGGGGGGTTTGCACTGAAGGGGCTGTCTCTGCTGAAACGGCTGTTCCCCTTTGCAGACCTGCAAAACCAGACTCTTTTCGCTCTCTCGCCTGCCGGAGACAAAGCCTCGATTTCACTGTCTTTTCGCTGAAGGATGAATTTTTCCCTGATTTGGAATGCCTCTTGCTCTATCTATCGCCAAGGTATGAAACCGACACGATTGCGTTGGCAAGTATTTGACTGCTTATTCTCTAAACAACGGGCGAGTGACTATGACAGACGACATCATCTGTCCCTTCTACGGTCAGGACGAAGATCTCTGTGACGTCGGCTGCGGCTATATCAGCCCCTCCGATGTACGCCAGATCATTCGCTACTGCCGCGCCCAGCATCAGGAATGCAGCAAGTTTCAGGAACTTGCCCAGCGGTTTCCCGAGCGTGCTTCCGATCCTCCGCCTCGATCTCCCGCACGTCCCCTGCCGCTTGAGACGGCAGTCATGAAAGACGGCGAGAGTTATTCTTCGATCGCCGCTCGCCAGATCGACCCGGCGGAACAGGATGACGAAGAGTCGATCGCTTGTGGTACCGGCGGCGCCAGGATTATGAGTCTTGCCGCAGCCACGGCCAACCCCGTCCCCCTGGGGCTGTTCGGCTTCGGGATGACCACTGTGTTGTTCAGTCTGCGCCAGGCGGCGCTTATTCCTTTTGATCCCCTGATTCTTGCCATCGGGTTATTCTACGGTGGTCTGGCCCAGATCATTGCCGGCCTTCTGGCGTGGAGGAAAAATTCCACTTTCGATGCCACCTCCTTTATCAGCTACGGCCTGTTCTGGCTGACCCTGGTGGGGCTGATGGTCCTTCCCCGGGCCGGCATCGGCGAGGCGCCATCAAGTCTGGCGATGGTTTCCTATCTTACCCTCTGGGGCATGTTTACCACCGTTATGGTGTGTGCGGCGCTGCCTCTGGGGCGCTTTGTGACGGCGGTTTATGCCTTGCTGGGGGTGTTTTTCTTCGGCCTGGCGCTGGGCGAGGCGGCTGAGCTTCCCTGGCTGATCCGTGTTGTTGGTTGGGAAGGCGTGATCTGTGGCCTGCTCGCCACCTACATCGGGTTTGCGCATGTGATCAACGATGTTTACGGACGCCGCATCCTCCCGCGCTGACGTCCTGCTCACTTCTTTTTTTCTTTTCTGCCCCCCCCCCCCTTTTGTCCCCCCCTTGGATTTTTTTTCAATTTAGGTATGCTCTTATGGTGGTTTTTGTCCGGAAACGGTTTTTGTTTGATATCCAGATGGAGGTATTTTATGGAGAACAATCAAGCGCCGGAGACCGAAGAAAAGGGCTGGTTTCATCTTGATGTCCACCCCTGGGTGTTTTTCATCTCCGGCGGGCTCATTATTCTATTTGTGGTGATGACCCTGGTTTTCCAGGCCAATGTGGATGACTTCTTTTCCACCCTGCAGTCGGCCATCGGCAAGTACACGGGATGGTTTTTCGTCTGGACCATGAACATCATCCTGGTCTATGTCATCTCGCTGCTTCTGGGGCGCTTTTCCGGCATACGGCTGGGAGGAGCGGAGGCGGAACCTGAGTTTACCACCCTGGGGTGGTTTTCCATGCTGTTCTCGGCCGGGATGGGGATCGGGCTTCTCTTCTACGGGGTGGCGGAACCCATGTTCCATTTTGTCGCCTCCCCGCTGGTGGAGCCGGGCACCGCCGAAGCGGCCCGGGTGGGGATGGATCTGACCTTCCTGCACTGGGGGCTGCATCCCTGGGCCATCTACTCCATCGTCGGTCTGTCCCTGGCGTTTTTCTCCTTCAACAAGGGCCTTCCCCTCTCGATTCGCTCTGTGTTCTACCCCCTGTTCGGGGAGAAGATCTACGGACCGATCGGCAACGTCATCGACATCATGGCGACGGTGGCGACGCTGTTCGGGGTAGCGACCTCCCTCGGACTCGGTGTTCAGCAGGTCAATGCCGGCCTTAACCATTTGTTCGGCATTCCCCAGAGCACTTTCGTGCAGGTGCTCCTGATTGCCGGCATCACCGCGATTGCCACCTGGTCGGTGGTCCGCGGCATCAGCGCCGGCATCAAGCTGCTCAGTCAGATCAACGTCTATCTCGCCGGCGGCCTGATGCTTTTCGTGCTGCTGCTGGGGCCGACATTGTTCATCATGAAGGCGCTGATGGAGAATATCGGCTTTTACCTGCAGAACCTGCCGCAACTCTCCACCTGGAACGAAACCTACGAAGCCACTGACTGGCAGCAGGCCTGGACCATCTTCTACTGGGGGTGGTGGATCTCCTGGTCGCCCTTTGTCGGCATGTTCATCGCGCGGGTTTCCTATGGGCGCACGGTGGGTGAATTCATCAAGGGGGTGCTGCTGATTCCGACCTTTATCACCTTTGTCTGGATCACGGTGTTCGGCAACAGCGCCATCAATATCGAGATGTTCGGTGCCGGCGACATCGCCAAGGCGGTGCAGGAGAACGTGCCGGTGTCTCTGTTCAAGCTGCTGGAGCATTATCCGCTGCAATCCATCACCTCGATGCTGGCGATCATTGTGGTCATTACCTTTTTCGTGACCTCGTCGGACTCCGGCTCGCTGGTCATCGATATCATCACCGCCGGCGGCAACCCCGAACCGCCAAAGATGCAGCGCATCTTCTGGGCTGTTATGGAAGGTGTCGTTGCCGCCGTGCTGCTCATCGGCGGGGGACTGGTGGCGCTGCAGACTGCGGCCATCACCACGGGGCTGCCTTTTTCAATCATCCTGCTGGGAATGTGCGTCGCCCTGCATAAGGGCCTGGGTGAATACAAGGAGGGACAGGGCTTCGAGCTGTCCACCGAAGATGTCAAGATACCGAAGCTGCGCACCCGCCCGTCCACCAAGCTGCCGACCTATGGTCGCAAGCGTTTCTGGTGATGATCTGTTGTGCAGGGGCTTAAAAACAGGCGGAGGTATGTCGTGAAAAGAAAAATGCAGATAAGAAGATCGATTTATTCAATTTTGCTGACTGTTCTGGCGTCGCTGACGCTGATGTCTGCAGCGGCGGCGCAGGAAAAGCCGACGGTGAAGATCGGTTATGTCGAGTGGACCTCTTCCATTGCCAGCGCCCATATGGTGCAGGCCGTTCTGCAGGAACGACTGGGCTACCCTGTGGAACTGTTGCGCATGGACGCTGATCAGATGTGGCATGCGGTGGCTGAGGCCGAGGCGGATGTGATGCTGTCGGCCTGGCTGCCGGTGACGCATCAAAATTATCATGCGCAATATGGTGAGAAGCTGGTCGACCTGGGTCCCAACCTGACAGGGGCGCGTATCGGCCTGGTGGTGCCTGATGTCAGTCCGGGGCGGCAGACGGGACCGCTGGGGCAGCGTGCCAAGCCGTATATCGAAGCCTCTTCCATTGCCGATCTCAATGAGCATGCCGAGCAGTTCCGGCATCGCATTGTCGGTATCGATCCCGAAGCGGGGGTTATGAAACGGGCGCGGGAGGCGATCAAAGCCTATGGACTGGAAGGCTATCGTCTGATCGACGGTAGTGAAATCTCCATGACGGCGGAACTCTCCAATGCCATACGACACAAAAAGTGGATTGTGGTGACCGGCTGGACCCCTCACTGGATGTTTGCCCGCTGGAACCTGCGCTTTCTGGATGACCCGCAGAATATCTTCGGCGGCGCGGAATCCATACACACCATGGTACGGCCGGGCTTGAAGGAAGAGATGCCGGAGGTGGTCGCATTTCTGGATCGCTTCGCCTGGACACCGGAAGAAGCCTCCCAGTTCATGATCTGGAATCAGGCCGACGAGGGACTTTACCCCTACGAGAAGGCGCTGCGCTGGATGCGCATCTATCCCGAGCGGGTTGATCAGTGGCTCGGAGGGGTGAATTAATTTTCAGCTTTTATATTGAAGTCTGCGATCGTTGCCGGTTCGCGACGAAGTGATTTTACGGAGGATCTATGTTCCAGACGGTTTGTCAGAAATTCAGCGGCGGTTGTATGATGGTGTTCCGCCGCGACGGCGATGCGGTGCATTTTCTGGGCACGGCGTTTCTGGTGCACGAGGACGGCTACCTGCTGACGGTCTCGCATATTCTGCCGCGCGACGATCAATTGATGGTCGTGCCGGGCGATCCGGGCAATGAATTCACCCCGATTACTCAGGAAACGGTTCACTCCATCCCTGTGCAGGTGGTACGGCGCAATCTCGACCAGGATGTTGCGTTGCTGAAGATGGAGGAAAAACTTGAAATGAGCATGCCGGACCATTTCATCGGAACGGCGCAGAGCATACATGTCGGCAGCCATGTGCTGGGGATGGGGTTCGCCTTCGGTCACCAGACCCTGCATGCCCTGGTGGCCATGGAGGCAGTGATCAGTGCCAAGGTGCTCTCGCACAACAAGAGCGAACTGCTCCTGTTCGACACCATGGTCCATGACGGCGACCGCGGCGGCCCCTTGGTGAGTGCGGAGGACGGACTGGTGGTCGGCATCATCAACGGCCGCTTCGATCCCCAGGAGGCTTCCAAGGATTATACCGACGGCAGCCGGACGGTGGCTTCAAATACCAATATCTCCTATGCGGTCGCCATTGATTATGGCGTGGCGCTGATGGAGGAGGAAGGCCTCAAAATTCACTGACGAACTGGCTTCAGCGCAATTCAAGGATGGGATTCAGGCGCCCCTGCGGCGCAGGACCTGTTGCCGAAAGCCCGGATAGTTTTTTTCGGAGACCAGCCGCCACTGGTTGGCGTCAAATTCGGGGAAAAAGGTGTCGCCGGCAAAGCTGCCGTGAACGCGCGAGAGGATCATCAGGTCGGCGACCGCAAGTGCCTGGCGGTAGATCTGCTCGCCGCCGATGAAAAAGGCTTTGTCCGCCATCTGCCGAACTTTGACCAGGGCTGAATCCAAATCAGGGCAGACGTGGATGCCGGCTCGGGGTGCCAATGTGCGGCTGACGACAACATTATGGCGTTGCGGCAGGGGCCTGCTGTCGAGGCTTTCAAAGGTGCGCCGCCCCATGATGACGGCATGCCCAAGGGTCAGATCGCGGAACAGGCGGCGATCTTCGGGCAGATCCCAGGGCAGTTCGTTGTCGCGGCCGATCACGCCATTGTCGGCGATTGCGGCAACAATGATTTTTTCCATAGTGCAGACCTGCTAGTTTTTTGGTGGTGGGGGGCGGCGTGGTTTGCGGCGCCGCCGCCTGCGCGGCCGCTGAGGTTTTCTGTCGTCGGCCGGTATCGGCTTCTTCTCCGCCGTATCGATCAGTTCCCGCCAGGCCGCAACCTGCTTGCGGTAGTCACCGCAGGCCTCGCTCCAGTCGGTCAGCAATTTCAGTGCGTGAGGGGTCATCGGGTGGGTGCGCAGGCGCTGCTCCCCCCGCTGACGGCGTCCGCGCGCCAGGCGGAATATTCCGACCAGCAACTCCCTGGCCTGGTGTGTGATTCCGCGCGCGATGCTGAAATAGCGGCAGTGCGGCGACAGGATCAGTCCTGCGCGCCGCACGACTTCCGTGACGGGCATCGGTTCGTCCGGAGGGCAGGTGCGCAGAAATCGTTCCAGGTAAAGGGCGGCCAGCACATAGGGCTCCTCAACCGGTCGTCCCTGGCGGTGATGCCGGTCGAGGACTTCAAGCAGCGCAAATGTTTTTTCATCTCCCCGGTATCCCGCCAGCAGCGGTTCCAGCAGGCCTGTTGCCGAGGCGTCCCGCAGAACCCGTCCCGCCACGCCATGACGAAAAAGCTCCATCAGCTCTTCACGTATGCGGGCCGGGGCGGCTTCAGCGATCATGGTCGCGCAGGCGTAGATCCCTTTGCGCACGGATGCATCAAGGGTGAAGTCGAGCCGGGCGCAGAACTCCAATGCCCGCAGCATGCGCACCGGATCCTCGGTAAAGCGCTCGACCGGTTCACCGATCACCCTTATCCGGTGTTCCTCCAGATCCTCAAGCCCGCCCACATGGTCGATCACGGAAAAATCGGAGATATCGTAGAACAGTCCGTTGATGGTAAAATCCCGCCGAAAGGCATCCTCCCGCGGCGTGCCGAAGACATTTTCGCGAAAACTGAAATGTTCCGCCGGATCCTCCGGCAGTTCATCTTCTTTCGGCTTGCGACGGAAAGTGGCGACCTCGATCACTTTGCCGCCGGCAAAACGGATATGCGCCAGGCGGAAGCGGCGTCCTACCAGAAAGCAGTTTTTAAAGAGCTTCTTGACCTGGTTGGGGGAGGCATCGGTGCCGACATCGAAATCCTTGGGGCGCCTCCCAAGCAGCAGGTCCCGCACGCTGCCGCCCACCAGATAGGCCTTGTGGCCGTGGCGGTGCAGGCGGTAAAGTACCTTGAGCGTGTCGGGATCGATGAGTTTGCGGGAGATGGGATGGCGGTCGCGAGGCAAGCGGCGCGCTTCGCCCTGCTTTGGGTTGTGGGCGTTTTCGGCAATGCTCATTTGAATATCAGAATCGTCAGGTGATGGGATGGTTTCACAAATTTCGAATGTAGCAGATTGCCGGGCGGAATAAAAGTTCATTTTCCGCCCCCATTGCCTTCCGTATACCCAAAGGGGGCGCAACTCTCCCAGGCCAAGGGACGCTTTTCGCCGTCCCTGGCCGCTTGACTGGCGCCGTCCCTGGCGCCAGACACCCTTGTCCTGGGAGAGTTGCGCCCCTCCCCGGTGATCGATTCGACGATCTTCTTATTCAAGTACCATAATCAGGACAACATTTTATGCCCTTGAAGTCTGATATCAATCTGCTGGTGGTTCTCGGTGCCACCGCGACGGGAAAAACCCGGCTTGGAGTCCGGCTCGCGCAGCGGGTCGGCGGTGAAATCATTTCCGCTGATTCCCGTCAGGTCTACCGCGGCATGGATCTGGGGACCGGCAAGGATCTGACCGAATATGGGGATATCCCCTATCATCTGATTGACATCGCCGATCCCGGCGAGGAGTATCATGTTTTTGCCTTTCAGCGCGATTTTTTTGAAATTTTCAAAAAAATCGAAGATCGTGGGCGGATGCCGATCATGGTGGGTGGCAGCGGGCTTTACCTTGATGCCGTGCTGCGCGGTTACCGGTTGATCGAAGTCCCTCCCGACCCGGAGCTGCGGGCTGAACTTGCGACCCACTCTGAACAGTGGTTGCGTGAGCGACTGCTGGAACTCAAGCCCCGCCAGCACAATACCACCGACCTTACTGATCGCGACCGGCTGGTGCGCGCCATCGAGATTGCTGAAGGGGAGCGTGCCGCCGGCTCTCTGCCGCCACTGCCTTCCGTTACCCCACTGGTGATCGGTATCCGCTGGCCGCGTCCCGAGTTGCGGGCGCGCATTACCCGCCGCCTGCAGCAGCGCCTGGACGAAGGGATGGTGGAGGAGGTCGCGCGTCTGCACCAGCAGGGTGTCTCTTGGGAAACGATGGAGTTTTACGGTCTTGAATACCGCTTCATCGCACGCTATCTGCAGGGGGAGTTGAGTTTTGATGAAGTGCGGGCGCAGCTCAATACAGCCATTCATAAATTCGCCAAGCGGCAGGAGACCTGGTTTCGCCGCATGGAACGCCAGGGCATTGTAATTCACTGGGTTGATGGTCCCGCGGACCCTCTCTCCCGGGCTTTGAGCCTGTTGGAGGAGGCGTGATTCCGGCTGCGGTGAACAAATACCAGCGGCGGCGCGCTGTGACAGGACCTTGGGTGCTGAGCGGAAATCGTGTCAGATCTATTGACGGCGTGGTGGTGATTCCTGCTTTGGCCGAGGAACAAAGCCTGCCCGAGACTCTGAATTCTCTGGGCGCCAACCCGGCTCGCTGGCGCGAGAAATTTCTGGTCGTGGTGGTGGTCAACAACCGGTGCGATGCGATGCAGCCGTGGCGGGAGCAGAACCGGCGCACCCTGGCCCTGCTCGATGAGGCTGGAGACGCGGGTTTCGGCCTGAACCTGGCCTGGGTCGATGCATCTTCCGCCGGGTTTGAGTTGCCGGAAGGGGAGGGGGTCGGCCTGGCGCGCAAGATCGGTTTCGACCTGGCGTTGGAGCGCCTTGACTGGCGGGGATCACCCCTGTGTGCCTCTATTGATGCCGACACCCTGACCGATGGCAATTACTTTGAGGCATTGATCACACACTTTCGCAGTTGCACCTCAGCCGGGGCGGTATTGCCCTTTCGACACCGCCGCGGGGCGACGCCGGAGCTTGATGCCGCCATCACGCATTATGAGCTGTATCTGCGCCATTACGTGCTCGGTTTGGAACTCGCACGTTCCCCCTATGCCTACCATACCATCGGCAGCGCCCTGGCCTGCCGTGCCGAGGCCTATGTTGCCGCCGGCGGCATGAACCGGCGACTGGCGGGGGAGGATTTCTACTTTCTGCAGCAGCTTGCCAAGACCGGTGGGGTGGAGCAGGTCAGCGGCACGATGGTTTATCCGGCAGCGCGTCTTTCCGCGCGTACTCCATTTGGGACGGGACCGGCCCTTGCGCGTCTGCAGCAGGGAGGGGCTGAAGTGGTGCGTTTTTCTGATCCAATGGCTTTCCGGCTGCTGGGCCTCTTTTTAAGGTCGGTCGAGGAGGCCGCCAGGGAGGATGTGGCGGAAATCAGCGCGCGAATTGCTCCTCTTTCTCCTGTGCTGGCCGATTTTCTGGAGCAATGTGGGCTGGATGGGATATGGAGTAAATTGTGCCGCCAGCATCGTCAACCTGCAGCGCGCCGCCGCGCTTTTCACCAGTGGTTCGATGCCCTGCGCACCCGGCGGCTGATCTCCCATATCTGCGATCAGCACGATTGTTGGGGAACGGCGGAAACGGTCATTCCGTCGCTTTTGTCACATCTGGACTTGCCAAGGCATGGAAATCCTGCTAGTTATCTTGGTATGCTTAGAAAATACCAAAAGAGTGACGCCGCAGTCTGACGCTCCGATCGGCTGACGGTTATGATCCCTCCCCTCCGGAAAAAAGGATCACACTATGCCCCGCCCAGCGCAGCAGGCCGATACCGACAACCCGACAGGTGATCGTCGCAGGAATTTACGCAAACCCTTGCTGGTGCAGCGTGTGCGTCTCGATGACGGGCGCAGGGTTTTCTTCGGTTACGCCAAAAACATCAGTCAGAGCGGCATGTTCATCTCAACGGTCAACCCCCGGCGCCAGGGGGAGCAGTTCGATGTGGAGATGGTCCTGCCCCCGCCGCTCGAAATGCCGCTGTCGTGCCGCTGTGAAGTGGTCTGGACACGGGATTTCCGCAAATCCTCCGATCTTGAGCCCGGCATGGGGCTGCGCTTTCTGGATCTGCCGCAAGACTTGGCCGTGAAGATCGAGGCCTGGATCGGGGCGGACGAAGCGCCGTCGAAGTGAAATTTCCGGATGATCTTTCCGTTGTCGAGGTTGAGGCTACCTTCGACGACGGCAGGGATGCTATCCGTCGTGCCGTCATGCGGGTGTGGCAGAAGGCCACCGCATTTTACGACCTCGGCGCCTTGCCCCTGCCGGAAATCGATTTCAGCCTGCGGGGGCGCTGCGCGGCACAGGCGGGTTGGCGCATGTCGGCACGCCGGGGAAGCCGCAAAGCTTCACAGCTGCGACTGCGCTTCAATCTGCAGGCCTATGCCGCTCATCCCGCCGAAATGCTCAATGAGACCGTTCCCCATGAGATCGCCCACCTGATCGTCGTGCTGCGCTGGGGGGCCGGATGCCGCCCCCACGGCGCCGAGTGGCGAAGCGTCATGCAGGAGTGTTTTTCTCTCGAACCCCAGCGCACCCACAGCCTGCCTCTCAAGCCGTCTCGAACCCTTCCCCGCGATTTCGTCTATGTCTGCACGTGTCGCAAGCATTACCTGACCCGCATCCGTCACGGCCGCATCGAGCGGGGGCAGGGTGTCTACCGCTGCAGAGACTGCGGCGACATTCTCCGGCGCAGCGACTGACCGGGGTTTTCAGCCTCGCGCCTGCTGGCGCAGCGCCAGGTCGATCAACACCAGGGCGGCGGCTGTTTCCACGATCGGGACTGCCCGCGGCACCACGCAGGGGTCGTGCCGTCCCTTGGCTGCCAGCTCCACCTCCTGCCCTGCGAAATCAGCGCTTTTCTGTGTTTTGCCGATGGTGGCCACCGGTTTGAAGGCGACACGGAAAATGACGGGTTCACCGTTGGAGATGCCGCCGAGCACTCCGCCGGCATGATTGCTGAGGGTGCCGAGCCGTGCCCCCTTTTTGATGAAAGGGTCGTTGTGCTGTGAGCCGAGCATGCGGGTGCCGGCAAACCCAGAACCGATCTCAAACCCCTTGGTGGCCGGCAGCGACAGCATGGCCTGCGCCAGCTTGGCTTCCAGTTTGTCGAAGACCGGCTCGCCCCAGCCTGTAGGCACGTTGCGGCATACGCAGGTGACGACACCGCCAATGGAGTCCTGCGCTTCCTTGACTTCAAGAACACGCTCCTCCATGCGCCTGGCCGCTTCCCGGTCGGGGCAGCGCGCCAGGGTTGCGTCGACCTGAGAGCGGGAGATTTCCAACGGATCGGCCTCGGGTGCTTCAATATCACCAATGGCGCTCACCCAGGAGACGATCTCCACTCCCCATTTCTCCTTGAGAATCTTTTCCGCGATGGCACCGGCCGCCACCCGCCCGATGGTTTCCCGCGCGCTGGAGCGACCGCCGCCGCTGGCGGCACGAATGCCGTATTTCATCTGGTAGGTATAGTCGGCATGTGAGGGGCGCGGCACGCGGCTCATCTCGCCGTAGTCGCCGGGGCGCTGGTCCTTGTTGCGCACCAGCAGCCCGATGGGGGTGCCCAGTGTCAGCCCGTTTTCAACGCCGGAGAGGATTTCGACCCGGTCGGCCTCCTGGCGGGGGGTGGTCAGATCGCTCTGCCCCGGGCGGCGCCGGTCAAGCTGGGTCTGGATGTCGGCCTCACAGAGCTGCAGGCCTGCAGGGCAGCCGTCGACCACCGCGCCGACGCCGACGCCGTGGGACTCGCCAAAGGTGCTGACCTGAAAAAGCGTACCGAAGGAACTGGACATAATCATCACTCCTGATGCGGATTGGGAGGGAGATTATAGCGGATTTGCGGGGAGAGGCCGAGAAAAAACCTTTTAACGGAGAGACACAGAGATTGCAGAGGCGCGGAGAAGACCAGTTCTCTGCTTCCCTGCGTCGAAGGGATGCGCGGCGGAGCGCGGGATCGCGGCTTTTATGACAAGGGTGTCTGGCGCCAGGGATGGCGCCAGTCAAACGGCCAGGGATGGCGAAAAGTGTCCCTTGACATAAAAGCCGCGATTCCGGGCGGACCAGTAGCTACACCACCTGCTCCATGGCCCACACGCCGCAGGGGCAGATGCCGGCGCACAGGCCGCAGCCGATGCAGACATCGTCGTCGGAGACGTATTCAAAGGTGCCGTCGTCGTTTTCCAGGCGGCGAATGGCTCCTTCCGGACAGGACTCCAGGCACATTGAGCAGTCGCGGCAGGTGCCGCAGCTGATACAGCGCAGCGTCTCGTCCTTGGCGTCGGTGACGCAGAAGCGGCCGCGGTTGCGCGGTTTGAACAGCTCCTTGGACAGGCAGCTCTGGTTGATCATCTCCGGTTTCTGGATCGGTACCGGCTGGCGTCCGGCCAGGTATTCGTCAAGGTAGAGGGCCGCGTCCCGTCCGGTGCCGATGGCGTGGGTCAGCAGGCCGGGCGCGATGGTGTCGCCGATGGCAAAAACTCCGGGTGCCCGGACGACCTGGCCGCAGTCGTCGACATCCATCATGCCGCGGTCGGTCAGCCATGGGCGCGGAACATAGGAGAGATCCGGGCGCTCGCCGATGGCGATGATGACCATGTCGGCTTCGATCAGTTCACCGTCTTTGGTCCACAGGCCTTCGGCGGTGACTTTTTCGGTGAACACCGGCCAGCGGATTTCGCCGCCGAGCGCTTTGACCTGGTCGATCTCCTTCTGGTAGGCCGCCGGACGCTGGATGTCGATGGCGGTCACCTTTTTTGCGCCCATGGCGTAGGCCCCGAGGCAAACATCCATGCCGGCATTGCCGGCGCCGATGACGATGACCCGGTCACCGACCTTCGGCTGCTCGCCGTTGTTGATCTGCTTGAGAAAATCGAGTCCCTTGACCATGCGTTCATGTCCGGGGAAGGGGATAACCACCGGATTGTGAGCCCCCGAGGCGATGACGATGGCGTCGTACTCCTCACGGATGCGGGAGAACAGATCTCTGTCGACACAGGTGCGGGTCCGGACGTCAATGCCCAGCGCCTTGATCCTCTCGATCTCTCCCTGCAGCGATTTCTCCGGCAGCCGCTCCGTGGGGATCGCCTGGCGCAGCTTGCCGCCGACTTCTTTATCGGCCTCATAGACTGTGACATCGTGGCCGAGAAGTTTCGCCTGCCATGCCGCAGAAAGGCCGCCGGGACCGCCGCCGATGACCGCCACTTTCTTCCCGCTGGCGGGTTTTGGCGCAGGGGAGGCGGCCTCAAGCGAGAGGCGCCCCAACTCCTTCATGGCCACCGGTTTGTCGATGTAGCGGCGGCTGCAGGCGTCCATGCACAGGTTGGGGCAGACCTCGCCGCAGACGCTGGCGGGAAAGGGGGAATAGTTGAGGACCAGTTCAAGCGCCTCTTTCACCTTGCCCTGGCGCAGCAGGTTGATGCGGTCCTGGGTCGGTATCTGGGAGGGGCAGGCCACCTGGCAGGGTGCACCGAAGCGCTTGTCCTGCCAGCGCGGAATTTTGAGGCGATCTTCGCCGGTGTTGACCAGGTTGGCGATATGGGCGTAGTCGTCCACCACCACGTCTCCGAAAATGCCGCCTTCGACCCATTTGTCGCGCCGGAATTCACGGATGGAGATGCGGCTGTGGATATTGCGCTCTTCGTAGCTCTTGGCGACGATTTTTTTCCACTGGGAAAAATCAAGCAGCGACTCCCGCAGGTGGGGACGGCCGATTTTTTCCAGAAAAAGCGGCAGCCCCTGGTCGAGATAGGTGCGATCAGCGTCGTCGAGATCAAGCAGCCATACTTCGTTGGAAAGTCCTCTCACCGGGCCGCGCACGTAGATGGTGCCTCCCACCATGCCGACGCAGCTGCGATCGCCGAGGACCGAATCGTAACCCTCGCAGTCGATGCCGCAGATGACGCCGATGCCGCCACCCATGAATTCGAACGAGAAGGAGCCGGTGTTCTTCAGGACCCACAGCTCCGGCGGCTCATAGGCCGGGTCGTGCTTCATCAGCGAGCCGGAACGCGCTCCGACCCGCCCGGCGACCCGGATTACGCCGCTGGCGGCACAATGCGCCGTGGTGTCGCCACCGTCTCCAAGGATCGTCAGGTTGGCGCCGGCATTGAGCCAGCCGGCGTCGGCAGGCGCAGAACCGTCGACGACGATCTCGGTCCCTTCCAGACCGAAGGACCCAACCCGCTGGCCGGGATTTTTGACCCGAAAGCGCAGCGGCGACCCGTCTCCAGTCCACAAGGGTCCTCCGATATCGTGATGTCCCGATGAGAGAACTTCGAATTCAGTCTCCCCCTGTTCCAGGGCGGCATAAATTTTCTGCAGCAGCAACTGAGTTGAAATACGCTGCTTCTTATCATCAAAACCGACTATTTGAGCTGCCATTTTCTACTCCTCACTCCTTACGAGATCTAGCACACATACTGGATCTGCAACCGGTCGGCGACCGCCTTGTCGGTGGCCACCAGGGCATCGGAACGCCCGACGGGCAGGGCGCTGTTGCCGATCGGCGCCATCAGCTTCTTGAACTCCTGATCCATGGCGAGGAAGTAGTTGACGATATTCTGTGCAACTTTCTCCGGATCAAGCCGATGTGCCAGAGCCGATTCCTGGGTGGTGATCCCCACTGGGCAGAGGCCGGTATTGCAGGCATTGCAGCGTCCCAGGTCATTGCCGACACAGCCGGCCATCTGCAGGATGAGCTTGCCGGTAAACACGCCGTTGGCGCCCAGGCACATCATTTTGAAGGCGTCGGCCGCAAGATCGCCGGTCTTGCCGAGGCCACCCGCCGCCCACAGGGGGATCTGCCCCTGGCGTCCCTGGGTTACGGCGGCCAGGTAGCAGTCGCGCAATTTGCTGACGATGGGGTGGCCGGTGTGGTCGAGAGATACCTCGTGGGCCGCCCCCGTGCCGCCGTCGATGCCGTCGAGGAAGAAACCGCCGACGATGTTGTAAGGGTCGCGAACCAGGTTATTGAACACCGAAACGCTGGTGGCGGAAGCGGCGACTTTGATCGCCACCGGCACGCGGAATTTGAAGGCGGCATTGAAGGAGAGAAACATCTTCTGCACGCTCTCCTCGATCGAGTAGAGCCCCTGGTGATTGGGCGGACTGAGCAGGTCGGTCTTGGGGACGCCGCGGATGGACTGGATGTGTCCGGCCACTTTCTGGGCCTGCAGCAGGCCGCCGTCGCCGGGCTTGGCCCCCTGGCCGATCTTGATCAGCACTCCGGCCGGATCCTCGACCATGCTCGGCATGGCCTTGACGATGCGGTTCCAGCCGAAATGGCCCGAGGCGATCTGCAGGATCATGTACTTGAGGTAGCGGCTTTTCAGCAGTCGTTCCGGCACGCCCCCTTCGCCGGAGCACATGCGTACCGGCAGGCCGCACTCCTCGTTGAGATAGGCGGTCGCCATGGCGACTCCTTCCCACATGCGCCACGAAAGCGCCCCGATGGACATATCCCCGATAATGACCGGATAGATCCAGTTGACCGGCGGTGATTGGCCGGAGGGGGCAAGCCTGCCGTCCTCTGTGACGCGGAAATTGAGCTGCTCCGGCGGCAGAATGCGGCCGAAGGGCGCCAGCAGGTCGAAAGTGTGGCGCTGGGCATCGAGGCTCGGGTCGGTCATCTGGGAGATGCGTCCCACCCGGATGCGGTCAAGGGTACGCACGCTTCCCTCGAGGTTCTTGCGGCCGCCGCGCTTGATGGAATCCCCTCCCAGGCAGCGGGTGATGACAGGGTGGCGTGTATCGGGGTTGCGCACCGGCCCGATGGCGTCATTGGGGCAGACCTTTTCGCAGATGCCGCAGCCGCGGCAGTAATTGCGGATCGATCTGGCCTGGTGGATGACGGGCACCGCTGAGAAGCGCGCCTTCGGTTCAGGGAATTCGCTTTCGGACCAGATCATGCGGCGGCGCTCGACCTTCGGCTCGATGGCGCGAAAGGAGCAGGCCGCGACGCAGGAGCCGCACAGGGTGC